>ERZ772960.826-NODE-826-length-25980-cov-7.395024_pt1 | contig 25980 bp, 39 predicted proteins | sample MGYA00580678_ERZ772960 | MGnify/ENA primary metagenome ERZ772960 (study PRJEB29015, sample SAMEA2737930) | human oral metagenome | biome: human oral; feature: human-associated habitat; material: dental | place: China | collected 2059 ... | reverse complement strand
TTAGAACCTAAGTATAGGCACAAAATTTTAAGTTGCAAACAAAAAAGAGGGTAAATTGCATATAAGGAGAACCAATTAGCGAAATAGGTTCTTTCAGAATATAAAAAAGTCAAGCGGGTCTCGCGAATCCCGAGCTTCATCTGGAAGTGGTGAAAAAAATAATTCACTTCCTTTCCGAAAGGGGTTAAAAATGAACACAAAGGATAATTTAGTTAGTAGTCCTGAACTTGCAGAATTATTTGGAGTTACAGACAGATATATTCGGATGCTTGCAAAGGATGAAATTGTTAAGAAAAGCGGAACTAGAGGAAAATATTTATTGGCTGAAAGCATAAAAGGTTTTATAGCATTTTTAAGAGAATCTAGTTCAGTAGATGTAGATTTAAAAGAGGTTAAACTCAAAAAAGAAACAGAAAAAATAGCTAAAGATATAGAATTGAAAGCTATAAAAATATCGGAATTGAAAAATGAATTGCATTCTGCAGATATAGTTAGAAAAGTTATGACTACTATGCTCACAAATTTAAAGGGGAAATTGTTAGCTGTGCCTAACAAAATAGCACCCTTGGTGGTGGGCTGCGATAATTTAGGAGATATTCAGGATATAGTTTTGAGTTCTATAGAAGATGTTTTGCTGGAGTTAAGTGATTATACTCCTGAATTATTTAAAAATAAAAATATAATAATTGAAAATGAAGAGGTAGAAGATGAAAAAAGTAAAGGAAAAGGAGGCATCAGAAAATCAAAACCTAAGAAAAACAATTGATCTTTTTACAGAGATATTTCAAACTTTGAAACCTCCACCAAAATTAACTATTGATACTTGGGCGGATACATATAGAATTTTAAGTTCTAAAACATCTGCAGAACCAGGAAGATGGAAAACTGATAGAGTGCCATTCCAAAGGGAAGTAATGAGAGCTATTTCTGATAAAAAGACAACTAAAATAGTAATGATGTATGGAGCGCAGCTATCTAAGACAGAAATTTTATTGAATGTATTTGGGTATTATGCTGACTATGACCCTGCTCCTATCATGTATCTTTTGCCAACTAAAGATTTAGCTGAAGACTTTTCTAGTACAAGACTAGATGACATGATACAGAGTACACCACAGCTGAAAAATAAAATACTGAATAAGGTTGATGGAAGAGATACCAAGCTACAAAAAGAATTTGTTGGCGGCTATATCACATTGGTTGGAAGTAATTCTGCTGCTGAATTATCAAGTAGACCTTTAAGAATTTTACTTGCAGACGAGGTGGATAGATTTAAAAGCGATGTTGGAGGAGAAGGAGATCCATTAAACTTAGCGATTGAAAGAACTAAAACTTTCTGGAATAAGAAAATAGTTATAACAAGCACACCAACCATCAAAGGAGACTCAAGAGTTGAGAAAGAGTATGAGAACTCAACAAAAGAAGAGTTTTATATACCATGTCCAAAATGTGGCTCTTTTCAAAAATTGGAATGGAGAAACATAATCTTTGAACCTGTTGGGCATAAATGCTCTGACTGTTTAGAAATTTCAAGCGAACATGAATGGAAAAGAAACATGATTCATGGTATATGGCAACCACAGGAAGAGGTTGAAGATTGGAGTGTTAGAGGCTTTCATATCTCTGAATTATATAGCCCTTTTTCAACGTGGCCAGAAATCATAAAGAAGTTTAAAGCGGCAAAAGGTAACATGCAGATGATGAAAGTTTTTACAAACACATGTCTTGGACAAACATGGGAAGAGAAAGTAGAAAAGATAGATTTCTTAGATGTTTCTGAGAGAAAAGAAGAGTATACAGCAGAAATTCCAGACCAAGTTCAAGTTTTAACCGCTGGAGTCGATGTTCAAGATGACAGATTGGAAATTGAAGTTGTAGGCTGGGGGTTAGGAGAAGAGTCTTGGGGTATTTACTACAAGCAATTTATTGGTTCTCCTGGTCAAAATGATGTGTGGGAACAGTTGGATAGATTCCTGGAAACAGAGTTTGAGTATGCAAATGGGGAAAAAATAAGAATTCTTTGTACTTGTATAGATACAGGAGGGCATTATACGCAAGAAGCATATCAATACATCAAACCTAGAGAGTTTAGAAGAGTATTCGGTATTAAGGGTAAAGGTGGAGATGGAGTAGCTTTTGTATCTAAGCCTTCTCGTACTAACAGAATGCAAATATCATTGTTTACTCTGGGAGTTAATACTGGGAAAGAGACAATACTTGCTAGACTAAAAATTGAAGAACCTGGTTCTATGTATATGCACTTTCCAAATAACGTAGACAGGGGTTATGATGAAGCATATTTCAAAGGATTAACATCTGAAGTTAAGACTACTGTCTGGGAAAAAGGAGTTAAAAAAACTATCTGGAAAGTAGTAGGAACTAAGAGAAATGAGCCCCTAGACTTGAGAAACTATGCTTATGCTGCATTAAAGATAGCAAATCCAAATTTAAGTAAAAAATATACAGTGGAAGCTACAAAAAAGACTACGAAAGTGATAAAAAGAAGAGTTTTATCGAAAGGGGTGAGTTTATAGATGAGTTATACAAAAGAAGAGTGCTCACAGATGATTGAAGCCTATAGAAAGGCAGAAATAGCTGTGTTGACTGGAAAAAGCTACAAAATTGGAACAAGAGAGCTTGTAAGAGAAGATTTATCTGAAATTAGAAAAGGTAGAGCCTTCTGGGAGGGTGAACTTGATAAATTAAATAATAGGGGTAGAAAAAAATTAGGAAGAAGGGTAATACCTAGAGATTTATAGGTTTTAATCTTCTTTTTTTATTACAAAAGGGGGTGAAAAATGAATTTATTAGACAAAGCTATTGCTTTTTTTAATCCAAAAAAGGCTCTTGAAAGAGAAGTTGCTAGAAAGAAAATTGAGATTCTGAATACTGGATACTCAAATCATGGGGTATCTACCACAAAAAGTTCTATGAAAGGTTGGGTTTCAACAGGTGGTGGAGTTAAAAAAGATATCTACAAGAACAGAAAAAAGCTAGTTGAAAGGTCAAGAGACTTGTATATGGGAGCTCCTGTTGCTCAGGGAGTAATGAAAACTATCAACTCTAATGTTATTGGCAGTGGATTAAAGCTAAAATCATCTATTGACTATGAAGTTTTAGGGATTAGTGAATCAGAAGCTGAAACTATTGAAACTACAATTGAAAAAGAATTTAAACTGTGGGCTGACAACAAGATTGAGCAGATGGGAGTTCTAAACTTCGACCAAGTTCAAGACCTGGTATTCTTAACTATTCTCTTGAATGGTGAATGTTTTGTGAAATTTAACTATTTTCTAACACCAAAGAATCCTTATAGCTTAAAGCTACAAATAATTGAGCCTAATAGAGTTATGACACCTTCTATATTGCAAAATGATGAGAGAATTGTTGATGGAGTGAAACTCGATAACAATAACAGAGTCTCTGGATATTATGTCGCAAGAAAACACCCACTTGACGTGTCAGGAAATGTAGAAACTGACTTTATTTCAGTTTATGGAAAAGAAGAACAGTTAAATATTCTACACATAATGCTAGCTGAAAGACCTGAGCAAGTCAGAGGTATACCAATTCTATCTCCAGTAATTGAAGCACTGAAGCAACTAGATAGATATACTGACGCAGAACTTATGGCTGCAGTTGTAAGTGGGATGTATGCGATATTTATTGAGAGTGATAAGGACAATACACAGGGGGCTAATATTGCAGACCATGAAGTCTTAGATGAAACTGAAAAGATTGATACAAACACAGATGAAAACATTGAATTAAGTCCTGGAATAGTTGTAGGATTAAATCCTGGTGAAAAAGCAAAAGAAACTAACCCGGGTAGACCTAATGCACAGTTTGACCCTTTTGTTACTTCAATTTTAAGACAAATAGGAGCTGCACTAGAAGTACCATATGAGTTACTAATTAAGCATTTTACTGCTAGTTATTCAGCAAGTAGAGCTGCTTTATTAGAAGCTTGGAAGATGTTTAGAAAAAGAAGAGATTGGTTTGCAAGTAATTTTACTCAGGTAGTTTATGAGGAATGGCTAAGGGAAGCTTATTTATTAGGAAGAATAGAAATGAAAAATTATGGAGAAGATCCATTATTAACTAAGGCTTGGAGTGCAGCTCAATGGAATGGACCGAGTCAAGGACAACTTGACCCACTTAAAGAAGTTAAAGCAAGTACTTTAAGAGTTCAACAAGGATTCTCTACTAGAACAAAAGAAACTGTCGAGCTTAACGGGGGTGATTTTGAGCAAAATGTAAGAATCTTAGCAAAAGAAAACAAATTATTAGAAGAAAAAGGAGTGATTATTGAAAATGCCAAAGATGAAAATGAAGTTTTGGAACATAATGAAGAATGAAGAAGATAATAGTGCAGACATAATTATGTATGGAACTATTGGTTCTGAAGAATATTGGGATGACATATGTGACAAAACAATAAAAGAAGAAATTGGAAATTTAGGTGATGTAGAAAACATAAATCTACATATTAATTCACCTGGAGGGAGTGTATTTGCTGCAGTGGCAATAGCGAATACATTGAAAAATCACAAGGCTAAAGTTACAGCTTTTATAGATGGACTTGCAGCAAGTGCAGCAACTATTATAACTAGTGCTTGTGATGTAGTAAAAATGCCAAAAAACGCTCTGTTTATGATACATAATCCATTGACATGGGCTTATGGAAACAAGCAAGAACTAGAAAAGGCTGGTATTCTTTTAGATAAGGTTAAAGATAGTATTTTAGAAACTTACTTGGCTAAAGCTAAAGATAAGACTAAAGAAGAACTATCTGCACTTATGGACGAAGAAAAATGGTTCAATGCTGAAGAAGCTAAAGAGTATGGGTTTGTTGATGAGATAGTTGGAGAAGTGGAAAATCTACAAAATGTTAATAATTTGCTAATTGTAAATAGCTTAGCATTTGATATTTCAAAATTTAAAAATTTTCCAGGATCTAAACCTGCAGAACCTGTAACTGAACCTGCTCCTGGAGCGACTCAAAATGCAGTTACAAACACAGAAGAAATGACTGTAGAAAAGTTCAAGGCTGATTACCCTGAACTGTATGAAAATATAGTTAATTCAGCAATTCAAGGAGAAAGAAACAGAATTGAAGCAATTGAAAACCTTGAAATAGCAGGGTTTGATGATGTTGTAAATACAGCTAAATTTAAAGAACCTGTAGATGCTGCAAATCTAGCATTAAAAATCTTAAACATCAAAAAAGAAAAAAACAAAGAGACTCTTAAAAAAATACAAAATGAGAGTCAAGCAACAGCAGTACCAGTAGCCCCAAAAGCAGCAGGGGAGGCAGGCACAGTTGTAGGAATACCAGTAAGTAATATTTTAAAGTATATGAATAAAAAAACAGGAGGTACAAAATGAGCTTTATAGAAAAAGGTAACGAGTATGGAGTTGACCAGTTATTAAGTGGTACAGGTCACAAAGTTATGGAATTAGAAGTACCACAAGGGAAATCAGTTAAAAGAGGGCAAGCTGTAAATGCAAAAGCAGAATTATCTGATGGAACAGATTTATTTGGAATAGTTTTAGAAATAGTGGATGGAACTGCAGCTAAAACTAAAACTACAGTTGTAGTGTTTGGAGAAGTTATTTTTGAAGGACTTGAATTAAAAGCGACTACTGCAAAAGCAGACTTTATCAAAAAAGCAAGAGATAAGGGAATAATAGTGAAAGAATTAGGAGGTAGATATTAATGGCGGTATTAATCGATTTTTTAGGAGTATATGACCAGTCAGTTATAAAACCAAAGACATTTATTAGAGACATGTTTTTTGCAAAACATGAAACTCATGAATATCCAAAATGGGAAATTGAGTACAGAAAAGGTAGACAATTAGTAGCTCCTTTCGTATCTGAATTAATTCCAGGAACAGAGGTAGTAAAAAGAAGTTATGCATCTAAATATTACTCTGCACCAAAAGTAGCACCGAAGAAAACATTCTCTGCACAAGAAATTTACTTTGCTAAATCAGCGGGAGAAACTATCTATGGAGGAATTTCTCCTGAAGAGAAAAAGGCAAAATTAATTGGAGAAGCATTTGCAGACTTTGAAGACCAAATCTCAAGAAGAGAAGAGTTAATGTGCATTGACTTAATGTTCAAAGGTTCTATAGTAGTAAAAGGAGAAGGAATTGAAGATAAAATTGAGTATGGAACAATTCAAGAAATCACACCCACTACATTATGGAATCAACCAAATGCAGATATTTCAGGGGACATAGAATCTGTAATTACATTAATAGGAGAAACTACGGGACAAAAAGTTGAGCATATAGTAATGGATCCAGTTGCAGCAAGACTATTCACTCAAAATGAGAAAATTGCTAAATTACTAGATGTTAAGAATGCTAACTTTGGGCAAATAGATCCAAAAGAATTAGCCAGTGGAGCAATATATATTGGGACATTAGCACCATATAACATCCCAATTTATTCTTATCAAACACAACACTCATTGTTAAAAGCAGATGGAAAAACATATGATACAGTGAAAATGATTCCAGAAGGAAGAGTATTATTTGCTCCATCTAATAATACTTTACACTATGGACCAGCTGCAGATATAGAAAAAGGAATAATAGTTGCAGAAAGAGTACCTTTTGAAGATGAAGATCCAAAATCAAATACTCTTGAAGTAAGAACAGAATCAAGACCTTTACCTGTTCCATTTGATATAGATGCTATAAAGGTTTTAAAAGTTAAATAAGGAGGGGTAGCATGAAATTAAAAGTTAAACAATCACTGATTTACTGTGGAATAGTTTATAATCCAGGTGAAGTGGTGGAAATAATAGAATCTGATGTAATTGAAAGAGTTAAATCCCTAGAACTTGTTGAAACAGAAGAAGTAACAGAAACAGAAGAAACAAATTCAGATAATGAAGAAAAAATAGAAGAAAACAAATCTTCTAAAAACTCTAAAAGTAAAAAGTGATAGCTATGAACTTTAAAGATATGGTTGCAGAGGATATTTCAGGAGTATTTTTAAACTTAGAAGAATTTGGAGATAAGCATACTATTGGAAAAAAAGAAACTATCTGTATTATTGATGAAGAGAGATTTCAAAATAAGCAAAGAAATAAGGCTAAATCTTTAGAGAATGATGGGTTATTTATTGAAGGAATGACTCTATTTATAGAAAAATCCTTCTTTAAATTCCCGCCTCATTCAGGAGAAAAAATCTTAGTAGATGGGGTTAGATATTTAGTAGAAGAAACTAAGGAAGATATGGGTTTACTAGAAATAGACTTAACGAGGTATGATGAAAAATGATAGGAGTAAAACTTGAAGTAAGTGGAATAAATGAAATAATTAATGTTCTTGGAAGATATGAAGCGGAATTACCTTCTTGTATTTCAAGAGCGATTAATCGTTCACTTGAAATGGCAAAGACTGAACAGATTAGGAAAACAATGGAAATTTATTATGTTAAAAAAAATAAATTGAGCAGTACCATAAATGTTTTTAAATCTACTAAAAGTTCTTTAAAGGGAGAAATTACTAGTGGTGGTAGACCTATTGGAATGGATCATTTTTTATTAAATCCTAAAACTAGAGCTAAATCAGGAAGAAAAATGGTTACTGGAGCAATAAAAAGAGATGGAATAAAAAATCTTCCTAATGCTTTCATAGCCTATTATAGCGGGAAATTAGGTGCTTTCAAAAGAGTAGATGGTTTTAAAGAAATTAAAGGAAAACGAAAGATAATAAAAAGGCAAAAAATAGATAGATTAAGAGGACCTTCTGCACCTCAAATGCTTGGTAATTTATCAATACTAGAATATTTACAAGGTTATGCAGATGAAAAGTTTAGAGCAAGATTAGACCATGAAATAGATAGGGTGATAGGTTTATGATTCTTGAAGTAGAAAAGTTAATATTTGATTTCTTAACAGAAAAATTGAAAGACAAGAAAGTTACAGTATATCATGGATTGTTGCCAGAAATTAATCATGAAGATAGAGAAGAAGGGAAGAGCGAGAAAGACCTCTTTCCTTTTGCTATTTTAAGAGTTACAAAGTTTGAACAAACTAGAAATGGTATTGATAATTATGATGTACCTGTAGATTTAGAAGTGTGGATAGGCACTAAAATGGAAGATGAGAAAGATTATCTAAGTAACTTATCTGTAGGAGACTATTTGAAAAAAGAGTTTCTAAACGAAAGTACAGTAGATGGAAAATTTGCTGTGGATCAATCTTATCCATTTTCTATAGAGTACTTTACTGCAGAAGCAGAGCCTTATTTTTATTCTGTTTGTAGATTTAGAGTATTTGGAGTACCTGACACATCAGAAGTAGTTGAAAGAAAAATAGCAAAACTGCTTGGAAGGGGATAACAATGAAAACATATATTTATGTGGGTAAAAAACTAGATTTACCTGAGTTTCTCTTTGTAAGAGGGACTGTGTATTTTGGAGAAGAAATTGAGAAACTTATTGAAAAATATCCACTACTTGGGAGATTATTAATTCCAGTAGAAGAGTATTCAAAAATCAATAAGGATTATCAATATTTTAATTCTATAGTAGATGAATTAGTAGGAGGTAGAAATGAGTTATAAACATGGTACATACCAACAAGAAGGGGCTACAGCCTTTCAATTACCTGTGGTTTTAGATTATGGGCATTTTATAGTTGGAACAGCACCAATTCACAAAGTAAAAGCAGAAAACAGAAAAGTAAATGAAGTGATAAGAATTGGAACTTATCAAGAAGCTATTCAATATTTTGGAGATACTTATGATTTAGATTTTTCTATATCACAAGCTATCAAAGTTTTCTTTGAATTGTATGCAGTTGCACCGCTTTACATAGTTAATATCTTAGATTTAACTAAACATAAATCGGCTAAGAAAACACTGACTAATAAAGCACTTGAAAAAGGAAAAGTATTAATTCCTAGCCACAAAGTAATTCCTGAATCTGTAGTAGTTAAGAATGCAACAGGAAAACAAGTTATATCTGATGCAAGAACTGTTTACACAGCTGAAGGATTAGAAATTTATGCAACAGTAGCTGGAAATAATGTAGACATTGAGTATGAAGAAGTAGATTTATCTAAAGTTACAAAAACAGAAGCTATTGGTGGATTTGATAGTACAACAATGAAAAGAACAGGGCTAGAATTAGCAAATGAAATTTTCTTGAAATATAGTGAATTACCTGCTTTTATAGATGCCCCTGATTTTTCACATGAAAGTGATGTTGCCGCTATCATGGAAACTAAAGCTAAAACGCTAAATGGTGGAATGTTTGAGGCGATAGCATTAATAAATGCTCCAGTTGATAAGAAATATAATGACTTGGTTGAATGGAAAGAAACTAACAACATTTTAAGTAATGACCAAGTTCTATTATATGGAAAAATCAAACTTGCAGGAGAAATTTATCATCAATCTATCCACTATGCAGCTTTATCTATGAAAGTAGACTCTGAGAATAATGGAGTTCCAAGTCAAGGACCTTCTAACTATTCTTACAAAATGGACGCTTTTGTATGGAAAAATGCTAGTGGAAAGTATGAAGAAGTTAGATTAGATAAGGAACAACAAGCCAATTTCTTAAATAAGAATGGAGTTGTTACAGCTATAAACTTTAAAGGTTGGAGATGTTGGGGATCTGAAACAGCTAAGAATCCATTAGCAACAGACCCAAAAGATAAGTACATCTATGGTCGTAGAATGTTCAAATACATTGGAAATGAACTAGTTATATCATATTTCAACAATGTAGATAAAAAGTTCACTTTAAAAATGGCTGAAACAATGAAGAAATCTATGAATATTAGATTAAATGCACTTGTTGCAGCAGATCAATTATTATCTGCTAAAGTTAATTTTTACTCAGTTGATAACAGCTTAATAGATATCATAAATGGAGATATTACTTGGACTATAGAACTTGGAATAATACCAGGAGCTAAATCTATAACATTCAAGAAAGTTTATGATGTTGATGCATTACAAAAATTTGCTGAAAGCTTAACAGCTTAATAAGGAGGGAAAAAGATGGGAAGAAAACAAATACCTAATGCTCTTATAGATGCTGAAACATATTTCAATGGTTCAAATAACCTTGCTGGAATATCAGAAGTAGAATTACCTAACATTGAATATGACACAGTCACATCCGAGCAAATGGGGTTGACTGCTGAATTAGAAGTGCCTTTAATGGGTCACTTTAAGAAATTAGAAGCTAAAATCAAAATGGATTGTGTTGATGATTCAGTGCTAAAAATCAATAATGAAAAATCAATCTTGATTGAATGTAAAGGTGCAGCTCAAGCTATGAACAGACAAACTCATGGAGCGGATGTTTATGGAATAGACGCAACTTTTAAAGGTCTTATTAAGAAAATGGATGGATTAAAGATGAAGCCTAGCGGGAAATTAGAAACTTCTATTGATTTATCAGTTACTTATTATAAGCTAGAAATTGGTGGTAAGACAGTTATAGAAATAGATGTACTTAACAATGTAAATGTAATTCATGGACTTGCTAACCAAGCAGTTAGAAAATATTTAGGATTAAATTAAGGAGGGCTTAAATGAAAGTAAAATTATCGCAAACATATAATTTCAGTGGAAAAGAATTCAATGAACTAGATATAAATATTGAAGAAATGACAGGGAAAGATTTTATGCTGTGTGAAAGGGAATTCAAGGCTAGAAATAAAGAAGCTGGAGCTGTAAAAGAACTAGAAGACTCTTGGGCTATAACTGTAGCTGCTAAATCTGTTGGGGTTAAGTATGGAGACTTACTTAACTTAGTATCTATAGACTACTTGAAAGTGGTAAATGGGGTAAAACGTTTTTTGAGTCAAGGCTGGGAAGACAAAGAGGCTCAGAAGGATACTACAGAGGAGATAACAGAGGAAACTGGTGCTTAATCTATTTGGATATGATAACAGAGCTTTTAAGAGTTCTAAATTATTTTAAAGTAAATATAAGCTATGATTCAATGTTGGATTGTAGCTTATATGAACTTGATTACTGGATAGCAAGAGCTAATAAATCAGTTGAGGAAGAGGAAGAAAAGCAAAAAGAGAGAGAATAAAAAATAAGAGGCTATCATTTTAAGATAACCTCTTAATTATCACTTACAGAGTCTATTAACATAAGTGTACCACATATATAAAAAAGAAATAATAGTAAAAAAATAATTTTTTGAAAAGCAGAACCCTCTGTGAAAGTATAGTGGACACTGCCTAATATTATCCAACCTATTGGAGTTAAAGTCAAAAATAAAGATGTTAGAAATAGAATGACTAAAATTCCAAAAATAAATAAAAGAGGATGCTTTTTAAAACCTTTAAAGATAATTCTTTTATTATTCATATAAGATTCCTACCTTTTTTAGTTATTATTTAATTTATATTATAATATTTAGAATAAAAAGTCAATGAAATAAATACAGGAGGTGATAAAAAATGTCAAAAGATATGAGTTTAGTTTGGCAAATGAGTGTAGCTGGAGCTGCAGGAGCTATGGCATCATTTTCTAAAGCAACACAGGCTATAAAAGATGTAAAGGATTCTACAGAGGATTTGGTTAAAACTCAAAAAAAATTAGAAGACTTAGATAAAGTGGCTGAGGCTTATAAAGGTGCTAATTCTGAATATAATAAAGCAGTAAAAAATTTAGAAAGTTTAAGAAAAGCGTATCTAAAATCAAATAATGTTACTGCTGAATTTAAAGAACAAGTCAAAAATGCTGAAAAGAATGTTGAGAAACTTAATAAGCAAAAAGAAAGGCAAAAACACATCTTTCAAGCTGCAAGAAGTGAATTGGAAAAAGAGGGCATAAAATTAGAAGGATATAAAAAGAGGTTAAAAGAAGTTAATGACGAGCTTAAAAAGCAAGAAAAATTAAAAAGAGATTTAAGTAAAGCACAAGCAATATCAGATTTGGGGAGCAAATTCTCACAAAAAGGTAGTGGGCAAATTAAAACAGGACTTGCAACAGGTGCAGTATTAGCTCTTCCAGTTAAATTCTATATGGATGTAGAAGAATCACAAGCTGATTTAAGAAAAATTTTAGGTAAAGAAGCAGAAAAATATTATGATAAATTGGCAGAGATATCTAAAAATAGTCCTTTATCACAGATAGAAATAAATGAAATTGCTGGAAGTTTAGCACAATCTGGAATTAAAGGTGAAGATATTGTAGCTTACACTGATATGGCTGGTAAAATGAAAGTTGCTTTTGATATAACAACTGATGAGGCGGGTACATTTTTAGCAAAGACGAAAGAGCAATTAAATTTATCTAAAGATGAGTTATTTTCTTATATGGATACATTAAATATGTTGTCTAATAATTACTCTGTAACAGCTGCACAGCTTGCAGATGTTTCAGCTAGAACTGGTGGATTTGCTAAATCTATAAATTTATCTAAAGAGTCTAATATGGCGTTTGCTACATCTCTTATATCTACAGGAGTAACTGCAGAACAAACAAGTACAGTTTTAGGGAAATTGTATTCTGAGTTATCACAAGGAGCTAATACTAAGGCTAAAGCATCAGCATTAGAATATTTAGGTTTAGATGCTAAAAGTATTAATAAAGAAATGGCTATTGACGCAGAAGGAACTATCTTAAAAGTTTTAGAAAAAATAAAAAATGCAAATGTTGCAGATAAGTCTGCTCTAATTAGTGATATTTTTGGCAGTGATAAATCTGTAATTAATGGATTATCTGTATTATCTGAAAATTTAGATGGAGTTAAAGAAAAATTAGATAAAGCAAAACAAGCAGTATCAGAGAATGAAACTGTTAACGGTGAATATTCCGATAGATTAGATACATTAAGTAATCAACTAAATATTTTGAAGAATAACTTTATGAATAGTTTAGTTGATATAGGCAAAAGTGTGGCTCCTGAATTAAAAGAAACTGTGAATTGGCTAACAGGTCTTATGAAAGGAGTTGCTAACTTTATCAAAGAAAATCCTAAATTAACTGCTTTTATAATAAAAATGGTTGCAGGGTTTGCCGCTATGAATTTAGGTATGGGTGTTGCGAATAAAATGCTATTAGGGCCGTTTGCTAAAGGAGTAGGTTGGTTATACAAATTTGGGGCTTTCAAGAGTAAAGGCGGTTTATTATTTGCCTTAAAAAGAATGTTTCCTTTAGCTTCAAAATTATTTGGAACTTTTATGAAAATAGGAAAATTTTTAGGTGGAAAATTTATAACTGTTATAAAAATGGCTGGTACAGCTTTAAAAGTAGCTTTTACTGCAAATCCTGTTGGATTATTAATTGCTGCTATTGTAGCTGTTATTGCCATATTTGTAGTTTTATATAATAAAGTAGAATGGTTTAGAGAGGGTGTAAAAAAAATATTTAGTGGGATAGTTGATGTTATTAAAGGAATAATAAAAATAGTTGTAGGAATTTTTACACTTAATGGAGATTTATTATTAGATGGAATTAAAGATTTTGTTAAAGGATTTGGAAAAATCTTTGAAGGAATAGTAAATATCGCTTCTAAGGTTTGGGAAAAAATAAAAAGTGGTTGGAAGAAATTTAAAAACTGGATAGGAATAGGTGATAATGAGGAAACTTTTGATGAAAGACTTGCAAGAGTAAAAAAACAACAAGCTGCTGCAAAAATTTTAAGTGGAAATGTCCCACAAAATTATTCAGGAACAAATTATTTTAGTGGAGGTCTTACAACTCTTGCTGAAAGAGGAGCTGAACTTGTAGAAATGAATAATAGTTCTTTCTTAGTAAATTCTCCATCTATGGCTAATTTACCTCGTGGAGCTAGAATTCTTAATAATTCACAAACAAGAAGTTCTTTATCTTCAAGAGTATCATCTTTAAAAGATAGAATAAAAAATATTTCTAATAATTCAAAGACTATTATAGGAGGAGATACAATAACTATTAACATTACTGGAAATTCAGCTAATCCAACAGATATTGCTAGAGTAGTTAAAAGAGTAATTGAAGAAATGCAAAGTAAGAAAAGAAGGACGGCGATAGTATGAGAAAAGTAAAAGTATACAAAACAGTTAGTGGTGATACTTGGGACTTGATAAGTTATAAATTGTATGGTTCAGAACAGTATTTTCACCAGCTAATGAGGGCTAATCTTAATTTATTATCTATCGCTGTTTTTGATTCTAATATACCTGTCATAGTACCTGAAATTACACCTATCACAAGTGCGGTAGAAACATCTAAACTACCGCCATGGAAAAGGTAAAATAAAAAAACTTTACACATGTAAATTTTTATGGTATCATAAGTTTAACATCACTCATTAGAGTAAAGCCTTATTAGTTAAGGATAGATGTGGAGGAAAAAAAGCCTTATTAGTTAAGGATAGTTGTAGGCATATCTTAGGGTATGCCTAATTTTTTGTAGGAGGGATTTATGACTTATGAGGTTTTAGGGGTTTATTTAGTTGATTTTAAAACTAATAATGTTGGTGGAGAAATGTCAGGAAAGCATTATGCACTAGTATTAAGTGAATTATCTAAAAAAGATAGTACTTTATTAGCAGCTCCTATAACAAGTAAAAAAGCTGGTAAAAAGTACAGAGGTGGATTTACTATAGATTGTACTAAATACCAAAAAAATCCAACCTATGAAAAAGCATTTGTGAAAATAAGGAAAATTAGAGAAATTTCAAAATATAGAATCTATGGTGATAAAATTTACGATTTAGATAGTGATGATGTTAGGCTATTACAAGAAGCATTTAAAAACTTTTTTTCTTTTTTAAACGAAGTAGATGATATTAAAATAAAAGCAGAAGGAACTATTTAAGGGAAGTTAAAAACTTCTCTTTTATTTTGTAAAAATTTCTCTTGACTTTTGTACGTAAATATATTATTATATTTGTACAGGCAAAAGTTAGGAGGTGCAAAATGAATGCCAAAATGGGTAGACCTACAAATAATCCAAGAAATAAAAGATTAGAGATTAGACTTAATGAAGAAGAAGATAAAAAGTTGAAAGAATGTTCTGAAAAATTAAGTTTGACAAAAACTGATGTTTTGATGAAAGGGTTAGATGAAGTTTACAAACAAATTAAAAAATAAAGTATTGCTACACCGTCCAAAGTTCACAATACTTTATTTGCCAAGAAGTTTCCCTCTTATGAAATCTATTATATCATAAGTGGATACTTCTATCAATTATAATTTTGAATGGAGGTATTTTTTATGTATGCAAATATGGAAAAGGTAATCAAAGAATATGACAAGCACATTACAACTTTTTATGATATGAATATTCAACAAGCTGGAGAAATTTATGAGAATTCAAATTGTACTTTTGAGATGATAAGTAAAGCATTCAAATTTGGATTTGGGCAAGGTATGAAATATCAAAAGAAAAGAGGTAAGGTGAATAAAAATGGCAAATAATTTGATTATGAAAAATGAAATAACAAGTTTGGAATTATTGGCAGAAATAAATAAGTTCAGAAAAGAAGAAGGAATTAAAAAAGAACTTCTTCATAAAACTTTACTAGATATAATTCGTGATGAATTTGAGGAAGAAATAGATCGGCAAAAAATTTTGCCAATGTCTTATAAGGATAGATATGGTAGAAATCAACCTATGTTTATTCTAACTTTATCTCAGGCAAGGCAAGTTTTAGTAAGAGAAAGTAAGTTTGTTAGAAGAGCGGTTATACATTTCTTAGAAAAGTTAGAAAATCAAGGACTAGAAAATAAGGAACAAAAGAAATTACCTTTCTCAGAGATAAAACCTACAACTTGGAGAGGTATTCCTGTTATGGAAGTTAAGGAATTAGCAGGTATTACTGGGATAAGTAAATATTGTATACACACTATGTTATTTGAAAATAAATTAACTCTTAGAAATAAAGAATTTGAAGATTATAAAAATGAAAATAATCAAAAGTATTATGGCTCTTCAAGCTCAGTAAGTATTTTATATAAGGAAATAGTCATATTTCTATTGAGAAAATATGGAATGTATAACAAATATAAAGATTTCATAGATAATTATTTTAAAACTAATAATTTGGTTGAATACAAAGGTAAAGCAAATGATGAGTTTGAACATTTGATAGCTGAAGCAACTAGAATAAAAGCAAACTTGTTAAAAGAAAAAGCAGAAATAGAAGAAAAATTAATGAAATTAAACAAAATGGGATTAACTAATTAAACACTAAGAGGAGTATAAAAGCTCCTCTTTTTTATTATAAAAAGGAGGTTGATGGAATTGGGATAGCTAGAAATATAAAAATATTAGTTTTCTATGAAGGAGTAGATATTACTGAAGAAATACAACCTAGTATCTCGTCTATGACTTACACAGATAACTCAAAAAATGCTGTAGATGACTTAGAGTTAGACCTGGAAAACTTAGATTATAGATGGCTTAATGAATGGTATCCTGATGAGAATTCAAGGCTCTTAATAGGGATACAGCAAAACGAAAATGGAAAATCTAAGTTCCTGGATTTAGGGATTTTTTATGTAGATGAACCTACTTTTAATAATCAAAGACTATCTCTAAAATGCCTGGCATTACCCCTTGACCAAACTATCAGAGAGCAGGTTAACAGTGTTGCATGGGAGAAAATAACTCTATCTGAATTGCTATCTAAAATAGCAACTAAACATGAGTTAAGCTATGAGTTGCATTGTGAAAATGCCTTCTTTGATAGGCTAGACCAAGATAGAGAAACAGATTTAGGTTTTTTAAATAGGGTTCTATCTGAAACAGCTCTAAGTTTGAAAGTTACTGATGACAAGCTAATAGTCTTTAATGATGACGCATTAATTGATAACGATAACATTGATATCTTTAATATTAAAGATTTTCGTATTAGAAGCTTTACTCTAAAGAAGAAAAATCAAGGTATTTACGATAAAGTGGAAGTTAGTTATTATGATGCGGATAAAAAGAAACACATTGTTGAGACAATTACAAAAGAAGAACTTGAGAAAAGAAATGAGGTAAAACATGCTTGATGACGGCAGTGGATATTTAGCTTTTAAAGAAAAAGCTAACAAAACAAAAAGTAAAAAAAGAGTTAAAAAAGCTAAGACTAAAAAAATTAAAACTAAAGGAAAATCTCAAGCTAAGAAAGTGGCCGAGAAAACTTTAAAAGATAGTTTGAAGCAAGAGTACTCTATAAACTTAACTGTTGATGGAGATGTAAAATACTGTGCAGGTTGCATTATAGACCTAGATGACAGCTTTGGTAGATTTGCTGGAAGATATGTAATTGATAAAGTTACACACAATATCTCAGGAGACTACACTTGTGATATAGAAGCTTTTAAGGTTGGTGCTAGACAAAATGCAGAAGAAAGAGCAAAAGCAATTGATAAAGCTATAAGAGATAAGAAAGAAAAAGAGAAAGAAGCTAGGAAGAAAGCTAGAAAAAAAGAAAGAGAAACAAAAAAAGCAAATAAGATTAAAAATAAAAAGGTGGTGAGTAAGAATGCTGGATATCTTGAAGCAAGGAGAAATAAACTCAATTGATGTAGAAAATGGCAAAGCGAGAGTAATATTTCCAGATAGAGATAATAAGATAAGTGATTGGCTTAATATTTTAGTCCCCTTTTCTGAATCACATTCTGATAATTATAATCTTGCAATAGGTCAAACAGTTATAGTTTTATCACTACCAGATATGATGGAGCAAGGTTATATACTAGGTTGCCCTATGAGAAAATCAAATATTTCAGAAGGAGAAGTAAAAAGAACATTTTCTGATGGGGGGTTCTATTCATATAAAAATGGACTTTTAACCTTGTCTCCAATAAATAAAGTTATAATTACAGCTGATGTTGAAATTAAAAAAACTTTGACAGTTGATGGAAATTGTTTATTTAAAGCTGATAGTACCACAAAAGGAATTGCAAAAGCAGGAGACATTAATCTTAATACTCATACTCACAGCGGAGTAAAAGCTGGGGGAGATAGTACAGGAGGTCCATCATGATAGGAAGTTTAGGAGAAATAATTTTTTATGCTAGTGACTTGAATGTATTTTCTTTAAAAAAAGAATTATCAAGAAGTAGAAAAGCTAAAATAACTCAACATGAGCCCATCTATGGTATTGGTAAAGTGAGACAACAAGGTAGAGAACTTATGGAAGTTAGCCTATCAATAGAATTGATAGCAGGACTTACTAAGGCTCCTAGTCTACATTTACAAATGTTAAAAGATTTTATGGAGTTAGGAAGATATGCTCCATTAATACTGGGGTATCATGTGATAGGAGAGTTTCCATTTTTGATAACTGGAATTGAAGAGACATTATCGCATTTTAATGCAGTTACTGGAGAGTTTGATTATATCAATTTGGATATAACACTACTGGAGTATGTAGATGACCCTTTACAGTATCAAAAGAAGATAGAGCACAGACAAACTGCTAAGACTATTCTCGGAGTTGAGTATGAGGATACCGTAAAAAATCTACAGAAGAAGGTGTTTAAGTTATGATATATTTGATAAATTCTAAAGATGGCATAAATTACAACCCAGAGAATGAAATAGAAGATGTGGTAAGAAATGTACACATGATTCTAAGAGTTACAAAAGAAGAACAGCCATTAATGAGAGATTTCTCTTTAGATAGTGACATGGTGGACAAGAACATTCCAGTCATTAAGAACAAGCTAATCGGCTTACTGATGACTAATTTAAAAGAATATGAACCAAGGGCGCTACTTAAAAATTTAGATTTAAAGTTAGAAAATAATGACTTGGAAATAATGCTAGAGATAGAGGTGATTATATGATAGATGATACTTATGAAATATTAGATGCAAATGCTGAAGAACTGAGGCAGCAAATGCAAGAAAAGTTTGAAGAACTTAGTGGAAGGCAAATCTCTAAGTACTCTCCAGAAGGGCTTATCTTTGCCAGTGTTGCATATCTAATAGCAATGAGAGAAGAAAACTACAATGATAATTTAAAGCAGAACTATTTAAAATATGCTAGAGATTATAGATTAGATTTGTTAGGAGATAGATATGGAGATAGAGGACTAAGACTAGAAGAGCAATATGCTAAAGCTACTTTTAGATTTTCAATCATATCTACTAAGCAAAAGAAAATAGTAATCCCAAAAGGGAGCTTGATTAGATATAATGACCTTTATTTTGAGACAAATGAAGAATATTCTATTGCAGAAAATACGCTATATGTAGACGGGATTGCTACTTGCAAAACACCAGGAACAATAGGAAATAATATTCCTGTTGGACACATCAATACAATGGTTGACTTATATCCTTATTTCTCTAAAGTAGAAAACATCACTATTTCTAATGGTGGTACAGATCTAGAAGAAGATGAAGTGTATAGAGAAAGATTAAGACTTGTCCCTGACTCTTTTTCTGTTGCTGGGTCTGAAGGGGCTTATGTGTTCTGGACATTGTCCACTTCTCCTGAAATAGTTGATGTTACTGTTAGAAGTTCGAAGCCTTGTGAAGTTGATATTTATGTTCTTACAAAAGATGGGGTTCCTTCTGAAGAGTTGAGAAGTCAAGTTTTAAAGGTTGTAAACTCAGATGAAATAAGACCTTTAACAGATAAAGTTACTATCAAAAGCCCAGATGTAATAGACTACAAAGTTGAGTTTGATTATTACATAAATAAAGCTGATGAAATGAATATTAACTCTATAAAAGCTAAGGTACAAACAGCTGTAAATGAGTATATAGAATGGCAAAAGAGCAAATTAGGTAGAGATATTATTCCAGATGAGCTAATCAAAAGATTAAAACTTGCTGGAGTAAAGAGAACTGTCATCACTTCTCCAACTTATAAAAAGCTAGAGCCACATCAGTTTGCTAAATGTGATGCTAGTGTAGTAGTCAATTATCTAGGAGTTGAAGACATATGATATTAATAGATGACTTGAAATTAACTGATATTGCCGCAGTATCTACATTAGATGATGCGACAACAAGATGGATTTATGAGTCTATAGACTTCGTCTTGAGAGGTAGAAACTCTATTATAAATAGTGAAATAAAGAAGCTAGAGATTATAGATTTGATGAATGAGCAAGAGATTAATATGCTCTTATGGGAATACTCTATCTACACTAAAAATGCAACTCTTGAAGAAAAGAAAAAGATAGTTAAAAGGGCTATATTTTCTAAAATTAATATGGGTACAACTAAAGTATTAAAAGATGTGTGTGGTCTACTGTATAAAGGCTTTGATGTAAAAGAATGGACAGACTATAATGGTAAACCAGGTACTTTTAGAATCTATACGGATAAGAAAATAACAGATCCCAATGAGTATAGAGAATTAATGGAAAATATAAAAGCTAACAAGAATGTTAGAAGCCATTTAGATTATATAGAGTTAAAACAAGTAAATACTTCTAAATGCTACATATCTGGCTTTAAAGAAGTAACTTTATTGGCAACTAAGGAAAATAAAAAGAAAGACTTTACTGTAAATAGCAATGTTTACATAAAAGCGTATAAACAAATAATAGGAGGTATTAGCAAATGAAATTTAATGGGATAACTAAAAAAGGTAGAGAATACTTGGCTAAAATTCAAGCAGAGAACAAGCCTATTAACTTTTCTAAGATTAAAATAGGTGATGGTAGACTGGATAACTATGATAACCCTGCTGAACTAGAGCACTTAATTAATCAAAAAGTTGATAAAGGAATATTAACTTTAAACCAGGAAAATGACACAGTTATTTTAACTACTAATATAGATAATGTAAGCCTTAGAACTGGGTATTATCCAAGAGAAATAGGTGTGTTTGTTAACGATAATGGGCAAGAAATTATGTACTATTATATGAATGATGGAGATGAAACTTCTTGGATACCGCCAGAGACAGATGGGCCATTTAAAATAGAATTAAAGCTAAACTTAATAGCATCTAATGCTCAATCTATAATTGTGGAAGGGTCTGGAAAAGAACTGTACATTACAAAAGAATTCTTAGAAGCTAACTATACTCAAAAGGGTGGTTATACAGGAACAGCTCAAGAAATTGATGATAGGCTTGTATCGGCAGTTGGAAAGCATGACGGAGATTTTCCTATTGCAAATGCAGTAGTTGGAAATGTCTATTATTCTGAACTAACTAAGAAATATTATAAATGTAAAGTTGGCGGCCCAGCTCCAATGCCAAACGGAAATTTTATAGATATGTCTATATTAGAAAATCTTAATAGATTGGAAAATTTATACACATATGAATCTGTAAATAAAACTCCTGGAACTAGATATACAGATTTGATTTTTGAAAAAAAAGGCAACATAGGTCATGTGTTTCTAGACATCCCTTCTGGAGTATCAAAAACTCTAACAGAAGGAGCTTTACTATTTACTTTTCCTAAAGAATTTAAGCCTAAAAGTTTTAATTTGAAGGTATTAGTGTCTTATCCAAATGGTCAAACAGCAAGAACTAGATACGATGAAAATACTAGAAATTTGTATATTTTATCCACAATACAAGTAGTTGAAAGTATGTACTTAGATACTTTCTACTTCTTGGATTAAACTTGAACTATAGCAAAAACACTATAGAGAGTTTAATTCCTTAAGAGTATAAAAAAATCAACTTTGCAAATACCATTTAGGATATTTCCACTAGTTGCATCTAGAGTAGAAAATTCTAAATTATCTCCACTATGTATAACTGCAACAGAACAATTATCTTTTTTAGCAGTAGCCATAACTATAGAATTTTTAAAACTAAAACCATTAGCTATTAATGTTTTTGAAGCAGTAGCTCCTTTAGTTTCTAAAGAACCTATAACAATTTTTCTATTTAAAATTGTTAAAACATCATAATCAGTTTTATATTCAATTTTATACAGATTTTCCATAGTGGAAAATTTATACATAATTAAAGAGGAAAAAACAAAAATAACCTTTAAAGAAATTAATAATATAAATCTAAACACTATTACAGAGTCAGGATTTTATGTATCTCCTAAGTGGGATGCTAATATTGTAGGTCTACCACAAGAATTAGATAATAATAATGGGAGAGCTTTTTATTTGAAAGTTATGGCATTAAAAGATCTTAATAATTATTGTCAACAAATTTTATATAGCTTCAAGGGGCTTATTTTTTACAGAGCTATAATTGGGGCTAATTCTACTTTTACACAATGGAATAGGTTAACTTAACTTATCTCCTATGATAAGAATATCTACAACACTATGCCCATGTCCTATAATATTTGGCCATCTTTTTATAATTATCTCATCATTCGATATTGTTGAGGTAAAAACAAATTGATTATCTATATCTTCTGAACTTGCTAAAATTACGCCATTCGTTATTTTTAAAGGTAGATTAAATTTGTAAGGATTTTCATTGTAGTCAACATTCTTTCTTAGCGATAAAATGATTTTTTTGCTTGGAAACTCAATAATATTCCATCCTTTTAAATTATAAGAAGTGACTAAATTTTCCAATCTACACACATTTTAAATATCCGTCTGTGATGGAACAGATAACCTAAAATATCAAAATTTGAAAGGAGAAAAAATGTATTATATATATTCAAAAGAAAAATTACCAAAACTATTATTTGATGTGAATTTAACATCAGAAGAAGTCAAGTTATATGGTGGTTGGGATGCAATTTTTTCATATTATCCTGGTGTAAAAAAAGATGAAACTATTACAGTTGAAAGAACTGCACCATTTATTTATCCAATTTTAGATAACAATATAATTAGAGAAATGACAAGAGAAGAAAAAGTACAAGAAGGGATAGAAGTACAGTTAGAACCTGGGGAAGTTATAAGAGATAAGAAAATAATTAAAATAGCCAAGCCTCAGAAAAATAAGAAATATCTTACTTGGAATAAAGAACAAGAGAAGTGGGAGTTTGACAGTGAGAAAGAACAAAAAGAATATTTTGACACAATAGATAACATAAAAGCTAGTATTTTGGAATATGGCTTTGATTATGATGTGGAAGGTACTCATCACAGACAAAGATGCAGGGATAAGGATATAGCGTATATGGTAGCCAATATAGTAGCTTTACAAGTTGCAGAAAAATTAGGAGTAAGTAAAAAAATCACTTGGTATTTTGAGGACAATAAAGGAATGGAAGCAGGGTTACAAGAATTAGGAATGCTAATGCTATATGGAACTACATTTGTACAATCAGTTTTTGATACAGAAAATTATTTCAAGGTAGAAGTAAGTCCAAAAGACTTAACAAGAGATGAATTTGAAAGAAAAAGAAAAGAATTACATATCAAACTGGCTAAGATGTAATTTAAGAGGTTTATTTTAATTAAAGGTAGTTTTATATAGCTTTCTCTAATTAATTGCTTAAAACAGCAAATTACAAAGTCTAATTAATAATTTTTAAGAAAGGAGAGCAACAAAATTGAAAGTAGCATTAATTATCAGACATAACAAAAGAAGCAAAGGAGCATATTCGCAAATAGTAGGCTCTGAATATGATTACTGGAAAAGAATAGCAGAAAAAATTAAAACTGAAATTCCAGCATTGGTAGATGTATATGAGAGAAAGCCAAATCTATATTACACTAGAGAAATGTTTGAAGTGCTGGAAGAACTTAACAAGAATAATTATAAGTTCTGTATGGAACTTCACTTTAATGCAGCAGCAAGTGAGCAAGCCAATGGTTGTGAATGCTTAGTTTATTGTGGAAATAATAAGGCTAAGGAGCTAGCAACAGATTTTATGGCTAGATTGCAAAACAAGTTTGGCAGCAATATAAGGACTAAAGAAAATATTTTAAAAGAAACTAAGGTTGTAAATGGAAAAGAATTAACAATAGAAAAGAAAAAAGTTACAAGAGGTTTAATCTTAATTCAAGATTCTAAAATTAGGGGAGGTTATGGAATATGTAAATCAAAAGACACTTATATATTAGTTGAGCCTTTTTTTGGCAGTAATCAAGATGAAAGTTTAAAGTTTTCTGTGGAAAAAGATGTTGTAGATTTATTTGTTAATTTTATAAAAGAAAATATTTAATAAACAGTCTGGCCAGACAGTTATTATAAAAAATGAGATTTAAAAATATATATGTAGTTAGTAATTAACTACAACATTATTATACGAGGAGGTAAAAGTATGGAATTAGTAAAAAATTATATTGGTAGTATCACAAAACAAGGTTGGATTGGTATAGCGTTAGCTTTGGTATTTATTATAGTTATAGTAATATCTAAAAAGAAATATGCAGATACAGTGGAAAAGGCGATAAGACTTTCAGAGGATTCTTTTAATTCAGGAGAAGGTCAAAAAAAGTTAGCGGCAGCAATTGCTTATATCCAAAATGCTATAACTTTAATGCCTTGGTATGTAAGATTAGTAATAGTTCCTGTAATAAATAAAAAAAGCATTATAAATGCGATAGAAAAAACATTACAAAGAATATCAGATACATTTGGAAAAGGATCTAAGGTAGATATAAAAGGTAATGAAGATGGAGAAAACTAAATTAATCCTGGAACCAATTTCAAATGGAAAGGCAATTTTGTTAGAAGAGTATGTTTATGATATAAATGGGTACTTGATAAGAGTACCCAAATCTTTTATAACGGATGGAGCATCAGTACCTCATTCTTTACAATGGCTGTATAACCCATTCGGAAAATACATCAAGGCAGCAGTTATCCACGATTATTTGTATTCTACATATAATAATACTGGTATTAATAGAACTCTTGCAGATAAAATATTCAACTTTATAATGAAAGAAACAGAGGTAGATAATAGGACCAGAAGAAAGTTTTATAATGCAGTTAAATTTTTTGGGGAAACATCTTGGAAACCTAAGTTGCAGAATGAGGGATACAAGGACAGAGCTATTGTGGACAGAACTAAGGAGGCAAGAGAGTATTATAATTTTTGGTATAAGGTATTAGGGTTATAGGTGGTATATATGGAAAAAACATTATTGGAATATGGTGTAGTAGGTGCTATTCTACTATATTTTTTATGGAAAGATAGTAGAACATTTGAAATTTATAGAACTACTATGCAGAAGATAGTAGACCAGTTGGAAGCAATGCAAAAGGACCAGACAGAATTAAAAAAAGACATGGAGGAGATTAAAAAAATTATAAAGTAATGGGGTAGGATTTTGTCCTACCCCTTCTTTTTTTATTGTATAAAGATTCTATAAAATAACACTATAAGACTTCTAAACTTGAATTAACTTAAATTAGTTTAAATTTAGTGGTAACAAAATGGTAACAAAAAAAGTATAAGAATACAAAAAAGCCCTCAACTTTTTGCAAGTTCGGGCTTTTTTGTAGAAATTAAACTATAATTAAGGAAACGATACAAGATAAATATAACATTATTTATTTAGTTTGTCAACAACTTTTTATATAAAATTATATTTTTTATATCCTTGAAATAAAGGAGAATAAAAAATGAAAAATTTAAAAGAGTTTCCAAAATTTTTTGGAATAGAAGAACAATTTCCAACTTTTCACAGAAACAAAGCAGGAAAGGTTGTTTATGATATTTTGACAGTACAAGTTATTAGTAAATTTATTTTAAACAAGAAAGCAGTAGGAAAAATATTTTATAAGGATTATGCAGAACTAAATGCAGAAGAAACATTTGAAACAAATAGAGGTATGTTAAAAATTTACCAAGAAGATTTAGGTATTTTTATAAATGCAGATAATTTTTTAAAAAATGCTATTTATGAATATTTTAACGAGGAAGATACAAAAGAAGTTCAGAACTGTTGCCAATTTTTTAAAACTAAAAATACCGATGAAGCTGTAAGAAAAATACTGTTGCCTGCTATAAAATATGAAATTAATAGAGTTTTAGAAAAGTTAGGTAATAACTGGAATGCAAGTTTTCCTAAAAAATTTTTAAGTATAGCTTTTAAAAATGGTACTTTAATAATGTCTACAAAAAACAAAAAATGGAAATTTGTTAAGGAAAAAAGTTATAAATACCTTGCAACTACTTATTTTAATACAGATTTTATG
>ERZ772960.825-NODE-825-length-25980-cov-8.473597_pt1 | contig 25980 bp, 31 predicted proteins | sample MGYA00580678_ERZ772960 | MGnify/ENA primary metagenome ERZ772960 (study PRJEB29015, sample SAMEA2737930) | human oral metagenome | biome: human oral; feature: human-associated habitat; material: dental | place: China | collected 2059 ... | reverse complement strand
CATAGTATCAGCCTCTTCTATTATGTCGTACAATTTAGTATTTTAATACATTTAATTCTACCATATAAGATGTTAAATTTACACATTTTTGTAAAATTCAGTAATTATTAATGCTTTTAGCATCAAATAGTTTATTGCGTTTACACATTTTAGTGTATTTCAAAATTAATATTTGACGAATATTTGACGAAATAAAAAAAGAGGGTAGCAATTAAGCTACCCTCTAATACGTTTAGTCTAATTCAACTAATCTTTTCAATTCTCCATTAACAAACCACATTTCACACGTTACGTTATCGCCGTCTTTTAAAGTGGCCATATATAACCCCTCTTTGTTTGGTTGAATATCTTCTGCGAATTGATGTGTTTTTCCATTGAATGTAAATACTTGTGCCATAATTTTTTCCTTTCTTGGTAAATAAATAGTTGTTGCAATCCGTGCAACTCGGAGATATTTGGATCACCTACCATCTCACAACTTTAACTAATGCGGATGCACCTTTAAATTCTGAACCTTTAAAATGTGCTAACCCCTCAAAGCGTTTATCTTCATATCCTACTGTTTCGTATACTTCGCCATTTGTCATTACAGTTACACCAGCCAATATACTATGCGGTTTATCTAACTTGATTTTGTATACATCAACTTTCTGCTCTTCTGTATTAGCAACTACTGCAGTCCTATCGCTTTTTTCTGTAGCTTCCTTTGGAATATTCGGAGATTTATCCTTAATAGCATTTTTCGTAACTACTGCCGCATCATGTAGCGTTGGTGCCTGTGTATAATACGTTGCTACCGGCTGCGCAGTTTCCTTATACGCAATGACTTCCATTGCTTCCTTTGGCGTGATTGTTAACGTATCCGCCAGTTTCTGCGGGTTTTTCGCTACTGTTTGATTGAGGATAACAGGTTCTTGCAATTTCTTTGTATAAGCCATTTTGTAACAAAATAAGCCAACTACTACCACTAGCAGCACAAGTGCTGCCACGGTAACAACCGGCGCATATCGCCTTAATAATTGAATGATAGTATCCATAATTACCCCCTATTAAATAGGCCAATTCAATACTAAATCGGCATCAAATTCCTTGCCCTCGATGTTTTCGCTAAATGTGTACTGCCACAAATTGGCCCCTTCATAGTCGCATTGGTTATTAAGTTGTGCACACCAGATAGCACAACCACCCAATTGACTAACATCTAATACGTTCACTAACCAGTCGTAACTAGCGTACAAACCAGTATTAACATATCCAGCTTGCCATAATTTATTGATGAACACGCTACAAATATTTGTTAATTGTTGGCTAGTAGGCATGCCACGATTTGCCTTGTAATCGTCAGCATCTTCCATATCGAACCATACGCCCATAGGCAACTTATCAGTAGTTAAGCCGGCATCGTTTAATGTATTCAATACAAATTCCGCTTCATCTGCCGCATTTTCTTCATTCATTGCGTAGGAATAATGGTATACCCCAATAGCTAAACCGGCGTTAATTGCGCCGTTTACGTTGTTATAAAATTCACTATCTAAATTGCCACGGCCATAACCGATACGGATAATAGCAAAATCGAACCCGTTCGCCTTAATTGCGCCCCAATCAACTACACCGTTATTTTCGCTTACATCAATACCCCTCATGGTACCCCCTATAATTTAACTTTGTTTTCAATTTTGGTTTTAATTAAATCCAAAAACTTACCCATAGAAACGTTGCCGCCGTCGCGGAGGTTTTCCAGTATAGATAAAAATTCAGATGAACCTAAATATAACCATACAAGCGATACCGCAAATTGTTTCTGACCGCTCATTTCATCAAATAAAATAGCGGCCATTGTGGCCGCAACATATGTCATAACTTTTCCAACAAAACCCTTACGCATATATTTAGATGCTATGAGTTGTTTTTCAAACGCTACCGGTATTGCCCGGTATTTTTCCCATGTGGCTATTTTCTCCGGATCATATCCAAACTCATCAATCAACATTTTATAAGCGATTGCCGCCCATTTTGTGAAAAGGTCGATGAATACCAATAAAATAAACACGCCCAAAATTTGAACGTGTTTTAAACCAATCACCCATATAGCCAACGCAGCAACGCTGCTTAATATTGTTTTTAAGATAAAGCTAGTTGTAAGAGAATTCCAACTATCGATTAAGAAATCTAACACTATTTGCATTATTACTCCTTTATAATCCCTAAGCCATATACCCCTCTTGCTACATTGGCTTTTTGAATATTTAGTTTGTCTAACTTTTCCCTCTTTGCATCGCTAGACATGGTTTCACTATCAATAATTTTCTTTGATGCTTTATTGATGGCCTTAAATGAATTTTGTGCATTTTTCAGCTTATTGTATAATTTAGGGTCATAGCCTTCCGGTCTCTGCCCTGTAAGTTTTAGTTCGTTATGTAGTTTTTCCTGCTCCTTAAAGTCGTCATAGACACGTTGCACGCTATCGCTACTTTGATATGGTTTAGCAAAGAAACGGCGTATTTCCGGTAACTCCGTTACACCTTTAGTAGGGCGTTTTTCATTCGCACCACTAATAGCATCCGTTATGTCTAATCCTAATCGAGCAAGGTTGCCGCCATACCCCATAATAGTATTATCTACCTTATATGGCGACACATTCAACGTATCGCCAATTTTACGAGCCACCATAGACGTATTAGATCCGTACTGTAGTTTATCCGGTAATTTCTCTTGGGATTGAGTGACAATGTTTCTTTGTCTGAATTTAGAATAATTACTCCACCATTCCCAAATAGGAGATAAGGCCGTAGGCAGTACGTCCGGCAATAATGTATCAATTGTCCTATCACCTAAACCTTTAAAGCCAACTCCGTTTCTGCCTGTTGATTTATCGTCAAAATACTGTAACATACGTTCAAATGTAGTGCCGTATAACAACCCTAATTCAAACGGCTTAGGTATCTTTACAAATTTATCCCCAGCCGGAATATGGAAGAATGTATCCTTTTCCCATTGTGGCAACTCTTGATATGCTGAATTATCTTTGTTTAAATACCATAATGCGATTGTAGGCAACGTGATAAACAAAGTAGATTTAATCGTCATACCTTTCGGATCATCACGCCATGCACGTACTAATTTGTCGCCGCCTTGAATGGTTGCATTAAAGAACGCTACAACTTTATTTGCAGTTTTGGTATGCGTACCTGTACGGCTGAAATCAATCGTAATATCACGGCTTACAATAGATGCTTCACCTAGTGATTTAGGTTTTAAATTGGTTTTTGTTAAACGACTGTATAAACCTGTATACCCTTTTCTTGCATTGCTAAATTCGCCTAAACGGGTAGCCACTTCCGTTGCTTCCGATATAGCGCGCAACACTTCCATAGGATTTCTTGCAACTTTTGATAATGTGGACTTACGAGAAAATAATTCTCTTAAATTTCCACTCAAATAGTCTCTATCAAGGCTTACCATAGCAGCATGAGCGCCACCACTTTTGACGTAATCCCAATATAACTGGTCTTTCTTTAAGAAATGTGCTAGTCCTCTAAATGTATCAACTACAGGCAAAAAACCATGTTTAGAGAATACGCCGGCTGAAATGGTATCACGCAAAGCATTTGTGATAGCAAAGCCAGCGGTAACAGTTGAACCAGTACGTAACCAACTAGCCGGATACTGCAATATTTTTGTTATAAAATTGCTTGTATCCTTGTTCATCATTTTCATTGCTTGCGCTAATTCCGGAGTTGTTTCATATACAACTTTTTTCCCTTTAACCCAAACAGAAAATGTATTGTCTGTAGATTTTGCCGGTCTATCTCCCCTAACCTCTTCAACAATAGTTCCTATCCCCGGTTTCTTCGCTAATTTGGCAAATGTAACGCCCACGTGGTTTCGTTCGATTGCATTGTAGAATTGGTATGTATTTTTTACGATACTTTCTAATGGATCAATAATATCACGTGTACTACCTTTGAACCGCTTAATAGGATTAGCTACATTAACGAACCCTTTAGAGCTAGAAAAGAACCCGTCCATACTTTCTGCAGAAAAATCACGGAAAAACGGAACATAGTTAGGGTATTTATTTCTCAATAAATGGTATGTTTCTGGTTTTAATATTCCGTTATTCACAAGTTCTGCAAGCATATAATCTTGAAAACGGTGAATGTCTTTAGCAGCGCTTTTGAATGTAGGATTTTTTTCATACTGCTTAACGGCCGCTAAATCCTCTTTTAGTGTAAATGTAGGCATTTGGCCGTTACGGTGTAGGTCTAAATCATGCAACGCTACAAGGTAGGCGCTAAAGTATTTATGTTCTTTTTGAGGTATATCCTTAATAATATCCTCAAATGAACGAACGCCCTTTTCTGGTCTCCCACGCTTTATAAATTCTTCTGCTTTGCCTACCCAGCCACGAGACAACCACGCTTGCATAAACGGATTATCTTTAAACGCTATTTTTTCACCTGTGATATGTTCCACTTCCTCAACCATTTCACGCAATGGATTGAGTTCATCAATAGCTTTTGTATAAACATCACTCGCTACACGTTTAATGGTATCTTTAATATTTCCATCTTTAGCATCCATAATAATCCGTTCAGCCTTAGAGGTTCGTTCAAAAGAAATAGAACCTTTGATACGGTCTGCACTAGACTGTTTATGCCATTCATGAGTTAGTTTAGATAATTTATTAACAATACCATTTAAAGCCTTATCACGTTCTATAGTTTCTTTGAAGTGTTTATAAAACACCGGAAAGTCCTGTTTGGCTTTTGCTCTGTCTGATACATAATCTTTAAAGAATTCTGCGTACCCCTCTTTACGCTTACCAGCTACATCTAAATTATCATAGCTAGTACCAAACCGCTTTTTGACTTGACCTAACAATTCAGTATCAAACTTAGGAATACTGCTAAATCCATTATGGTTATCAATGTAATGACCTAACTCATGCATCATTGTAGGGATATCACCATATGCCCCCGTACGGATTACATCGCTATTAGGATTATACCAACCCTTAGCGTTTTTAGTTCCTAGTCTCCCTGTTTTTATACGCTGATTGAATAGGTTATTTATACTATCAATAATTTCACGACGACTAACGGCACGACCCATACGTTCAACACCTTCACTTTGTTCCGTATGTGGTGTTTCCTTACCCCTTACGCTATATTGTAATGGTTCTGTAGGTTTAACGCCTTTACTTTCCAAATAGCGATTTGCCATTGCTTCGTTGCCGTCAAAGGCTTTTACAACTGCTTCGTGTATTTGTTCATGCGTTGCGTGTTCAAGCAATTGGCTAGGTTGCTGCGCGTATGCACTCACGCCACCTTCTGCCGGTTCCGCTTTTAACGTTTTTAGTTCTTGCGTATCTGCAATTAGTTCGGCAACACGATCCGTACGAACACGTTCCATGTATTCATGGTTCAATGCTTCAACTGGTACGTCTAACTTTTCCGATAATTTAACTTTTACCGCATCAAGTTCTGCCTTCGGAATATCCGGCTTTGTTGCGCGGTTCAAATCTTGCAAGATTTCCGTATTAGAATGCACTTTATTCTCTAATTCCGCAAATCGTGTTTCCGATGCATCATTTTTAACAACGTCTTTTAATTCGTTGATGATTGTTTCACGTGCTTTTAGTGGTAATTCATCAATCGCATTTTTCAAACTTACGTTTGGCGCATCTTCTTCATAACGAAATTTGCTATTTGTATCGTTTTCAATCGTCTTTTCTTGAATTTTATGTGTTTCACTCTCTACAAAGTCAGCATTTATGTGGTTTTTAGTCTGAAATTCGTTTATTTCGCCTGTACGAGCCGTTTCACCTTCGCCTTGATAGTTTATACCTAAATCATCGTTTTTAACTGATTTATTTTCAACAAAACTATTCAAATCTGTATGCGGTTCTTCACCTTTTACAGTTTCATGTTCTACAAATTCATCTTTGAATGGTTCTTCATAACTTCGACTGTTAGGATCTAGCGTGCTATCCTTATACGATACATCGCGCGGGCCGTTTTCATATTTACCATAATTGCCCTTAAATGTATTTTCCGCGATTTCAGCACGAACTTCATCGCGCGCTACTGCTGGGTCTGGTCTTTCGTATGTTTCGCGAATAATACGGGCCATTTCTGCCGGTGTTGCATCTGGTCTTGCACGCATTGCTTCAAGTGCTGCGCTTTCCGTGTTGTGCAATTCCCATACGCTGAAATCAACTTGCGTTCTCCAATCCCATGGGTCTAGCCCTCTACTTTCGGCAAATTTCAACAAGCCTTTTTCACCGTTCAATCTATCACCAGTAAATTGAACCAAACCGCGGGAACCGTTGCCATCGCCACTTGTTATGGTGGTGTTAAAACTACTTTCGGCGCCAATATTGCCAGTCATGCCCGCCGCTTCAACGTCGCTTAATCCGTTTTGACGATATCTGTTATATATATCCGCTTGGATATTCCCCGTTTCTCCCTCATAGGCTTGGCCGTTCAATGCATCTTCTGCATACGCACGCGGTTCTACTGTATTTGCAGTTTCTTCCGGTACTGGAATATCTTCAAAAGCGTTGTACAACACGCCTTCTTGCATGCTTGGCTCTTCCTTCTTAAAGCGTTCCCCGATATCTTCAAATGCATTAGATGCCTTTTCTTTGATATGTTCACCAACACGCCCTACATGTTCCCCGATTGCACTAGTAACCTTTTTAGGTGTAGCGCCTTTAATCATGCCAGCCGGCAAAAACACATCGTCCCATGCGTTGAACGGATTATCTACGATGTTTTGCGCAAATTCACCCGGTGAGTCAATCGCGCGGCCTATAGGGTTAGCAATAGGATCTATTAAAAACCCTTTTGCCGTAGTCAACGCCGGACTATCCGCAATGATATTTTCTGTGTTGCCCGATGCGTAATCACTCGAATTTTGTTCGTACATATCTTGCGCATCGCCTACGATTGTAGGTGCTGCTAATACACTGGCCACCACTTTTACAGGGGCTGGCATGTACGGCGTAATCGCTAAATAACCAGCCGGACGGCCTACAACTTGATTATATGCTGCCTGTGATTTGGCTGCATAATCTGGTGTTGCGTATTGATCTAAATAACCGTCGCCGTCTTCTGGCAAATCTGTTGCATCAATTTCCCCGCGTTGCATAGCATCTACCGAATTGCTAATAGAACGGCGGCGTGCATCACGTGCGGCGCTTACCGCTTCAACCGTTCCGTCCCACCAATTACCCAACGTATTTTTCACGTTCGTTGCGGTGGTTTCTACTTGATTAACTGCACGATTAGCTTTATCACTTACGCCGTTTGCTACCCATTCCGCATTATTCTTGATGCCGTCCCATAATGTAGGCTTGGGTACATTATCCGCATCATAACCGTATTCGGTTGTTATATCTTCAAAGGCGTTACCGTTTCCAGTTGCCTTGCCGTATTGGCTTGTAATATCATCAAACGCACCCATAGTCTGCCCCTTTTATTAATAAGATTTTAACCACGATTTGTAATTGCCGTATCCAGCCGCATCAAGTTCCGCCGCTATCTGATCATCGCTCCAGCCTTGCGCTGATAGTTCGTTCATTCGCTTGGATACTGCTGCTTGTTCTTCGCTTGAATATGTCGGTTGACGTTTAACCGTTGGTGCCCCAGCACCGCCACCAGTAGGCGCACCGCTTAACGCACTTTGTAACTGCCCATAATAAGGGCTTTCTGTTTCCGCCTTATCTGGATTAGCTTTTACCCATGCAGTATGCTGCGCTGATAAAGTTCTTAACACTTGCGCATTATAACCGCTTGTACCTGTTTGTGTAGCCGTCGCCGGTTTAATATGCGTACCTACATATTTCATGCTGCCGTCTGTGCCAACAATGTACGTTTTACCGTCAGGTAAAACTTTAATATTCTTGGCCCCGAAATTGCCGATATTTTTCATTTGGCCGTCCGGTGTCATTACGATAACTTGGCCGTTCGCAAATTGTTTGGTTTCAACTTTGCCATAACCGCCCATATCTTGGATCGTACCGTCGCCCATGTTGTAACGTACAATATGCCCGTTTTGCGCACTACTAAATTTATAATCTGGCTTATCAAGCGCCGCAATACTGTTCAAGTTATTCATATCAATAGTACCAGCGCCAACTTTACCGGCTAGATAGTTATATCTTGCAACGGCTGGCGCCAACCCTTTAACCCGTTTTGTGTTATAGGTATCTACAACCGGGTTCCCGTTCTTGTCTTTAACGAATACAAGGTTGTTCATGATTTGCTGGCGCATTGGTTCAAGCACTTTTTCTTGATATTCGTTGACTTGTTGCATATACATATTATTCACATCGGTTTGATATTGTTCGTTGGCTAAACCTTGCGCCGTCTTGAAATCAAAACCAGCTTTGACAAGGGCGAGTGTATTCGCCCCTAGTCTTTTGCGTGCTTCACTTGTTACGGTCGCTTTATCTGGTATAGAATATTGGCCCGGCGCTTTATCCTCGTTGGTATTACCACTTTCTACCAATTTGGGCGCCCCACGAAAAGGGTTATCGGCCCTTTGTTGCATAAATTCTTGATATGATTGCTGTACCCCTGTATTAATACCAGTATTATTTAAGTTTTGGAAATTCCATAAACCTGTGTTTTGTGCCTGTGGTGCTTGTGCCTGTTGTTGTAATATAGGACTTGGTGCATCTGTGTTAGCTTGCATCGGTTGTGCCGGTGGGTTTTGTCCACCCCATAAGCCTTGATTATTCGCCACCGCTTGCGCACCAAAGGAGTTATTACGCATAGCATTATTAATAAATTGTCCAGCGTTAAATTGCCCCTGTGTAGGCATTTGTTGTGCTGGTGTTGCTTGCTCACCACCGTTTAGCATATTTTGGTATCCATGCGCTAAACGATTATTTTGGATTTGACCTAATCGATACCCACCGTATTGACCGGCCAATTCACCGATGCTTTCCCACGGGTTATAATCTTGTAAATAAATAACGCTCATTGTGTTATTCCTCTACTTTCTCGCTTTCGTCTACAGTTTCATCAGATTTCTTGCTATTTTTATTGCCTTTTTTATTTGGCTTTTTATCTGTGCCTTCGTCCCCTTTTGGTTCCGCATTAATCAATTTCAATTCTTCTTCGTTGATACCTTCGGCCATAATACCGTTGGCGTAGAATAGGTTATCACCAGTACATTGCAATTCATATACATGTTCTGTTTTGCCTGTTGGCTCACATACTGTAACAGATTGATAGCCATGTACCGTCATAATTGGTTCGCCAATTTCTAGTGCTTCAACCAATTTTAAACCGTTCGGAGTGAGTACCTTTTCACTACCTGTAGTGGTAACTTGGCAATCAGTAGTATGTAATTGATATGTTTCTTTATCTCCCATATCATGCAATGCGATTACATCATTAACCGCGCCTAACGTGATTACTGTATCACCACTAACAAATGTTTCAATTGCCTTGCCACCTTCTGGCGTTGCAATTTCAGTACCAGCTACAAAACAAAATCCTTTCATAAGTCCTCCAAAGAAACCGCCACTGCCTTGTCTAACCATTGTTTGTGCTGGTTGTGCAAGGCCATAGCGTAATGACATAAATCTGTTTAATAAATCTTCTTGATCCGCATTATTCAATTGGCTCATAGAATAATAATCTTTAGCCGGTTGGATAGCTGCTTCTTGGGTTGTTGCCCCCGTGTTGATTGGGTTTTGTGCTAACCCCTCACGTTGCCCGATAAGGCCCGCCGTAGTACCTGCGTTATTCATTTGATTTGTGTACCCTTGGTTTAACAAATTCGCTTGATTTACGATGCCATTTTGTTGGTTGTTATAAGTATTACCCCAAAGGCCCATTTTAGCACCGATACCACTCAAACTATTGTTAAAGGCTTGCGAATTAAGCGCCGCTGCTTGGCCTAAATCATTTGAATATTGTGCCGCAAGTGTATTTGATGCATTCTTGCTAATATCATTCAATGCATTATCTGTGATTGAAGAATTAACAATGCCGCGACTTGCCAAACCAGAAACCGCATTGCCTACAGTTGCCTGTAAATCATTGTTTAACGCTTGTCGTCTGGCTTCGGAATACGCTGCCGGTAATTGGCCGTTCGTAATACTATCCATTGCGTTTTGATTTTTCAATAACGCGCCGTTATATTCGTTGGCTAATTGATTTGCACCGTTGTTCATGGCATCAACGCTGGCCCCTAATTGATTTGCATAACGTGTATTATCCGTTAGGTTTCTTGCACCAGCCGCTGCCACTTGATTTTGTAATGCACCAATCGCATTTTGGTTCCCTTTATTAGTTCCCAGATATGCATTGTACATTTGGCGGTATTCCGGAGTTATTACATTGTTCAAAGCCTTATCGCCCATACCTTGCAAGGTATTAGCGCTTTGATTGGTTCTATTAATCCAATCAATTTGGCCTTGTAGTAGTTGCTTTTCTTCGGGGCCGGCTGCCGGTAGGTTAGCACCTATACTTTGTACCTTCGATTTCTTACCGCCGCCAAATAATTGCAAGTTAAAAGTAAACATGCTTTTCCTTTCTACAAAGTAGCTTCAAGGTGTTTTCTCACCGTTTTCAGCACTTTGTAATTAAAACCGTTATAGGAATAGTCCATAGTTGGAACACGTTCCATGTTCCACTTTTTAATAAATCCCTTTGTACTTCGATGTGTTGCCGTTACAATTACATCAAGATCATTCAACTTCATCACTTCAACGATATATTTACCTATGATTTTCATATCACCGTATGTCTGCCATATAGTAAAATACCGTTCGCCCTCATGTTCGTTGATGCTCCAGAATAGGAAACCAGCATTCGGGAAGAATTTGAAATAATAATTGTATTTATCTTTGTAGTTATTATTTTCATCGAAATAAAAACCACTTAGACTGACTCGTTCGCCTGTGCGCCGTTCATAATCTTTTATCATATGTTCTAAGCTATCAAGCTGCATCGTTATTCCCCTATTCGTTCGATTATAAAAGTAATATCGCCCCATAATTGGTATAGATAACCGTTATACACGCCAGGAATTGTAACCCATATTCTATGAATATTTCCTGATTGGCTGTATCCGATCTCCATAGTGGCTTCTTGACTTGTATTTACAATAAAATTTTCACTGGCAGTTTCAGTATTTCCGCTTCGATCTCTTTTTTTATACGTATAAGTAACCCTATATTGCCCTTTTGGCAAAAATACATTTTCCCTGTAACTTCCGTTACCTCTACCGTTTCTGCCCCATGAAAACGTAACGAACTCAACCGGTTCATATTGAATGGAATACGTTCGTCCGTCTTTTTCGATTTTGAGCGGCGTTACATCGTCGCCGTATCGTGCGTAGTAATCGCGCCCATTAAATGTAACGGTTATATACTTTCCACGCGTTACATCTTTATCTTCATGCAGTCCGAAACGGAATGTTTGACCGCCTTTTTCAAGTACTATGTTAGGCATATTATTCCACCATTAACTTGGTACCATTCGGGAATACCAGATTATTATTAGCATCAAATGTGGCTATACACTCCCATGGTTGATACCCTTTTGCGTTGCCGTTCGCATATCTGATGTAGAACGAACCGGAGTTAGTAAAGTACATTTGAACGCCGTATTTATCCGTTGCATGCCACGGCATAGCAATACCTGTACCATAATTAGCTTTACCGAACACGTTATAGTTATTTACCTTGCCAAATGTAAAACCGCTATAGCCGGTATTGCCATTAGCTATACCGTCAAAGTCTACCGTTTCACTTTCGAGTGCCTTAATTTTAAGATTACCCGTCATGGAATCGCCAGACTTTTTAACGCATGCTTCCGCGGTATCGGCAGTTTTTGCATGTTTTGCTTCATCTGCGCTTGCTGCATGCGTGGCTTCTGCTACGGTATCCTCTTTCTTGTAATAGATTTTTTCTAAATCTTTGATTGTTTCAGAAATTGCTTTCAATGTCATTACTGGGTTAGTGGTGAATGTTTCATCACCAGCTATGTTTTTGATTGTATCAGCCAATGTATTAAGTATTTCTGTTAATAAATAGTCCTTGCCGGCAACCCTGCGTTTACCAATTACCGCATCGGTTGCCATGTTAGCAGCCGGATCATAGTACTTAATAGACTTGACACGCGTTGCATCAGTAACGGCGATTGCTACCACTACACGTAAAATGCTTTTCCAATATGTACCTGTGTACACATTCATTTTTTCGCTTGTGGTGTTGTAGTACATTTTATCTGTTGCCGCTTCCGGTGCGTTTGGTTGTCGCAATGGTTCAAGCGTTGTACTGCCATAACTTAGGCCACCAGATGCGGAGCGTTCAACGTACAAATACGATGTACTATTGGCCGGTAGACTCCATGCACTTTGCTTACGTGTTACCGTTTGCACATAATCAACCGCGCCATAATCGTTGAATCCGTCAGCGAATGACAAGAGAACCGGTGTTTGACTGCCGTCAATCATTACGCTTAAATTATCACCGGTTAAGAAAGCAAATTCACCATTACTAACCTTGCCAATTAACACGCGATTACGTAGGCCGCCACCAGTACCACCAGTACCACCGGCACCGGCTTTTAAGTCCATTTCTTTCGCAATATTTAATAATTCATTCCGGTTTTTCTCTATACTTTCCGGTACTGTATCGCCCTGTGGTGTAATATCCAAAGGGAATTTTTCTTTATATGCCATGTTTAAACCTCTTCATATGTGTAATCTAACTGGCGTAATGAAATAGCGCCCTTTTGAACGTTTATTTTAAACTGCACATTACGGTTAGCACCGCCACCAATTTTATAAGCCTTCGTGTATTCATTAACATTCATCGGCACTTTGTAATCATGTGTCTTGAATTTCGCATCATATGTTTTGATTGACTTACTAGCGAATTCAATCGGTTTAGGCTTTTTGTTTGAAATGCCAATCGTGCCATATCCGGAAATAAGATTATGCGTTACAAAATTGTAGTTCATAATCAATATGAATTGTCTTGTCGCTAATCTATTACCGCTTACTATTGATGTTTGTATCTGTACATTATCATCGGTATCTATGGTTTCATCTAAGATGCCAATCTTATTACCATAAGCTACATATACATCTTTATCAACATTTACCGCATCATTGATGTTATATGTGAATTTACGCGATGTAAACACGCCACGCCCGTCCTCATATCTAGGTAAATAATGATAGATAAATACTGTATCACCGTTATATGGTCGTATCCAAAGTTGCTTACGGCTAGGTATATGCCATACTTCGCAATCTTTCGTGATGTACTTTAACAGGTACGAATTGATGTTTAAACCAGTTTCAAACGGTTGAATTTCTGCGTAGGTATTAGTAGGTATAAAAGACATGAAACCTTGATTGCCTAAATAATAGCTACGATCATCAATACTTATCGTTGCACCGCTACAATAACCAGTAGAGGAAAGCGGATATACCGTTAAATTCCGTGCATCTGGCGTACCAATGACTTGATACACGCGCCCATATTCCTTATATACGATAATTGCACGTGATAAGAAATCAACGGCAATAATGCTGCCTTGGTCTTTATAGCCAACGTCTACATATTGCGCACTTGATGCATCATTGTTTATATGGTTCCATGCGTTGTAATCACCAACCGCACTCCAGTTAAGCCTATGTGATTTAGTCGATGCTATCAACACACGCCCGGAATGACTTGAAACAATATCACAAACAGGACTTTCTAGTGTTGCCAACTTACCAGCACCAGAAACAACTTGCAGTTTATCACCACTAGCAATAAGAATATCACCGCCAAATGCATGATATTTAGGCTTTCCCGCCCCATTTAACGCGCCCAGTAATTTATTAGTACTGAAATCAGTTTCGTATAGATTACGACCGCTAGAAAAGTACCATTTATTACGATACACATCGTAATATAGCGTTTCTACAGGCAACCCAAAATCATACAATATGCGAACGCCCGGAACTGTACGGAGCGCATTATCTGTTCTATCGAATTCGCATTGTCTAGCCTGTGTTAAGGCTTGCACATCGATATTTTCCGGCGGGTTACTCCAATCAAGGCCCAATCTAAAACCATTTGTCATGGCTACTTGTTTTACGCCCATTATGTTATACCCCGTGCCACCTTAATTTGTTCCGTGATGTAGTCTATGAAATTCTTATCATAGGCAGCATAATCGGTCATGAGTGATTTTTTCTTCACCATGAAAGATACAAGCTGCACGAGATAGCTATAAAAGAATTCAGAAAACGGAATAGTATCGTCCAATTCATAAACGTGATTTTTGCGTACGCTATAAAATACTTGATTGACCGTTTCACCGTCATACGTTTCAAATGTTCCATTGATGATGCGGATAGGATACCCGGTTTTAGGTACAAACCCCATGAAATCAGAAGGAACCGCCCTTTTATCCAGTATATCCATATTTTTTACTACTTCACGATCTTTAATGCTAACCAATATAGTAGTTAGCCAGTCAATAGCTGCGTTGATGTACTGGATATATTCTAGTTGTTCGTCAAGAATTTCGTTCGACTCTACATTAACAAGAGTAATCAATTCGCTTACGACCATAGTTCCAATACCCCTCTGCAATTACGCAATCATTACCACCTAAACCATTATTAATTGATTGCAATGCATTAACCATATTTGCTGAAATTCCAGAAATATCAAGGTTCATTACACGATATACGATATAATCAACTAACAATGTTTCTAGTTCCGCCGGCAATCCGCTTTCATCTTCGAGCATCTTATAACCAGCCGTCTTTATATAATCAACGGTGATTTTTTGCTCATGATCCGCATCAAATACCACCGTTTGTAAATTCAATACTTGATACCATTGCACGTCCGCATCATCTGCCTTGACATTCAATATGCTGATGCATTGAAACGGCAATACAATTCGTCCACGCCCTTTACCCTCAAAAGTACCCCTTGCAAGGCTTGGGCAATATTGACCTATTAGGGCATTTAACAAGTGATTACCTTCGTTGTAATACTCCAATAAGTAATACGGAGTATATTGTTCTTGCGAGGTATCACCTATTTGCATGAACGCCCTATTGATTATGTGTTTTACGTTCATATCCACCCCATATAAGAATAAAGGCGGGTGTTACCCCGCCTATAATACTTACGCTTCTACTACGCCACCAGTCATAACATTGATTACGCCGTAATCTTTGCTATTGAACTTGGATTTTTCGATTGCGCCATAGAAAGCAATACCATTGCCCTCTACGTTGCCGTAGTCGTCCACTTGTTTGATGTGTTTCGCTGGGCGAGATACCGCAAAGCATGCCGCTTGTTTACCCAACAACAAGTTATGGCATACGTTAGCACTAGATGCCCCTGTTTTGTCGTTCAATACACGTTCGTATTCGTACAAAATAACGCCGTCATATTCGCCTAATGCACCTGTGAAAATAGGGTTCTTAGAACCACGAACATTAGCGTTTTGTTGCGCTTTAAGCCACTTATCATCATCTTTCAAGTCTTTTGCTGCCCAAGGAGAAACCAACATAATGTACTTGTCCATACCGTCAACCTTAATTGGTTGAACTTTTGGGCCATGCATTTTTGCTTTACGTTTAGCGCGAGAAATGAGTGTAGTAGTCAATTTATCGTTTGCTGTGATAGATGCTTGCGTACCCGCGGAAGAGGCGTAAAGCGTTTCACCAGCGGTAGGAGATGCGGAAAGTTTAGCGATTAACTTGTTATCTTGCCAATCAGCTAACCATTGTTTTAACGCACCTTTGATTTCTTTTAACATGTCGTATTGTGTTTTTTGATCATCCGCTTCAAAGCGAGAAACCGCATTACGTACTAATTGTGTTTGTACTATGAAGTCATAAATGTTTAATGTTTCTTCATTACCGGTTAGTGTCGCACGGTTGCCTTCAACACCAGCACCGCTTAAATTCATCATCAAACCGAATGTTACTGCATCACCTTTAACACCTGTAAGGTCTTTGTTTTTGTGTACTACATTAGATCCGTCAAGAGCCGTGAATTTATCGAAAAAGGACTCTTTCAAACCTTCATGCCATACCTTTTTAGTCCAAATCTTAGGGACTAAAGCCGCTGGAATATTTACTTGATTTCTTTGTTCTGCCATATATTACCTCTTATAATTCGTCAAAATATTTGCGTACATCGTCAGGCAATGCATCAAGATTGCCTGTGTCATACGCTTTCAAAATATCTTCTTCCGTTACCTTATTAGGTGTAGGAACGCCACCATTTAACGCGCCAGCCTTTGGCAATGTCGCCGCTACTTCTAGTGGGTTGTTTGGCACTTCGGTACTTGTTGCCCGTTCATTTTGCAATTCATCAACAAATTTTCTAATGGTTTCAAAATCGGCTTCGGTACCTTCGCCCTGATCAACACGATAAAATGCATCATTAATCGGTTGTGCATCGCGCATCATCATTCCGTTTAACTTGTCTAAACCGCGTTGATACAACTCATTAAAATTTGGTAGTGATTTAATTTCATTCACGAAATTTTGGTTAGTTTGTCGTTGTTGATGTACTGCGATTTGCTGATTAGTAATCGCATATTCTGCGTTAGCTTCAAAGCGAATGAATTCGTTGTACTTTTCAGCATCTTCATACATCAAACCTTCTAAATCTTCCGCCGTCATATTGAAACGTTTCAGCGCTTCACGACGTACAAAATCACGAATATTTGATACTTCTTCTTTCGGTAGCTCAATCGGTTTTTGTTGTGCTTCGAATTGTCTAGCACGTTCTTCCGCCGCTTTACGTCTTGCGCGTTCCTGTGCAAGTGCCGCTTTTAAGTTCTGATCGTTCGCATGTGTTTCTTCCGTTTCACCTTTGTTAGTTTCTGGCGCTTCCGGTTCTACTTCCGCATCATTCGCATCACTTTCAGGTGTTTCAGTAGAGGGAACATCATTCGCACCTTCCTGTGTATTCGTTTCTTCGGTTGTTTCTTCCAGTTCTACCCCCGCGTTTTCTAAATCTTCCGGAGTGAAACCAGCTTCTTCGATGTTTACTAAATCTTTTTCCATATCAAATACCCCTTTTGCCTTTTTACGTCATTGCCGGACGAATATAAGAATATGGCAGTTTAACGCCGTTGCCGGGCGAATATATAAGTGCAAGTAGTTTAACGCCATTGCTTAGGGCGAAATATAAAAAACGCCCCATATAGGAGCGTTTTATTATTGTGTTGATAGTTTATATTACATACCGCCTAAATCGTTCATAGGCGGCAAAATTGGCGGTGCATTTTGAATGTTTTGTTGTTTACCTTTCAAGGCTAACCGTTCCGCCATGATTTGTTGCGGTGAAATCTCAACGCCTAGCGTTTGTAAGTACATGCTCAATGCTTCCGCTGGCATATCATCTAGGCTACCGCTAACACGCAATTCTGGCATAGCTGGCTTTTCGCTTGCTTCTTGAATACGTTTCTTGACGGTTTCTTTTTCTGGGAAGTCCATGAAATCAAGGATAATATCCATAGGAATATCAACACCGGATTTCTTAGCTTCCAATAATTGATATAGGTTAGCACGTCTTGCCGTTGCGCTTGCTTGGCTTGTACTAATCACAATATCAAAATCAAAGCAGCTTAGATCATATAGAACCTGTTTAATTGGGTTGCCTTCTTGGTCTAATTGCGGTTGACCTAGTGCATCAGTTATAACCTGTTCTTGCATTGGTTGATTAAGGCCCGGTGCAATCTGTACAAATTCCTTTTGTCCATCATCGCCCATAATGCGCATTGCTTTATCTTGATTATAGAATTGAGGAATTAACCCCGGAGCGTTCTTTTCACCCCATAAGAGTTTTACAATTTGCCGTTCTGCTTCTTTCGCCTGTTCAAATATGCCAGCCGTTTGAACTGTTGTTACAGATTGCCGCAAGTCGATTGCCTTGCCACTCATAGTGCCTACGCTACCGCTTAGACTTTCCGGAGTGATACCGCTGATAGAATAGAAATCATTACTTGCCTGTTGTTCAAGGCTTAAATTGATATTGCTATCCATTGCCGGCGTTCCGTCTTGGAATGTTGCATTCGACGGCAAGAAGATGTTCGCACCCGGTTTATTGCTATCACGCTTGATAATCTTTTTAAAGTTATCATCTGTGACACCACTCCAGAACTTAACGCCTAAACTTTGTTGATTAACAACATGCATGCGTTGACTACGGTTTTTATTTAATTCCCTTTGTGCATCTTTAATATCACGCACTACGCCAGCCGGTTCTAATTCATCATCTGCTAGTTCACCGGTATAGTAACAATATTCACGCACTAATGGGAATTTACCATGTTTATAAGGGCTTTCACCCTCTTCAAGTAGTACATCATCGGCAAAGGTCGCATATCTAATTTTAGTATCTGGTATGCTAGTAGGCTTTTTCCCCATAGCCATTAACACGACAAACAAAGGGTTTTCTTCATCAATCAAACCTTCCTTTGTCATGAATACGTGTTTCTTGCCGTATTCCTTATACCAATATTGCACTACACGAATTTTATTGTAGCTATTGTTGTACCAAAGGGCCTCATCGTCTACCGTTTCAATAACGCCGGCTTCCTGTTCCGTATCATCATATTTATGTCTAAGTGTATCGATTTCATCGGCTTTATCTGGATATACTTGTTTTAACTTCGCCGTACCTTCCCAACTATAACGGCCAACATATTGAGCATCGCTTAAATCGTCTTTTTTACATTCGGGATCTACAAACGCATCGAACGGAGAAACACGTTCGATTTGAATAGTACCGTCTAACTTCGTATAGTCGAATTCATAGCTAACCCAATAATTAGCCAAACCACAAATAATCTTATCTCTAAAACATTTCCCCTTATTACGTTGATAGTTCGCACGGTCTAAGCAATATTTTGTAATACCTTTAGCCACTCGACTGATGCGGTCATCTTCTTCACTACGTGGCAAGAAGTCCGGTTCTGTTTCATTCTGTGATGCATAACCGCACAATAGATTAATAACCGGTCTAATTCTATTGATTGTAATTGCCGGACGGCCGGCTTCACGCATTTTAGCCAAATCAGCATCTTCCCATTGCTTGCCTTGCATAAAGGCGAAGTCCTCGGCAGCAGCCTTGCGCCAGTCTGACGTGGCTTCTAATGCTTTTTTAACATTGTTTTTCGCTTCGTATATATCGAATGTTTGTTCTATATTCATTACTCCACCATTTCAGAACCATATATCATATCGTACATTTGTTCTATTTGCCATTGTGGCATAGCTTGCGCAAATTCCGCTAGCTCCTCATCGGTGTATTTCGCCGGAATAATAACGCCCTTTTCTTCGCGTTCGCCGCATTCTGACTTCAACACTCTAAAAGCGTAATCACGCAACGCCCTTTCACTCATACGCCCCATGCAGTAACTTCTCCTTCTGTTTCATCATCATATCTATAACCGTCATTAAATGGTTTCTCCGGCTTCTTAGGTGTAATAGGTCTACTCATGCAAAAATACCTAAACTCATCATATGCATGATCTTCTTGCGTTGTATCCACATCTTCCGGCTTGCTTTCGTCATATACTAATTCCGGTAGTGTTCTTAGAATATGCTTACACGTAGAGAAGAATTTGATTTTCTTCTCCCTTAGATAGGTATGAACCATCATCTTGCCCGGAATACGTTCAGAATTAGACCGAGTAAAGTTAATTCCATGACGTGCAAATATCTCCGCGATAGACTCACCTTGAATGCTCCACTTCATGCGGTCGTCTTTCTGCCATATCGCTCTATCAGCTATATCATAAGCATATGTTTCACCCTCGCTTAATCTAGCCATTTCGGCAGCAACTTCATCAGGTGTCAGCTTTAACCCTACATCTGGCTCACCTGTGCAACCGTAATATTCACGGTAACAATGCGCTACACCTTCATAATCAATAGCGTACCAATGTATACTAAACGGTTTACTAAATCCCCAGTCCATAGAACGAACTCGTATCCAGCCTTGCGGTATTTCAAAAGGTTCTTCTACATGTACACTTCGATTGAATTCTGTGAATACTTGCCCAATGAATACATCCCAATCACCATACAAGAACGCTTTCTTTTCTTGTTCTGGTAATGCTTCCAAACGTTTTACATAGTTAGGGTCATTTTTCATTAATACATAATTGTCGTATACCTGAGCCGGAATAAATACTTTTTCAAGTCCTGTGGTCTGATCTATCGCGGTTTTCTTGCCGTAATCTGTCGCTTCTACATATTTACGTTTCACCCAACCATGTCCACGGCCACCGGGGTTACAACTACCACGAAAACGAACAGGAAAACCTTTTGCACTACGCAAGCAAGCCGTTAATAACTCAGCCGTTCGTTCTGTATGTTTTGTTAGTTCATCAATACCTAGATAATCAAATTCTTGGCCTTGATAGCTTTCAGCATCTTTATCGTTTTTCACATACCTAAACAATACCTGACTACCATTTTTTAAGGTGGCTATGTGCTTTTGGTCCGAATACTTGTATAATTCAGCTGGCACACTTCTAATCCATTCCCTAATCACATTGGCTTCTAAATTTGGGTATGTTTCACGAAATATATAACAATGACTACCCGGATACGTTAAGGCGTAAATAAACACGTCCATAATCAATGATTTTGTTTTACCGCCACCACGAGCGCCGCCATATACCGCATAAGGTGCTTTTGTGTTGTGGAATATATTTTGTTTTTCGTTCGGTTTATAATCAATCGTTATTTCCATATTTGATAGATTTATACAAAAAAATGAGATATATCGCCGTGGATATACCCCATTTAATGATAGATTTATGCAATTACCTATTATTCTTTATTCATATTACTAAACACAACCTTAATCGGTTCACCGTCCGCGCCGCTAATTTCTTGCTTATCAGTAAATAACTTATAGCGTTTACCAAGCAACTCGGCCGCTTTTAGTCTATCATTCAACGCCGGATCTAAACCGAACTGGTCGGGAATATCACCGCGCATCGTGCTAGATAAGAACTGCATTACCTCGTTAGTATCGGCAATGCTGCTTTCTTGCATTTCTGCTAATCGTTCATCAATATATTGTTTAACCTCAACTTTTTTCAACAGTCGATTGCCAGCCGAATACGCCGTTCGTTCACTATAACCTGCCTTTATTGCTGATTGCGTGGCGTTCATAGTCTTTAACCATTCTTCTGCAAACGTAAACTCCTTAGGCTTTAATTTAATATCACTCACTACGTTCACCACCTTTCAACACATTAACTAAATATATTAACAGCTCATGTGGCTTTAATGTATCGTATTCAGCAACTTTCTTAAATAATTGCCCCTCTTTAAATGGTTTTCGTTTATACTTCTCCGGAAACGCTTCTGCATATTCCGATTCATTATACATGCGGCTCACGATAAATACTTTAAACGGCTTATCCCACTTGCTCCATGATTGGCGAGTATCAATAACATACCTTAAACCTTTCTTGATTTGTAACGCCGTAATTACTTTTTTTATTTTAGGCATGTAGTTCATTGATATTCACCCCCTTATTTTAGAATGTTATTATCCTTTGACTTCATGCGCCCATGTGAGCGCGCACATATACCGGCAATTTGCTTGGCTGCGTGTTGGCTAGTGCAATATGTTTGACATAAACCGTCATAATATATTTCGCTGGCCGTGCATTGGCCTTTCTTATTGTTAAGACATTTTGACTTTGTACATATGATATTCACTAGCTTTTCACCACCTTTACAAACTTTTTTAAAAATTTTTAATTTCCCTATTGACTACTTACGAAAACGCAAGTATAATAAAGCCATAAGATACATCGGAAAACGCAATTAAGCGAAAAGGAGAAATTAAAATGCTAACACTCAAAGACTTAAACACAAATCAAACATGGAATTTTGAAACAAAGGTTCAAGCATCCGAATTTATTCATAATATGTCATTAAGTTTTGAATGGCAATTAATAGACAATAACAAAAATGAAGTTATTGCTAGCCATATTTACGAATAACAACAAAGGCGGTAGCCAACCACTACCGCCCATTACTTAACCCAAAGGAGAATACAACAATGCAAATGACTATTCAAGAAATTAAAAACGCGATCAGATACAACGAACTAAACAATATCGAAACATTACAAGCCGCATATACTGGCGTTAAATACAATAATGACGGCATAATTCAAACACTAGGTTATGACGATTTAAGCAACATTGTTATGATGCTTCGTTATATAGCTGAAAAATGCGAATTGCTTCGCCGCCGCACTAATTCGATATATGATGCGTTCGCTGCATTCAATCTACGTGAAACAATCTTTGATACTGTAGACGAATACCAGCAAGAAATGAATAACCAAATACGTAAAATGTTAGCCGCTAAATAATAGCGGCTTTTTAATTACTCAAAACCAAACACGGGGCAAACGTTCCATAACTAGTATCAAACAAATGCAGCGCGTTCAGTTTTCAATAATTAAATGTTACCTTTATACAAGAAATGGGATATATCACCGTGGATATACCCCATTTTATTTTTGTTTTATTCAGTTTGTTTGTATGTTCTATACAAGCGCTGACAATCTATGAAATCGTACAAATAGTTATGATATTAGGAAGTACATATTTAACAAGGATCGTATCTCAAATAGCATGTGTTCGTGAAAGGAATTTAACGCCAGCGCCTGTATACAACACGCAAGGGGAACGGCCCCATGTTCCCCATGTGTTGCATCATTTAAAAGGAGAATTAAGGTCAATGGCTTTTAAGCATCATATGACAATATAATTATACTATATATGGCGTTTCCGCCTATTTCCGATATAGTCCGATATAGTCCGACTTATACCGTTTTCGCCGTGTACATGCACGCATAATATGTATGGTGCAAATAGTAACCTACCTGTACAAGGCCAGCCGTTTTTAGTTCTGCCGCTTGCGACTTCTCTAAATCTGTAAAGTATCGCGCATGCTTCGCGCTTTTGCCGTCGATGTATTCGCGTAACAATAAAATATTCGCTTTCCCTGTGGTGCATGTGTTGATGATATCCGCTGCGGTTTCCCGCTCATCAATTAATGCACCTATTTCTTTATGTACTGCATCGCGTTTGCTTTCAAGGCGTATAATTTGTTGTTCCAGCCCGCCCGGTGTTCCGCCACCTGTTAGGCGTTCTTTGGAATAATCAACGGCGCCTATAGTTGTAATATCTGATTGTAAATGCTTTAGATCTTCTTTCAATGAGTTAATTTTCATTGTGATTAACTTAATAGGTTCTAAATATTCTTTTGCTATTTCCCTGTACTCTTTATCAGTCATATTTCCCCCGTATGGTTCATTATCGCATGTTCTTAACTGTTTCCCCTAACATGTTTAAATAGTCTTGTAAATTGCTTTTAATTGCTTCATTTACAATTTGGATATTGTCAGTTGTTACATAGCTGGCAATTAGCATTTTATACATTGCATTTTTAGTAGGAACCAGCACCGCTACCATTAACGATACTACCCATATGCTACATACACATAAAATTAACCGCTTATGTTTAAGCGTTTCTTGTTTAACCTCTTTTTCTAAAATACATATGCCAATAAAACACACAAGCAATATAGACAAAGCGAAAAACAAGCCTTGGTTAAGTATATCAATGTTATGCAGCACTTCTATTAAGTACAAATAAATCGGATCAATGATAGGCATCTTATAATCCCCCTTTATCTGCTAGTTCCGCATACTTCCAATTAACAGGTTCATAAGAAGATATTACATTACTCCAAGATGTTCTTCCACCACACCACGTATACACTTTTCCATCTTCATATTTGGCAAAATATCTACAATTCCACACATCTTCAATTCTATTCTTTACAAAAATCGGTGTATCAACTTCTACTTTCGACCAATCAACAATACCTAATTCTTCTGCGATGTTTAACACTTCATTCTGCTCTATTTGGGGCATTATTTTACTTATGTTATTAATACACTTTATATGGCCGCCACTATTTACATCTAATATGTCGTCATCCATAACTGGTCTTTTTGTTGTTACAAATGCAATATTATCGACATTCTTAACATAATATTTCCACCCATCATCATATAGCTTTTGAAGTAACCACTCTCTACCTTGTTTATCACTAATCATAATCTTCTACCTCTCTGTAAGTCGTTTCAAATTCACTTGCCTCATGAACTTTAATTTTACCTTTATGATCTTTAACAATATAATTCCCTTTAAAACATTCGATTCTTCCATCATCTGTTGTGATTTCTAATGATGCGTTTTCATACCAATCAATACCAATTACATCACCAATAAAATCGACTATTTCCATAACGTTAGTGCCATTATATTGTACAGCTTGAATTTCATTAACCCTTTTCTCATATCGTCTAAACACTTTCTACCCACTCTCCCTTTTCCTCGTTCCATTCAAACCTAGCTTCATCTTCTAAATAAAAGTTATCATCTTCATCAAAGCCATAGCTTTTATCATACTCAATGGCTTTACCTATATAGAACACAGTTTCTTCACTTTCAAATGCCAACTGGCACAAGAAATCAAATGCATCTTGATAACTTTGAGGTGCTATGTAAAAGTCTGAGTGTTCAACGTAACCACTATAAGCCGTCATATCAACCACCTAATGTAGGACATTCACATTCCCAGTAATAATCATTAAATTTGTACACCTCATAAAACACATCCTCACCACAACGATCAACTTCAAATTCTTCAACAAAGTTACAACCAGCCTCATAGCACTTACCACGTATATCAAGATTGTACTTTTTTGCTAGTTTATTATAGCCTTGTCTTTGAACATTCCACGCATGATTTAACTTAATTATAAATAAACCAATTCCGTCATCATCGCAAAACACTTCATAATTGGCTCTTGATACATCATCACTTTCAACATATGTACGTACCAAAGATTTTAAGAACGTGGTTTTTTCTCTCATGCACGGACTCAACTCATTTTCAATAATAAATGGTTCTGATTGTTCAAATTCACATTTAATAAACCTTTTTAGATTGTCTAATGTTCCTCTAAACTTAACCCAGCCCTCACACCAATTTGCCATTTTACTCACCTCTTATGATAGGGCGGATATTTCACCGCCCATATCCTAATCATCAACCAACATTAAATAATATGTGTTTAAACATAATAAGTGTCATTCCAATTAATAACGTAAAAATCCAAACGATCATACATATCAACAATGCATTGAAAAAACCATCTTTCTTACACATTATTTGCCACCCATATCCTCTATAATCTTTCACCAATCAAAATTACATCATCACATTCTTTTTCAATCGCAACACACATTACATCAACAATATCATTGTTTGCCATTAACAATTTAACATCACTTTCTCCAAATTGATGTTCATCAATTAGAGCGATTAATTCATTCCATGTCATTTTATTATCCTCCAATAATTAACCAATACAATATAAAAGCTATACTAAAAACCACAAATACTATTAATGCGATTAAATAAATTAATGCTCCTATATGTGCTGAAGCATATATTTTTTGTTTTCTTTTATGTTCACGTCCCAATTCCAATAACTCCTCAATAGAGATATTGCACGTACGCTTTTCTTTTGGGTTATACATTGTTTGCTAAACACCACCTATTAATGCTTGTTTAATCATTTCCCAGTACTACCATAACCACCAACACCTCTTTCTGTTGCAGTTAATTCGTCTACTTCTACCACATCAACCATCGCTACTGGTACGATAATTAGTTGTGCGATGCGATCACCTCTAAATATTGTGTAGTCATTGCACGATATATTTTCATATGCAATACTCAATTCACCTCTATAGTCAGCATCAATAACACCTACACTATTGGCACACCTTAATGGTGTTTTACTCATGCTGCTACGTGGCACTAATAAACCCATATGACCTTTC
>ERZ772960.817-NODE-817-length-26191-cov-3.374043_pt1 | contig 26191 bp, 21 predicted proteins | sample MGYA00580678_ERZ772960 | MGnify/ENA primary metagenome ERZ772960 (study PRJEB29015, sample SAMEA2737930) | human oral metagenome | biome: human oral; feature: human-associated habitat; material: dental | place: China | collected 2059 ... | reverse complement strand
TTAGCCCTGTCCTGTTCTCTTAAATTTCAGTAATTTTGCCACGTTAAAAAGGCAAGATGAGCAATCTGTTCAATATATTCAGGCTGAGGAAAGAGGAACGATGGCTGGCCGCCGCTGCCCTGATGGTGTTTGTTGCATTCAACGCGCTGCTTGCGGCCGGCCACTGGGAAGCATGGACAAGGGGAGCCTCGGGAGGCTTCTACTCGTTGTTTACGCGCGGGTTTACCATGTCGGGATATGATTGTTGGTCGTGGATTACGGTGTCGGGGAAGCAGATTTATTTCGTTACCGACCGGCATCCGCTCTATCTTACCTTTCTTTATCCCATGTATTTGCTCAACCATTGGCTCATGGACGTGACGGACGTAAACTGTGCAGTGTTCATGATATCAGCGGTAATCGTCTTTTCAGCCCTCTATACCGTTGTCTTTATGTATCGAACGCTGCGCGAGGTTCTGGCGATGCCGAAAAGGGAGTCGCTGCTGTTGGTGGCGTTGCTGTTCTCTTTTGCTCATGTGCTGTTGCCGACAATGGTGCCCGACCATTTCATTATCTCTATGATGTTGCTTGCCATGACGCTGTATATCGTGGGCAAGAAGATGATGACCGGCAGGCCCGTGACGACGTGTCAGTCGGCTTTTTTGCTGTTCTTTACTTCCGGCATAGCTCTGTCCAACGGCATCAAGACGATATTGTCCGGCTGGTTTGCCAACGGCCGGCGCGTGTTCAGACCTAAGTTTGTTATTGTAGGCACCCTTTTACCGCTGGCTGCCCTCTTTGTCATTCAGCGTGTGCAATATGAAGTTTTTGAGGTGCCGCAACAGCAGGAAATTAATCATATGTTAGCCGAAAAGGCGAAAAAGTATCCTGACCAGGTAAAAAAAGAGGAGGCAGAACGAAAGAAACACAAGGTGTGGATAGAGGAAAACGGAATGAAACACGCCGGCGATACGGGTCTTTTAAACTTAATTGACCTGAAGACGCCGCGCATACCAGCGATAATTGAGAACCTTTTTGGCGAATCCTTTCAGCTGCATGAAGCTCACCTTTTGGAAGATGTGCATGAGAGCCGTCCCGAAATCGTAAGCTATTGTTATCGATACCATTATATAATAGAAGCAGTTATCGTTCTGCTTTTCCTTGCCGGTATCGTGTGCGGCATACGTTACAGGTTCTTCCTGATGCTGCTTTCGTGGATGGGTTTCGATGTATTCCTTAATATAATATTGGGTTTTGGCATTAACGAAGTGTACATAATGACGTCGGGATGGGCTTTTATCGTTCCTGTTTCCTTTGCTTATTTGCTGAAGCGGTGCCGGGGAAAGACCCGCGCTGCCATGACAGGTGTTCTGCTGTTGCTTACCTGTTATCTCTGGATTTATAACGGAACGCTTATCGTTAAGTACCTTACGACAATGGCATAAGGCTGTCTTCTCAATCCTTTTTTACAATAGACGAATCGGGATTTGGAATAAGTTCGGGCATGATAAAGACTGAATGAATCTTCCTTTTCTCCACAGGCGGTATCTCCATATAGTTGCGATAGAGGTCGGTTAGGTAAGCATCAGGATTGTTCGGGCCGAGAAATGAAATGCCTTCAAACTCTATTTCTCTCACGGGGAAGATGCTGTCGCGACGATGTTGTGTGCCATATCCGTTATTAACAGGGATATTTGAGAAATATATACCCGTTGACTTTACCTTACACAACAGTTTCCAGACGCCCTGATATAGGGCATATTTCGTCCCGAACCAGAAGAATTCGGCTACAGCTCTAAGCGAGTAGGCATGCTTGTGATGGAGGATTGAATAGCTCTTTGAGATGCCTTTGGTTATCCTTTTTGTCAGCGGGCGTGAGAGCGTAGGATAGGGAACCATCGGAAAAAGGTCGATATAAAGTCCCTTTTGGTACGTGGCAGAGAAGTCGTCGCCGCCTTCTACATAAAACGAATTTAAGTCTCTTACCTTGTTTATCGGCTCTTTGTTGTCGTCTGTTTCGGGAGTTTGAAGAAAAAGATAAGGCGGAAGCTCGCCCGGTGCCACGGCCTTGAACTGCTCCAAACCAGCTGCGGTCATGGCAATGTCAATGTCATCGTCCCATGGAATAAAGCCCTTGTGGCGCACGGCCCCCAGTAATGTTCCACCATCTAACCAATAATCAATGCCATGCTTGCGGCAAATTCTGTCTACCTCACGCAGAATGTCCAATTGCTTAAACTGGCATTTACGCAACTGTTGTTGCTTGTATTCGTCGAGATACTTGTTCTCCATGACTGAAAGTTTGGTTGCAGCAAATTTACTAAAAACCAATAAGAATAAACGTTTATTTGCTTTAAATTCTCCTTTAATGTGCATGAAGCTATATATATTTATGCTTATCTTTGCGTCATGAACATTGCAATTATACTGTCTGGCGGCGTAGGGAGCCGCTTGGATAAGGACAGGCCCAAACAATATATTAAGGTGGGGGGCAAGCCTGTCATTGGCTATTGCGTGGAAACGTTCTGCAATGACCCGCGCATTGAGGAAGTTGTTATATGTCTTGCCGATGAATGGCGTGACTTTGTACAGGAGGCTTTGAAAGATGTTCTTGCGTCAAAGCCTGTGCTTTACAGCGTGCCGGGCAGAACACGGCAGTTTACCATTTACAATGCTTTGGAGAAATTGAAGGCCGCCGGTGCTGCCGACGATGACCGGGTAATTATTCATGACGCAGCCCGCCCCCTTGTAACGCAGGAGCTTATCGACGCTTGCTTGGACGAAAACCGCCATTGTGACGGGGTGCTTCCCGTTATTCCTGTAAAGGATACCATTTATATGAGCCACGACGGCCGCCATATTGATGCCCTGCTCGACCGCAAGAAGCTTTTCGCCGGGCAGGCACCCGAGAGCTTTGTATTTGGCAAATACCTGCAGGCACACCGCAACATGTCTGACGAGAAGTTAGAAAAGATAAGCGGAAGCACCGAGATTGCCCAAATGGCAGGGATGGATATCCATCTCATACAGGGCGATAGCATGAACTTTAAAATCACTACTCCCGACGACTTGTCGACGTTCGAGACCATCGTTCGGGACAGAAATATGAAGGAAAACCGATGAAAGCATACGTTCTGCACGCTGTGGGCGACTTGCGTTATGAGGACGTGCCCATGCCTGAATGCCCGGCATCTGATTGGGTTATCGTCAAAGTTATGGCAGCAGGAATATGCAGTTCTGATGTCCCGCGCGTGTTAACTAAAGGCACTTACTATTTTCCCACCATCCCCGGGCATGAGTTTTCGGGCGTAGTATGCCGTGTAGGCAGCGACGTTGGTGCCAGCTGGATGGGTCAAAAAGTAGGTATCTTCCCTTTGATTCCTTGCCGACAGTGTGCGCAATGCCGTGAGAAGCATTACGAAATGTGCGAGCACTACGATTATGTAGGCTCGCGGAGGGATGGCGGATGGGCCGAATACGTGGCTGTTCCGGTGTGGAATCTCGTGCCCTTACCCGATGATTTCTCTTTCCGCGCCGCCGCCATGCTCGAACCTCTATCTGTGGCTTTGCATGCCATTAAACGCATACAAATGCCCTTTAACGCCGATGTCGCTATCATAGGAACGGGTATGATAGGGATAAGTGCTGCGCAATGGGCACGACTTTTGGGAGCCAATCATGTAACAGTTATAGGCCGTCATGAGGACAAACGCCCGTTGGTGGAAGGCTGTGGCGTAAATTACGCTACGGCCGTTGACCGTTCTTATGACTTCGTTCTGGAAGCAGTGGGCAGCTCTACTGCAATAAACGAAGCTATAAAGGCCGTGAATCCCGGGGGCAGCCTTGTGCTTATGGGCAATCCCGCCGGCGATATTCAGCTGGCACAAGACGTATATTGGCGCATCCTGCGCAAGCAGCTTACGATAAAGGGCACTTGGAACTCGTCGTACGATGGGCTCAATGCCTCTGACTGGACAGAGGCAGCAGACGCCATTTCTAAGGGTAAGGTGCAGGTTGAAAACCTTATTTCTCACACCTTTCCACAGGAAGAGCTGCGGCGTGGCCTTGAGTTGATGGCCGAACACCGCCAGCCTTATTGTAAGGTAATGACTATCTGGAACAATTAATCATACGGAAATGAGACACCCAAGTGAAATATCGGCCTCGATGATGTGCAGCAATCTCGTTGACCTGAAAGAGACTTTGCAGATATTTAAGGAAGAAGGCATTGAACGATTGCACATAGATGTGATGGACGGCGAGTTTGTTCCCAACTTCGGATTGGGCGTGGATTACATACGTGGCCTGCGCGAACTTACCGACATTCCGCTGGACCTGCATCTGATGGTCAAAGATCCCGAGTACAAATTACAGTGGATAGGCATCAGGCCTACCGACATCGTGAGCATTCATTACGAAAGTACCTATCAGGTACAGCGTGCGCTCGACTGGCTCGAGCCGTTCGGATGCAAGCGCTTTCTGGCCATCAGTCCCGCCACGCCGGTCAATGTTCTGGAAGAAGTTCTCGACTATATCGACGGCATTAACCTGCTTATGGTGAACCCGGGCTTTGTTGGACAGCGCATGGTTCCGAGCACCATACGCAAGGCTGCCAAGGTGAGGAGCCTGCTGGACAGTGAGCATCAGGAAGACATTCTGATGGAGGTTGACGGCAATATCACCCCTGCGCATGGAAAAACGCTGCGCAGCCTTGGAGCGAGCCTGTTTGTAGGCGGAACTTCTGCCATTTTCAAGGGTGGTCTTGAACAGTACAGAGAGAATATCAGGACGTTCAGAGCGAGCATCCGGTAGCAGGAATCAATGAATCTCCGGTGGGTGTTTTTACGCGTCTTTTCTTCCTTCGCACCGTCCATCATCACCCCTAAGTGTCTTTATTTTACAACATTTTCTCAAGCCGTTTTCCGGCAGGCGCAGGGAACCTCCCGAAAACGGCTTTGCACGTTTACGGCGTAAAGGCAGACCCTTTAGGGTGTAAAGGATTCCTAAAAACAGACATGTCGTTGTATTACAGCGCTTTATACCCTTTGTCTTTACGTCGTAAAGACAAAACCTTTACGGCGTAAAGGCGTTCCTTTTACGACGTAATCGTCTTGCCTTTACGATGTAATCGCCAGACCTTTACGGCGTAAAGACACGCCCCTTCCCGCATCAGCGTAAAACGGAGCCGACCGGCAAGGCCATTCTGATGCCGCACCGGTATTCTCCCGACCGAAGGAAGGAACGGCTCTCTATGCCGGCAGATAAAACGGTAAAGTCCTGAAAGATAAGATGTTAAAACAAATATTGCGGCTTTATTCCAAGGGCGCTCTTCGTGTTATCCTATTGTTTTCCGGAACGAATTTTGCTGACGATGAACTGCTGGCACTCGGCAAGAATCTGCACCCTTGCCACACGCATGATGACGTAATAGAGCAGGGCAGCCATCGCTATTCTGCAAATCAGAAGCAGCCACAGCGTGCTGATACCGGCCGTGGCAAGGTAGGTTACAGTCATAACGGCGAAGGCTGCCACGGCAAAGGGCGCAGTATCTTTGATAAAGAACCACAGTCGGTAGCCCGTAAGCAGGTTTACGAAGAACAGCCACACAAAAATCCATAAGATATTCAACAGTGTATAGGCAATGACCATGGTCAGAATGCCGTACGGCCACAAAACCAGCATACTGACAATCTGTACAGCGCCGAGGCCGAAGGTGCAGTAAAGGTAAAGGTTCGACTTGCCCTTGCTGATAACCATATTCGACAGAAGCGTGAACAAAGGCATGGTAGCTCCGGCCAGACACAGTATCTGGACATAGCCTGCGCTGACTAACCATTTGGCCCCGACGGTGATAACGATAAACTCTTTGGCCACCAAGCCGAAGCCCAGCAGCAGCGGGAACGAGAGAAAGGCGGTGAAACGCATCAGCTTCCGGAAAGCATTCAGCTGCCGGTTACTGTCGCTTTGCAGGTCGACAAGTACGGGTTGGGCCACCTGATTCACCATACTCTGCACGAGGCTGAAGCATTTCGAGTCCCACTGATAAGCCTGATTGTAGTTTCCTGTGTCGTGAGCCGTGTAGTAATGGCCCAGTAAAAAGTTGAGAATATTGTTGTTGATAATAGTAGCGATGTTCGATAACAGAATTTTAAATGAAAAGCGAAGCATGCGCTTTACAGGCTCAAAGGTAATACCGTGCAGGCTCGGCCGCCATGGAGAATAGTGCCAGGCCATGAGCGTGTTGATGGACACGTAGACAAGTCCCTGCGTGGCCAGCGACCAGTAAGCCAGTCCGGCAAAGGCACATACGGCGCCGGTGACGCTTGAAACAACAACGGCTGTCATTGAAGCCTTGGCTTGTTGCCTGGCCTTCAGGTTCTTGAAAAGATAAGCATTCTGCGCCGTTCCGAACGAAGCTATTAAGATGCTGAGAAAGGCATAGCGGCAAAGGGGAATAAGGCGCGGCTCATTGTAGTAGGCTGCAATAAGCGGAGCGCAGAAGAAAAGCACGAGATAGGCCGAGAAGCCCACAATAATGTTGAACCAAAATACCGAGTTATAGTCTTCGTCGCGCGGCTTTTTCATATTGGCCAGCGCCGTGGGGAAGCCGCTGTTCTGGAGTGTTGTGGCGATGAGTGAGAAGACACCTATCATCGCCATCATGCCAAAGTCGGCGTTATCAAGCAGTCGACCGAGAATGATTGCGAAGATAATGCCGATTACCTGTTGCGTCAAACTGTTCAGTCCACCCCAGAAAAGCCCCTTGGCTGTTCTCTCTTTCAGCGTCTCTTTTTCCATGCTTGCAAAAATATGCTTTCTTCATTGAAAATCCAAATAAAAGGATTACATTTGCATGAAAATCAGGCATGAGAATCTATTTCTATCATACCCAGAATATACAATCGCAGTTAGCCCGATACCGCAGGGGAGAATACCCCGGGCACCTGCTTTACGGGGCCACCCATCTTGGCGAATATGGCATTGACGTTGTGTGGCATCAGTTCATTCCGGGGGCCTCACGGTTGAGGAATATGCTTGCTACGGCATGGCATGTGTTGAGGCTGGGCAGCAGGATTGACGCCGTATATGCCACCCATTACCGAGGTATCGAGATTCTCATTTTTCTGCGTGCGCTTGGTCTTTTTCATAAACCTGTCGTCATTTGGCATCATCAGCCCATTGTCAAGTCGGCGAGCTGGTGGCGCGAAGCTCTCGGAAGGACGTTCTATCGGGGCGTGGATGAAATGTTCTTCTTCTCGCAAAAGCTTATCGACGACTCGGTTAAAGTGGGGAAAGCTGACCCTCGTAAGTTCCACCTGGGGCACTGGGGAGCCGACCTCGACTTCTACGACCGGTTGCTGGCACGGGGTGTGGAGCGTCGCGGTTTTGTGTCATCGGGCAAGGAAATGCGTGACATGACAACCCTTGCCCAGGCTTTTAACGAGGTGGGCGCGCCTATAGATATTTACCTGAACCATGCCAACGGTGATGTAAACTATCAGAAACTGTTTGCCCGCCTGCCGACGGGCAATAATGTTCACGTTTGTTTTACCAACGAAACGGGGCTTGACGTACCCGACCTGGCGGCGAAAGTCAATGAACACCAGTGTGTCGTAATCTGCTGCCAGAAGACAAAATATACCGTCGGTCTGACCACGCTGGTCGAAGCTCTTGCCCTTGGGCTTCCTGTTTTGTGCAGTCGCAACCCGCAGTTTCCGGTTGATGTTGACCGTGAGGGTTGTGGAATTTCCATACCTTATTATAATAGGGAGGCTTGGGTTGAGGCCATCCGTTATGCCGAAAACCATCCCGAGGAGATGGCTGCCAAGGGGAAACGGGGCAGGAAGCTGGCTGAAGAGCTGTATAATGACCGCCATTGCGCAGAAGAGGTAGCCCGGGTTTTGCATGACGTTACATCGTTATCGTAACGTTAAATAATCGTAAATATTCAGTTTCGTCGCTTTTCAGGCAGGAGTCTGCCTAAATAAATATGTATCTTTGCAATCCGAATTGCGAAGAGAAGACTTAGAATCTTCGCAGCTCCCTCGTGTTAATAGTGACATTCATGGCCGGATGTCATGGTTAGTGAATCGCTGGAGCGTCAGGGAAAATGCTGTGGATGGTCTCTTTTAGACTGGAGGCGCCGCGAGGTCTCTGCTCATTCAGACAGTAACAAAAACGTTTTTTAGTAGTAAAATTTTTAAGTTTAAAATGGACACTTTAAGTTACAAGACTATTTCCGCAAATAAGGAAACAGTGCAGAAAGAGTGGGTTGTAGTTGACGCTACAGACCAGATTGTTGGTCGTTTCTGCTCTAAGGTTGCCAAGCTGCTTCGCGGAAAGTACAAACCAAACTTCACACCGAACGTAGACTGTGGTGACAACGTTATCATTATTAACGCTGAAAAAGTTCGCTTCACCGGCAAGAAAGAGACTGATAAAGTCTACACTCGTTATACTGGTTACCCCGGGGGACAGCGCTTTAACACGCCTGCCGACCTGCGCACACGCAAGAATGGCATTGACAAGATGCTGCGTCATGCCGTCAAGGGCATGCTGCCTAAAGGAATCTTAGGCCGTTCCCTGATGGACAACCTCTTCATTTTCGAAGGTCCTGAGCATAACAAGGAAGCTCAGAAGCCGAAGAACATCGATATTAACCAGTATAAATAATAAGGAGAAAAGATGGAAGTTATAAATGCAATTGGTCGCCGTAAGAGCGCTGTAGCTCGTGTTTACCTTTCAGAAGGTACCGGTAAGATCACAATCAACAAGAAAGATATCAAAGACTTCTTCCCATCAGCTATCCTGCAGTACGTGGTTAAGCAGCCACTTGAACTTCTGGAAGTTGCTGAGAAATACGATATTAAGGCAAACCTTGACGGTGGCGGTTTTACGGGTCAGAGCCAGGCTCTCCGTCTTGCTATTGCACGTGCACTGGTTAAGGTAAATGCCGAGGATAAGAAGAACCTGAAGGATCACGGATTCCTTACTCGCGACAGTCGTGCCGTTGAGCGTAAGAAGCCGGGTCAGCCCAAGGCTCGTCGTCGCTTCCAGTTCAGCAAGCGTTAAAGTGTTTGTTTCCTTCTGGCTTGCTGTGTATGGAAGAAGCGTGCTGTGTTGGCATTATTCGCTGTGCATGACAGTTGGAGAAACATACAGGCTGAAGGTTTAGTATCTAAACCGGTGAGACCCATAAGATGGTTACTTGTCGGCTGATTCTAAGCAATTTTAGAATTAAAAAAGAAAGTAAACAAATTTAAAAGCAAAGACAATGTCAAGAACAAGTTTTGACCAATTGCTTCAGGCCGGATGCCATTTCGGCCATCTGAAGCGCAAGTGGAACCCGGCAATGGCTCCTTATATTTTCATGGAGCGCAATGGAATCCACATTATCGACCTCAACAAGACCGTTGCAAAGATTGACGACGCTGCCGAGGCAATGAAAGCTATTGCCAAGAGCGGCAGAAAGATTCTGTTCGTCGCTACTAAAAAACAGGCCAAGGACATCGTAGCTGAAAAGGCTGCAGCAGTAAACATGCCTTATGTGATTGAGCGTTGGCCGGGCGGTATGCTCACCAACTTCCCCACTATTCGCAAGGCTGTCAAGAAAATGACGAACATCGATAAGATGATGAATGACGGTACATTCTCAAATCTTTCAAAGCGTGAGATTCTGCAGATTAACCGTCAGCGTGCCAAGTTGGAGAAGAACCTTGGTTCAATAGCCGACCTGACTCGCCTGCCGGCTGCTCTCTTTGTCGTTGACGTGATGAAGGAACACATTGCTGTAAAGGAAGCAAATCGCCTTGGAATTCCTGTCTTTGGTATCGTAGACACCAACTCTGATCCCAAGAATATCGACTATGTTATTCCTGCCAACGATGACGCCAAGGATTCAGTAGAGGTTATCCTTGATGCTGTTTGTGGCGCTGTAGCCGAAGGATTGACCGAGCATAAGGCCGAGAAAGCCGACGAAAAGGCCTCTGCTGAGCAGGCCGAAGAGGTTGCAGAGGGTAAGCGTCATGCACGCCGTGCCCGCAAGGAAGAGGCTGTCGTTGCAGAGGAAGTAAAGGCAGAGGCTCCCGTTGCCGAAGCAGAAGAGGCTGCCGAAGCAAAGGCAGAATAAGCAAATCTTAAATAGGGTCTTATAAGGTTGATAGGATCGTATAGGACCCTATATCGACCCGATAAGACCCTATCGTTTTTAATCATAGTAAATTTCAAATTAAACATTTAAAGATAATAATATTATGGCTGTTACAATTGAAGACATCAAGAAGCTTCGCACCATGACAGGTGCCGGTATGAAGGACTGCAAGAAGGCCCTTGCCGAGGCTGATGGTGATATCAATAAGGCTGTAGAGCTTGTTCGTGAGCGTGGCCTGGCTATCGCTGCAAAGCGTTCTGACCGTACAACATCTAATGGATGTGTACTCGTTAAGAACGTAAACGGCTTCGCTGCCATGCTTGCTCTCAAGTGCGAAACAGACTTTGTTGCCAACGGTGCTGACTATGTTCGGCTTACACAAGACATTCTTGATGCAGCTATTGCTGCGAAAGCTCATACGCTTGACGAGGTAAACGCGCTGAAATTAGCTGACGGAACTGCCGTTGCCGAGGCAGTAACGCGTCGTTCCGGCGTCGTAGGCGAGAAGATGGAACTTGATGGTTACAATGTCCTTGAGGGCGAAAACATTTACACTTACGACCACATGGGCCGTCATACCTTAGGTACAATGGTTCAGCTTAGCGGCTCAAACGAGGATGCCGGCCACAAGGTTGCCATGCAGGTAGCCGCTATGAAGCCGGTTGCTCTTGACGAAGCAAGCGTTCCTCAGGAAGTTAAGGATGAGGAATTGCGTGTGGCAGTCCAGAAGACTAAGGAAGAACAGATTGAGCGTCAGGTAAACGTTGCCCTGAAAAAAGCAGGTATCAATGCCAACCTTGTTGACTCAGAGGATCACATTGCTTCCAATGTCACCAAGGGATGGCTGTCTCAGGAGGATGCCAATAAGGCTGTAGAGATTAAGAAAACCGTTGGCGAGCAGGCAGCTGCCAATCTGAATGAGAACATGATTCAGAACATTGCCAAAGGTCGTATGGCCAAGTTCTTCAAGGAGAACTGCCTTGTTGACCAGGAGTTCCAGTTTGGAGATGGCGACAAGGAGAGCGTTTCCCAGTGGCTTAAAAAGCAGGGTGACCTGAAAGTTCTTGCTTACAAGCGTTTCAGTCTTTCTGCCGACTAATTCAGAGTATATTGCCAGCGCCGCGTTCTGCTGATGCAAACATCCGGCGAGTTGGCAAGAAGCATATATAAGTCAGGGTCATGGATTCTCGTCCATGGCCCTTTTTTGTCTTAGCCGAAGCAAGGAAAATGCCGAACCTTTCAGAACAAACGCCTTCCCACGCCGTCGGACGCGACTCGCAGACAGAGCTTTTACGCATCGTCGCCATGGTGATGATATTGATACTGCATGCCAATTTCTTAGGCGTCGGAGCACCAGAACACGCAGACTTCCTTGAAGATGCGCCGCGTGCCTGGGGGCAGATGGTTCTCGAATCGTTGTGTATTGTTGCCGTTGATGTGTTTGTATTGATATCAGGCTGGTACGGTATCAGGTTCCGGAAACGCCGTCTGGCCGGTTTCCTTTTCCAAGTATGGTTTTTCACTTTCGTGCTTTACTTCGTGTCATTGCTCTTTGATCGTGACCTGCCTCCGACGCCACGATATGTGGGGCACCTTGTCGTGATGGACCCTTACTGGTTTGCACGGTCTTATTTGCTGCTCTATTTGCTTTCGCCTGTGCTCAACAAGACGATAGGATATCTCCATCATCGCGTTCCCCGATGGGGCGAAGGCACGCCTCTTCTCGTCGTCATCGCGTTGTATGCCCCTGTGCAGAGCATCTGGGGATGGTATGGAAACAGCCGGCTTTGGGGTGACGAAGGCGACTCGGTTCTTACCTTCGTCTTCCTTTATTTCGTTGGCCGTTGGCTCCGTCTGTACGGTAAACGTTCTACCCGCCTGCCGCGATGGGTTTACGCCATGGCTTATTTGGTCTTATGTGTAGCCATTGCTTTTATGGGCGGAATGGCTATCTTGCACAACGATTCCTCCGGTTGTTCCTTCTGGTATAAGAATACTTCCCTGCCTGTCATTGCGGCAGCCATTGCACTGTTCCTCCTTTTCCACAGCTTCTCGTTTCATAATTCCATTGTCAATAAGGTAGCAGTGTCGTGCTTTGCCGTCTATCTGTTCAATTGTTCACCCTCATTTTTCAAAATTTATAAAGTTCTTTCGGCCTACGTTTTTCCCGCACAGCCTCTGTCACATATATTGGAATTCGGTATTTTATTGCTGTCATCCTATTTCCTGGCTGCCATATTGTTGGACCGGTTACGGATATTTCTGTGGAATAAAATAGAAGAAAACTTATGTTCAAAGCTATAAAATCCCTTGTCGTTTCTATCGTATTGTTGCTGTCTGTTGGTGCCGGTGCGCAACGTCCGGCCCTGCAGAAGCTGTCGCCTCTGGTGCGCGAAGCCTGCCTTGGCGTGCAGCAGACCGGCCGTTTTAATCGTGTGAAGGCTCTCAATCAGCCGAGTCCGTCGATTACGGCCTTTGTCAAGGGCACGGAAAATTTCGCAGAAGCCCTGCAGTCATGCGGCGCAAGGGTGCTCTATCGCAATGGAAGTCTGGTCATTGCAAGCATTCCTTTAGACCAATTGGCTACGCTTTCGCTTTCTCCTTCCATCCTCCGCATAGAGGCCGGACGACGCAGCCGAGCGCTGATGGACACTACAGGCATCATCGTTTCATCTGATAAGGTTAATAGCGGACTTGCTCTTCCTCAAGGCTATACGGGCAAGGGTGTTGTCGTTGGCGTGCAGGACATCGGCTTTGACCTGACGCATCCCAACTTCTTTTCGGCCGATATGTCGCGCTATCGCATCGGTGCCATGTGGGACCAACTGGCTACCGACACCCTCGGCAGCACGTTACCCGTGGGTCGTGATTACACGGGCCGCGACGCGCTGTTGGCTTTGGGCCATCCCCGCGACGGCTTTATACAGACCCACGGCACCCATACTGCGGGCATTGCAGCAGGCAGCGGGGCCGAGGGTGGCGGCGTAGTGTCGCCCTATCGCGGCATAGCCTATGAGAGCGACCTCTGTTTTGTGGCCAACGCCACGACCGAAGATGCCAGCCTGATAGCCCCGGCCGACTACTATAAATACACTTATGCCCTTGACGCGCTGGGCTTTAAGTATATCTTCGATTACGCCGCTGCCCGGCACAAACCCTGTGTAATCAACTTCAGTGAAGGCTCAAGGGAAGACCTCCACGGCGACGACCAGCTGTATTATGAGCTGCTCGACTCGCTTTCCGGCCCGGGACGTATCATCGTTTCTTCAGCAGGGAACGACGGCTTAAATATTAATTATGCCCGTAAACCCGCCGGTACGCCGTCGTCAGGGCTGTTTGTCGGCAGTGCCCGCACGACGATGAGCATGACCACGCGCGCCTCGGCCGACTTCACTTTCCGACTGAAGTTCTACCCCTCGGGGCAGGCGCCGGTTACCCGCAACTACACGCTTTCGGCTCTTTTATCGTCTGCCGACTCGACCATAAGAGACAGTTTGCTCATTGATACCATCAGTTACCGCCTCACCGCAGCCGCCTATGCCGACAGCTATGGCACGGGACTGACGGCCTGCGACTGGGTCCTCACGTCGTCTGCACGCCTTTCCCTGCTCCCCATTTCGGTTGAACTGGTTGGCTCTGACGCCGATATTGAACTTTTCCGCGGGTCGGGAGAGTTCCGCCACGACGCCCTTGACCCCTCACTTTCTGCGGGCGATAACACCCACAGCATTAACTCGCCGTCGAGCGCTCCCGCCGTTATCTGCGTGGGAGCAACGGGTTATCGCACGTGGTTTGTGAACTATCTGGGCGAAACCAAGGTCTACAACAACGGCACCGGAGGCGTAAGAACACCCTTCTCGGCGGTGGGCCCTACGTGGGACGGCCGCATAAAGCCCGACGTTATGGCCCCCGGGCAGAACATCATTTCGTCGTACAGCACGTTTTTTATCAGCAATCCGGCCAATGCCGGTTTCCCGTTATCAAGCGACGTCCGCCATTTTACGTACGCCGGCCGCACCTATGCATGGATGAGCAATGGCGGCACATCTATGGCCTCGCCCGTCGTGGCCGGTGTCATTGCCTTGTGGCTTCAGGCGTGCCCCACGCTTACGGCGCGCGACTGTATCGACATTTTCAGCACCACCTGCCATCGTTATGCCCCTTCCCTCACATATCCCAACAACTTCTATGGCTATGGTGAAATAGACGCCTATGCGGGCTTGAAGGAAGTGCTCCGCCGTGTTGCGGCAGGCGTTGAAAGCGTAAATGGTGACGGCATGACGAGGTGGCATGCGGCCCATGACGGGCGCGTCTACACGCTGGACGGGCGGTTTGTGGGAACCGATATATCGAAACTTCCGCACGGCATTTATGTGCAGGGTGGAAAAAAGATAGTGAAATGATGACGCGTTTCGGGTGTTCCGTCAGGCCGAAAAGCCTGTCGTGCAAGCATTTGGGCGTTGTAACTTTCGCGCTTTCAGGTCGTCATATTAATAATATCGGCCTATTTTCTACTGTCTTTCCGGTGGCGGAGCGGGTGTGCGGCGGCCGTGGTACAGACTGTATGACGGTCGTGATGCAATGTGTACGGCGGCCGTGGTACGCGCGTGTGGCGGCCGCCGTAGGCTCACCGTTATGATGCAGAGGCGTAGCCGTGGTTGTGTATTTGATGAAAAAAGTTGATATAATTTAAGCAGCGGTTCACAAGATGAAGATTATTTGCGTGGGCATGAACTATGCGCAGCACAATAAAGAGCTGTGCGATACGTTATTAAAGACAGACGAGCCGGTTATCTTTATGAAACCCGACTCAAGCCTTCTGAAAGGCCATAAACCGTTTTTTATTCCCGACCATCTGGGCCGTATCGAGTATGAAACCGAGCTGGTGGTTCGCATCTGCAAGCTAGGAAAGACAGTGCCCGTGCGCTTTGCGCCCCGCTACTACGACGCCTTTACGGTGGGAATTGATTTTACGGCGCGCGAGCTTCAGCACGAACAGTCGCAGAATGGCCAGCCGTGGGACATGGCGAAAGGCTTCGACGGTGCGGCCTGTATAGGCGACTGGGTGGCGAAAGACAAGTTTCTTGACACGCAACGCATACGCTTCAGGCTCGACGTCAACGGCGCAGAGGCACAGCAAGGCTTTACGGGCGACATGCTGCATACGGTTGACGAGGTGATATCCTACGTCAGCCGGTACTGCACGCTAAAGACGGGCGACCTGCTCTTTACCGGCACACCGGCAGGTACAGGGCCCGTAAGCATTGGCGATCACCTGGAGGGATACATCGAGGACAGGAAGGTTCTTGACTTCAATTGCAGGTAAACCGCGGTGACCGATAAACAGAATTGTAAGATGAAGAAATATAGATTGGCAGGTATTCTCGCTTTTCTGAGCCTGTGTCTGACGGCTTCGGCACAGCGCTTTTTCAACCTGACGTATGACGAGACAAGCGTCGATTCGGTGCTTCCCCGTTTTACTTACAGCATTCCGCTGACCGAAGACTATCGCGACAGCATCTATACTTCTTCCATTCTGTACCCTGAATTTGTTGACATGACGGCGCTCGATGTGCAGCATTACCGCGAGCTTTCGTCTGATTCGCTTTTGGCTCTGCCGCGTATTTCGCAGCAAATTGTGATGGATCGCGGGCGCGGCATGCTTAACATACACTTTTGTCCGTTGGTTTACAGGGATGGAAAGTATCAGTTTTTGGTCAGTTTCATGCTACGTGTTGACGCAAAAGCGGTTAACCGAACGGCGCGAAGGGCTGCCCGTCGCGCGCCAGGTGCCGGTGGTTCGCGCTATGCGGCCCTCTCGGTGCTGGCGTCGGGCCGGTGGGTTAAGATAAGGGTTCCGTCGTCAGGCGTATATGAAGTGTCGGCCGCGCTGGCACGCAAGGCAGGCTTTTCTGACCTTAGCAAGGTGAAAGTGTATGGTTATGGCGGCAACCTGCAGAACGAAAGGCTTGACGGTAATGAGCTTCAAGCCCTTGACGACTTAAAGGAAGTGGCCACGTGCACGGTGAACGGGCACAGGCTTTTTTATGCCAACGGCCCCGTTACATGGAGTTCGAACACGGCCACAAGGCGCACGCGCAATCCTTATTCCGACTATGGTTATTACTTCCTTACGTCGGACGGAGCCGAGCCTTTAACCGTCGATTCAACGGCTTTCCTGAATTCTTTTTACCCCTCTGCGAACGATTATCACAGCCTGTACGAGGTCGACGGCTACAGCTGGTATAACGGAGGGCGGAACCTTTTCGACACAGAGCCCATTGCAAACGGGCATACAAAGCGCGTGGTTCTGACGAACACGTCGCACTCTTCTTCCGGAAAACTCTCGGTAAACCTTACTGCAGGCAGCCGCACGGAGGCGCAGGTAATGGTGAACGACAGCGTTCTGGGCACGCTTTACATATATCTGGGCGAATATGATAAGGGCAACGAGCGGGCAGCTACCTATGCTTTAAACAACCTCCATACGACGGACACGGTGAAGATAAAGGTCGTATCGGGTGGCCCTGCACGGCTCGATTACGTGCAGATGGCGTGGGAACGGCCCCGGCCTGCGCCTAATTTAAGGGGTGCCTTTCCATCGCCCGAGTATGTCTATGCCATTACAAACCAGGACCATCACGCCGACCCGGAAGCCGACATGGTGATGATAATACCCACCTCTCAGAAGCTAAAGGCACAGGCCCAACGTCTGGCAGCCTTTCATGAAAAGCACGATACGTTGCGCGTCAACATCGTTCCGGCCGACGAACTATATAACGAATTCTCAAGCGGTACGCCCGATGCCAATGCCTATCGCCGTTATCTGAAGATGCTTTATGACCGTGCCGGTCACGGCGGAAGGGCGCCGCGGTATCTGCTTTTGTTCGGCGACTGCGTGTGGGACAACCGTCTTCGTACGGCCGATTGCAGCTCGCTGAATGCCGATGACCTGCTGCTTTGCTATGAAAGTGAGAATTCTTTCAACACCGTTGAGTGTTATGTTGACGATGGTTTCTACGGTCTGCTCGACGATGGAGAGGGTACAAACCCGCAGAGTGCGGACATGCTTGACCTTGCCGTGGGGCGTTTCCCCGTCAGGACAGAGGCTGAAGCCCGGGTTCTGGTTGACAAAACCATTGGCTATGTCAGCAACAAGAACGCGGGAGCATGGCAGAACGTGCTGATGTTTATGGGCGACGACGGCAACAACAACATGCACATGGATGATGCCAATAAGGCTGCCGACGACATTGCTGCACGCTACCCGGGGTATCAAATCAAAAAGGTGATGTGGGATGCCTATACGCAAGAGATGTCGTCTACGGGCCGCAGCTATCCCGAAGTGAGCAGTATAGTCAAGCAACAGCAACGCAACGGCGCCCTGATTATGGACTATGCGGGGCACGGTCGTCCCGATCAGATATCGCATGAAAGCGTATTGAAGCTGACCGATTTTAAGGGATTTACGAATAAAAACCTGCCACTCTGGATTACTGCATCATGTGATATCATGCCCTTTGACGGCATTGAGGAGAACATCGGCGAGGCAGCCATGCTGAATCAGGCAGGTGGAGCCGTGGCCTTTTTTGGCACCACGCGCACCGTCTGGGCCAATTATAATAAGGTAATCAATATGGCTTTCCTGCGCCTGGTGTTGGGACAGGACGGCGGAAAGCCCATGACGATGGGCGAAGCACAGCGTCAGGCCAAGAACCTGATGATTACGGCAGGACAGGATCTTACCACAAATAAACTGCAATACTCGCTTCTTGGCGACCCCGCCATAGCGTTGAACCAACCACAGATGAAGGTTGTTGTCGACTCTATCAACGGTCAGCCTGTCGGCTCTGTGCCCATCACGCTGAAGGCTGCCAGCGTAGCGAGAGTATCGGGACATATAGAAAATGCAACCCGTTTCAATGGAACGATGACGGCTGTAGTGTTGGATTCGAAGGAGCTTGTGACGTGCAGGCAGAACGCCAGCGCCGATGCAGACTCCTCCTTCCAGTTTTATAACCGGTCGAAAGCTATCTACAGTGGAAGCGACAGCGTCGTTGCGGGTAAGTTCAGCTTGCGTTTTGCCGTTCCTGTTGACCTGAATTACTCGGGCGACACGGGCGAGATGAACATCTATGCCGTCAATAACGAGCATACGCTTACGGCCCACGGATATACAGATAATTTTGTATTGGGCGGCAGTGCAGCGCTGACAGACACGGTAGGACCGAAGATTTTCTGTTATCTCAACACCCCCGACTTTGTGAGTGGAGACCGTGTAAACACCACCCCTTACTTTGTAGCGCAGATATCTGACGACGACGGAATCAATGCTACAGGTAACGGAGTGGGGCACGATATGCAGTTGATTATTGACGGAAAGGCCACGCAAACCTATACGTTAAACGATAATTTCGCATACGATTTTGGCACATATACCAGCGGTAGCGTCGGTTTCACACTGCCAATGCTGAAGCCAGGGCCTCACAAACTGATGTTTCGTGCGTGGGATACCATGAATAACCCTTCGACGGTGCAGCTCGATTTCAATGTTGTAAAAGGCTTGAAGCCTACCATCTACAATGTCAGCGCGACGCGAAATCCCGCTTCAACGTCAACCACCTTTATTATAAGTCATAATTTTGGCGGCAGCGACGTTGATGTTATACTTGATGTTTACGACTTGAGCGGGCGCTTATTGTGGACCCATTCGGAAAGCGGACCTTCAACAACAGGCACTTATTCGGTCGACTGGAACCTTACACAGAACAACGGTTACCGTGTACCGACGGGTGTTTACCTGTATAGGGCTCGCGTGTCTTGCGACGGAAGTGGAGCAGCCTCCAAAGCGAGGAAACTTGTTATTATAAGCAATAATTAAGCGTTTGTGCGCGTTTAATCTCAATAAACAAGAATTATAGCAGATGAATTATTTCCACAGAATAGGGTTGACATGTCTGTTTTTGCTCGGCGTGCTTACTGCATCGGCCCAGGATAAGCGCGATATGTTCAATCCCGTACGAAATTCGGTCACCTCCCAAACGATAGCACCTGACGCCCGTGCCGCTGGAATGGGCGATGTTGGTGCGGCAACAGACCCTGACGTTAACTCGCAATACTGGAACCCTGCCAAGTATCCGTTTGCTATTAGCCGCGCCGGAGTAGCACTGAATTATACGCCATGGCTGCGCCAATTGGTCAACGACATGGACCTTGCATATATGGCAGGCTACTACCGTATTGGCGATTACAGCGCCGTTTCTGCCTCGCTGCGTTACTTTTCGTTGGGTGAAGTGCAAACCAGCACGTCGGTAAGTGGTGATGCTATGACCATAAATCCCTATGAAATGTCGGTAGATGTGGCCTACTCGCTGATGTTAAGCGAGAAGTTCTCCATCGCCGCCGCTGTGCGTTGGATATATTCAGACCTCACCTATGACTACACATCGGACACCTCTCCTGGCTCAGCCTTCGCGGCAGACTTGGGTCTTTATTACCAGAATTATATTAATATCGGCGACCGTGAAAGCCAGTTGGGTCTGGGATTACATATATCGAACATCGGAAGTAAGATTACATTCGGCGGAACCGACGACAGTGAGTTCATACCAACTAACCTGCGTTTAGGCGGGTCGCTGATGATACCTATTGACGATTACAACCGTTTTACCATTGCTGCAGACGCTAATAAGCTGCTTGTTCCTACGTATCTGCAACAGAAAGACGGTGAATCAACAGAAGATTATCAGAAGCGAAAGCAGAAGGATTACTATGATTTATCATCGATTGGCGGTATTTTCAAGAGCTTTGGAGACGCTCCGGGCGGCTTCAAAGAGGAGTTACAGGAGGTGAATTGGAGCGTAGGCGCCGAATATACCTATCATGATCAGTTCTCGGTTAGGGCGGGATACCACAACGAAAGCGCCAATAAGGGTAATAGAAAATACTTCACAGTGGGAGCCGGTTTAAAGATGAGCGTCTTCTCTTTAGATGCAGGTTACGTCATTGCTACGGCGAAAAGCAATCCCCTTGACGAAACACTTCGCATATCGTTAAGCTTCGATATGGATGGCATTAAGGACTTGTTCCACCGTAAATAAAGGCCCTTTGTTATTTCTTTAAAAGGGTAAGCATGGTAGTTTCCGAATATTTTAAAACCAGATTGCGCTTACCCTTTAATTCTTTAATCCTTTAATTTTTTACTTTTTATGAAAGTTCGTGTGGGTCTTGGCTACGATGTTCATCAGCTTGCAGAGGGTCGCAACCTGATTCTTGGAGGCATTAAGATAGATCATTGCAAGGGATTGCTCGGGCATAGTGATGCTGATGTGCTCATCCATGCGGTGTGCGACGCGCTGCTTGGCGCTGCCAACATGCGCGATATAGGCTACCATTTCCCTGATACCAGCGCTGAAACGCTGGATATGGATTCAAGAATTATCCTGCGAAAAACCGTTGATTTGCTTGCTACGAAGGGCTACAGGGTAGGGAATATCGATGCTACCATCTGTGCCGAACGTCCTAAAATCAATCCCCATGTGCCGGCAATGAAGGCTTGTTTGGCGCAAATTATCGGCTGTGATGAGGATGATATCAGTATCAAGGCGACGACAACCGAGAAGCTTGGCTTCACGGGAAGGGAGGAAGGCATATCTGCTTATGCCGTCTGTCTGATTGAGAAGTAGGCAGATTTGTCCACATTCTCTCCAGTATAGCAAAGGAAGCGGGCCGTCTGCCTGATTAAGCAGCAGCCAGAATTCCCCATCTAAACCTTATTATATAAGAACTTCCGCCAGTGCATCACGCCATACTGCCTGAAGCTCTTCGCCTGTCAGGACATATGCTTCTTCCATAATCTCCGGGAAATAATGTGCAAAAAAATACGCTAATACTCTCAACGAGCACCAGCGTAAAGCCTATGTTTAACTAAAAATCCTTTTCAAATCGAATGTCAACCTCACGGTTTTCATTGTCATCCGTTAAACAATCTATCAAATCTACCTTAAACCTAATAACTAAAAACCTAAATCTATTATTACTAACCTAAACAATCTATTAACCTTTTGACGATGCAAAATTAATGCGTTTCTTTCGGGCGTACAACGCTTTTTGCATGGTTTAATCAGAAAACGCCGTTATTTTTGATATATATCAACTACTGTGGGCGTGCACAGTTATCTTTTTATCACTTTTTCTTTGCTTTTGCTGTCTTTTTGCTATTCGCTGTAGTCGCCGCCTATATATTTTCTTAAGGCCTTAAGCCCGTAATTAAATAAAAATATGTAAGTTTGCCAATGAATAATACGATACATTGATGCGAGTTCTTATTGTCAACACGAGCGAGATAACTGGTGGGGCTGCCGTTGCTGCCAATCGCCTGATGGATGCACTGAACAACAACGGCGTGAAGGCCAAAATGCTGGTTAGAGACAAGACGTCAGACTGCATAACGGTCGTAGGTTTGCACGGACGCATCAGGCAACGGCTTCGTTTTCTCTGGGAAAGATGGTGCATTTTTTGTCATCTTTACTTCACACGGACACACCTTTTTGATATTGATATTGCCAACTCGGGCAACGATATTACGCAGCTTCCAGAGTTTCGGGAGGCCGACGTTATTCACCTTTCATGGGTCAATCAGGGCATGCTTTCTCTGGCTTCGATACGTAAAATCGTCAAGAGTGGGAAAGCAGTGGTGTGGACTTTGCACGATGCGTGGCCCGTTACAGGCATTTGTCACTATACGCGCAGCTGCCAGGCGTTCAAGCGCCGTTGCCATAACTGTCCGTTATTACCGGGCGGAGGGAGCGCAAACGACCTGTCATCGCGACTCTTCGACCGCAAAAAGAAGCTGTATCAAAACAGTGAAATCCACTTCGTTGCGTGCAGCAGATGGCTTGCAGGGCAGGCAAGGCAGAGCGCTTTACTGGCAGGGCTCAGCGTCGACAGCATTCCGAACCCGATAGATACCCGTGTTTTTTGTCCGCAAGACAAGCGTGAGGCTCGCCTTCACAGCATGTTGCCTGAAGATAAACGCATCATTCTCTTTGTCTCACAACGTGTTACACAGGAGCGCAAGGGCATGAAATTCTTCATCGAAGCCATCGAGCGGATGGTTGCCGAACATCCTGAAGTGAAGGCCAATACAGTTATTGCCATCCTTGGCGGCAAGGCCGAAGAGGTGGCTTCACAGCTGCCTCTGCCCTGCTTTCCGCTGGGATATATCAGCGACGAGCGGCGTATCGTGTCGGTATACAATTCGGCCGACGTCTTCGTTCTGCCGTCGCTGGAGGATAATCTGCCCAACACCATTATGGAAGCCCTGGCTTGCGGCGTGCCCTGTGTGGGCTTTCAGGTTGGCGGAATCCCCGAAATGATTGACCATCAGTGTAATGGTTACGTGGCAGCGCCTGGCAATTCAGCCGACCTTGCCGCCGGCATGCACTGGGTTTTGCGTGAGGCCGACTACGCCTCGTTGAGCCGGCGGGCCGTCCAGAAGGTGCTTTCTGCCTATTCGCAACGTGCCGTTGCCATGGCCTATATTGAAGTTTACAATCAGGCCCAGGCCTTTAAGCATTACCATCTTTGACTTTCCGACATGATAAAATTTACGATCGTTACCTGCACTTTCAACGCCGAACACGAACTTCAACGCACGCTCGATAGCGTGTTTCACCAGTCGTATGCCGATGTTGAGCATCTTATCCTCGACGGATTGTCGCGCGACCGCAGCGTAGAAATGGCTCAAACTTACAAGCAGCGTTCCGACGAGGCCCGGACAGGACATGAGGTTGTGGTATGCTCCGAGCGCGACAGCGGTCTTTACGACGCCATGAACAAGGGCATTGCCAGGGCTACCGGCGACTATATTGTTTTCTTGAATGCGGGCGATACGTTCCCTTCGGAGGCTACATTAGAGCATATTGCACACAGCATTGGTGACGGAGAGGCACTTCCGGGTGTCATTTACGGCGACACAGATATCGTAAATGACGAGGGCCGCTTTTTGCGACACCGTCGGCTTCAGCCGCCCGCGAAGCTCACGTGGCGCTCGTTCCGGAACGGCATGCTGGTGTGCCATCAGGCCTTTTATGCGCTGACGACGTTGGCAAAAGACAATCCCTACAACCTCAACTACCGCTTTTCGGCCGATGTAGACTGGTGTATCCGCGTGATGAAAGAGGCTGAACGGCGGCATCTGATGTTGAAGAATGTGGATGAAGTGGTTGTCAACTATCTTGACGGAGGCATGACCGAGAAGAACCACAGGGCGTCACTCCGCGAACGTTTCAGCGTCATGCGCCGCCATTACGGGCTGCCCCTGACGCTGATTATGCACGTATGGTTCGCCGTCAGGCAGCTGAAGAAGTAGCGACAGGCCTCTGTCAGAAATTCCTTTACGATGTTTTGCCGGTGTTACGGCGGCCGCCTGACAACCCGTATGGCGGTCGCCGTAATATTCGTATGGCGGCTGCCGTACGCGCGTACCACGGCCGCCGTAACATAGCTTTCACGGCACAGCGGGAGGAGGAAAAGGAAACGGGGTTGCCGCCTGCAGGCGGTAACCCCGTTATGGTGCAGCACTTCTGTGCTTCAGATTTTTGTCGATTTCATGACCCGCAGGGCCGTAAAGGCTTCGCTTCTTCGCTTAAACTGTTGTGCAACAGCGGCTTATACGTAGCGTATAATCATGCCGGCCCTTACGTGCTGGTTCTTGCGGAAGCCGTTCAGACGGCAAAGCGCGTCAACAGAAACACCCACTTTCTTTGCGATAGAAGCCAGTGTTTCGCCGTTCTGTACCTTGTAGTAAACACGCTCGGGCGCGCTTACAGCGTTCTTTACAGCTGCATCTTCGGCTTTCTCTTTATATTTTCCGACCTCGCCATACACCTGATCACGCGTATAGCTTCCGCCGTTAACCTTGCCACGTTCAAGCGTTGCCAGCTGCGAATCGTTCTCGTAACGGTTTTTCAGGAAGACGTAGGAGTCGCCCGTTACGTCCTGATTGCGGAAGTCGAAGAATAGTGCGGGGTTCAGCGCTACGCCGCAGAGGCGCGTTTCAAAGTGAAGATGCGAACCGGTGCTGCGACCTGTGTTTCCACCCAGGCCGATGGGTTCGCCTGCACGTACCACCTGGTTTTCAGTGACAAGCTGCTTTGAAAGATGTCCGTAAATGGTTTCAAGGCCGTTGGGATGGCGTATGACGATGTAGTTTCCGTAGCCGCTGGCTTCGTAGCGCACGATGCGCACCTTGCCCGAAAAGGCTGAACGGATAGTGTCTCCAATATATACTTTGATGTCCAAACCTTTGTGCTGCCGTCCCCATCTGCTGCCAAAGTTGCTCGTTATCACACGGCTTGGCGTGGGCATACAGAAGTGGCGCAGGTTGATTACAAAGCTGTCGGGAAGTTCTGTTGCGCGGTGGGCATAGCGGTTATCCCACTCATCACCATATATTTGTGCCGCTGGCGTGCGCGTATTCTCACGTTCAATAAATGTTTTTACTTCTATAGAGTCAAGGCGTTTGGCTCGCCGGTCTACCGGAGCCTGACGTGCCAGCAGGTCCTGTGCGGCGACAGGCTCGGCCGTCAAGGCCAATAGCAGAACGACTGCCAGTGTTTTTAAAGTCTTCTTTACGGTCATGAATGGTTATGTTTTGTTTCAAATCGGCTGTAGACATAAATGATAGTCTTGAATAAAGTTAATGAATTATACAACAATTCATTACGTATCAGTCGACCTGTCAAAGGTAAGAAAAATATACTATATAGGTTTTTGGCATTAACAGTTTTATGGGCTATTTAACAGAAAACGGCGGAGGTTCTGACAGAATTAACGTTTTCTAAAGACCCTTTAGCCCGTTTTCACACTTGACTTAGCTCAATAAGATGTTTAAATTTGTGAATTTCTGATAATAAAAAAGGCAGTCAGAGAGGTGGGTTTTCTCCCCATGATGTTGCAGAACAGGTAGATTTTGAAAGGGAAATATGCAGTTCAAATTGCATGTTTCCCCCTTTTTTCAGCTTATTGCAGCCCAGTTTACGTTGGTGTTGCGAAGCTCGCGCAGGCGGTTCCACAGCGTGGCGTATTCGGCTTTTGCACAGTCGGGGTCGTCGTCTATTATTTTTTGCGCCTCGTCTCGCGCCATCTGTACAAGCTGTCCGTCGCGTGCAATGTTGGCTATTTTCAGGTCAAAGGCCATTCCGCTTTGCTGTGTTCCCTCCAGATCGCCAGGTCCCCGCAGCTTCAAATCGGCCTCGGCTATGCGGAATCCGTCGTTAGTGTCGCACATTATATTAATGCGTTTGCGCGTCTCTGTGGCAAGAGCGTGCGGGGTTACCAGCAGGCAGTAGCTCTGTTTTGCGCCCCGCCCCACGCGCCCGCGCAGCTGATGAAGCTGCGATAAGCCAAAGCGCTGGGCGTCAAGTATGACCATAACCGACGCGTTGGGCACGTTAACGCCAACCTCTATCACTGTTGTGGCGACGAGAATCTGCGTTTCTCCCCGCGCGAATTTCTGCATTTCCGTTTCCTTGTCTTTCGGTTTCATACGGCCATGCACCTTGCCGATTCTCATCTCCGGGAAGATTTGGCACAAGCTTTCATACCCTTTCTCGAGGTTTTTCAGGTCGGTTTTTTCGTTCTCCTCAATCAGGGGAAAAACAATATACACCTGTCTTCCGGCCCCTACCTGCTGCCGGATGCCTGTGTACAGACTCGTCATGTGGTCGTCATACTTATGTAAAGTCATGACGGGCTTGCGGCCAGGGGGGAGCTCGTCAATAATGCTGACGTCGAGATCGCCGTACAGAGTCATGGCCAGTGTGCGCGGAATGGGGGTAGCCGTCATCACGAGGACGTGGGGAGGACGCTGGTTTTTTGCCCACAATCTGGCCCTTTGGGCAACGCCAAAACGATGTTGTTCGTCAACGACGGCAAGGCCGAGGTTGTTAAACTGTACGCTATCCTCGATGACGGCATGGGTGCCAACTAGTATGTTTACGCTGCCGTCGGCGAGGCCGTCAAGCACATTTTGCCGGCGTTTGCCCTTGACAATGCCCG
>ERZ772960.814-NODE-814-length-26272-cov-7.999085_pt1 | contig 26272 bp, 27 predicted proteins | sample MGYA00580678_ERZ772960 | MGnify/ENA primary metagenome ERZ772960 (study PRJEB29015, sample SAMEA2737930) | human oral metagenome | biome: human oral; feature: human-associated habitat; material: dental | place: China | collected 2059 ... | reverse complement strand
AAGTTCCATCAGCATCCATTTCTTCTAATTCTTTTAATCTTTTTACTCTTTTTTTAATAGTTTCTAGGTTAGTTAAAAGTCCTCCTAGCCATCTGTGGTTTACATAAAATCCTCCAGCTCTTTGGGCTTCTTCTTTAATAGCTTCTTGAGCTTGTTTTTTAGTTCCTACGAATAAGATTTTTCCACCTTCTTCAGAAATTTGTCTTACAAATTCATAAGCTTTTTCAGTTGCTTCTAAAGTTTGGTGTAAATCCAAAATGTGGATTCCGTTTCTTTCTGTGAAAATATAAGGTTTCATTTTTGGATTCCATCTTTTTGCCTGATGTCCAAAATGTGCTCCTACTTCTAATAATTGTTTCATTGTAATTACTGCCATTACTAATTTCCTCCTAAATTTTTTTGGTTTTTTCTCCCACTTTTCTTTTGCAACAGATTGCAGAATTTGCAACACCCTATTGCAAAATAATGCAAAGTGTGATTAATTCATAGTATTATAACATTGATATGTATTTTTTGTCAAATATAAAAATAAAATTAATTAATAGAATCACAATTCTTCAACTAAAAATTTAAAAAATTTTAGATTTGAGAAAAAAGAAATATGTGGATAACCTGCAAGAATATTTTTTTTCCTATATCCGCAATTCCATTTTCTATCGTCATTTTTACAAATTTTATAAAATGTGTAATTCTCTTTATTCTTAACTATTTCAGAATAGTGAAATTCATGTCCTTTTAATTTTATTCCGTTTTCTGTCTCAATATTTATGTATCCAAAACGCTTGATATTAAGAGTTTCCCGCATTTTTATCTCCAAATCAAGAATTCCACAAAAGTTATAATTCTCGCCATCTAACAGATGGATTTTTTTAGCTAAGTACATAAATCCGCCACATTCCGCATAAATTTTTGTTCCTTTTTCAAATTCTTCCAAAATGCTTTTTTTCATAGAAATATTGTCTTGCAGCTCTTTTGCAAAAAGTTCTGGATAACCACCGCCAAAGTAAATAAAATCAATATTTTCTGGAATTTTTTTATCGAAAATCGGACTAAATTCGGTTATTTCAAAGCCACAAAATTTTAATAAGTCAAGATTTGCCTGATAATAAAAAGAAAAAGCTCTGTCTTTTGCAATTGCAACTTTTTTGCCAAAGTATTTATTTTTCAAATTTTTAATTTTTTCCCAGTTCTCAAAAGTCATTTTTGGCTCAAAATTTTTAGCGATTTTTTTAATTTTTTTCAAATCCAAATATTTTTCTCCAATTTCACAAAATAATTTTTTTCGCTGCAAAATCTTTTTTTCATTTTCTTCAAATGCCAATTTCAGTCCCAAATGTCGACTTTCAAGCGCCAAACTCTCATTTTTTGGAACATACCCGAGACATTCAATATTTGCATATTTCTCTATAGCTTCTTTTAAGCTCAAATAGTGTCTTTGTGAACTCACATTATTTAAGATAACGCCGCATATATTTATTCTAGGATCTAGTATTTTAAAGCCAAGAGCGATGGCGGCACAGCTTGTAGAAATCGCTTTAGCACTGATTACCAAAATCACTGGAATATCTAAAATTCTTGCAACATGCGCTGTACTAAAATTGTCAAATTCATTGGAAAGTCCGTCAAAAAGTCCCATAACTCCTTCAATAACCGCAATATCTTTATTTTGTGAATAAATTTCAAAAATGTTTCTCATATTTTCTTTGCCAACCATAAAAATATCCAAATTATGTGACTTATTTCCTGTAAAAATTTCGTGATAAGTTGTGTCGATGTAGTCAGGACCCACTTTAAAAGGAGCGACATTTGCTAGACAAGACATAAGAATGCTTGTAACTGTTGTTTTTCCGCTTCCACTATTTGTTCCAGCAATCAATACTTTTTTTATTTTTTTCATTTTTTCTTTTTCCCTTTCTTTAATTTTATTTATTTTTTTATAAAAATTAATTTTTTTTATATTTTTATACTTTATTTTTTATGAATTTAAAATAAAATAATTTTAAAATTTTAATTATTTTAAATTTATAAAAAAAATAAATTATTTCATAATTGATTTTGTTACAATTTTTTGGTAAAATATAATTGTCAATTTTGTTTGATAAAAAAATATTTATAAATAAAATATTTAGGAGGTAAAAATAAAATGAGTTTATTACAATTAAAAGATATAAGATCTGAAGTTGAGGGGAAAGAGATTTTAAAAGGTCTTAATTTAAATATCAACAAGGGGGAAGTCCATGTTATAATGGGACCAAATGGTGCCGGAAAATCTACGCTTGCAAGTATTCTGGTGGGAAATCCGAAACATAAGTTAATCGATGGAGATATTATTTTGGATGGAGAAAATATTAACGATGATACTGTTGATGAGAGAGCAAAAAAAGGAATTTTCTTGTCATTTCAATATCCTGAAGAAATTCCGGGGCTAACAGTGGAAGATTTTTTGAGAACGGCAAAAGAAGCTGTAACTGGAGAAAAACAATATTTGATGCAGTTTCATAATGAATTAGAAGAAAAGATGGAAAAACTCCACATTAATCCAGAATACGCTCAAAGACATTTGAATGTTGGATTTTCTGGAGGTGAAAAAAAGAAAAATGAAATTTTACAGATGGCGGTTCTTGAGCCAAAATTGGCGATTTTAGATGAAACTGATTCAGGGCTTGACATCGATGCGACAAAAATTGTGTTTGAAGGTGTGCAAAAATTAAAGACAAATGATACAGCGCTTTTAATTATAACACACTACGACAAAGTTTTGGACTATTTAGATCCAGATTTTGTACATATTCTGATGGATGGAAAAATTGTGAGAACTGGTGGAAAGGAAATAGTTGAAGAAATTGAAAAAAATGGTTATGGAGAAATGAAAAAGCAATTTGGGTTATAGAATTTTAAGAGAAAAAATTAAAAAATGGAAAGTGTAGGAAATTATGGAAACAAGAAAAAAAACATATGTCGCAGATATTGAACGGGGAGTCTATGACATAAAAGACGAAGTTAAATACAGATATAAAGTTCAAAAGGGGTTGACAGAAGAAATAATTAGAAAAATTTCTGCTAGAAAAAATGAGCCGGAATGGATGTTAAATTTTAGACTAAAAGCGCTAGAAGTGTATAATTCAAAGCCGATGACTAACTGGGGTCCAGATTTGTCAGACTTGGATATGAATGACATAATTCACTATTTGGAGCCAGATTCTGCGCCAATGAATGAAAATTGGGACGATGTGCCAAGTTATATAAGAGATACTTTTGATAGGCTTGGAATTCCTGAGGCGGAAAAACAGTCACTTGCAGGAGTTGGAGCGCAATATGATTCAGAAGTTGTGTATCACAGTATTCATAAGGAATTAACTGAGCAAGGTGTCATTTATACGGATATTGAAACAGCCATCAAAGAATATGAAGATATTCTAAAAGAATATTTTATGACTTTGATTACAGTAAATGACCACAAGTTTTCAGCGCTTCACGGGGCTGTTTGGTCGGGAGGCTCGTTTATCTATGTGCCAAAAGGTGTGAAAGTCAATATGCCGCTTCAATCTTATTTTAGATTAAATGCGCCAGAAGCAGGACAGTTTGAGCATACGCTAATAATTGTTGACGAAGGAGCGGACTTACATTTTATTGAAGGATGCTCTGCGCCAAAATATCAGAAAAATGCGCTTCACGCTGGAGCGGTTGAGCTTTTTGTGAGAAAAGGGGCTAGACTTAGATATTCTACGATAGAAAACTGGTCGAGAAATATGTACAATCTTAATACTAAAAGAGCACTAGTTGAAGAAGATGGTGTAATTGAGTGGGTTTCAGGTTCATTTGGGTCAAGAATTTCAATGCTTTATCCGATGAGTATTTTAAAAGGAGACCGTGCTAGATGTGAATTTACTGGAGTTACTTTTGCTTCAAGCGGACAGAACCTGGATACTGGTTGTAAAATTGTCCATATTGGAAAAAATACAACTTCAACAGTGCATTCAAAATCGATTTCTAAAAATGGAGGAGCTTCTTTTTATAGAGGACTATTAAGAGTTATGCCAGAAGCGACTGGAACTAAAGCGACAGTTGAATGTGAATCGCTTATGTTAGATAATATTTCGTCTTCAGATACGATACCTATAATCGACATAAGAAATGACAGCGTCGATATTGGGCATGAAGCTAAAATTGGAAGAATTAGTGATGAGGCAATTTTTTACTTGATGACGAGGGGAATTAATGAAGATGAGGCAAAAGCGATGATTGTAAGAGGATTTGTTGAGCCAATCTCAAAAGAGTTGCCGCTGGAATATGCAGTTGAGTTAAATAAACTTATTGAATTGGAATTGGAAGGGACAATTGGATAAATTTTTATATAAATAAGTAATTAAATTATTAATTTATAAAGGAGAAATGGGATGCTAGAAAAGACAAGTTTAGAAAATCTTGAAAATAGCGAATACAGGCTAAAAGTTTTTGAAAAATATAAAGACTTGAAAAAACCTGACTGGAAAAGAGTTAAATATAAATATGAAGAACCGCAAGAATTTAAAAAGTTTGATAATTTTTCAACAAAAAATGAAAACCAGGAAGGTATGGAAGTAAAAGGGATTAATGATTCCCTAGAAGATTTGGAAAGATTGAAAAGTAATTATGAATACGGACTTGGAGAGTTTTTCAAATTGCAAAATTTTGCTTTTTATAATCAGGGACAATTTATTAAAATAAAAGAGAGAAAAAAAATTGAACATCCAATTTATTTGACTTATGTGGCAGATAAAGAAAATAATTTTTTAGTTGACTACAATGTGATTGAAGTAGAAGATTTTGCAAGTGCTACAATTATTATAAGCTATAATTCAAGTGACGATGCCGAAAGTTATCACAACGGAGTTATAAAAGTGTTTGCTGGAGCAAATTCAAATGTGAAAATAATAAAAATTCAAACATTGAATACAAAAAGCAGAAATTTTGAAAGCTCTAAAATTGAAGTGAAAGGGCAGGGAATCGTAAATTATTACAGCGTTGAACTGGGGGCGCAAGTAAATGCAGTTAGCCACACTTCATATTTATTGGAAGATAATTCACAGGCTTATGTATTTCCAGGATATTTGGCTGACGGAGATAGAAAAGTTGACTTGGAATATTCAACAGTATTTTACGGCAGAAAAACATTGGGAGACATTCACGGAAGAGGAGCTGTAAAAGACACAGCAACCAAAGTATTTCGTGGAAATATGTACTTTAAGCAAGGGGCTTCAAAATCGGAAGGAAGAGAAGGAGAATTTGCCATTTTGCTGGACAAAAATATAAATGTTCACTCAATTCCGACATTATTTTGTGATGAAGACGATGTAATTGGAGAACATTATGCGTCAATCGGAAAAGTCAACGAATCACAGCTGTTTTATTTGATGAGTCGAGGCCTATCTGAGAGCAGAGCCAAAAAATTAATTGTGGAATCGTCATTTAAACCAATATTAAATAATATCGATGATGAAACATTAAGAGAGCATTTATTAGAAGAATTGGAAGAAAGAATATAAAAAAATATAAAATTTGAAAAAATACCCACTGAGTGCTATACTTTAAAGTAGTAGTGAAGTGGGTTAAATTATATTTTTTAAAAATTTAAAATAAAAAAATAAATAAAAAAATATAAATAATTTAAAAAATTTAAAATTAAATAATATAATTTAAGATAAAATAAATAAAATAAAACTCTTGAGAAAGGAAAAAAATAAAAATGAATTATAAAAATAAATTTCCAATTTTTTCAAATATAGAAAATCATTATTTAGACACAGCTGCAACTTCTCAAAAGCCAAAAGTTGTGCTGGATAAAATTAGAGAATATTATGAAAAGTATAATGGAAACCCTGGACGAGGGTCACATAAATTATCTGTGGAAGCACAGTCGCTGTTAAGTAATGCAAGAGAATGTGTGAGAAAATTTATAAATGCAAAAAGAGCCGAAGAAGTGATTTTTACAAAAAATACGACTGAAAGTATAAATTTAGTCGCTTATACTTATGGAATGAATTTTATAAGTGAAAACGATGAGATTATTTTAGGAATTTCAAATCATCACGCCAATATCGTGCCGTGGCAATTTGTGGCAAAACAAAAAAAAGCTAAGTTAAAATATATTTATCTTACAGAAAATGGACAATTTGACTTGGAAGATTTAAAAAGTAAAATTTCTGATAGAACTAAAATTGTCGCAATTTCTGCGGTTGTGAATGTAACAGGTGTAATTCAGCCGATAAAAGAAATAATTGAGATAGCTCACAGTAAAAATGCTCTGGTTTTGGTTGATGCAGCACAGTCAATGCTTCATTTTAAACATGATGTGCAAGAATTAGATGCAGATTTTTTGGTATTTTCAGGACATAAAATTTTTGCACCTATGGGAATTGGTGTGATGTATGGGAAAAAAGAGATTTTGGATAAAATGCCACCATTTTTGTATGGCGGGGATATGATTGAATTTGTTACAGAACAGGAATCAACTTTTGCGCAGTTACCGAATAAATTTGAAGGCGGAACTCAAAATGTGGAAGGAGCTGTGACTCTGGAAGAGGCGATTAAGTTTATTTGCGAAATTGGGTATGAAAAAATTGAAAAAATTGAGGAAAATTTGGCAAATAAAGCACTAGAAGAATTAAATAAACTTGATTTTGTGGAAACTTATTTTACAAAAGATGTGGAAAGAACAGGAGTTATTGCGTTTAATGTGATTGGAGTTCATTCGCACGATGTTGCATTCATCTTGGATTCTTTTGATGTAGCCGTGAGATCAGGTCATCACTGCGCACAGCCACTTATGAAATATATTGGAGTTGCGTCATGCTGTCGTGCTAGTTTTAGCATTTACAATGATGAAAGTGATATTCAAAAATTGATTGAAGGACTTTTGAAAGTAAAGGAAGTTTTTAAATTGTAAAAAATCGAAAATTAAAAATTAAAAATTACAAATTTTTGGAAATAAAAAATAATAAAAAAGGAGATAAAAACAGTTTTTTTAATATGTTGAAAAATATTCAAAAGTATGTTATTATATTGATATGAATAAAATATATAAACCAAATGAATTTGGAAAAATGATAGGAAGAACTGTAAATACATTGCAAAGATGGGATAGAGAAGGTATATTAAAAGCACGTAGAACCCCGACAAATAGAAGATATTATACAGAAGAAGATTATTATAATATTATGGGTATTCAACAAAAAAATGCTGAAAATCAAGTAAACGATGTAATTATATATGCTCGTGTTTCTAACCAAAATCAAAAAGATGATCTAAAAAATCAAGTGGAATTTCTAAAAACATATGCTAACGCTAAAGGCTATATTGTTTCAAACATTATAACAGATATTGGAAGTGGATTAGATTACAACAGGAAAGGATTTAATTCAATTTTATATTCTGAAAAAAAACAAAAAATATTAATTTCTTATAAAGATAGATTTGTTAGATTTGGTTATAGCTGGTTTGATAATTTTTTAAAATCAAAAGGAAGTGAAATTATTGTGGTAAATAATCAAACCTCATCACCAAAACAAGAACTTGTAGAAGACTTAATTTCAATTATTCAAATCTTTTCTTGTAGAATAGATGGACTTAAAAAATATAAAAAAAAGATAAAAAATGATGAAGAATTATAAAGGAATAAAAATTGAAATTAAACCTACAGGGGAACAAATTGAAAAAATTAATAAAACTATTGGGACAGGAAGATTTTTATATAATTTTTACATAGCATATAACAAAGAAATTTACGAAAAAGAAAAAAGATTTGTTACAGGATTTGAATTTTCAAAATATATAAATAATGTTTTTATAAAAGAAAATCCTGATAAATCTTGGATAAAAGATGTTTCATCAAAATCTAATAAACAAGCTATAATGAATAGTGAAAAAGCATTTAAAAGATTTTTTAACAAAATATCAAATTTTCCAAAATTTAAAAAGAAAAGTCATAATAATCAAAAGTGCTATTTTTTTAAAAATAATAAAACTGATTTAAAATTTTATAGGCACAAAATAAAAATTCCCACTTTAAATTTTGTAAGATTAAAAGAATATGGATATATTCCTAAAAATGCAAATATTAAAAGTGCTACAATTTCAAAAGAAGGTAATCGTTATTTTTTGTCTCTAATTTTAGAAATCAAAAAAGAAATTGAAAAAAATTTAATTCAGAAAAATTTAGAAACTAAAGAAGGAATAGGAATTGATTTAGGAATAAAAGATTTTGCAATTTGTTCTGATGGACAGGTTTTTAAGAACATTAATAAAACTTTGAAAGTTAGAAAAATTGAAAAAAAACTAAAAAGAGAGCAAAGAAAAAAATCAAGAAAATATTTGTCTTGCAAAAAGATGGAAAAAAATCTTTATGAATGTAAAAATTTTCAAAAACAAAAATTAGTAATAGCTAAATTGTTTTTTAGATTAAATTGTATTAGAAATGATTATATTAATAAAGTTATTAATATGTTAACAAAAACCAAGTTAAAATATATAACAATAGAAAATTTGAAAGTTTCTAACATGATAAAAAACAGACATTTATCAAAAGCAATTTCACAACAAAAATTTTATGAATTTAGAACAAAACTTTTGAATAAATGCAAAGAAAAAAATGTTGAATTAAGAATTGTAAGCACATTTTATCCGAGTTCTAAATTATGCAGTAATTGTGGAAACAAAAAACAAGATTTGAAATTAAAAGATAGAATTTATAAATGTAGTTGTTGTGGAATTGAAATAAATAGAGACTACAACGCAAGTCTTAATTTGAGAAATTCTATAGAATATACAATTTTATAATAAATAATATATTCTAAATAAAGAAAAAGGAGAAATGCTACGATTTAGTAAAAAAGAATATATTATATGTACCGATGGCTAGTCGGGAATTTACGGCTGTGGAGAGCAAAAACAAATACGAGTAGATATTTTATCAAAAGTATGTTCGTTGAAGCAGCAACATTCTAGTGTATTGAATATATTTTAATACATTTTTAGTAGCAGATATAAAAAATGGATTTGGAGAGAATTTATCAGCAGACAATATTGGAATATAGCCGTAGAAAAGAATTAAATCACGAAATGGAAAATCCGACTTATGTGGAGAGAGGTCATAATCCCAATTGTGGAGATGACTTGACATTGGAATTAAAAGTGGAAAATAATGTCATTGTGGATGCGGCATTTATCGGCTCTGGGTGTGCTATTTCAACCGCTTCAATGGCGATGTTAATTGATTTAATAAAAGGAAAAACTTTGGAAGAAGCAAAAGAAAAAGTTGACATTTTTTTTAAAATGATGAGCATAGACGAAAATAAAGAAAAATTGACAAAGGAAGAAATGAAAAAATTAGGAGATGCAGTGCTTTTGGAATATGTGGCTAAAATGCCTGCTCGAGTAAAATGTGCTACACTTAGTTGGCACTCGCTAAAAGTGATTGTAGAAAGCAAAAAATAGAAGATTATTTAAAAAAATATAAAGAATAATAAATTTTGAATTTTTTTAGTATTTTTATAAAATGATGGAGTAAGATATTTAGGGACAAATTTTAATTTTAATATTTTTTTAATTTATTTTTGTTTACAAGATGTTATTTTGTTTAGTATAGTTTTTTATTTTTTTACATAAGGGGAAAGGGCCGCCATTTCCCCTTATAATCCCCACGCTCGTCTAAGCATTTTTTTGAAGCAAAGCCGAAACTCACTTCGTTCAGACAGTCGTCTTTACTCCAAAAAAATCACGACACTTTTTCTATGGTAGTAAAATTTAAACCGTCGGAGCATTTTTATGTGCTGATAAAACTGTCTGAGCACAATCAGTGCGAGTTTTTTGGCAGTGCATAAAAATGACTTGAGCCTTGCCGGGATGCAGGGGTGCGGCGATGAGCACTTCTGCTTAAAAAAGGAATAGAAAAAAATTGTTATTTTAGTAATTTCGTGGATTGAATGAGAAACTTAAAATAGAAGTTTTTATTTATCTCTAAATATTTTACTCCGTTTATAAAATAAAAAAATTGTAAAAATTTTTAAATATATGGTAAAATAATAATAAAAAAGAAAAATAAAAAAACAAGAAAATAAAATTAAGGAGAAAAAATTAAATATAATGAAAGAATTAAAAATAGTTTTATTTGGACATCCAACTTTGAAAAAAGTTGCCGAGAAGGTTGAAAATTTTGATGATGAGCTGAGAGAGACATTGAATGAGATGGTTAATTTGATGAGAAAAGCTAATGGAGTGGGACTTGCAGCAAATCAGGTCGACATTCCTAAAAGATTTTTTGTGCTGGAATACGAAGGAGTTTTAAAAAAGGTCGTTAATCCGGAAATATTGGAATTTAGTGAGGAAAAAGTGGATTTTGAAGAAGGGTGCTTGAGTATTCCTGGAATTTATAAAAAGGTTGTAAGACCTAAAAAAATTAAAGTTAAATATTTTGATGAAAATGGGATTGAAGTTCAAGAAGAACTTGATGAAATGTGGGCTAGAGCATTTCAGCACGAACTTGATCATTTGGACGGAATTTTGTTTACAGAGCGACTTTCTGTTATGAATAAAAGGCTTGTTGCAAAAAAAATAGAAGTTTTGAAAAAAGATTTTAGCAAAGGTAGAATTTACAGGGAAGATTTGGATTAAAAAGGAGTGAATTTTTTTGAAAACAATATTTATGGGAACGCCAGAATTTGCGATTCCAAGTTTGAAAGTTGTGGCAAAAAATACGGATTTGAGAGCAATTTTTACAAAAGAAGATAAAGTGAATGCTAGAGGAAATAAAATAATCTTTTCGCCAGTAAAACAGTTTGGAATTGATAACGAAATTGAAGTCATTCAGCCAAAAAAAGTTAAAGATGAAAAAATAATCAAAAAAATAAAAGAGATAAATCCAGATTTAATCGTAGTTGTAGCATATGGGAAAATTTTACCAAAAGAAATTATAGATATACCAAAATATGGAATAATTAATGTCCATTCTTCGCTTTTACCAAAATACAGAGGTGCTTCTCCGATTCACTCGGCAATTTTAAACGGTGACACGGAAAGTGGCGTGAGCATAATGTACATTGAGGAAGGACTGGATTCTGGCGATGTGATACTGCAAGAAAGCTGTGATATTTTGGAGAATGATACGCTTGGAACTTTGCATGACAAATTAAAGGACTTGGGAGCCATAGTACTTGAAAAGGCGCTAAAATTGATTGAAGAGGGAAAAGTTGAAGCTACAAAACAGGATGAAAGTCTTGCAACATTTGTTAAACCAATTACAAAAGAACAGACTAAAATTGATTGGAACAATACAAAAGAAGTAATTTTTAATCAAATTCGAGGGTTAAATCCATTTCCAGCGGCGCACACTTTTAATGAAAAAAATGAAAATATAAAAATTTATAAAACTGAAAAATTAGATAGAGAATACGAAGGAAAAAATGGTCAGATTGTCGATATTATAAACAAAAAAGGACCTGTTGTAAAAGTTAAAAACGGAGCTTTAGTTTTGCTTGAAGTGAAATTTCAAGGAAAAAAACTGCAAAGAGGAGCAGATGTCATTAATGGTAGAAAAATGGCTATTGGTGAGTGTTTAAAATAGTTATTTAGTAAAAATAAATTATAAATATTATAAAATTTTGCATATTTTTGAAAGGAGTGGTGGAATGAAATTTAAAAAATTAGAGATTTCAGAAAAAGTGATTCAGAGGTTGACGGAATATCTATCAATTTTAAAAGATGTTCAAAAATATGAAAATGAAATTAACTCGATTGAGCTTTCCAAAATAATGAATACGACATCAGCTCAAGTCAGAAAAGATTTATCAACTTTTGGAGATTTTGGTGTGCGTGGAAAAGGATATGATATTTCTAAGTTGATTGAAATCATCGAAGATATTTTGGGAATAAATAAAGTTAATAACGTCATAATCGTTGGACACGGAAAAATGGGAGAAATGATCTCGTCTAACAGAAATGTCTTGGGAAAAGGTTTTCAGATTGTTGGAATTTTTGACAAAGATAAAAATAAAATAGGAAAAGTTGTTTCTGACAATCTTGAAATTCGTGATGTCAACGATGTAAAAGAATTTAGAGAAAATTTCTGCGGGGAAGTTGATACGGCAATTCTTGCGGTTGTAAAGGAACAGGCGCAATTTGCGGCAGAACAACTTGTGAAAAATGGAATAAAAGCTATTTTGAATATGACGACTTATAAACTTGAGCTAAGTTCGGATATAACAGTTGTAAATATTGATATTTCGGCAAAATTGCAAGAATTAAATTTTTGGAGATTGAATAAAGAAGAAAAATAAAATGGAGGTCTTATGGGAAAAATTATTGATGGAAAAGCGCTTTCGCAAAAAATTTTTGAAGATATAAAAAAGGAACACGATAAAATTAAAGAAAAAGTCGGGCGAAGTGCGGGACTTGCGGTGATTATAGTTGGAGAAAATGCGGCTTCACAAGTATATGTGAGAAATAAAATAAGAGCTTGTGAAAAAGTTGGATTTTATTCTGAAACTATAAGATTGCCAGAGGACATTACGCAAGAAGAATTGCTTTGCAAAATAAGAAAATTAAATGAAGATAAAAAAATTGACGGAATCTTGGTACAATTGCCGCTTCCAAAACATATTGATGAGCTAAAAGTCATAAATGAAATTGCAAGCTCAAAAGATGTGGACGGATTTCATACTGAAAATATTGGAAAAATGATGATAGGCGACAAAACAGGATTTTTACCATGCACGCCATACGGAATTATGCAGATGTTTGAAGAATATGGCATTGAGCTTCCTGGAAAAGATGCAGTAATTGTTGGGAGAAGCAATATAGTTGGAAAGCCACTTGCACTGCTTTTAATTCAAAGTGGAGCAACTGTCCAAGTTTGTAATTCAAAGACTAAAAATTTAAGTAAGAAATTGCAAAAAGCTGACATAGTTGTCGCAGCCGTTGGAGTTCCAAAATTGATAAAAGGTAAAGATATAAAAGAAAATGCGGTTGTGATTGACGTTGGAATAAATCGTGTGGATGGAAAGCTTTGTGGAGATGTGGATTTTGACGAAATTTTTGAAAAAGCTAGTTTTATAACACCAGTTCCTGGCGGAGTAGGGCCTATGACAATTGCAAGCCTTATAAAAAATACATTTAAAAGTTATAAAAGTAAATTATAAAAAAGGAAGTGCATTAATTATGCCAACATATACAATTAGAATAAAAGATAGACAGACAGGAAAAATATTAATGATTAAAATAGCGGCAAAATCTATTCAAGAAGCAAAACAAATAGCGGCAAAAGATTATGGAGTTGCTTATGAAATTTTAAATTAATATTTTGAATAAAGATCAGTAAAAAACTGGTCTTTTTTTATAAAAATAATAATTGATTAATATTTTTATTGTTATTTATTTAAAATCAATGTATAATATAGGGGTAAAAAATTATGAAAAAAAGAAAGCGAGAAAATTAATGAAAGAAAAAATTAAATTTATTAAAGAACTGGCACAGAGTATGAATGAAAATAAAATTGAAACAGTGAAATATGAAGAAAATAATTTTGAAATTATACTAAGTAAAAAGAAAAAAGAAAAAAATGTTATAGTCAGTGCAGGAGCGGTTCCTCAAAATATAGTTTCAAATACAGTGCCAACACAAGAACAAGTTGTGGAAGTGCAAGAGTCAAAAACAAGTGAAGAAACTGAAGAAATTACGGGAAATAAAATTACTTCACCGATGGTTGGGACTTTTTATTCGGCACCGTCGCCAAATATGCCACCGTTTGTAAAAGAAGGGGTAAAAGTAGAAAAGGGACAGACACTTTGTATTGTTGAAGCAATGAAACTTATGAATGAAGTAAAATCAACAGTTTCAGGAACAGTAAAAAAAGTATTAGTAAAAGATGGAGAGGCAATAAAAAAAGGACAAACTTTAATGATAATTAAATAATATTTTTTGAATAGGTTTATTAAAAAAGAAGGGATAAGATTTGGAAGAGAAAATAATATCAATAGATATTGTGTTATTAATAGTTATGCTGTTTTTTACAGCATTTTTATCAACGGCTGAATCAGCTCTTTTGTCACTTAGGCAAATTCATTTAATTGATGGTGACAACGAAAAGAATGTAAAAGAAGAAAAACTTTTAAAATTATGGCTAAAAAATCCAAATGAGCTTTTGACGACACTTTTATTTGTAAAAACAATTTTGTGTTCTTTTCTAATTTTTTTAGAAATAAATTTAATAAGGCAATTTTTTGAGAAAAAATTATATTTTTATTTAGCATTTTTTGTTTTCTCAATAATAATTTTAATATTTGCTGAAATGATTCCAAGACTTATTGCGAGAGTGAAAGTATATGAAATTTCAAAAGCTGCGATAATTCCGTTAAATACATTAAGAATTGCGATAAAACCGATTATTTCACTTTTTATCTATATTTCACGGTTTGTTATGAAAATATTTAAAATAGAAGTGAAAGATCAGATGTTTGAAATAACAGAAGAAGAAATTTTGACATTTGTAAAAGCAGGAACTCAAAGTGGAGCGATTGAAGAGGGCGAAGAAGAAATGATTTCAAGCATAATAGAATTTGCTGATATGACTGTGAAAGAAATTTTGACACCGAGAAGAGATATTTTTGCGCTGGATTCTGAAAGCAAGCTAGAAGATGTCTGGGAAGAAATTTTAGAGCAGGAATTTACTCGAATGCCGATTTATACTGGAACAATTGACAACATCGTAGGAACGGTTCACATAAAAGATTTACTTCGTTATGCAAATGACAAGAGCAGTGGTAATCTTTTGATGAAAGAATTTATGAAAGAAGCATATTATGTGCCGATTACAAAGTCTCTTGTGGAACTTTTGGAAGAATTTAAGACAAAACAGCTTCATATGGCAATTGTGATTGACGAATATGGTGGAACGCAGGGAATTGTAACAATCGAAGACTTGCTAGAAGAAATTGTTGGAGAAATTAGGGATGAATTTGATAAGGAAGAAGAAAGTATTCAGAAAATTCGAGAAAAGATATTTGATGTAAAAGGTGATACACTTATTGAGGAAATAAATGAAAAACTTGATTTAGATATTCCGCTATCTGAGGAATATGACACAATATCAGGTTACATTCAAGATAAATTGGGAAAAGTTGCCGATGTCTTTGACCAGATTAAAGAAGATAATTTTGTTATGAAGGTGCTGGATACTGATAATAAAAGAGTGGAAAGAGTCAGAATAGTTATTTTAGAAAAAAAAGAAGAAGAATAGGAGAAGTAAAAAAATGGAAGAGCTAAGACCTCGCATAAGGGTAGCAGGAATACTTATTGAAGATGATAAAATCTTATTAATTCAGCATCAAAAAAATGATAAAAAATATTGGCTAATTCCAGGTGGTGGAAATGACTGGGGAGAGAGCACAAAAGAAGCTGTAATTCGTGAATATAAAGAAGAAACAAATCTTGATATAAAAGTCGACAAATTTCTCTTTTTTTCTGAAACAATTTCGCCAGATAAAAGTCGACATGTGCTAAATTTATTTTACAGAGTTCACAGGGGAAATAGAGATAATAAATTTATGAAATTGGGAGATGAAGCTGTACTTGCAGATTTAAAATTTTTTGGAAAAGATGAGATAAAAGATTTGACAATTTATCCAAATATTAAAGATAATCTTGTAAAAATAATGAATGGAGAAAAAGTTGAAAGTTATTTAGGAAATTTATGGAATGACTAGAAAAATAAAAAAAGAAAAAGAGGACAAAAAGAGATGAATAAAAAAGAAAAAGAATTTATTAAAAATTTAGTGAGAAGTGTAGAGAACTTCCCTGAAAAAGGTGTAATTTTTAGAGATATTACAACGGCTCTTAAAAATAAAGAGGGATTACAAATTATTATAAAAGATTTGACAGAGAGATATAAAGATAAAGGAATTGACTATGTCGTAGGAGCTGATGCCAGAGGATTTATTTTCGGTGCTGCAATTGCTTATAATATCGGAGCAGGATTTGTTCCGGCAAGAAAACCTGGAAAACTCCCTGCCGAAGTTGAAAGCGTGGAATATAGCTTGGAATATGGTAAAAATAGTATAGAAATTCATAAAGACGCTTTTTCAAAAGGTGATAGAATTTTAATAGTTGACGATTTACTGGCAACTGGTGGAACTGCCAAAGCAATGGTTCAATTGGTGGAAAAATTAGGAGCTAAAGTCGTGGAATTAGCATTTATGATAGAACTTGCAGATTTAAAAGGAAGAGAACTTTTAGATGGATATGAAGTATATTCTCAGCTAGTTTATTAATATCAAAAAAAGTTTAATATAATTTAAAACAAAGAAAACAGGAGTATACTTATTTAAATAAAAAAAAGAAGCGGAGGAATAAAAATGAAAATAAAAAAATATATACTAGTATTTTTAGTTATGGGATCAGCACTAAGCTTTTCATCTTCTAGAAGATTAAAAAGATTGGGAAAAAGAATTTCAAATATAGTTAAAAAAGATAAAGACAAAGAAACAACTAATAAACAAGGTACAGGTGATATTTTTAAAAAAATTGAGAAAAAAGATAAAAACAAAAAAGATAAAGAAGACGAAAATGTTAATAGAGCTGGAATAGATGAAGCGATTAAGAAGAAAAAAGCCGATGAAAATTCGCCAAAAACAAATATCAAAGGTACTTCGGAAGGTAATCGCTACAAAAACAATCAATAATTTGAGAGTGTCTGGAATTTTGTTCAAACTTAAAATGCAATATATGGTACAGGATGATAATTTTTATCATCCTGTTTTTCAATTCATTTAAAACATTTAACAAGCACTTGCTTGGTTCACTTTATTCTATCCAGAATCCTAGAACCTCGTTAAGTAAATTCTTAAGCATATCTTTAATATCATTCGTATTTTAAATTTTATAGCCTAATTCTGTTACCATATTTTTATCTTTTTCTATTGTTGTTCCTGTAGTTGTTAAGAAATTTCCTGTAAGTGCAGAATTAATTCCACATTTTAAACCAGTTTTTACATAATTTCCTAATTTAATTCTTCCTCCAGCATATCTTAAATGAGTTTTAGGCATAATAAAACGGTAAATAGATATAGTCTTTAAAATTTCTAATGGCTCTACTGCTTTATTATTCTCAAATGGAGTTCCAGGAATTGGAGTTAAAATATTTATCGGAACAGAATTGACTTTTAATTTTTTTAAATCAAATGCCATATCAATTCTATCTTCAATAGTTTCCCCTAATCCAAATATTCCTCCGCTGCAAACGTTTAATCCAATTGCTTTTGCATTTTTTATCGTATTAACTCTATCATCATAAGTGTGAGATGTACAGACATTAGGATAAAATCTTCTCGATGTTTCTAAATTGTGATGATACATCGAAATACCTGCATTAGCTAATTTTTGTAATGCTTCTTTTGTGCATATACCATGAGAAGCACAAAGACTTAATTTATCAGTATGTTTTTGTAAAAATTCATAAATTTCAACTAATTTATACAATTCTTTTTCATTTCCATTAAATCCTCTACCGCTTGTTACAAGTGAAAATCTATGAGCACCTTGATTTTCATTTCTTTTGGCTTCACAAAGTGCTATTTCTTTTGAAATAAGACCGTAGACATTTACTGCTGTTTTAAAATGAGTTGACTGTGCACAGAATTTGCAATTTTCAGAGCATTTCCCAGATTTTGCGTTAATAATAGTGCATAAATCAAAATTTTCTCCACAGAATTTTTCTCTAATTTGGTTTGCTGCTTCAAAAAGCAAGTTTAAAGTTTCAATATCATCATTAGGAATTTTTGATAAAAAGATTGCTTCTTCATGAGTTATGTCGTATTTTTCATTTATAATTTTATTTTTTAAATGTGATATAAACTTAACCAGTTCAATTTGATTATTATTTTTTAACATTTCTTTTTTCCTTTCTTTGTGTTCAAAAAATTGTATTAAGTAAAAATATGATAATTAAATAAAAGATCTCCTAAAAATTGCTTTAAAGGAGATTCTTTGTTTAACAAATAACTTAATTTTTATTTTTTTTTATAAATTTCCATAATCTTGGAAATAAAAGAGTTGCTGCAACTGCTTTTAACATATCTCCAGGAATAAAAGGAAGTACACCGGCCATAAATACATTTTTAATAGGCACAAATAACATCAATACTAATGCACCTAATACAAAAATAATGACACTTACAAGTAATAGTGAAAGAAATGTCTTTACATAAGATTTTGCAATACCTTTATCGAATAAAAAACCTAAAATTAATGCAGCTGCAATATATCCTAAAATATATCCTCCTGTTGGTGAAAATAACGAACCTGCTTTAAATCCAGCAAAAATCGGAGCTCCTAAACTACCCGCTGCAACATAGGAAAGCACAGTTGCTGTTCCCAATTTTCTACCGTATAACAATGCTATTAACATTACTCCAAATGATCCTAGTGAAATAGGTACAGGAGTAAAATAAAGCGGTATTATAAGTTGCGACATTATTGATAAAAATATAACTCCGCTTAATACCAAAAAGATACTTTTTAAAAATTCTTTTTCTTTTGTTTTAATTTTTATACTGTTACTTAAAATATTTTGTTTCATAAAAATACCTCCATTATTTTTAATTTTGTAGTATTATAACACCTGTTATATAAAAAGTCAATAAATTTTTTTAATTAATGCTTAATTGCTGTTAAACAATATAATAATAAATCAAGTGCAACAAAAAGCAAAAATTTTTTATTCAGTTTAAATTCATTTTTTTATACATATGAAATGAAATAAAATAATTTAAAAAAGTAAAAACAAAGAAAAGTGGACTATAATATTTTGATAAAAATGAAATGGAGATAAAAATGAAAAATATAAAAAAAATAATATTATTTTTAGGAGCAATAGCTCTTATCGGATGGGGAAACTACGTCAAACAAAAATCTAAAATAGTAGAAGTGACCACAAATAATCCTTCTGGAAATATAAATTCTTTAGGAAATAGCACAACTATTGAAAATAAATTACCTGAGAGTTCAACTTTTTCTAAAGGAAAAGATGAAAATAAAAATTTCATAAAAAAAGAAAATAAAAGAGCCGAAAGAGCTTCATCTTCTTCTAAAGTACAAAAAGAAGTTAAGCAAAATAATGAAAAGATTGAACAAAAAACAAAAGAAAGAGCAACTTCTTCCAAGAATGAAAATCAAAATAAAAATCCAGAAAATAAAAATAATTTAGAAATTCAAAAAGAAAATAAAGATTCTGGAAAAGCATCTAATGAAGAGAAAAAAACAAACCCAATTGAAGTAAAAAGTTCTGAAGGAACAGCTTCTAATAAAAATTAATAAAATTTATAAAAAAATTATAAAATTGTTCAAGGAAAAAAATGGAAAGAGAATATAAAGTGCAAACTAGATTTTTATTTCACACAAATATTAAGATAAAAATTCCTGATAGCTTTGAAAATAAAGTTTTTGATGAACTATTTGAAATTTTGGAAGATGTGAATAAAAATTATAATTCGTATTCAAAAAATTCTTACATTGATAAAATTAATAAAAATAACGGAAAATTTGTGCAAGTGAATGAAGAAACTGTGAATTTATTGGAAAAAGTAGTGCATTTTTCTGAAATTATGAATGGAGAATATGACATAACTATAATGCCACTTATAAAACTATGGGGATTTTATAAAGAAAATTCTGATAAAATTCCAGAAAATCTTGAAATTAAAAAAATAAAAAAATTGGTGGATTATAAAAAAATTATTATCGATAAAAAAAATTTAAAAGTAAAAATTGATAAAAATCAAGAAATTATAACAGGTTCTTTTATAAAAGCATATGCGATTGATAAAGCTATTCAAAAAATGAAAGAACTTAAAATTGACGATGCCATAATTAATGCTGGTGGAAGCAGTATTGTGGCTATTAACGGATGGGGAATTATTGTAGAAAATCCTGAACCTGAGAAAAAATTGTTAAAAAATGATGATGGAAAAATTTTGAAAATTACAAAAGAAAAGTATGAAGGAAATGACGAATATAATGATTTATTTGAGATAGAAATAAAAGACTTAACATATTCTACTTCAAATCAGGTAAATACATTTTTGGAAATTGATGGTGAAAAATATGGTCACATAATCAGTCCCAAAACAGGATTTCCTGCAAAAAACAAACAGATTGGAATCATTACTGAAAATGCTTTTTTTGGAGATATAATTTCAACTGGACTTTATAATCAAACTCCTAAAAATTTTCATGAAATAATAAAAAAACTTTCAAAAGAAATAAAAATTGAAGGATATTTGATTGATGAAAATGGGGAAATACATTATACTGACGGATTTTTAGAATATGTTAAATAAAAAATTTAAAAATTTTAAATTTAAATTATAAAAAAGAAAAAAATGGAGAGAAAATGAGTAAAGATATAATGAAAATTGAGTCAATGAAACATATGACAAAAGTTTTGGAAATAGAAAAATTGCAAGATCCAAAAATTTTTCATATTTATTTGGTACAGCATATCGGACAAATTTCAAAAGAAACAGTAAGAGTTGGAGATTTTGTAAAAAGATATGAAAAAATTGGGGAAATGCAAGGAAATATTTCTTCACCTGTTCACTCGCCTGTGTCTGGTCAAGTTATTGATATAAAAGAAATGATTTTACCAAATAAAAAAATGGCTAAAACTATTGTTATAAAAAATGATTTTAAAAATGAGGAAATTGAAAAAGAAAAAAGAGAAATTTCAGAGTTAGAAAATTATAAAAAAGAAAAAATTATTGAAATTATTAAAAATAGTGGAATTGTTGGAGAAGGTGGAGCGCAGTTTCCAACTTATGTCAAATATGACATAAAAAATAAAAAAGTTAAAACTTTTATTATAAACGGCGCAGAATGTGAACCTTACTTGACTTCGGATTACTCAGTTATTAAAAGTTTTGCAAATGAATTAATAAAGGGTATAAAAATTGTAAAATATCTCATCAATCCTAAAAATATCGTCATTGGGATTGAAAAAGAAAATCTAGAATTGAAGCAAATTTTAAAAAAAGCGATTTTGGAAGAAAAAATGAAGATTAAAATAAAAATACTTCCAACTTCATATCCACAAGGGAGCGAATTACAACTTATTGCATCAGTTACTGGGAAAAAAATAAAAAAAGGAGAGCTTCCCATAAATAAAGGCGTTGTGGTAAGCAATGTAAGCACCGTAAAATCAGTTTACGATGCCTTTTTTAAAGGAGCTCCGCTAGTTGAAAGAATTGTCACTGTTTCAGGGGAAAATCTAGAAAAAATTGGAAATTATTTGATAAAAATAGGAACACCGCTTGAGCACATAATTAAAATATTGGAGCCGAATGAAAACTCAAAAATCATTTTTGGCGGACCCATGATGGGGCAGGAAATATTTGATAAGTCAACGGCAACTATAAAGGGAACCTCAGGAATTTTATTTTTAAAAAATGAAGGAGAAATTGAGAGAAACAACTGTATTTCATGTGGATATTGCGTCGAAGTCTGTCCGATGAATTTAATGCCTTTTGAATTCGCTGAATTTTACGAAAAAAAAGAATATAAAATGATGGCAAAAACTAATATAATGAATTGTATTGAGTGCGGTGCCTGTGAATATGCATGTCCATCGAGGGTACCTTTGATTGAGAGTATAAAAAATGGAAAAGAAAATTTAATGAAAATGGAGGTAAATAAATAATGGAGTTAAAAAATAGTTACACGCCTTATATAAGAACAAGAGATGATATAAAAGCTGTAATGTTTGACGTAATTTTAGCTCTTACACCGGCAATATTACTCTCACTTTTAGTTTATGGACTATCTTCATTTTTAATCATGGTAATTTGCGTTTTGTCAGCAGTTTTGACAGAAATTGTTTTTTCAAAAATATTTTTTAACGAAATAACTAGCATAAAAAATTTGTCAGCTATAGTTACGGGAATTTTACTGGCATTTATATTGGCACCATACACTCCAATTTATGTAGCTGCATTTGGCGCTGCAATGGCGATAATCTTCGGAAAATTAATTTTCGGCGGAATTGGAAAAAATAGATTAAATCCCCCTGTTGTAGGAAGAGAGTTTATGACGGTATTTTTTCCGCTTGTTATGACTTCACCTGCGATATGGTCTGGAAATTCACTAAATATTTCAGAATTAAAAATATTTTCTTTTATAAATAACAACGATTTTACAAATTATTTGGATAAAATGCTGCTAAATCCAACGGGTGCGCTAGGAGAAGTCTCAGTTTTAGCACTTATTGTGGGGGGAATTTATTTACTTATAAAAAATAGAATTTCTTGGCACATTCCAGCAGCTTTATTCTCTACAGTTTTTATAGTTTCACTTTTTATAAAAGAGATCGAAATTTCAATGGGAGGTCTTATGCTCACAGGAATTTTTATGGCGACAGATATGCCTACAAGTCCAACATATTCTTTTGGGAAATTTTATTACGGAATGATGATGGGACTGACAATGGCTATATTTTGGAAACTTGGTATTCAGTTTGAAACATTGTCATATTCAATAATTGTTTTAAATATCTTTTCAAAAATGATTAACAAAGTTTTTAGACCTGTAGTTTTTGGTTACAAATTAAATTTAATAAAAAAAATATTTGAAGTTTTAAAAATTTCAGTATTAATATTACTTTTTGATGTGTTATGGGCGTTTTTACATAGATTTGAGTTAATTCCTTACATTGTGTTTATTTATATTTTTGTAATATCTATAAAACTTATCGCTTCAAAAAAAATAAAATAATATAACTAAAAGGATTGAATTCTACAAAAATCAATCCTTTTTTTAAAATTTTTATATGTCTGACAGTTCTTTTTCTTTTTATAAATATTTTAGTTTTCCTTTAAATTCTTCGATACTTTTGTATCCTTTTTTTTCCATAATTTCTTTTAATTCACTTGTAATTCTTGAAAATGCACTTACTCCTTCTTTATGTAAAGTTGTCCCAATTTGAACCATACTTGCACCACATAGAATATGTTCAAATGCATCTCTTCCTGATAAAATTCCCCCAGTTCCAATAATCTGAATACTTGGCTTTAATCTTTGATAAAAAGCATGAACATTTGCAAGAGCGGTTGGTTTTACATATTCTCCACCAATTCCTCCAAATCCATTTTTAGGTTTTATAACCACCTTCTCATCTTCGATTATAATTCCATTTCCAATGCTGTTCACACAGTTTACAAAAGATAGTGGAAATTTGTTAAAAACATCTGCTGCTTGGTCAAAATGAACTAAATCAAAATATGGCGGCAATTTTATTCCAAGTGGCTTCTTAAAATATGAAAAAATGTCTGTCAATAGTTTTTCAGTTGTTTCCAAATCGTAAGCTATCTGCGGTTTTCCTGGCACATTTGGACACGACAGGTTAAGTTCTGTTATTCCGTCAAAATTACTTTCTTGCACTTTTCTTAACAATGTGTGAGTGTCATTTTGCGACATTCCCACAAGTGAAAAGAAAAAGGTTCTTTTAGGATGAGTTTTCTTTAATTCTAATAAATAGTCAAGGTAGTAGTCAAATCCCAAATTAGGAAGACCCATTGAATTAATACTTCCCAACCTTGTGTCATGGTATCGAGGTTCTGGATTTCCCTCTCTTGGTTCTAGAGTCGCTGTCTTTGTAACAAATGTTCCAGCTGCAGAATTTAATATTTTCGTCAGTTCATCTTTGTCATAGCACAAAACTCCTGCCGCATTCATAATGCAGTTGTCAAATTCAAAATTCGCAATTTTTGTCTTTGTAGAAGTCATAAATTTAATATCCTTTCTTTTTTATTGAATGTGAAGCGCTAATTTATAGTATTCAATAGCATTTTTAAATTGATTCGCTGATTCATATAATTTTGCCACTTCGATAATATTTTCATTTTCACACAGATATTTGTTTTCTTTGAAACATTCTTCAGCAATGTCAAATTTCCCAAGTGAAACACAGCTTTTACCGTAATTGAATTTTAATTTTTCTTTATCAATTCTGTCCATATAAAATGTAGGTTTTTCTTTTAGATGGGATGTTGCATTAAAAAAGTTATTGTAGTTTGAAAATGCAAGTCCATAATTTTTTTCTTGCGTAAAAATATCTCCCAATTTTACAAATGCATCTAAATTATTTTTGTCGGCAAGTAGCGATAAATAATGTTTTCTTAATGTTAAATTATCTTTGTAGTAGTCAACTAATTTTTTTTGTGCTTTTTTATCATCATATTCATCAGCTGCAATTTTCCAATTGTTTTCAGCTAGAGTCAGTTCATTTTTTTCTTCATATAAGTTTCCTAAATAATAATAAGCTTTTGCGTTGTCTTTCGCAGCACTGAAATATTGCTGTGCCAGGTCAATTTGTCCTAAATCCTTGTAAATTTTGGCAAGTAAAACTTGCGCTTGCTGATCCTGTTCCTGATCCGCTGCAATTTTTAAATTTTCTGTCGCCAAATTATTTTTTTTGTATTCATAATAAAGTTTTCCCAAATTGTAATGCGCTTTTTTATTCCCATTTCCAATTGCTAATTTAAAATAATATTCTGCGAGTTCAAAATTCGCTTTTTTTCTATAAACTTCACCCAGTTTATTTTGAAACTCAAAATCTCCTCCATCAGCAAGAGGTTTTAAATATTTTTCTGCAATGTTAGTTCTATCATCTTTTAAGAATATGTCAAAAAGCAATAAAAATGCTTCTCTATTTCCAGATTTTGTCGCCTTTTTTAAATATTTTTCAGCTAAAACAAAATCCCCTTTTTCAAAGTATCTTTTTCCTTCTTCAAAAAAACGTCCCAAATCATTATTATCTAAATTTTCCAAATTAATCCCTTCCATAATCATCACCTATTTTAATTTATATTAAAATAATTATAACAAAAAAAAGTGAGAATATCAACAGATTGAGTGATGAAATATTAAATTATATTTATTTTTTTTCAAAAGAAAAAATCAATGATAATTTCTCCAAAACAAAATCATTATTTCTTCTATCTTTTATTGCAAGTCTAAAAAAATTTTTATTCAAAAAAATAAAATTTGAAGCATCTCTAATTAAAATTCCATGTTCCAGCATCTTTTCCTGTAATTTTTTTGAGTTCATTCCTTTTTTTATTTTTGCTAGAATAAAGTTTACTTCTGTTTCAAAAACTTCAAGTTCTTTAATTTTTGATAATTGTTCAAACATATATTTTTTTTCCAACTGTATCCAATTTTCTGTTTTTTTTATATATTCTAAATCATCGATTACGTAAGTTCCAGCAATTTCAGCAAGGCTGTTGACGCTCCACGGCTCTTTTTTAGCGTTTACTTTAAAAATGTCTTCTTTGTCAAAAAAAATTCCATATCCAAGTCTTAATCCAGGTATTGCAAAAAATTTCGTAAATGCTCGGATTATAAATAAATTTTTTTTATCAATTTTTGTCTGTGCAATTGTTTTTTCCTTCCAATTTTCAACAAATTCAATAAATGCTTCATCCACAAGAAGTTTTGTATTTTTTTTGTTACACTTTTCCAAAATTTTTTCCATTTCATCTCTTTGTAAAAATTTTCCCGTCGGATTATTTGGATTACAAATTATAACCAAATCATAATTTTTTTCCATTTCCATCTCAAATTTTTTTTGATTAAATTTAAAATTTTCCTTTTCTTCGAGTTTAAAATATTGAATCGCAACATCATCTTGCAAACTTTTTATCGCTCTTTCATATTCTCCAAAAGTTGGTGCCGCAATCAAAACTTTTTTTGGATTTAAAACTTTTGTAATTAAAAATATAATTTCTGTTGCCCCATTTCCCAAAATTATATTTTCTAAATGAACGCCATTTTTTTTTGCAATTTTTTTTCTCAGCTCAAAATAGTCGGGGTCAGGATATTTTTCCAGAGTCTCCAAATTTTCTAAAATAACTTTTTTTAAGTTTTCTGATATCCCAAATGGATTGATATTTGAACTGTAATCTAGTATATTTTTAATTTTTCTTTCTCTAAAAATTTTATAAATATTTCCACCATGAAAATCCATATCTCCTCCTTATTATAAAAAAGTATATCAAAATTTTGATTTTTTATCCATAAAAGTAAAAATAATTTTTTAGTGCTCTTAAACTCTTTTATTTTAAGAGGTTTTTTAAAAATTAAGAAAAACACAAAAAAAATTTAAAAAATGTTGTGGTACAATACATATGTGACAAAAAAGAAGAAAAAAAAGAAAGGTTTCTGATATAATGTAAGCCGACCAAAACTACATAAGGAGAA
>ERZ772960.812-NODE-812-length-26297-cov-7.131431_pt1 | contig 26297 bp, 17 predicted proteins | sample MGYA00580678_ERZ772960 | MGnify/ENA primary metagenome ERZ772960 (study PRJEB29015, sample SAMEA2737930) | human oral metagenome | biome: human oral; feature: human-associated habitat; material: dental | place: China | collected 2059 ... | reverse complement strand
GATATCAAGCTACGAGAAGGCAAGACCCAAAAACTCCGTGAAGTCAGAATGACACCAGAACTAAAACGATCTATGCGTGCTTTCGTAAAAGGAAAGCCTCTGAATTACTTTGTATTTAAGAGTAGGCAAGGAAAGAATAAGCCGATAAGTAGACAACGATTTGACCAGGTATTAAAACAAGTTGTGGCAGAACTGGACATTGAAAACATAGCCGCTCATTCAATCCGAAAAACATTCGGTTTTTTCTATTATCAAAAATTTGACGGTGTTAATGACTTAATGACCATCTTCAACCATTCGTCAGAACGCACGACGCTAATCTATATTGGGGACAAACAGGTCACATTCAAGAAGAATATGACTAAGTTTAAAATCTGACTCTTTTTATTTTTTCAGCTATTTCAACTTTTTTTGTTTTTTTATCATCCATAAATTTCTCATCTCCTAAATTTTAATATAATATTAATTATAACTTATTTTTCAAAAAAAAGCCATCGTTTTTTAACGATAGCTCAGAATTTTATACTTTTTTTATTTTCGTTATTAATTTGCTCTTTCGATGTATTCTCCAGTTCTTGTGTCAATTTTGATTTTATCTCCAATTACGACAAATAAAGGAACCTGTAAGCTGTAACCATTTGCTAGTGTTGCAGGTTTTGTTGCTCTTCCGATTGTATCTCCTTTTAATCCTGGCTCAGTGTAAGTGATTTCCCTAATTACCGTATTAGGTAGTTCCACACCAACTGGTCTTCCTTCATACATCAATACTTGAATAATCATTTCTTCTTCTAAAAAGTTTACTGCATCTCCTAAATCTTCTGCTGTTAATGCTATTTGCTCAAAAGTTTCCTGATCCATAAAGTTGTAATCGCCGTCGCTCTCGTACAAAAATTGCATTTGATTTCTATCTAAAATAATGTCGTCCATAAGTTCGGTAGCAAGTACTGTAATTTCTTGAATTTTTCCAGAAATTAATTCTTTTGTCTTAAATTTTACTTCTGCCGCTCTTTGTCTTTTTCCTGATGTCGATTGATGTCTTTCAGCTTTTAGTATTAAATATGGTATGTTGTCCTTTCTGTATGTACTTCCCTGTCTTAATTCTGCTGCTGGTTTCATTAATTTTCCTCCTGATTTATTTTATTTATTATTTTTAAATTAACTAATATCTTATAAAATAAGTGGCTGTCACAACTAGACGCATCCTTTTGTAAATTTGATTTTGCATTTCTTCATCTTTATTTAAGATATCTTCATTATCTTTTAATATCTCAAATTGTCCTTGTGTCATACTTTTTAAACCGTTTATTTCATTGCTGTTTACTTTTAACATTTCAATTGCTCTAAATTCTGCATTTTTTGTTGCATCAACTAACAAATCCTTTTTATATTTATCAATGTTTGTAACAATATATTCTGGCTTTGTAATTTCAATATTGTCACTTTGTAATTTTAACTCCAATAAATTTTCATAGAACTTTTTAGCTTTATCAATATCTCCAGTTACAATTGATATAATTTCCTGTCCATCATAATCTAAAATCCTGTTAGCCGAAATCGAAGCTTCTTCATTTTGAGAAGTTTTTTCTTTCGTCTTATCGTAGTTAGGTTGAATTTTTAAGTTTTCAATGTTATAATCATTTTCACTAATTTTTAAATTTTTTAAGTTTTCAATTATAACTTTTTCCTTCCCATCAATTTCTTTTTTTAAATTATCCAAATTTTCGTCTTTATCTGAAATTATTATTTTAATAAGAGCTTTATCCGATTTAATTCTCTTTTCGGCAACTCCTTTTACTGTAATTCTATTATCCAGCTTATTTGTCTTATCAATTGCATTTGAAATTAACGCCGCCGACACAATCAACCCAAAAGATAATATTGTAGAAATTATTATAAATTGTACTTTTTTCAATTTGTTCACTCCTTAGTTATTGAAGTTTTTACTTTTTAAATTATAATTTATTTTAAAAAAAATGTCAATTAATTTTTGCAATTTACTTATCTTATCAAGTAAAATTAATTTAATTGATTTTTCCCTAAAATTATGATATTTTATAATAAATAATTTTATTTAAGTAGATTTTAAAAGTTTTAAATATATTTTGAGGTGATGCTATGGATTTATCAAAAATTAAATTGGTTATAATAATTCAATGTGAAATTGCAAAAAGACGCTGTAGTGGGTATCATTGCAGCCAGTCATTTTACGAGAGAAGCGGTGGTTTTTCAAAATATCCATTGGAGCAAGATATAAGACTTCTCATGTTTCAATGTGGAGGATGTAATGGAAAAGGAATAAATTCCCTTTTGTCGAATGTGAATAAATGTATTAAAAAAGAAGGAAAGATTACACCTGAAGAAGTGGCTATACACTTTGCATCCTGTGTTACACTTGACAATCATCATTCTTCCAGATGTATGTTTTTGAATCATATGAAACAGCAAGTTTTAAAAACTCCTTTTAGAGATTCGCTTATTTTGGAAGATACTTGGTATTCTAAAACTGCGACTAGGAGACGTGCGGAAGGCATTTATAAAACAAATAAAAGCTAAAAAATTAAAAGAAGAATGTTAAGATATATAAACCTTTTTGTAAATATATCAAAAAATTTCTATATCACTATATTTCTATATACACTTATATAGATTTTGAATGTTATTAAATATTTTTTATACAAAAAAATCAGATGCACAAAACATCTGACTTTTTATTATATTACTTTATTTTCTTTTTTTTCAGAAACCTTTTTTGCCACTTTTTTAGTTACAACTTTTTTCGCTTTTTTTTCATCTTTAAAAACTATTTTTTTAACATCGTCGTAAGTTTTGGCAAAATAAAATTTCATTTGTTTCGATATTTCCTTTGGCAATTCTTCCGTATCAATTTTATTGTCAAAAGGCAGTACAACTTCTCTTATTCCAACTCTGTGTGCTCCTATGACTTTTTCCTTAATTCCACCGACTGCTAAAACTTCTCCTGTAATCGTGATTTCTCCAGTCATTGCTACATCTTGTCTCACTTCTTTATTTGTCAAAACAGAAATTATCGCTGTAGTTATTGTAATTCCCGCAGAAGGTCCATCTTTTGGCACCGCTCCTTCAGGAAAATGTAAGTGAACATCGCATTTTTCATAAAAGTTTTCTTTTATTCCCAATTTATCTTTTATATATCTCACATAAGAATAGGCAACTTGAGCAGATTCCTTCATCACATCTCCCAATTTTCCAGTGAGCTGCAGCCTTCCTTTTCCGTCCATTTTAACCGCCTGAACTTCCAATGTAGTTCCTCCGACAACTGTCCATGCAAGTCCATTTACAACTCCAACTTTTCCTTCTTCTTTTCTAATCTTATCAGGTCTATATTTGACATTTCCCAAATATTTTTTAATTTTTGTTTCTGTAACTGACAATTTTTTAGTTTTTGAAAGAACTGCTTCCTTTGCCATCTTTCTAAATAATTTCCCAATTTCTCTTTTTAAGTTTCTAACTCCAGCTTCTCTCGTATATTCGTTAATAATCTTTAAAATCGAAGCATCTGAAAATGGAATTTTATAATCTTTCAATCCATTTTCTTCTTGAGTTTGTGGAATTAAATATCTTTTTGCAATATTTAATTTCTCAAATTCTGTATACGATTCGATAAAAATTATCTCCATTCTATCCCTTAATGGTCCCGGAATTCCACCCAAGTCGTTTGCTGTACAAATGAAAAATACTTTGGACAAGTCAAAAGTGTGATCTATGTAATGGTCCTCAAAATTGTTATTCTGTGCGGGATCTAGCACCTCAAGCATAGCAGACGCTGGATCTCCTCTAAAATCAGATGCCATTTTATCAATTTCGTCAAACAACATAACAGGATTATTTACTCCAACTTGTTTCAGCGAATTTACAATTCTTCCTGGCATAGCTCCCACATAAGTTCTTCTATGTCCACGAATTTCAGCTTCATCTCTGACTCCACCAAGCGAAATTCTTGTAAATTTTCTGTTCATCGCACGAGCAACTGAGTGCGCAAGCGAAGTTTTTCCAACACCTGGAGGTCCAACAAGACAGATAATTGAACCTTTTAATGTATTATTCAATTTTTTAACTGCCAAAAATTCTAAGATTCTCTCTTTAACTTCTTCTAAACCGTAGTGGTCCTCATCCAATATTTCTTTTGCTTTTTCAATATCAATTTCATCTTTCGTCGACTTGCTCCAAGGCAAATCTAAAACCGTTTCAACATAACTTCTAATAACCGATGCTTCTGAAGAAAAATCAGGCATTTTTCTAAGTCTTGACACTTCCTTCAAAAGTTTTTCCTTCAAATCTTTTGGGATTTTAGAATTTTTAATTCTTCCATCCAATTCTTGCGCATCTTCTTCATTGTCAATTTCTTCGCCCAGCTCATCTTTTATAACTTTAATTTTTTCTCGCAAGTAGTAATTCTTCTGTAACTCTGCCATCTGCTCCTTTACACGGCTCTCAATATTCATATCCAGTACAAATACTTCCATTTCAATACTCAATACTTCCAAAATTTTTAGAGCACATTTTTCAATATCTGTAATTTCTAAAATTTCCTGCTTTGTAACTGATTTTATTGGCAGATGTGTACAAATTAAATTAAAAACTTTTTCTACATCTTCAATCCCATTTATATTTTGAACAATGTCTGGCAAAATTTTTTGCGTCTTTTTCGCATATTCTGAAAATTTTTCCAAAACTTTTTTTCTCAATGCCTGAGATTTGCTCTCAGAAATAGGTCTTAAAAATATTTTTTCATATTCACAAAAAATTACACCATTTTGTTTTTCAAATTTATTTATTACAACTTTAGATTTTGATTCAACCAAAATTTTTATATTCCCATTCGGCATTTCAACAGATTGGATTATTTTTACTAAAACACCTGTTGTATAAACATCTTTCGGTAATTTTGGCTCTTCTATCTCCGTATCCTTTTGCATTGAAAGAACTAATTTCCCGTCAAAATTATTTATCGCTTCGTCCAGACTTTTTAAACTAGCTTCTCTTCCAATAAAAATCGGCGTTACAGTTTCTGGAAATATAACTAATTCTCTCGTCGCTATATATGGTTTATTTGACATTCTTTCCCCTTTCATAATTTAAATTTTTCTGTTTTATTTTTCTTCTTTTTCAATCTTTACTTTAGTTTTGTCCGTAACAGATTCTTTTGTTATGATAACTTTTTTTACACCTTTTTCAGATGGTATTTCATACATCAAATCTGTCATAACATTTTCAATTATCGAACGAAGCCCTCTGGCTCCAATTTTTCTCTTAAGAGCAAGTTTTGCAATTTCAACAATCGCATCCTTCTCAAATATAAGCTCCACATTTTCCATCTCAAAATATTTTTTATATTGTTTAGTAAGCGAATTTTTAGGCTCAGTAAGTATTTTAATCATAGCTTCTTCATCAAGTCCGTGAAGCGCCGTAATAACTGGAAGTCTTCCAATTATTTCAGGAATAAGTCCAAATTTAATCAAATCTTCAGGAAGCACATTTTCAAATAAAGTTAAATCGTCCAACTTAACATTTTCAGTTTCCAAACCAAATCCAACTTTCTTTTCATTAATTCTATTTTTAACTTTGCTTTCAAGCCCTTCAAATGCTCCACCAACGATAAACAAAATATCTTTTGTGTTAATTTCTATCATCTCTTGATTTGGATGTTTTCTTCCACCTTGAGGTGGCACACTTGCAACTGTCCCCTCAATAATTTTAAGCAGTGCCTGTTGTACTCCTTCTCCAGAAACATCTCTTGTAATTGACATATTTTCTGATTTTCTAGCGATCTTATCAATTTCATCAATGTAAATAATCCCGTGTTCAGCAGCTTCAATGTCATAGTCTGCAGCTTTGATTAATTTAAGCAGCACATTTTCCACATCGTCTCCAACATATCCAGCTTCTGTAAGAGTTGTCGCATCGGCAATTGCCAAAGGTACATTCAACGTTTTAGCAAGCGTCTGTGCAAGTAATGTTTTCCCACTTCCTGTAGGTCCAACTAACAAAACGTTAGATTTTCGCAATTCCACATCGTCATCAACCGATTTATTCTGTTTATGTGTAATTCTTTTAAAATGGTTGTAAACTGCGACAGATAAAACCTTTTTTGCTTTTTCCTGACCAATGATATACTCATCCAGCTTTGCTTTTATTTGAACTGGTTTTAAAAGTGTTATCTCTTTATATCTATTTTCAAATTCGTCATATTCTCTGAAACTTTCAAGTAACTGTTCACTTTCTTCTATACATTCGTTACAAATAAAGACATCTTCTTCTTCCTGACTTTGAATAAGTCTTTCAACTTGGGACTCTTCTTTACCGCAAAAAGAACAGTAATATTTTTTCTTATCTTTTGGCATTTTTTCACCTCTTTTTAAATTTTTAAAATTTTTTATAATATCTTATCTATCAATCCATATTCAACAGCTTCTTCGGCTGACATAAAATTATCTCTTTCCGTATCTCTATAAATTTCTTCAACCGATTTATTCGTTGCTTCAGACAAAATTTTACTTGTGATTTCTTTCATTCGCTCAATTTCTCTTGCCTGAATCTGAATATCTGTCGCTTGTCCTCTTGCCCCTCCAAGTGGCTGATGAATCATTATCCGAGAATTCGGCAGCGAATATCTCTTCCCTCTTGTTCCAGCGGCTAAAAGAACTGCTCCCATACTGGCAGCCTGTCCCACGCAAACTGTCGAAACATCACATTTTATATGACGCATTGTGTCATAAATTGCAAGTCCCGCTGTAATTACACCTCCTGGACTGTTAATATACATAACTATATCTTTTTCCTTATCTTGCGCATCTAAAAATAAAAGTTGAGCAACAATCGCATTTGCCATATTATCTTCAATTTCTCCACTCACAAAAATTATTCTATCTTTTAGCAGTCTTGAATAAATGTCGTAACTTCTTTCTCCACGACCGTCATTTTCAATAACTACTGGACTATATACTGACATAACCGTCTCCTTTTCTTACTTTTTATTTATAAATTTATTTTTTTATTTTCTAATTTTTTTAAACTATTTTTACTATATCATAATATTCCCATAAAATCAACACTTTTAATTTATAAAATTATATAAAAAAGAATCTTGCAATAAAGTATATCACAAAATTCTTTTAAAATCAAAATATATAATAATTAAGATTTACTAAATTATTATCTTACTTTAGTTTCTTTTACCAATAAATCAATAGTTTTTTTGTTTACCAATCTATATTTTGCTTCATCGGCAAATCTTTGGTAATTCCCTGATTTTTTAACTTCATTTAACATTGATTCTTTATCCATTCCATACATTGTAGCCATTACTTCAAATTCGTTATCAACTTCTTCGTCAGTAACTGTGATATTTTCAACTTTTGAAATTTCAGAAAGAACTAATTCGGTTTTAACAGATTTTTCTGCCATTTCTCTTGAATCTTCTCTCATTTTGTCAATAGTTTGACCAGTCATTTGGAAATATTGACTCAAGTTAATTCCTTGCATTTGCAATTGTTGTGCAAATCTATTAATTTGGAATTCAATTTCTCTGTCAACTAGTGCTCTTGGAGCTTCAACATTTGTTCCGTCAACAACTTTTTCGATTATTTTATTTTTAAATTCGTTTTCTACTCTAGCTTCTTCTCTTTTTGTAATATTTTCTCTAGTTTTAGCTCTCATGTCGTCAACTGATTCAAATCCTAATTCTTTTGCTAAATCATCGTTTAATTCAGCTTCTTCTTTTCTCTTAATAGAATTTACCTTTACTTTAAATAAAGCAGGTTTTCCTTTTAAGTTTTCCGCATGATATGCTTCAGGGAATTTAACATTTACATCAAATTCGTCATTTTTCTTGTGTCCTACGATTTGGTCTTCAAAAGTGTCAATAAAGCTATGAGATCCCAAAGTCAAGTCATATCCTTCAGCTTTTCCACCGTCAAATGCAACTCCGTCAACAAATCCTTCAAAATTAATATTTACAACATCATCGTTTTTAGCTTCTTCATTTTCAGGAACTTCTTTTAATTTAGAAGCATTTTTTCTCATTCCTTCAATTTCTTCGTTCACTTTTTCATCAGTTACTTCAAAGTTTTCTTTTTCAACTTCTAGTCCTTTATATTGTCCCAATTCAAACGCAGGTAATACAGGAATTGTAAATACAACTTCAGCTTTGTCTGCTTGAATTTCATATTTTTCTAATTTTATATCTGCAATTGGCTTTAATTCATTTTCTGCAACTGCTTTTTGATATTCATCAGATATTATGTGATTTAAAATTTCTCCGTCAATTTCTTTTTTAAAATTTTTTTCAATAACATTTGCAGGTACATGTCCAGGTCTGAATCCATCCACTTTAGCATCTTTAAAATGCACTAAAACATGTTCTTTTAAGTGTTTAAATTCTTCTCCTTCTCTAACTGCTGATACTTCGTAAGTTGTTTCATCTAATTTTTTTACTGCCATTTAATTTTTCCTCCTAATTTTTTTATTTTATATATTAATTAAATTTAATTAATTTATTATTTAAATGAAATCTTTTATTCTGAGTTCGATATACAAATCAGAATGAACCGATTTAAATATTGGAGTATAAATAACTCGGTACTTTCTTTCATTTTCGCTTTTAGCTTTTAATTTATGCCCCAAATTATACCCAATCACAGAAATAACCCTGTCATTTTTTTTGGCAAATCCTTTAAAGTGCCGATTATTTATTCCAAATTTTGAAATTCCTATAAATTCGACTTCTGTGTCAATAAAATTTGGCTCTGGATTGTCTAGGCCAAATGGAGCAAGTCTATTTATATCACATAATTTTTTCTTATTAATACTTTTAATATTTAACCAAGAATCCACATTTAAAATCTTTTCTACATCTTCCCGATTTTTTCTGACCAATCTTTGCCGCAAATATCTCTCCACTTCAAAAAGATATTTTTCCGAAACCAAAAAACCAGCCGCCAAATCATGTCCTCCAAACCGCTCCAATTTTGTAGAAATTTCTTTTAACATATCAAAAATATTAATTCCTTCAATACTTCGGCAAGATGCCTTTCCGTACCCATTTTTTATTGAAACTAAAATGACAGGTATATTATATTTTATGGAAATTCTTGAGCAAACGACACCAACAACGCCAGAATGCCAACTTCTGCTTTTCATAAAAATATATTTGGGTCTATTTAATCTTTGTATTTTTTCTTCAATTTCATTGTAAATTTCATTTTCCAAGTAACGCCGTATTTTATTAGCTTTTTTCATTTCTTCAATAATGGAAATCAATTTAAAATCATCTTCCTGAATAAAAAAGTTTACTACAATTTTTGAGTTGTCAATTCTTCCAAGAGCATTAAAAATTGGTGCAATCAAAAATCCAATATCACTTGTCGTAATATTTTTCGGATTTATTTTCAAATAATTAATAATATACTTTAAACCTTTTATTTTCGTTTTTTTTATATTATTTAATCCTTTTTTTATAATAAATCTATTTTCATTGACCATCGGAACTACATCTGCAACCGTCCCAATCATAACAATATCCAAGTAATCATAAAGTATCTTTTTACTCATTCCAAATCTCTCATAAATGGCACAAGCCACTTTAAAGGCGACTCCAGCTCCAGATAAATATTTATTTGGATAACTTTTACTTATTTTGGGATTAATTGTCAAAATTTCCATTTCATCACAAATGGTTGTTTGTCTGTGGTGGTCTGTCACGATTATGTCAATTCCATTTTTTTTTAACAGCATTATTTCTTCACGACTATTTATAGAAATGTCAACTGTAATAAATAATTTTGTATCTCTTCGCTTCAAAAAATTCAGCGTGGATCTATTTATTCCAAAACCCTCATGCACACGATTTGGAATATAGTAGTCAATATTTAATCCCAATTTTCTTAGCATAATAACTAAATACGCAACTCCTGAAATTCCATCTACATCATAATCTCCGTAAATTACAATCTTTTCTTTTTTTAATTTTGCTACTTTTATTCTTTCAACGACTTTTTCCATATTTTCAAACAAAAATGGATCTAGTAAGTCATTTTCACTCGTATTTAAAAATTTTTCAACTTTTTTTCGTGTATCAATGCCCCTATTCAGCAAAAGTCTTGTAATCAATTTACTTTTACTAAATTCTGAACTTTTTTTCGTTAAATATTTTATATCATATTTTTTTAATTCCCATTTCATCACAAATTAAATCGCTTTCTAAATTAATATATTATTAATTTTTTTTAATATCATTTAATATTGATGATATCTTCACTCCATACTCAACACTGCTATCCATATGAATTCTCACTTCTGGAACAAATCTTATCGAAAGATGTGAACCAATTTTTTTTCTGAAAAATCCTTTTAACTTATTCAAATCTTCTTCAATTTTTTCTTTATTTACATTGTTTTTTAAATCCAATATAGAAAAAGTCAAATCGAGATAACGACCATCCTTTGTCAACTCAACTTTATGAATCGACACAAGATTTTTTATTTTTTCATTCTCAATATCTGTTAAAAGCGTCATTCCAATAATTCTTGAAATTTCTTTTTCAAGTCCTTGTCTTCTTCTCTCGTTCATTTTTCCCCTCCTTCCCCAAAAATTTTTCTACTAAATATTTGATAAAATTTTATTTAAATTTTTTAAAATGACTATCTAGGAATTTCTTCCATGATGTATGATTCGATAATATCTCCCGCTTTTATGTCGTTAAAGTCCTGTATTCCAATTCCACATTCCTGTCCAGTTGCAACTTCTTTCACATCATCTTTAAATCTCTTAAGTGAACCTAATTCTCCGTCAAAAATGATTATTCCGTCACGAATCACACGAATTTTAGAATCTTTTGTAACTTTTCCGTCAACAACAATTGCTCCAGCAATATTTCCAACATTTGACACTTTAAACACCTGTTTAACTTCAATTCTTCCAAAATATACTTCTTTATATTCGGGATCAAGCATTCCGTTCATCGCTTTTTCGATTTCTTCTGTTGCATGATAAATTACATTGTAGTTTCTAATTTCCACTCCAACTTTTTCTGCAATAATTCTAGCTGGTGTAGTTGGTCTTACTCCAAATGCAATAATTATCGCATTTGATGCTTCGGCAAGTTTCACATCTCCTTCTGTTACCGCTCCAGCACTTCCTTGAATTATATTTACAACAACTTTTTCATTATTCAATTTTTCAAGCGACTCTCTCAACGCTTCAACAGACCCTTTGGAATCCGCTCTTATAATACATTTCAACTCTTTTAATTCCTGCTCTTCCAATTCCTGAGACAAACTTTCAAGTGAAATGTGTTTTTTCTTGTTCTGATCATTAACTTTTTTCTCACGAATGAAATCTTCGACTATTTTCTTAGCATGTTTGTCACTTTCCACACCATACAAAATATCTCCAGCGTTTGGAACGACATTGAATCCAGTAATTTCAACTGGTTGAGAAATTAGAGCTTTATTAATCTTTTTACCTCTGTCATCAACCATCGAACGAACTCTTCCGTACGCTTCTCCCGCAACAAAAATATCTCCTATTTTAAGCGTTCCTTCTTGTATTAAAACATCGGCAACTGCTCCCATTTTCGGATCTAATCTCGACTCTACGACAACTGCCTTTGGTCTTTTCTTAGGATTTGCTTTTAACTCTTCTAATTCAGCCGTAATCAAAATTGTTTCCAAAAGTTCTTCCAAGTTAATTTTTTTCTTAGCTGAAATTTCTACAAATTCAGTAGTTCCACCCCATTCAGGCGACATAAGTCCATATTCTGTCAACTCAGTCCTAACTTTTATCGGATCCGCACCTGGCTTATCAATTTTATTAATTGCAACAATTATAGGTACTCCAGCTTCTTTGGCGTGGGAAATTGCTTCCACAGTTTGAGGTTTAACCCCATCGTCTGCCGCTACAATCAAAATCGAAATATCTGTAATATTTGCTCCACGAGCTCTCATTTCAGTAAACGCTTCGTGTCCAGGAGTATCGATAAATGTTATTTTCTGACCTTTCCAGTTCACCTGATAAGCACCAATTTTTTGAGTGATTCCTCCAGCTTCCCCTTCAATTACATTTGTATGTCTAAGTGCGTCAAGCAGTGAAGTTTTCCCATGGTCAACATGCCCCATTATAGTAATTACAGGCGCTCTTGTAACCAAGTCTTTTTCACTGTCCTCAGTTTCCAAGTGATATTTTTCACCGTAACTAATTTCTTTAATTTCTTCTTTTTCCACAATCACATCATAGTCAAGCGCCACTTCTTCAGCTTCTTCAAAAGTTAAAATTGCATTTGCAGTAAGCATTTTACCTTCCATAAAGAATTTTTTAATTATGTCTGAAATATTAATTCCTAATTTTTCAGCCAAATCTTTAATAACTATTTCTTCTCCAATAGTTATCATTCCGATAGACTCTCCTTCAATTCTCACAATTTCGTCTTTTACAGCTTTTTCCTGTTTTTTATTTTTCTTTTTCTTTCTGTCATCCCTTCTAAAATCTGAACGAAGTTCTTTTTCTTCTCTGTCTCTTCTATTTTTTTCATATTTTTTCTTTTCAAATTTTCCTTTACCTTTTCCGCTATTTTTTCCTTTTTCAGCGACAGGCGTAGCTATGATGTCAGTCTGAATCTCTTTTTTTGCACCAAAGTTTCTATTTTCCCTGTTGTCTCTATTATCTTTATTAAACGGTCTATCTTTTTTAAAGTTTTTATTTTCAGAATTTCTGTCATTGTCTCTAAAATTTCTGTTATCTTTATTTCCAAAATTTCTATTGTTGTCTCTATTGTCTCTATTAAACGGTCTATCTTTTCTAAAATTTTTACTGTCAGAATTTTTGTCGTTATCTTTAAAGTTTCTATTTTCTCTATTATCTCTATTTCCAGAATTTCTACTATCTTTATTATTTTCTCTACTTTGTTTATTCAAATTTTTATTTATATTTTGATTGCTCAAATTAACTTTCATCTCCATTTTCTTTTGATTTTCTTTAAGATTTTGCTCGTTTTTCTGCGCAGTTTCCTTCTTTTTCAAATTTTTTTCTTTTATAGATTCAACTTCTTTTTTTTCTTTTGAAAAATTTTTCTTTATGAGTTCTTCTTCTTCAGACGTCAAAACATTCATATGATGTTTTTTATTTACTCCCAATCTAGCAATATCTTCAATAAATTTTGCAGTTCCTATGTAGCCCATCTCTTTTGCCAATTCATGTACTTTTTTCATCCAAGATCACCTCCACTTTCTTCAGTGTATTTTTATATTTTTTTTAATATTCCCTTTATTACTTTTTTATCAAAAATTCCAATGACATTCACATCTCGCATAAAAAGTTTAATAAACTTTTCTTTTTTTTCGATAAAAATAATATTTATAGAATATTTTTTTTGTAAATGTAAAAACTCTTCGATATATTTTTTATTTATATCACGAGGAATTACAACTAATTTTACTTTTTCCTTTTTTATATAATAAATATTTTCTTCAATTCCAAAGACAAAAAAATCTGAATTTTTCATCGGTTTTAAAATATCAATTATATCATTTTTCTTTATATTTTCCAACATTTTTATCAAACATTGAATCTCAATATCATATTTTTTATTTTTTGACAATCTCTCAATACATTCTTTCATTTTGCAGACATAAAATCCACGAGCTTGAATTTTCATTTCTTTGTCAAAAACATATTTTTTATCTCTTTGTGCCATTCTGAAAAAAGAAGACTTTTCACCTTTTCTTCGACAGCAGACACACATTCTAGTTGGCATAATTCATTTTTCCCTTTAAATTTTTAAATTTATTCTTATATTTCATTATCTTCCACAGTATTAATGTCAATTTTTATTCCACAAAGTCTAGCAGCAAGTCTTGAATTTTGACCTTTTTTCCCAATTGCAAGAGAAAGCTGGCCATCTTTTACAAATACTCTCGCAATTTTTGTTTTTTCAAGCTCTTTATCAGTTTTTTCGCCTTCGCTTTCACTAATTTTTTTATTTTCTCCATCCTCTTCAATAATTTCCACTGATAAAACTTGCGCTGGATTTAGCGAATTTTTTACAAATTCTTTAATATCTTCGTCCCAAAGTACAACATCTATCTTTTCTCCGCCCAGTTCATCAATGACACTTTGAATTCTAAGCCCATTTTTCCCAATACAAGCTCCCTTTACATCAAGATTTTCATCATTTGAATAAACTGCCACCTTAGCACGGCTTCCAGCTTCTCTGGCGATATTTTTTATTTCAATAATCCCTTCTTCAATTTCAGGAATTTCAAGTTTTAACAGTCCTCTTAAAAGCTCTTCTGATTTTCTTGAAATAAATGTCTTTGTAAATTTCGTATTTTCTTCAACTTCTCCGACAAAAACTTTTATTCTATCCCCTTGCTTAAAAGAATCCACACTTGAGAGCTCCTTTGCTGGAATAATCGCTTCAAGTCCATTAATATCGACATATAAGTTGCCTTTCTCATCGGTTTTTCTGACATTTGCTGAAACAATTGTGTTTTCGATTTCTTTAAATTTGTTAAAAATATTTCTTTTTTCGCATTCTCTAACTTTTTGCACAACAATTTGCTTTGCATTTTGAATAGCATTTCTTTTAAAATTTTCCGCATTGATTTCCAAATCCAAAATATCGCCCAATTTTGATCTCTTTTTCAACGAAACTGCATCTTCTAAACTTATTTCATCATCTGGATTTTCCACAACTTCTACAACTTTTTTTTGTGAAAATACCTTCACATCTCCACTATTTCTATTTATTATAACTTTAACATTATCCCTTTCCCCATAATTTTTTTTATATGCTGCAAGAAGTGCTGTTTCTATCGTTTCAAGCAGCTCCTCCTTCAAAATCCCTTTTTCTTTCTCTAATTCATCAAGCGCTTCCAAAAATATTTTTTGGTCTTTCCCTTTCACTCTCTAATCCTCCTCGCTATCTAATATTCCGTTGGGTATTTCATACACCAAATTCGCCTTTTTCAATTTTTCCAGCGGAATTTGAACTACTTTTTTCAACTTCACATCAGAAATAAAAATTGTACTATTTTCAAATTTTTCTAATTTTCCAATAAATTTCTTAGTTCCTTCAATATTGCTTTTTGTGTGAACATTAATCTTTTCTCCAGTAAATCGCACAAAATCTTTTTCTTTTTTCAGTTTACGTTCAATCCCCGGAGTTGAAACTTCCAGAAAAAACTTCTCATCTATAAGCTCGTCGGCAATTCCATCAATTTTTCTGCTAAAGTCAATACAGTCATCTAATGTCGTCACCCCTTCTTCCTTTTCCACATAAACTCTCAAATAATTATAACCGCCATCTCGTACATATTCAACATCAGCCAGTTCTAAATTCATTTCTTTCAAATGTAATTCGATTTTCTTTTCAAATTCATTCAAAATTTTTTCCATAAGCCACCTCTGTATCTAAAACTAAAGAGTGGGAATAACCCACTCTCTTAAAAATCTATTTTCTTATGTTTATTATATCATACTTTTTGTATTTTTTCAACAAAAAATTTTTTATAAAAAGTTGTTTTAAAAATGATGATTTTTTTGAATTAATTTTCTAATAAATTGCTCTAAATCCTATTCCACTTCTTATATTTTTTCCATTGGTATCATATCCAGCATTTAACGTCATTCCAAATCTTGTATTGTCTAATCCGATATTCAAGTCAAATTTTCCATTACCACGTTTATTTTCTTTTTCATTTCTTAAATTATACCAATCTGCTGCTGTATATCTTACTTTTGCCTTATTATTTACATCATCTAATCTTCCTAGCTCATTTTCATAAGCGGCTGATAATCCCACAGAGAGTTGTGTCCTTAATGCTAATGGTTGAATATATTTAAATTCTGCTCCAATTTCTGGTTTCACTGAAAAATAATCATTTGAATCTATTTTTAATCTAAATTTTTTTTAAATCTTTCTAAATTTCCCACTTCTGTTTTTCTGCTATAAATTAAATTACCAACTTTATCTCCTCTTCCCTTATAAGCTGCTGTCTGATTTTCAAAAAAAGTATTTGCTCCAAATTGCCAGCTACTCCAAGGAGATTTTACAACATGATCTCCCTGCTCCATAAGCTTTATAAGCTCCAATGTGGATTGTCTTAACAAATCATCGTTAGCTTTCCTCACACGTTTAAAATCCTGTTTTAGATTTCGAGTTGATATGTTTATTTTTTTTATTTGTGCATTTATATCTTGTGTCTCAATTGAAAACAAATTATTTGAAAAAACAACCGCACCACATAATAAAAATGCTATAAGTGTTGAATCATTATATTTAAAATCTTTAACTTTTTTAGCAAAAGATTTTAATTCCTTCTTTAAATTCTCTAAATTATTACTCAAATCTATGTTCCTGTATGATAAAATTTAAAAATTTTAATATTATCATACTCTCTTTTCTTAAAATTTATTTGAATTATAATAAATATTACTTTTTATTTTTATTTCATTTATTTCAATTCTTTCTAACTCTTTCTATTTAATTGAGCATCCTTAATTTTTTTACCAAATCTTAATTCTATCAGCAGGAGCTTTATACATCTTATCTCCTTCTTTTACTTCAAATGTTTTCTCAAAGGCGTCGACATTTTTCAAAATTGCGTTTACTCTTAAAAAGTTTGGCGAATGAGAATCTGATTTTGTCATATTTTTCAAATATTCAGGCGTTGATTTTTGACGCCACATTCTCGCATAACTTAAGAAGAATAATTTACTTATTGTGTCATCATAAGCTTTTGTCGCATCTGGATGATCTTTTAAATAAAGCTGCAATGCATCATAAGCGATATTTACCCCGCCTAAATCGGCAATATTTTCAGTCAATGTAAATTCACCGTTTACCTTTGTATCATCTATTACTGTGTAACTTGAAAATTCGTTTGCCAATTTTTTTGAAACAGCATCAAATTTTGCTTTATCTTCAGCAGTCCACCAATTTCTCACGTTTCCGTCCCCGTCATATGAAGCTCCCGACACATCAAATCCGTGCGTTATTTCATGTGCAATCACAGTTCCAATTGCTCCAAAATTTGCAGCGGCTTCAGAGTTTTTGACATCATAAAATGGAGGCTGAAGTATTCCTGCTGGAAATACTATTTCATTTCCAGTTGGCGAATAATAGGCATTTACTGTATTCGCAGACATTCCCCACTCAGTTTTATCTACAGGTTTTCCAACTTTTTTTAGAGCTTCTTTATAGCTCCAGTCGTTCATTTTTTCAACTAAGTCATAAAGTGTATCGTCATTTGTGAAAACCAATGTGCTGTAGTCTTTCCATTTATCTGGATAACCTATTTTAACATTTATTTTTGCCAATTTTTCCAGTGCTTTTTTCTTAGTCGTTTCACTCATCCAAGTAAGTTTTGTAATTCTATTTTTTAGCGCTTTTCTTATATATTCAACCATTTCTTTTGTATCTCTTTTAGCTTCAGGCGAAAAATTTCTTTTGACATAAATTTGTCCCACCATCTCTCCAAGTGAGCCGTTTGTAAAATACAATGCCCTTTTTTCAAGAGTTTCTCTTTCTTTCTGACCATTTAAATACTTTCCATAAAACTCAAAACTTCTTTTTCCAAGTTCATCTGTAAGGTATGAAGATGAGCCGTCAACTAATTGAAATTTCATATAGTCCTTGATTAAATCTATATTTTCATCCCGCAAGAATCTATCCAGATTTTTAAAGTAATTTAGCTCAGTAATGATGACTTTATCTGTATTTACTCCAACTTTTTGCAAGTAGTCAGCTAAATTTATATTTTTTGTAATATTTGCCAAGTCTTTTACACTTTTTGGATTGTTGTACTTTTTCACATCGTGGTAATCTTCCACCTTTAACATCGTATTTGCCATATCTTTTTCAAATTGTACAATCTTTTGCGCTTTTTGCAATGTATCTTTTTCTCCGGCAAATTTCAATATATCGCTGACATAGTTTGTATATTCTGCCAAAATTTTTCTATTTTCAGCGGTATCCTTTTGATAATAATCTACAGATAGCCCTAAACTTGCACTTCCTAAAAATACGGCATAATTTTTAGCATTATTAAAATCCGTTCCAATTCCCCAGCCATAAAATTCGTTTTCCCCCTGTCTTGTATTTTCAATATTATATTTTTGCAAATCTTTTATATCTTTAATCGCATTAATTTTATCCAAACTGTTTTTAATTGGCGAGATTCCAAGTTCATTTCTTTTTTTCATATCGGAAAAACTTTTGTATAAAGTTAAAATTTTCTGTTCATTTGTATTTCCGCTTACATTTTTTTCTTCCAGTTCCTTTATCAAATTTTTCAAAAAATCATGATTTTTTTCCGTAACTTCGACAAATGATCCCCAAGACGATTTTGCTCTTGGAATCACTGTACTTTTATCCCATTTATTGTTTACATATTTGTAAAAATCATCTTGCGGTCTCACACTTTTATCTAAATCATTAAACAGTTTCTGATCATTAGGCTTTAAAAATTTTGTCTGCTGCTGCTCATAAAAATCCCAAAATTCTATTTTTTTTGTATTTGTTTTTTTTGTTACTTCATTTACTTTTTTTTCATTTTCTACATTCGTATTTTCTTCCGCAAAAACACTATTTGCGGCTATTAAAATTGCCCAAATTATAAATATTTTTTTCATTTTTTATTCCTTTCACTCGATTATCTTTTTTTTGATTTATATATTTTCATTTTTTATAAATTACTTTTTAAATTATATCATTTTTTTTCAATAAAATCAAAAAAAATAACTCCCATAAATTTTTAAATTTAAAGGAGTTATTCTTTTGTTTCATATTATGACAAATAATTTAAACCATTTTCAGCAAATCCTCTTCAGCTTAGTAAATCGCTCTGAATCCGATACCTCCTCTTACATTTTCTCCCTTTGTATCGTATCCGGCGTTTACTGTCACTCCAAATCTTGTGTTCTCAAATCCTAAATTCAAGTCAAACTTTCCGCTTCCTTTCCGATTTTCCTTATCTCCGCGAAGTTCATAGTGCGGCGCATCCGCCCCTCTCAATTTGGCTTTGTTCTTGACATCATTCACTTCCCCAAGCTCATTTGTATAGGCGGCTGCCAAACTTGCTTTCAGGCTGCTCTTTAATCCCACAGGCTGTCTGTAGTTGAATGAAACTCCCGCTTCCGGCTGCACTGAAATGTAGTCGTTTCCTCTCACTTCAAGCGCCATCGGTCCATCTTCCTTTATTCCTGTGTATCTTCCATATTCCAAGTTTAGCGCCCCGTATGGTCTTATGCTTGTTCTCTCGCTCGTTCTGATGTCCTTTCCAAGTTCATTTCTTAGCGCCACTCCATATGTCGCGTAATCTGATTTCGCTTCAAATGTGTCGTCTACAACCCAGTATCTTCGCTTCATATGGTTCGCTCCTGCAAACGCTTCCCCTGATATTGTCCATTGCAGTGAGCCATTGTGGTCTTTTGCTGGCGACACTGTCTTAAAGATTCCAGCTTTCATCATTGTCTGGTCTTCCCTTGATCTTCCCAAATCTTTGAATTTAAAGTGGTTTGTTACCGCTCCTGCATACCATCCTGTCTTGTTTCCAAGCGTCACGCCTTCCTTCTCGTGAACATAGGCCACCCCGTAGGCGTTGCTTGCGTAGTCTACCACTCCAGCTGTGTCTGTCTTGTATTCCCCTCTCTGACCAAATGCTTTTATCTTGCTGCTGTCTTTCGTAGGATTTTCCCATTCATTCTGCAGGTAGCTGAACTCGTTGTTCAAAATATCCCCTGTTTCCTTTGTTCTCTGCTGGATATTTGAATACTGGTGACCCTTCATCTCGTCAATCGCTTGTGCCAGTATGTGACCTTCTCCGCCAGTTAGGCTGCTTATCTTGTCGAATATCAGTTTCTCCTGTGTCCCCAGTCCTTCCACTCCGTATCTCTTTTCAAGCCCTGCCAGGAAGTTGTATGTCTGGTCATCCCCGTCTTTTGCAAACGCTGTATAAGGAACTTTTACCAGGTACACCTTGTCCAGAAGTCCTGTAGACGGATTTTTCGTAGGCTGCGCCATCCAAGTAAGGCTCGGCGAAGTTACGTACAATGTCGTTCCTGCTGTGACAAGCCCTCTTAGCGCATCATTGTAGGGCTTCAAAATGTTGTCCCCTATTTCTATGGCTTTAGACGTTGTGTATCTCGAAGCTTCCGGTCCAAAGTACAGGCTTATATCCTCAAGCCCGACTAAGTTGTTAAGCCCCTGTATCGGATTTGTGTAGTTTACCCCTGACGTGTCCACATACATTCCGATGCTTGTCGCTTCCGAAGCTGACGGGAAGTTCTGCATATTGTTTACCGCCAGATTCAATGTTGTTATCCCTGATGGCGATGTCACCGTTACTGACACCGGATTCGGTGATGGAGTGTCTGTGTCAACTTTTACTATCGGTATCACATTCCCTTGCGCATCTGTCACTGTCACAGGCGTCATTCTTGGCGGAACTTTTATTGTCACTCCTCCCATTTCCTTCATGTCATCCGCTGTCACCACTTTTATTAGCGGTGTCGAAGTTCCTGTCTGGCTTGCTCCTGTTATCGGGTTTCTTCCGCTTGAATTTTCTTCAGCGTTCGGGAACGACTGAGTATCTGCCCAGATCCCTGCACTCTTAATATCTGAAGCCGCTATGTTTATTGTCCCGTAGTTCTTTATGTAGCTTCCGTTTGAAAGATAAATACCTTTTACTCCTCTAAGTCCTGATACAGTTGTCTGGATTGTTCCCCAGTTTTCACCATGTGCACCCCTGTCAAGATACATTCCTATCGTATCTCTTCCCGATAGGTTTATAGTTCCATAGTTTATTGCTTTTGAGCCAGGCCCTACTGCATACATTCCCATTGTGTTCGCCTTGCTTACTTCTATTGTCCCTCTGTTTATGATTGTTCCTTCATTTGAGATTGCATGTGTTGTTTCATCGTAATATCCTGTAGCCATACCTACACCATATTCTTTTGCACCTGTGTTTGAAGCACCAACTTTAATTGTTCCAAAGTTTTTTCCAACTCCACCAGCAGTTGCATACATTCCTACGTTACCGTTTCCGTTTGAGAAGTCTATTGTTCCGTAGTTTTCAGTAGTCCCGTTTCCATAAAGTCCGTAGTTTCTATCTCCTGTTGACATTATTTGTGCATTATTTGTAATGCTAGCTCTGTTATCTGAATATGCGTAAATTGCATCATTAGCTAATTTAATATTACTTGTATTTGTATTTACAAATGAGCCTGGTGCTTTTAATACAAAACCAAATGATGAATCTTTTAAATCCATAACTGAACCGTTATCTACTACATTAACAGGATTACTTCCACCAGTAAATACTGCTACTCCTTCTTTTCCTGATGTACCATTGTTTACAGTTATTTTAGCTCCACTATCTAGTGTAACATTTCCTGGCGTTCCAGCTTCACCAACAGCAAATATTCCAACACCATTTTTATTAACAGTTAATTCTGAGGTTCCACTTTCTTTTACATTTTTTGCATAAATTCCATAAGAGTTATCCCCAACATTAATTGTACCGTTATTTACCACCTGATTGTTAGATTCCGTAAATATTCCAATATTGGGAACCTCTGTATTATTAGCTAACGTTGAATCTCCTACTTTTATTTTTCCTGTTGTATCATTTATTAATACTGAATCTCTTCCAGTTATTCCTGAAGTAGTTGTTCCATAAAGTCCTATTTGACCTTTTGCTCCTTGTAAATTAATAGTTCCTCTATTTATTGCTGTTGCTTCATCAGCGTAAATTCCTACCGCTTTTTCTCCTGTAAGAGTTATTACTCCATTTGTATCGTTAGTAGCTGTGTTTGAAGATACTGGAGTTATATTTGTAGGGAGTGTAATAACTGTTCCATTACTGTCTGTATATGTAGTAGGCGCTTTGCTACTGTTATTAAATACTAGTATCCCTTTTGCTCCTTTTCCATCAAGAACTAATTTACCATTATTTCTAACTTTTATAACACCTTCGTCTCCATTTCCAAATTCATTTCCAACAACATTACCGCTAGAATCTTGTCTGTATGAAAGTCCTAGAAGTCCTATGGATTTATCTCCACCTACATTAATTGTACCCTCATTATTCATTTCAGAACCATTTACCGCATATATTCCAACTGCTTTTTCATTTACAGTATTTGATTTATTCATTTCAATATTTAAAGTTGAACCGTTAGAAACATTAATCTTACCATAATCTGTATATAGTCCGATTGCTCCAGCTCCAGCATCTGTTCTATCTGAAGTTATTGTAGTATTATTTACATTTATTCCAGTTTCACTATTGTTACTTGCAGCCGATGTTGCAGTTACATAAAGTCCAACAACTGCACCATTTGGAGATTGCATTGCTGTGGCATCACTTGAACTTAATTCAGCTTTTACATCTGCATTTACGTCAATAATACTTCTTTGTAATAATAAGTTTCTAACATACTTATATGATTGAGTCGCAGTTGATAAAGAAGTTGGACTTACAGCTTCACTCTTATCTAAAACTTGATCAATATTAAACGATTTTCCATTATTTATTCCATCAAGTATTGCTATTTTAAAATCTGTTGCCGTTCCTCCAATATTTGCTAAAGCTACTCCTGATCCACTAAGTAACACTGTATCAAAATCGCTTAATTTATGTGATATCGGATTTTGTACTCCTAAAAGAATAACATCATTCGAATTAATATCTATTTTTGAATTATTTAAACTTACATTTGTTGTATATCCTGATCCTGACCCTATAACATTAAATCCTACTGCTTTTCCATCTAAAGTAACCTTAGAACTGTCTGCATTTATATGTCCATTATTTTCTGTATAAAAAGCATAACCTTCTCCATTATATTTTACAGTAGCTCCTTCTACATTCACATTAGAATTTCCAAGTGCGTAAATTCCACCACCACCTGCTCCAGTTCCATTATTTACATCAATATCAGAATGTTTCAATGTAATAGCAGCATTTCCTTCAGCATAAACTCCAACACCTTTAGCTGTACCTGTATCAGTTACCTTGATTTTTAATTCACCTTTTGTAGAAGTTGGATTTGTTACAGCGTTTTTACTGTCATCAGCCGCAACTGTTCCACCTTTTGCATAAATTCCACTAGCACCATTATTTCCTGTAATACTTACATTTAATGCTGTCGTTCCACCTGCATTTTCTAATTTTATATTTGAAATTCCAGTAGTTTCATTAAATAATCCTACTGAGTTCTTACCTGTTACTTCTATTTTTCCATCTGATGTTCCTGATGTAAGTTCTCCTCCTGTTACTTTTGTTGTTCCTGCATTAAATATTCCTACATTTCTACCATCTGCACCTGTAAGTTTAATTTCTCCGCTATTTTCTCCTGTTGAACTGGAAGTAATATACATTCCAATACTTCCTGCACCTGCCATTTCAATTTTACCGACCATGTCATTTGTTCTAGCTGTATCGTTTTTAGTTCTTTTATTATGATTTGCTGCATTGTTTGCATCTGCTGCTTTTAACACTCCATTTTTAGCTTCTCCTGAAGTATTTGCAACAAGTCCTACTGTATTTTTAAGTCCACCACTTGTTTGCAATATCTTTCCATAGTTTATAACTTTTTGTCCAGAACCATTTGCAAGCATAATTATATTTCCTGCAGCATCTTCCATCGCGTTACCTGAAGCTGTATATGTTACATATCCTCCATTTGAACCATTAATTGTTATTGTTCCCTGATTTTGTATTCCATGTGCATCTGTTCTTAATAACACATTATTTGTAGCTCCATGTCTTGTTTTTGTTATTCCGCTATCCAGATATGTAGAATCATTTGTATTGCCTATGTCAAAAGTTCCTATATTTCCAGTTTGTGCAGCTCCATTACTATCTGTAAAGTTATCAAAGAAAATAAAGTCATTTATATTATTTGCTGAATAACCTGCCATTCTCAAAATTCCTACATTTTCATGTCCTTTTAAATCAACATTCAATGAAAAATAATTTGAGATAGGGTTATCTCCTATAAGTCTTTCATAATTTTTATTTCCAGCTATTGTATAAATTCCATCAACTCCTACAGTACCACCAGCATTACTACTGTCTTTAACATTACCTGATACTGATTTTTGAATAGCAAGTCCAACATTATGTGTTCCATAAACTTCTACTTTTCCACTTCCTCCAGATACAGTAACATCATCATAGTAAGTATCTGCTATAGCATTTACTGCTAAATTTCTCATTCTAAATCCGTAATTGCTATTATCATTTACAACAATATTCCCAAGTTCTACATCTACAGGAATCGTTGGAGAAGCAGAATAATCACCAAAATCTATTCCTATACTTTCAGTTGTTGTATTATTTCCAGTTCCTACTGTTATTATTCCTCTATTAATAGTTTTCTCATTATTTTTCTTTCTTAATCCATTTGCATTATCTGCTGCTGATTCAATATCAATCATAATTCCTATTATTTGTTTTCCTCTTGTCAAGTTTATTTTACCACCATTTGATATTAACCATGTTGAATATCCATTTGATAAATCAGCAGTAGCACCTGCAGCAGAATTCCATAATTGATGTTCTACTCCTACCGTAATTCCAGAGCCGTTAGATTCTATATTTAATTCTCCATTCAGACTGGAAGTATAGGGTTGTCCAAATCCAGTCCAACTGGTAGCACCAGTAGCATAATTTGTTCTTTCAGGAGCCTGAATGAATCCAGCAGGATTGTAACTTATAAATATTCTCTGACCTCCTGAAGTATTTTCCATTGTATAGTTACCGTTATAATTTACATCACGCGGTCTTAAATCGTTAATATAAGCATTTGCTGCTCCTGTTGTCTGAGCACTATTAATAGTAGTTGTATCTGCATTTATTAATGACCAGCTTTTTCCACCTTCCTTATGAGATACACTTGCTGTTAAAGTTCCGGTACCTACTGCATTTGAACTGGAACTGCTCATATTAACTCTAAAATTGCCATTTGTATTATAAGTTTCATAATTATCTATTATTGTTGTACTACCAGATAGGGCCGAATATGTCTGATGCCATCTAGTAGATACTCTATCATCTTGCCCAAATCCTGTTCCTACAAAATTTAATGCAGGCGGATTAAATGTATATATAGTAGCGGGAGTACCAATTTCAATTCTTGAAATACTTGGCACTGTTCTTGTTTCGAAGTTTGGAAACCCACCATCTGCTCCAGCTACAGTAAATGTTGGTGGTTGTTTGTCTATATTTTTAGGCCTAACCGCCGCATCCACAGGCACAGCCGAAATCGGTTCAATAACCCTTTTCAACTCAGTAGTCCCCTGCTTTGCTCCCGCATAAGTCCCAAACTTGTCATTTTCTCTTGCGTATTTTATAGCTTCCTTTTTATCTCCACGACCTTTGTAAGTCCCTTTCCAGTCGTTATACACATAGTTTGAACCGAACTGAAAACTGCCCCAAGGTGATTTTACTACGTGATCCCCCTGTTCCATTAACTGAATCAATTCTAAATTCGTATTTCTCAAAAGTTTATTGTTTTCCTGCCTTGCACGCTTAAAGTCCTTTTGCAGCTGGAATATTGACGTGTTTATCGCTTCCTGCTGTGTCTTGATTTCATCCGAGTAAAGATTAAGTGAAATACCGCTAAGCATTATTAGCCCAGTAAGTAAGAAAGTAATAAGTGCCGAATCGGTGTATTTAAAATCTTTAACTCTTTTTGCAAAAGATTTCAATTCTTTTTTTAGAATTCTCAAATCATTTGTCATACTTTTACCTCTTCTTTCCTAAAATTAAAAAATCCAAAAAAGCTATCAAGAATAGTTTTAAATGAGTGAGTGAGTGGTTAATAATTTTTTCAGTTTCTTCAATTTTATTTGTTTTTATTTCTTGAACCATTAACATTATAACAAAAAAAAAAAAAAAACAAGTATTTTTTTAAGAAATAGCAAAAAAATTTAAACAAATAATAGTCTTTTTATTTATTTAAAAAGGAAAAACAAACGCAATTTCAATATTTATAAGTATAGCGTAAAAAAGTTTTTTATTTATTTTAGGAAAAAAATTTTTTTTATTTTTAGTTACAAAAAAAAGACACTACTTCAATAGCAGAGTCTTAATTTTTGTAATTTACCTATTTCCATATCAAATGACTTTTTTCAAAATCACTACATCTCTCATCTTTTAATTTTAAACTACAATGTGAACTACTCCCGCTTTTAGAAGTGGGAGCTTCTTGGGAAGTATCTGCTTTTGTTAGCCAAATATATTTACCAAGCTCT
>ERZ772960.810-NODE-810-length-26455-cov-4.435568_pt1 | contig 26455 bp, 25 predicted proteins | sample MGYA00580678_ERZ772960 | MGnify/ENA primary metagenome ERZ772960 (study PRJEB29015, sample SAMEA2737930) | human oral metagenome | biome: human oral; feature: human-associated habitat; material: dental | place: China | collected 2059 ... | reverse complement strand
TGCCTACGGTCAACCCGCCCGCGCCGCCGTCCGGACGGCGTGCCGCCGGACGGCGGCCTCTCTTGGCGCGGAAGCGCAGGACATTGTCTTTACCGGCGGCGGTACGGAAGCGAATAATCTGGCAATACTCGGTTACTTGCGGGCCAACTGTCCGCACGGCGGACATATTGTGACGACCGCTGTTGAACATGCTTCCGTCCTGCGTATCTTCGAAAGCTTGGCGGGACGCGGATATGATGTAACGTTTCTGCCTGTCGGTGAGGACGGACGCGTCAATATGGAAGAAGTACGCCGGTCTTTGCGTGATGATACGGTTCTCGTTTCCGTTATGGCCGCCAATAATGAAACGGGCATGATACAGCCCCTTGCCGAAATCGGGGCGCTTGCGCGTGAAAAGAATGCCGCGTTCCATGTCGATGCGGTCCAGGGGTTCGGCTGGCTGCCCCTGCGGCCGGAAGAACAGCATATCGATCTCTTAAGTATCGCCGGCCATAAGGTGTACGGGCCTAAGGGGATCGGAGCCCTCTATATAGGATCCGGTATTAAAATCAGGCCCGATACATTCGGAGGACCGCAGGAACGGAAACTGCGGGCGGGTACGGAAAACGTAGCCGCCATTGCCGGCTTCGGCAGGGCCTGTGAACTCCTGCGGGACGAGTGGCGGGAGAGGGCTTGTAAAGTAAGAACGCTGAAAGAGTTTTTCTACAATACCCTTATTAAAGGGAACGGCCGGTATCGACTGAACGGGACGATGGCCCATTCGTTGCCCAATATTATTAATGTGTCCGTCGCTCATGTGGACAGGACAATAGTCCTTATCGCTCTGGACAGGCGGGGGATCGCCGTTTCCGCCGGATCGGCCTGTGAGGCGGGAGCGGCACAGCCGTCGCATGTGCTGCAGGCTATGGGCGTAACGGGCGATTGGCTTTCCGGTAGCGTACGCGTGTCCTTCGGCAAGGATACGACAAAAAAGGACCTGGTGAAAACGATAAAAGAAATACGCAAGATTGCGGGAGAGGAGAGGGCAGATGGCTGAATGTATTGCCGTAGCAATGAGCGGCGGCGTAGACAGCTCCGTGACGGCAGGCTTGCTAAAACGACAAGGCTATGATGTCATCGGCATTACACTGCGCCTGTGGGAAGAAGATCCGGCATGTTCTGTTGAAAACTGTATGCATGCGTGCTGCTCTCTTGACTCCGTAAATGATGCGAAAGAGGTGGCCCATGTTTTGGGCATACCTCATTATACTCTCGACTTCCGTGACAATTTTCGCCGTGACGTTATCGACTATTTCGTGGCCTCATATGCGGCCGGTCGGACGCCGAATCCCTGTATAGCCTGTAATAAATATATTAAATTCGGACTGCTTTGGGAACGGGCGAAACAATTCGGCGCCGATTTTTTGGCGACCGGTCATTATGCGCGCGTCGTTTACGACGATGTGCGTAATATATATACTTTGCGGCGCGGCCACGACGCTCGTAAAGATCAGTCATACGTCCTTTATCAGTTGACACAGGATCTGCTGCCGCACATCCTTTTCCCCATGGCGGATTTAAAAAAGACGGAGACGAGGGAACTGGCGAAAAAGTGGGGCCTTCCCGTTTTCAGTAAGCCCGAAAGTCAGGATATCTGTTTTATTCCCGACAACGATTATAAAGGATTCCTGAAAAAGGAAGCGCCGTATATTTTTGAAAAGGGTGACTTTATCGATAAAACCGGAAGGGTAATCGGGACTCATCAAGGGATTCCCGCTTATACCGTCGGCCAGCGCCGCGGTCTCAATCTGGGCGGTCCCGGCGGGCCTTATTACGTTGCGGCTCTTGATAAAGCGCATAATACCGTAATTGTCGGCGCCGAAAAAGACCTGTTTTCAAAAGACGTGATTGCCTGTGAAGCGACATGGGTGGAGGCGGTGCCGACGGCCCCGTTTCGCGCATACGGCAAGATCCGGTATGCCGCAACGGAGGCGCCGTGTACCGTCTACCCTGCCGGCGATCGCCTGAAGGCCGTCTTTATCGAACCGCAGCGGGCCGTGACGGCAGGGCAGGCATTGGTGCTTTACGACGGCGACCGCGTTTTGGGCGGCGGTGTGATTATATAAGAAGGAGGACGCACAGTGGCTACAAAATATATTCGCAATTTCTCCATTATCGCTCATATTGATCACGGCAAATCCACGTTGGCCGACCGCCTTCTGGAAATGACCGGGACTGTCACGCAGCGTGAAATGGAAGAGCAGCTTCTCGACACGATGGATTTGGAACGTGAACGGGGCATTACGATTAAAGCGCAGTCGGCGCGTCTTTTATATACGGCCGGAGACGGTCATGAATATACCTTGAACCTCATCGACACACCGGGGCATGTCGATTTCAATTATGAAGTCTCGCGCAGTCTTGCCGCCTGTGAAGGCGCCCTTCTCATCGTCGACGCGACGCAGGGCGTGGAAGCGCAGACCTTGGCGAACGTCTACCTGGCCCTGGAACATGATTTGGAGATTATCCCCATCATCAACAAGGTCGACCTTCCCAGTGCGGATCCCGAACGGGTATGCAGAGAAATTGAAGACATTATCGGCCTTGATACGACCGACGCGATTATGGTCAGTGCCAAGACCGGGCAGGGGGTGGATAGAGTTCTGGAGGCTATTGTTGAAAAAATTCCCGCCCCGCGGGATAAAAGCGGCAAGCCTTTGCGGGCGCTCATTTTTGACTCTCATTTTGATCCCTATAAAGGGGCTATCGCCAATATTCGTATTATGGAAGGCGCCGTAAAGACCGGCGATATGATTCGCATGATGTCGTCGGGAAAAGAGTTCGAAGTCATTGAAACAGGTGTGTTTTTGCCGCGCATGTATACCGTTAACGGATTGGAATGCGGCAGTGTAGGCTATTTTGCGGCGAGTATGAAAAATGTGCGGGACTGCCGTGTCGGCGATACGGTAACGACGGCGGCGAATCCGGCGCAAGAACCGCTGCCCGGATACAGGCCGGCTACGCCCATGGTTTACTGCGGCCTTTACCCTGTCGATACAAGTGAATATGATAATCTTCGCGATGCCCTGGAAAAACTGAACCTTAATGATGCGGCCCTTCTCTATGAACCGGAAACATCGACGGCTCTCGGCTTCGGTTTCCGCTGCGGATTCCTCGGTCTCCTTCATATGGACGTGATCAGGGAACGGCTGGAACGTGAATACGGTCTGGCTCTTATTACGACTGCGCCGTCCGTTATTTATCATGTTTACAGGACCGACGGAACAATGGTGAAGGTCGATAATCCGTCGCTTCTTCCGGAAACTACGAAGATTGAACGCATTGAGGAGCCGTTTGTAAAGACGACTATCATTGTCCCCAAGGATATGGTCGGCACGGTTATGGAAATTTCCCAGAACCGCCGCGGCCGGTATGTAACTATGGATTATCTTGATGATATCCGTGTATCCCTCGTCTATGACCTGCCGCTTAATGAAATCCTCTATGACTATTTTGACGTCCTTAAATCATCAACCAGGGGGTATGCGTCTCTTAATTACGAACTGGACGGTTACCGTGAATCGCCGATGGTGAAAATGGATATTCTCATTAACGGGGAAATCGTCGATGCGCTGAGTGTCATCGTTCATAAGGACTTTGCGGTCCGCCGCGGCAGAGGGCTTGTTGAAAAACTGCGCGGCCTTATTCCGCGCCAGCTTTTCCAGATTCCTGTCCAGGCGGCCGTCGGCAATAAAATCATTGCCCGCGAAAATGTGGCGGCTCTCCGTAAAGACGTGCTGGCCAAGTGCTACGGCGGCGATATTTCACGTAAACGCAAGCTTCTGGAAAAACAGAAGGAAGGCAAGAAGCGCATGAAGCAGGTCGGCAGTGTGGAAATACCGCAAGAAGCGTTTATGGCCGTCTTACAGGTGGATAATACCTGATGACGGGACTGTATATTCATATACCCTTTTGCACACGCAAATGCCTCTATTGCGATTTTCCGTCATATGGCGGTATTTCCCGCTATCAAGAAGCCTATGTCGACGCGTTGTGCAGGGAGATCCGAAATTCTCCGTATGCCGGGCAAGCGGTTGATACCGTCTATTTCGGCGGCGGTACGCCGTCACTGCTGACGCTTGTACAGGTCGGCATGATCATGCGTACTCTCGGAGAGACGTTCAGGCTCGCTGCCGACAGTGAAATAACCCTGGAAGCCAATCCGGAGAGCATGGACAGGGCATATGCGGCCGGGCTGGCGCATATAGGAATAAATCGGGTCAGTCTCGGTATCCAGTCTTTTAACGACAAAGAGCTGCGTTTCCTGCGCCGGCTTCATACGGGAAAAGAAGCGATGCAATCCGTTTGCGATGTTTATGAAGGCGGCATTACCAATATTTCGGTTGATCTTATGTACGGTCTGCCCGGACAATCACGGGCAGACGTTATGCACGATCTGTCTTGCCTTGTGTCCCTGCCTGTCGTCCATGCTTCCGTGTACAGCCTCATCGTGGAAACGGGCACGCCCCTGGCGGGGCTTGTCGGCAAAGGTTCGGTGCTGTTGCCCGAGACCGAAATTACCTTGCAGGAAGGGGCGGCCGTTCGTAGTATGCTGGCCGATCGGGGTTTTGCGCATTACGAAATTTCCTCCTATGCCAGGCCCGGCTTTGCGTCCCGCCATAACATCAAATACTGGCAGTATGAGCCCTATATAGGCTTCGGCGTATCCGCTCACTCATTTGACGGACGGTTCCGTTTTGTCAACATCGGAAATATTCCCCAATATATCGAAGCGGCGGGGACGGCGGCAGTATCGGCGGAACGAGAAGAGATCCGTACGATGAGAGGGGAAGAGGACTATTGCTTCCTTGCGCTGCGGATGCGTCGCGGTATAGACAGCGAGCGATTTCAAAGTCTTTTCGGTGAAACGGTTGAAAGCGCGTTCGGTCCGGTTCTGGAGGACTTGGACAGGCGAGGCTTTATAGAACCGACGGGCCGGGGATATAAGCTTACAGAACAGGGCCTGCTCTACGGCAACTACGTGTTCAGCCGTTTCCTCAGGTAAGTGTTGTTATATGCTGTTTTCTATTTGTAGCAGTTAGTGCATGATGAATGAGCGATGCAATCAGAATAAGTCGGAGCAGAAGTGCAGAGCCGGGTGAATTTTATACCTATACATGAATAAAGTGAAGAACAGATGGTTATAAAATAGTGAATACACCGAATTATTCCGATAAACTCATTATTAAAGAAAACAGGCATATGCAGCTTTCTTTCTTTATGATTATAAATAGATATTTAATCATAAAGAAATGAAGGGAGCATATGCTTTTTTGAAAGAGATACAGGCGAGTCGAGGCAATCTTGATAGTCAACTATTTAAGGCTGGCTTGCTAATGTTTTTGCATGAATTATTATATATGATAAAATAAAACTAAATATATAACAAATGTAAAGAAACGAAATAGTGGAGGGCAAACAGTTATGATGCAAGCAAATCAGCCGTTTTGGGCTAAAAAAAGAGAATCGAATGGGCAATTTTATTGGTTGCCTTTATCTCAGCATTTAACAGATACAAAGAATATAATTGGATTATTATGGGAACATTGGTTAAGTGAGGGGCAACGAAACCTGATTAGTGAATCATTGAATAAGTGTGAAGAAAATCTTGGCAAACGGTTAGTTTGCTTTTTAGCGGCTGTCCATGATATTGGAAAAGCAACACCTGTATTCCAGTCTATGAAAGGATATGCTAATTCGCTTGATTTGGATAAAGTGCTTTTAGAAAAATTAGAACGGGCGGGTTTTGTCGGCATTAGTACAGAACGGTTGGCTTCCCCACAGTGTAGCCGGCATCATATAGCTGGGCAATATTTACTTAAAAAATATGGGGTTGAAGATGATATAGCGGCTATTATAGGGGGGCATCACGGAAAACCGATTGACTGTGATGCAGAATGTACGAGTCAAATAGCATATGAAAAAAATTATTTTCAATCAGAAAATAGTAAAAATGATATATATGAAAAGTGGAAAAAAGCACAACAATATATATTTGCTCAGGCAATGAACTCAAACGGATTTAAGTGTGTGACGGACTTGCCTCGAATAAAACAACCGGCACAAGTCTTAGTATCAGGATTACTTATTATGGCGGACTGGATTGCCAGTAATGAAATGTTTTTTCCATTAATTTCTGTTGATGAAGAAGTTATTTCAGATCAGAAAAGAAGAATGGAAGCCGGTTTTTTAAAGTGGAAGCAAGAAGTAGACTACTGGTTTCCGGGAGAGATTTCAGATATAGAAGAAATATATAAAGAACGATTTGGTTTTGCTGCGAGAAAGATTCAATCTGTAATATCCGCAGGGATTGAAATGATAAAGAATCCGGGGATTGTTATTATTGAAGCGCCTATGGGTAGCGGCAAGACAGAAATAGCATTAGTGGCAGCAGAGCAACTGGCTTTCAGAACAAAGAGGAGCGGAGTGTTTTTCGGGTTGCCGACGCAAGCTACGTCAGACGGTATTTTTTTGCGAATAAAGAATTGGCTTGACAGCGTTAGAAAAGACTTTGGAGAAAATTTGGACTTGCATTTGATTCATGGTAAAGCGTATTTAAATGAAGATTTTCTGACGCTGGCTCATAATATCAATGCGGATGATATAAAAAACGGAAGTATTGTTGTTAATGAATGGTTTTCCGGAAAAAAGACGGCCGCTTTAGCTGACTTTACAGTCGGAACGGTGGATCAGTTTTTGATGGTGGCGTTGAAACAGAGACATTTGGCATTACGGCATCTTGGAATCAGCAAAAAAGTTGTCATTATTGATGAAGTACATGCTTATGATGCCTATATGAACCAGTATTTAAGTAAAGCAATACAGTGGATGGGAGCATATGGTGTACCGGTAGTCCTGCTATCGGCAACTCTTCCGGAGGAACGCAGACATGCATTAATAAAAAGTTATCTGCAAGGGAAAGGGATGAAGTGGAATGATGTCTCAGTGTGCTGTGAGTTGGATACTGCAGCGTACCCTTTAATGACATATAGTGATGGAAATACGGTGAAGCAAATTAGCCGATTCAGTGATTTTGATAATAAAAATGTTCGGATTGTGAAAATGGAAGAGAACCGATTGACAGAACTTATCGGTAGCATAATTGTGCAAGGCGGCGTTATTGGTATCATTGTCAATACTGTTAAGCGTGCACAACAGTTGGGACGTGAATTCTCGGAACAATTCGGTGAAGATTTGATTGAAGTGCTTCATTCAGGCTTTATAGAAACAGAACGAATAAAGAAGGAAAAGAAGTTACTTACTATGATCGGAAAAAATGCACAACGACCGGAGAAGAAGATTATCATTGGAACCCAGGTCATTGAGCAATCACTGGATATTGATTTTGATGTGATGATTAGTGATTTAGCGCCGATGGACTTGCTGATTCAACGAATAGGACGCTTGCATCGCCATATGATTAAAAGGCCGAAAGGGCATAAGGAACCTGTTCTGTATGTATTAGGGGCAAGCGATACATTGGATTTCGAACGAGGAGCGGCGGAAATATATGGTGACTATTTGCTTGCCAGAACACAATATCTTTTACCTGACAGTATTAATTTACCTCAAGATATTTCACCGCTTGTACAGAAGGTATATGGGTTTAACCTTAAGACAAGTGATAATATAGATTTAAAATTATTGTTTACGTATCGAGAAAGCTATACTTCATTCAAAAGAAAGCATATTTATAAAATCCAGGAAAAAGAAAGAAAAGCTAAAACCTATCGGATTTCTAAGCCGATGTTAAAAGAGTTCTCTCAACATAAGGATAATTTAATCGGATGGCTGAAAAATCCCAATCCTGATGAAAGTGAAGAAAGGGCCTATGCTCAAGTAAGGGATACTGAAGATACTATTGAAGTGATTGCCATAAAAAAGGCAGGAGACGGGTATTGTTTCTTCGGAGATCTTGAGAGAGATATTTCTGGAAAAATCGGTGACTTAAGTATGGCTAAAACGATAGCAAAAAACACCTTGCGATTGCCTTCAAAACTAAGTACCGTATATAATATCGATCAAACCATAAAAGAATTGGAAGAATATAATATAAAATTTTTGAGGGAATGGCAAGAATCGCCATGGCTTAAAGGCTCATTGGGAATTATATTCGATGAGCGTAATGAATTTATAATTAATAGTATTAAAATAAGATATGATGAAAAATATGGAGTATCAGCTGAAAGGGTGTGAGTTAGTGGGATGGTTTAATTTATTGGATGAACCCTGGATTTCCGTTATTGTTGATTCTAACGGTAAATGTAAGGACGTATCCTTAAAAGATGTATTTGAAAAAGCGCATCTATATAAAGGGTTGGCCGGAGATACCAAAACGCAAGATTTTGCTGTAATGCGAATGTTACTGGCAGTATTACATACTGTATTTTCAAGATTTGATACTAAAGGGAATAAGTACACATATTTTAAGTTGGATGATAGGTATAAACAAATTTCAGAAATTGATGAAGAGGATGAAGAAGATTATAGAGATGATTTATACAGCACCTGGAATGGACTCTGGCAAGAACAGCAATTTCCGGAAATCATAGTTTCGTATTTTGAAAAATGGAGAGATAGATTTTATTTATTTGATGAAGAGTATCCCTTTTTTCAGGTGAGAAAAGAAGATATAAAAGCAGATAAAATCAATAAACCTAAGGCAAGCTCAATTTTAGGTAAGAACATCAATAGACTTATATCGGAAAGCGAAAATAAAACAGCTTTGTTTTCACCTAAATATTCTAATGGAAATAATAAAGACATATTGACTGCTTCGGAAATTGCGCGATGGCTATTAACGTTTCAAGGATATACTGGTTTAGCAGATAAAGTTGTTTTCAAAACAGAGAATTATAAATCGTCTAAAGGCTGGCTTTTTGATCTTGGTGCTATTTATTTAGAAGGGGAAAATTTATTTCAGTCTTTAATGCTTAACTGTGTGTTACCATATAAAGAAAATGAGAATCTTCTTCATGCTCAATGCCCGTGTTGGGAATTTAAAAGTTATGAAATTATTAAGCATAGCTTACGCAATACTATGCCGAATAATCTTGCTGCTTTGTATACTGCTTGGAGTCGGGGTATTTATATTGATCCTTATATTAACTTAGATAAGCCATTTTCCTGTAATATTGTAAAGTTGCCAGATATAGAGCATCAAGATAATTTTTTGGAACCAATGACTCTTTGGAGATATAATGAAAACGGAGAAAATAGAGGTAAGTATACACCGAGAAAACATCGGGCTGAGAAAGCATTGTGGCGATCTTTTGGTTTATTGACATTATCTACGAGAGAGAAAAACTGGAGGAAACCGGGAATAATGGATTGGTTTGCAGAAATTAGGCCAAATTTAGAAAGTGATGATAACAGAATAACTGTTTTGAATCCTCTTATTTGTGCGGTAAGTATGCAGGATGATGGCAATGCTACGTCTTGGGTTCCTACCGATGAAATTATGGATACACTCTTTATAGACGACGTAGTATTGACTGATTTACAAAAAGGAGGCTGGATTATACGAATTAACGAAACTGTAGAAAAAACTGAAGAAATTGTGGAATCCGTATATAAAAAGTTTATTGAAGATATCAGACAAATACGGCAAATTTCGTCTGCAGACTTTGTCGGCCAAAAGGTTAAAGAAATGTATTTTGCTATAGATTTGCCTTTTAGGTATTGGTTGGCACAACTCTGCAGTAAAGATGAAAAAGACGAAAGAATTTTAGAGTGGAAACAGATATTAAAGAAAAAAGTAGAAGAACAGGCGGCAAGTTTTTTATATAGTAGCGGAAGGAGAGATTATAAGGGTATTGTAGAGCAGGAAAAGATAAAAAACATAGCCACTGCATATAATAACTTCAAAGATAAATTGAATAAAAATTTAAAAAGATAAGGAGGGGAAAAGTGTTGACCAAAGAAACTGTTTTTGCCGTTACTGGTCGTATGCTTAACAAATTCAATAATTTGTTAAATACTTCCAGAGGGAAATCGCTGTTAGCTAATTTGCGTAACTCCATAGGTAAACCGCTTAGCCAAACTATAGAATTATGGCCTATGATTTTTGAAGAATTACCAGAAGAATTTTTGGGAAAGGATATACATCCCAGCGAGGAAGAAAAAGCTATTCTTGCCACTCTTCAGTTATATGCAATACATCAACAGGGAACGATGACATGTGTCCTTAAAAATAGAGGACGAGAATTAAATAATATTGGCACGTCTTTGAGAAGGTTGCGTACGGATGCCGATAGGACTGCAATGGATAGACGATTTAATGCCATGATTACGGCAGCTACTTTTGATGAATTAATATATCATCTGAGGCATTTAATCAGATTGCTTAAAGCAAAATCATTAGAAACAAAGGTGAATTATCCGCAGTTAGCAAAAGATTTATATTGGTTTTTAAGAGGATATGAGGAAAATTTGAGATTATCGTGGGCAAGAGAATATTATAGGACATGTAAAGGAGACGAAGATAATGATGAAAACTAATCGTTTATTTGTAGATATACATGTTATTCAAACGCTTCCTCCGTCGAATATGAATCGCGATGATACAGGGAGTCCTAAGACGGCACAGTATGGCGGTGTGTTGCGAGCCAGAGTCAGCTCACAGGCGTGGAAGAAGGCGATGCGGGAGTATTTCAGAGAATATGGAGGAACCCATAATGTAGGGGTGCGTACCTTGGAAGTTGTGAAATATGTAGCGGAAAAGATGTTAAAAATAGATGCTTCTCTTGAGCTTGAGAACGCTATGAGATTAGCTGATAATACCTTAAATAAAGCTGGAATAAAAACAAAAGAAATGAGAGCAAAAGCACTTTTCTTTTTAGGTAATAGCCAAGCAACTGAATTAGCTCAAGCCGCTATTAATAATGTGGATGATAAAGAAGTTTTACAGGCCATTATTAAGTCTAATCCTGCCATAGATATTGCGCTTTTCGGGAGAATGCTTGCTGATGATCCGTCATTAAATGAAGATGCGTCTGCTCAGGTTGCTCATGCTATTTCTACCCATGCTGTAGCATCAGAATTTGACTTTTATACAGCTGTTGATGATTTATCATCTAAAAATAGCGCTGGTGCCGGTATGCTTGGGACGATTGAATTTAACTCTTCTACGCTGTATCGATATGCTAATGTGGCTGTTCATGAACTTACACGGCAGTTAGGGAGTTCAGAGATTGTTGTAAATGCATTGAGTTTATTTGTTAAAGCATTTGCCAATTCCTTACCGACCGGGAAAATCAATACATTTGCTAATCAGACATTACCTCAGGCAATTATTGTAACAGTGAGGGATGATCGACCGATAAGCATGGTAAGTGCCTTTGAAAAACCGGTAAAATCGTCAAATGGGTACGTAGAAAAATCTATTGAGCAATTGTCCAAAGAATTTAAAAACGTGGAAAGATTTATAGACAAGCCGTTGTTTACTTTCTATGTAACGGTGAATGATACAATGGCATTGAATGAAATCGGTGAGCGGAAACAATCTTTAAATATATTGTTGCAAAATTTTCAAGTCGAAATATCCAAATGGATAAATTCGTAAACAGGGTGGGGATAATGAAAACTATTTTATTAAAGTTTTCTGGACCGATGCAGTCATGGGGGACATGCTCTCATTTTGAAACTAGGCATACAGATTTTTATCCGTCTAAAAGTGCTGTAGTAGGTATTATAGCAGCAAGTTTGGGGTATCGAAGAGATGACTTCGATAACATAAAAAAGCTGAATGAACTGAATTTTGCTGTTCGAATTGATCAGTCCGGAAGATTGTTAAAAGACTATCATACGGCTAAAAAATATAAAAAGAATGGAAGCATAGAACGGACTTATGTAACTAATCGATATTATTTGGAAGATGCTGTTTTTGTGGTAGTAGTTTCGCATGAAGACGATAGATGGATACGAGAAATAGAAAAAAGTTTACGGAACCCTTGGTTTCAGCCTTTTATGGGCCGGAGGTCATTACCGGTGAATGCCGATTTTTTTATAGGTATTGAAGATAGCGGGAGTATTGACAGTTTAAAGCAGTTAGAATGGCAGGCTGCAGATTGGTATAAGAAAAGATATCATGAAAGGCTTGTTCGACTAGAAGCCTTTGCTGATGCGGCGCTTATGCAGACAAAACATGGGCAGTTACGAAAGGATCGAATTATTTCCTTCTCTCAAAAAGAGCGGAAGTTTGGGTTTCGTTATGAAACACGTTTTTTTGTTAATGTTTCAAATAAATTAACTGAAAAGACGAATACCGAACATGATATTTGGAGTAATATGGGGTACTAACATGTATATATCGAGAGTGGAAATTGACAGTAATAATCGAAGGAAAATAAAAGAACTGAGTCATGCAGGTGCTTATCATAGTTGGGTGGAACAAAGTTACCCCGAGGAAGTAAAGTCCGGTATCAGAACCAGAAAATTATGGCGTATTGATTCTTTAAAGGGGAAAAAATACTTACTTATTGTAAGCGAGGAAAAACCGGAAGTGCATCTATTGGAACGATATGGAGTGGTGGGTAGCGTAGAAACAAAACCGTATGATTTATTTTTGCGATCTCTGCAAAATGGTCAATATATGCGATTTCGAGTAGTTTTAAATCCTGTTGTTTCTTTAACGGATCACAGTAAGAAACGCGGTGTTGTTAAGCCTCATGTTACAATTGCATATCAACGGGATTATTTTCTGACTCGTACTGGGAAAAATGGTTTTTCAGTTCAAGATGATGATGTTACTATTATTGAAAGCGGATACACTTTATTAAGAAAGTCGGGTCAAAAGCCTCTTCGCTTAATAAAAGCGATATATGAAGGGAAATTGATGATATCTGATGTCAGTATTTTCAGAAAAATATTGGTTGAAGGCATGGGAAAGAAAAAAGCATATGGGTTCGGTATGATGACAGTTATTCCGATAGGTTGATGAGATGAAAAAAATAAGCGGTGTAAAAAAGACGGAGTTAAAAGAATTACCTCAAATTGGTGATCGTGTTAGCTTTATATATGTAGAACACGCTAAAATCAATCGCCACGACAGCGCTGTTACCGTAACTGATGCTAAAGGGATAATCCGAGTTCCTGCAGCTATGATAGGGGTACTCCTGTTAGGACCGGGAACGGATATTAGTCACCGGGCGATGGAATTACTCGGAGATATGGGGACCGGAATCGTCTGGGTAGGAGAACGGGGAGTACGGCACTATGCTCACGGAAGAGCACTGGCGCATTCTACGAAGTTATTGGATAGACAAGCTAAATTAGTAGCCAATACACGTTTGAGATTATCAGTGGCCAGGAAAATGTACCAGATGAGGTTTCCTGGGGAAAATGTATCTTCATTCACAATGCAACAATTACGGGGGCGTGAAGGCGCTCGTGTCCGGAAAGCTTATCAAACGCAAGCTAAGCGATATCATGTAGAATGGACAGGCCGAGACTACGATCCTGATAATTTTGAAGGCGGGACGGTAGTAAATCAAGCCCTTTCTGCTGCTCATGTAGCACTATACGGATTGGTATATAGCGTTATTGTAGCTTTGGGAATCTCACCGGGATTGGGATTTATCCATACGGGACATGACTTATCCTTTGTTTATGATGTTGCTGATTTGTATAAAGCAGATATTACTGTGCCAATAGCTTTTGAAGTAGCGGCAAATAGTACACTCAATGATGATATAGGAAAAATCACGAGACAACGGGTAAGAGATGCGTTTGTAAGTGGCAAAATTATGATAAAAATCGTACATGATTTACAGTATTTGCTTGGTGTTGAAGAGAACAATGAAGTTCATATCGAAACATTGAATTTATGGGATGATAAAGTAAAGCTGGTAAAATATGGGGTGAATTATAAAGAGGGTTTATAACAATGCCGTTTACTGTGATTACTGTAAAGAATATACCGGCCTCTCTTAGAGGTGATTTGACAAAATGGATGCAAGAAATTGCAACCGGAGTCTATGTAGGAAGTTTTAATACTAAGGTAAGAGAACTTTTGTGGCAGAGAGTAAAAGAGAGTGTAGGGACAGGCGAAGCAACTATGAGCTTTTCCTATAGGAACGAAATAGGCTACTCATTTGATACGATTCGTACGCAGCGAGAAGCAATTGATTATGATGGGATTCCTTTGATACGGTTTTCTTGTGGAGAAGAAGAGAATGTATCTATATCATTGGGATTTAGCAAGGCTGCTAAAAGTAGAAAAATGAGAAAATTTACAGCTTCCAAGAAAAAATTAGGAGCAAAAACTTGTGTTTTTATTGATATTGAAACAAGTGGGATGAATGTAGAAAGTGACATTATACTGGAAATAGGGGCTTTAAAAGTAACGGATAAAGAAATAGAGGAATTTTCTTATTTAATCTATGATAAACCAACGGTGACAGCGAATATAAGCAACTTAATCGGTATTACACAAGAATTATTGGAAAAGGAAGGAAAACCTATTGAGATTGTGTTAACGGAATTTATCAGATTTATTGATGGAGCAGAATTGGTTGGTTATAATGTAGAATTTGATATTAACTTTTTAAATAATAAATTAAGACGTTTAAAGTGGCCCACTATAAAAAATAAGCGATATGATTTATTACACTATGTAAAAAAAGAAAAGATTTTTTTGGGAAATTATAAATTACAGACGGTATTAAATGAATATGGGATCGATGAAACTGTTCCACACAGAGCGATATTGGATGCAAAGCTTCTTTATCAATTGTCAATGAAAGTAAATAAATTTATGGAAGTAATTGGTAAAGAATAGCTATATTTATGGAATTTTTTAGTATTCTTCCCGCATGCGCGGGGGTGATCCCTGAAATGGGAATTCTTTTTTTGCTTCTTTTATATTCTTCCCGCATGCGCGGGGGTGATCCTACAGGCAAGTAAATCTGACTATGAAGCGTTGAATTCTTCCCGCATGCGCGGGGGTGATCCCACTTTAAATCGCCGTCAGACAGCCCCGTACGCATTCTTCCCGCATGCGCGGGGGTGATCCCTACCGTCGGGGCGTAAGCTGTTCTATCCCGAGATTCTTCCCGCATGCGCGGGGGTGATCCTGATTCACGGTGCATATCTCGGCTATCCTATGGATTCTTCCCGCATGCGCGGGGGTGATCCCGGCGTTGTTCGATTCGATTTTAACCGCTGCAGATTCTTCCCGCATGCGCGGGGGTGATCCTCTATCGACACCGCCATTGCTGCCGCTATCGAAATTCTTCCCGCATGCGCGGGGGTGATCCCCGTGCAGTTCTTACTGCCGCCCTTGATGCGTAATTCTTCCCGCATGCGCGGGGGTGATCCTAATAAAGGCACTAGCAGTAAAACTACCAGGGCATTCTTCCCGCATGCGCGGGGGTGATCCCCAAAAGTGACCGTACCATCGTCACGGCGGATGATTCTTCCCGCATGCGCGGGGGTGATCCCGGCCTGTACTATCATCAAAGTCTCCAATTTTGATTCTTCCCGCATGCGCGGGGGTGATCCCATTGGCGCGGAGACATACAAAGCAAGAATGGAATTCTTCCCGCATGCGCGGGGGTGATCCTCAATTCCGGTAGGAAAACCGAAGTAATCCCATATTCTTCCCGCATGCGCGGGGGTGATCCTACTGCTATCATACCGGGGAAATACCAGATGAAATTCTTCCCGCATGCGCGGGGGTGATCCTCGTGATAAGCACGTAGAAGAGCCGTTTATTATATTCTTCCCGCATGCGCGGGGGTGATCCCGCAAAGCAGAAAAAAGAAAAGAAAATAATGATATTCTTCCCGCATGCGCGGGGGTGATCCTCTGCAATCGCTTTGTCATGCATAGACCAATTAATTCTTCCCGCATGCGCGGGGGTGATCCTGTATCCAAGTATGCATTGTCGAGTACCGGGACATTCTTCCCGCATGCGCGGGGGTGATCCTGCCCGAGATGATGATAGAATGTTAGTAGAAGAATTCTTCCCGCATGCGCGGGGGTGATCCTGAGAATTTGTCTCTAAAGTCATGTGGCAATTAATTCTTCCCGCATGCGCGGGGGTGATCCCTTGCCTTATCGGAGATAAAATCAGCATTTAAAATTCTTCCCGCATGCGCGGGGGTGATCCTATAGAACTGTTCCCTGGCGGTACGACAGCCATATTCTTCCCGCATGCGCGGGGGTGATCCTTGATAGCCGGAGTGTATCAATCGCAAACAAAGATTCTTCCCGCATGCGCGGGGGTGATCCCTGCAGTATTGTATTCGACGACACAAGCGATTAATTCTTCCCGCATGCGCGGGGGTGATCCTGCGCGGCCTGCCGTCACCGAACGAAGCGGATGATTCTTCCCGCATGCGCGGGGGTGATCCCAGGTCCTCGGCGCGGTTTGTGTCGATGTCTTTATTCTTCCCGCATGCGCGGGGGTGATCCTACATCACGTCCAAATCCACAGAGCAGCCGCCGATTCTTCCCGCATGCGCGGGGGTGATCCTAAATTGTTTTAAAAAATAATGGGAGATGACTAATTCTTCCCGCATGCGCGGGGGTGATCCTCAGATATGCGCTCTTGCCGTCTTTACCGGGCGATTCTTCCCGCATGCGCGGGGGTGATCCTACGATACGTTCGGTTGTGTTGCCCCGTCGTGTATTCTTCCCGCATGCGCGGGGGTGATCCCCGTACCGTGCAAACATCGCCGCTGTCGTAATCATTCTTCCCGCATGCGCGGGGGTGATCCTATCCTGAAATGAATATACATTTATCACAAAAAATTCTTCCCGCATGCGCGGGGGTGATCCTGAAATTTACATCTTTTTATGACACGTTAAAAGATTCTTCCCGCATGCGCGGGGGTGATCCTTGATATTTGCGGCACAGAACTTTAACCTCGGAATTCTTCCCGCATGCGCGGGGGTGATCCCTCGTAAAGAATTACTGAACCGATATGGGGCAAATTCTTCCCGCATGCGCGGGGGTGATCCTACTTGCCAGACAGTACTTTAGACACAATAGAAATTCTTCCCGCATGCGCGGGGGTGATCCTACGCCCCATCTTTATTTATATACAACCTTTCTATTCTTCCCGCATGCGCGGGGGTGATCCCAATATAACCGTTCTCGGCGACTTGTTTATGATATTCTTCCCGCATGCGCGGGGGTGATCCCCCGACCGTTGGGCTCTGGAGATTTTGATTTCCATTCTTCCCGCATGCGCGGGGGTGATCCTCCGCTCTATCTTCTCTATGGCATCGTATTCCAATTCTTCCCGCATGCGCGGGGGTGATCCTACATATCGACCATCGGCACGCTTTTTGATTTTATTCTTCCCGCATGCGCGGGGGTGATCCCGCTTCGCGGCTTCATCACTTACAATAAAAAACATTCTTCCCGCATGCGCGGGGGTGATCCTGACAAATGATGAACTTAAGTTGTATTACAACGATTCTTCCCGCATGCGCGGGGGTGATCCCGATTTGCATATCGCCCATAATTATCTTATAACATTCTTCCCGCATGCGCGGGGGTGATCCCGGACAAGACCCGCGATACTCCGTATCACTGTTATTCTTCCCGCATGCGCGGGGGTGATCCCAAAACTGTTACTGCCGTTACAGCGATGCACGTATTCTTCCCGCATGCGCGGGGGTGATCCCGCCGAACATCGACGACGCCGACGCGCAGTAAAATTCTTCCCGCATGCGCGGGGGTGATCCCTTGCAGATACGAGGCGAGGCGCTTCGCCAGGCATTCTTCCCGCATGCGCGGGGGTGATCCCGCGGACGGATTCTACTCCACCTACTATAAAAAATTCTTCCCGCATGCGCGGGGGTGATCCCCGTTCCATTTTTGGCAAGTGCTATAGCTATACATTCTTCCCGCATGCGCGGGGGTGATCCGATATCGCTGAATGGGCGATACTCCCACGAGAAATTCTTCCCGCATGCGCGGGGGTGATCCCCTACATAGTTTTTCTTCCGCCTCCTCCGTAAAATTCTTCCCGCATGCGCGGGGGTGATCCCAAGCCAGACCTGAATTTTATGAGGCATTTCAGATTCTTCCCGCATGCGCGGGGGTGATCCCACACCTGCTTATCGAAGCAAACTATGAGCAGGATTCTTCCCGCATGCGCGGGGGTGATCCTATTCATTAAACCCATGACAATGCCATGCTCTGATTCTTCCCGCATGCGCGGGGGTGATCCTATCCGTGGATGAAGAGTAATGGATATTTGTATATTCTTCCCGCATGCGCGGGGGTGATCCTACTCAACATATCTTGCAAATTTTCGTCGCGAAATTCTTCCCGCATGCGCGGGGGTGATCCCTCCGCACAGTTTCCACTTGATGTAACTGTGCGATTCTTCCCGCATGCGCGGGGGTGATCCCGTCGACTCCGATATGCCGATGTATGCGGCAATATTCTTCCCGCATGCGCGGGGGTGATCCTGCGCGGAGAATTGACGGAAGAAAAGAGCTATAATTCTTCCCGCATGCGCGGGGGTGATCCTGCCATATACGGGCATAGGACGAGCACAAATTAATTCTTCCCGCATGCGCGGGGGTGATCCTGTTAATCTTTATACACAGGAATATATACATAAATTCTTCCCGCATGCGCGGGGGTGATCCCCCTTTTGTGGCCATGGAAGGGCCGACGTAAAAATTCTTCCCGCATGCGCGGGGGTGATCCCAATTTTTCTAGCATCGGAGAACGGTAATATAAATTCTTCCCGCATGCGCGGGGGTGATCCCCCGCCTACAATATCGCCGCGGTTAAACGGATTATTCTTCCCGCATGCGCGGGGGTGATCCCTTCTTTTCAGCCATTAGCGCGACAAGTTCCGGATTCTTCCCGCATGCGCGGGGGTGATCCCACTTACAGAAGATGCAAAAGCAGCCGTAGTCAATTCTTCCCGCATGCGCGGGGGTGATCCTACTCAACATATCCTGAAGGTTTTCATCCCTAAATTCTTCCCGCATGCGCGGGGGTGATCCCTTCGTATTACGATACTCCGGATGTGAGTTTTCATTCTTCCCGCATGCGCGGGGGTGATCCTGGTCTTTGGGGATGGGACCTATTTCTAATCTTAATTCTTCCCGCATGCGCGGGGGTGATCCCAAAGAATTCGGGTCTACGTCCGTCATAATAAAATTCTTCCCGCATGCGCGGGGGTGATCCTACACGGGCAATATTTAACTATGCTGTAAAAAAATTCTTCCCGCATGCGCGGGGGTGATCCCTGCAAGAAAGGATATTGCTATGGAAAATAATGATTCTTCCCGCATGCGCGGGGGTGATCCTAAAATACAGCGGCCAGTTAAAAGCCGCGTTTAATTCTTCCCGCATGCGCGGGGGTGATCCTCGTCAGCGTCGTCAATACATCAGCCAATTCAAATTCTTCCCGCATGCGCGGGGGTGATCCTCCCAAGCGGAGCCTGTCCGAACGGCAGCTCCGATTCTTCCCGCATGCGCGGGGGTGATCCCGGGTGCAAGCAGGCTCTCCCGGGAGGGATTATATTCTTCCCGCATGCGCGGGGGTGATCCTACGCTACACCATCGTAGTCAATTGCATACCAAATTCTTCCCGCATGCGCGGGGGTGATCCCTGACCAGTAATAATCGACGGGTGGAAACGACACATTCTTCCCGCATGCGCGGGGGTGATCCTCAAGTTGCCGAACAGGGCTATATTTTGGTTCGATTCTTCCCGCATGCGCGGGGGTGATCCCCGTCGATACAAAAACCGGGCAGCACTCGCTGCATTCTTCCCGCATGCGCGGGGGTGATCCCGCAGAGGTATTCGGCGACGCATGGGTATACGGATTCTTCCCGCATGCGCGGGGGTGATCCTGCAGCCAATTGGGCATACGGCTTGAACCGCCTATTCTTCCCGCATGCGCGGGGGTGATCCCAAACATTTTTCGCTTCAATTTTGCGTCTTCCAATTCTTCCCGCATGCGCGGGGGTGATCCGCTGAAAAGATACCCCAAATGGTTCGTCGAACAATTCTTCCCGCATGCGCGGGGGTGATCCTAAAAACCGCAGTCAGCGCATGCATGTTGTAAAATTCTTCCCGCATGCGCGGGGGTGATCCTAAGTTCCAAAATTTTGTCGCGTTCGTTTTTGTATTCTTCCCGCATGCGCGGGGGTGATCCCTTCGTACGGTTTGTTATGGACCCTCAAAATGCATTCTTCCCGCATGCGCGGGGGTGATCCTTTACAAGATATGATTGATATTAATACCGGCGCATTCTTCCCGCATGCGCGGGGGTGATCCGCCGTATGTCATGAGGAGACGGCCGAGATCCTTATTCTTCCCGCATGCGCGGGGGTGATCCTGTGGGGAAAAGTAAAAGCGTGGCTGCAGGACGATTCTTCCCGCATGCGCGGGGGTGATCCCCATACGTCGGTGACGTCTCCTGTTCGGAAGCGATTCTTCCCGCACATGCGGGGGTGATCCCTGTCGTCTCCCCCGTACAACAATGTGAGTCCTATTCTTCCCGCACATGCGGGGGTGATCCTAACACAGTACCCGTTAGCCTTAGCTAATTCCTCTTTTGTGGCTTTGAGCTCCTTATTTTTTGATTAACTTGTATTTTAGCAGCATAGTTTTTTCCATAGTCTTCAATAATTTTGTCAGCAACGTCATCATCCAGACCTAATTTTTTCAATTCTTCTTTTGTCATAATACAAATCTCCTTTTCCTGTTTCGCTTTATTTTCGTCTGTCACACCAGACGATTACGGTATTGTTAGTTATCGCCCAACAATACTTGAATGGCAATAAAAAAGCACTCACAATTATGCAAGCGCTTAATTAAACATTACCAATCTCCATTTGTAGTTATCTTTGTAATGATATTCGATGCGACACCGTCGTCGTTCCACCCTAAGTTATCAACAATCGCTATGGCAACATCCATATTTAATGAAGTCGTTATCGTATAGCCCTTATCAGCTAGAAATTTAAGTTCTTCTTTTGTAAATTGAACATGCATATGGTAGAGACTCACTTTCTGTATTTCTTTATACTACCTTTCTCGTCGATATCAATCTATGAGATATGCAACGGAGATCCGTTAATCATCCTGCACATCAACCACAGATACCTTTTGTTGTTTCATCCGTTCTTTTTGATGTCAAGAGATACTGGATATCATAATTCCGTTTTATACTTTTATGCCGATTACCTTATCCGTCCCCGTTAGCTTTGCATATTATTATATCATTATCATTTATCATACGTTAAATCATCGCGGTAAAGGTATGTGTGGGGGTGTCAGACATATGTTATACGGGAGCGAGAATTTGAATGAGACAGTCACGCGGCGATTTTCGGCCCGAAGGGCGCAGATGATAAAGAAATCGGCGGGTAAGTTGCTGTAAAAAGGATTTTTCCCGTGTATCGGCGTAACATATGTATTGTAATCCTGCAATTCAACGTACTGACTTATTGACTTTGCACTCCGATTTGGTATGATAACTATAAATATGAAATATATTGAAGCAGCTCGGTAAACGACCCGGCAATCAGTGGAGGAGATACATATATGGCACAACTTAACTTTAATATTGAAGATATTTGCGGTACTTTATCGGAGAATAAAGACGGGTGGCGTAAAGAATTGACCTACATCAGTTGGAATAACCGCGCGGCTAAATTCGACCTGCGTTCATGGGATCCCGACTACCAGGCCATGACGAAAGGGATTACCTTGACAAAGGACGAGCTGATCAAGTTAAAAGAAATTCTGAATGAAATGGATTTTGATAAATATTGAGGAACCGGTATGCAGGAGACAGTTTTCATAGTCGGAAAACCAGTTGAATGCATACTTTTTTTCTTGCCAAATACAGGAAAACAATATATAATTTTTCTGTAGTATGTACTGTTAATACTTGGTCATAAAACTAGGGCGGAAAATGGTGAAAATAGGGCGAGCGCAGCGGCATGAATTGCTGAAAAAACGAATAGAAGAAAATCCTTTTATCAACGATGAAGAATTGGCCGAAGCCTTTGAGGTCAGTATTGCGACCGTTCGGTTGGACCGTATGGCCTTGGGTATTCCGGAACTTCGCATCCGCATCAAGCAGCGTGCTGTCGCGGCCGGCCCGGATAACAAGCTGGCCGGCGTTGTCGGTGAACTCATCGAGTGCGTGCCCGGTCAAAGCGGTATATCCGTCTTGACGACAACGCAGGATATGGTCGATGACGCAAACATTGTCAAATCTCAATATTTATATGCCCAGGCCGGTTCTCTGGCAAGGGCCGTATTGAATATACCCGTTTGTGTTATGGCCGTAGGCAATGTAAAATATAAGCAGCCCGTGACGGCAGGGGATAAGCTCGTCGCTCAGGCTGAAGTTATCCGTAAAAGGGATAATAAGCGATATGTATGGGTTAAAATTCGTAAAAATGCGAAAGAAGTTTTTCGCGCTAAATTTATTATCGAATCATTGGAATAGTAGAGGCGGTAACGCATGAAAATAGCTGTAGACGCTATGGGCGGCGATTATGCCCCGGAAGAAGTAGTCCTCGGGGCTATTGAAGCGGTTAAAGCATATAAAAAGTATGATGTCGTTCTGGTCGGTGATGCGAAGGAGATACGCAAGGTTATGACAGAGTACGGTACGACGGAGTCGGATCGGCTTTCGATTGTCCATGCGGGAGAAGTCATCGAAATGGATGAACATCCGGCGCAGGCCATTCGCAAGAAAAAAGACGCGTCCATTGTCGTTGCGACACGACTTGTCAAAGAGGGCGTTTGTGATGCCGTAGTGGCACCGGGCAGTACGGGTGCGGCCGTGACGGCGGCGCTTTTGGGTCTCGGTCGTATTAAGGGTATTGAACGGCCCTGTATTGCAACCCCTATTCCGTCGAAGAGGGGCGTGAGTATTCTTCTTGATTCCGGGGCCAATTCGGACAGTAAACCGAAGCACCTCGTTCAAGCGGCTATTATGGGCTCTCATTATGCACAGCATATATTCGGCATAAAAGAACCGAACATCGGTTTACTCAACATCGGCGCGGAAGCATCGAAAGGAAACGAGCTGGCGCAAACGACGTATCCCATGCTGGAACAGACGAAAACTATTTCTTTCTACGGCAATGTAGAAGGGCGTGATATTACGGAAGGCATTGTTGATGTCGTCGTTTGTGACGGGTTTGTGGGCAATATTATTTTAAAATTCGGTGAAGGCATTGCGCTGCTTATCATGCAGCTTGTCAAGGATTCCATACGCAACGGCGGCTTATTGGCCAAGCTGGGCGCCATGGCGGTACTGCCGGCTTTCAGACACCTGAGAAAACGCCTTGATTTCACAGAATACGGCGGCGCACCGTTGCTCGGCATCGACGGCAGCTTCATTATCTGTCACGGCAGCTCGAAAGCGAAGACTATTCGGCATGCCGTTCGCGTAGCAGGCGAGCTGGTAGAGGAAGATGTAGTCGGCCATATTCGAGCCAGTATTGAAGAAGAAGAGGGGCAGCACAATGATTGTGAAAGCTAATGCAGCCGGTATTCTGGGAACGGGACATGCCGTTCCTGATAAAATCCTGACCAATGCGGACATGGAAAAAATCGTCGAAACATCGGATGAGTGGATCAGCAGTCGTACCGGTATTAAACAAAGACATTTCGCGCCGGAAGGCGTGAACACGTCCGACCTTTGTACCGAAGCGGCCGGGAAGGCCTTGGAACAGTCCGGTATAAGAGCGGAAGAGTTGGATTTGATCATTGTCTGTACCTTGACACCGGATATGACGATTCCGTCGACGGCCTGCATTGTGCAGGCAAATCTGGGCGCCGTAAATGCAGCCGTTTTCGACTTATATGCGGCCTGCTCGGGATTTGCATACGGTGTCATTACTGCATCTCAGTATATTGAAACGGGAATGTACAAACGGGTTCTCGTTATCGGCGCGGAAATTTTAAGCCGGTTCCTAAACTTTAAAGACCGCAACACCTGCGTTCTCTTCGGTGACGGCGCCGGCGCCGCCGTTCTCGGCCCCGTGCCGGAAGGATACGGGATCCTGGGGACGGATATGGGAGCTGACGGCAACGGCGGCAAGTTTCTTGATATCCCGTCAAGCGGCACGAAAATCCTGCCGACGGACAAAGCCCGTGAAGAAGGCCTGACCTTTATCCGCATGGACGGTAAAGAAGTGTATAAGTTTGCCGTCAGGGTCATGGGACGGACGGCCGAAAAGGCGCTGGAACGCGCCGGTATTGATAAGTCGGAAGTGGACCTGCTCGTGCCGCATCAGGCGAATATACGCATTATTCAATCGGCAGCCAAACGCTTGGATTTGCCTATGGAAAAAGTGTTTGTCAATATTCATAAATACGCCAATACGTCGGGTGCATCCATTCCTATCGCACTGGACGAGGCATATCGCGAAGGCCGTATTAAACGCGGTGACATCATTGTGCTTGCCGGTTTCGGCGCCGGCCTGACTTGGGCCGGTATGGTCATGAAGTGGTATTAAAAGAGGGGTAACACATGAAAAAGGCATTTGTATTTCCCGGACAAGGGGCTCAAAGAGTCGGTATGATCAAAGATCTGTATGACGGTTACGCATCTGTCAGGCGGCTCTTTGAAGAAGCGGACGACGCGTTGGGATTTTCCTTGACGAGGCTCTGCTTTGAAGGACCTGATGAAGAACTCATGATGACTTATAACACGCAGCCCGCTATCCTCACGGCCAGTACGGCATGCAGCCTCGTCCTGCAGGAAGAAGGATTGCGGCCGGATATCGTAGCCGGTCACAGCCTCGGTGAATATTCGGCTCTCGTCGCGGCTGAAGCCGTTTCCTTTGCGGATGCGGTTCGTACGGTGCGTCAGCGCGGCCGGTTCATGCAGGAAGCCGTTCCTCTGGGTGAAGGCGCTATGGCGGCTATTCTCGGTCTTGATGAAGACAGAATCAAAGCTGTTTGCGCCGAAGTCGGCAGTCGGGACGGTACGGTGGAAGCGGTAAATTTCAATTGCCCCGGTCAGATCGTTATTGCCGGTGCGGCCAAAGCTGTTGAAGCGGCGGTCGACGCATTGAAAGCGGCCGGCGCTAAACGTGCCGTTATATTGAATGTCAGCGCCCCGTTCCACAGCACGCTCATGAAACCTGCTGCAGAACGGCTTGCCGAAGTGCTCGATACGATTGTGATTAAAGACGCCAAGGTTCCCGTTGCGGCAAACGTCGACGGCCAACTCGAAACGGCTGCGGCCGTTATTAAGGCCTCTCTTGTCAGACAGGCGGCCAGCCCCGTTTTATGGATAGCCTGCGTGCGGCAAATTCAGGCGTTCGGCGCGGAAAATATTGTTGAAGTCGGTCCGGGAAAAACACTTACGGGCTTTAACCGTAAGATTGACAAAGACATTCACTGTGAAAATGTGGAGGATATACCGTCTCTCAAGAAGACTCTCGAATTCTTCCAAGGAGGAAATTAAGATGTTATTACAAGGTAAGACGGCCGTCGTAACCGGCGGGTCGCGCGGTATCGGCCGTGCCGTTGCCGTCGCGTTGGCGGCGGAAGGTGCCGGAGTGGCCGTTGTTTTTGCAGGTAATACGGCAGCTGCGGCGGAAACGGTGCGGATTATTGAAAACGCGGGCGGTACAGCTGTCGCCGTTCAGTGTGACGTAGCCGATGAAGCCGCCGTGGCGGATATGATTAAAAAAGTACAGGAAAAATTCGGCTCCGTTGATATTCTCGTTAATAATGCCGGCATTACACGGGACGGCCTTTTGATGCGCATGAAAAGCGACGACTGGAATGCCGTTATCAATACGAATCTTACAGGTGTATATAACTGTACGAAGGGAGTAACAAAGATGATGATGAAGCAGCGCAGCGGTTCCATTATCAATATGACCTCCGTCGTCGGTGAAACGGGGAATGCCGGACAGGCCAATTACGCGGCCGCCAAAGCCGGCGTGATTGGGTTTACGAAATCCGTCGCAAAAGAACTCGCGTCCCGCGGCATTCGCGTCAATGCGGTTGCTCCCGGCTGCATTGATACGGACATGACTGCCGTATTGAGCGACGCTGTGAAGGAAGAAATGATTAAGACCATTCCTCTGGGCAGAACGGCCGCTCCTGAAGAAGTTGCTCAGGCCGTCGTCTTCCTGGCCTCGGACAGGGCAGGCTACATTACGGGACAAACCCTCAATGTTGACGGCGGCATGGTAATGTAATACCATAGATTCAGTTTATGTTTTTTATCTATTATAGGTGCATCGAAAGGGGGTGAAGTACAATGAGCGAACAAGCAACTTTTGAGAAAGTTAAAAGTATCGTTGTAGAGCAGCTCGGCGTTGATGAAAAAGAAGTCAAAATGGAAGCTGCATACATCGATGATTTAGGCGCTGACTCCTTGGACATCGTTGAATTGATCATGGCTTTCGAAGAAGAATTCAATATTGAAATCCCTGACGATG
>ERZ772960.808-NODE-808-length-26464-cov-3.401908_pt1 | contig 26464 bp, 19 predicted proteins | sample MGYA00580678_ERZ772960 | MGnify/ENA primary metagenome ERZ772960 (study PRJEB29015, sample SAMEA2737930) | human oral metagenome | biome: human oral; feature: human-associated habitat; material: dental | place: China | collected 2059 ... | reverse complement strand
GTTATTATCCTTAATTTAGAGTTTTATAAACTCAAAGCAAATATTTTTCTAAAGGTAAGTCTTAAACTCATTATTTCAAGGGAGTGGCGGACGGAAAAACGAGATGTGAAAGACACAACGAGTTCGCCGTCCGCTTCAAGTGTCGAGTTCTCGAAACTTGCACAACCTGTTATAGCCCGCAGAGTTCTCACTTGGGAACCGCAAGGTATTTTTTAAGCAATTTTGCCGTACGGCAAAATTGCAGCAGACGGAAAATCGCTTATGTCTTTCACATTACGTTATACCGTCCGCCGCTCTTTGGGATAAAACTTGATTTCCATGCGACAACGGCTATTCCAGTTGCAATTCTTTTAAGCGGAACATTCCGTCGTCGTCCGCAACAAGCGAATATGAAACGGCGGGAGAATTTTTACCCGTATCGGTGAATGCAAAAGTGATTTTTTTATTTTGCGGATCATCCGCTTCCGAAAGTCCCGCCGCAACCGTACCGCCGCGGCTTAATGCCCCGAATAAAATTTCATCCACAAGCGGAGTTGCAATTTTATCTTCCACAATGCGGCTTAAATTACGTGCGCCGAACTCGCGGGAATAACCGATTTCGGCAAGATAGGCTTCGCATTCGGGAGAAAGCGTCAGCGTTACTTTTTTTGCTTCGAGGCGCAAGGCAAGACGCTTCCACTCTTTGCGCACGACGGAAAGAATAATTTCCGGGTCCAAATGCGCAAACGGAACGACGGCATCGAGTCTGTTTCTAAATTCCGGCGTAAATTCTTTTTCTACCGCTTCCTTAAATGAGATTTTATCGTTTGTAACACTGATTTTATCTCCGCCGAATCCCAGACGACCTTTTTCGATATCTCGCGCTCCCGCATTGCTTGTCATAATTATTATGCAGTTGCGAAAATCGACTTTGCGCCCTTGCGTATCGGTAAGAATCCCGTAATCCATAACTTGCAGAAATATATTGTAAATATCTTCATGCGCTTTTTCGATTTCATCGAACAAAACAACGGAATGCGGATTTTTACGCACATCGTCGGTAAGTTGTCCGCCGGAATCGTATCCGACATATCCCGGAGGAGAGCCGACAAGCCTGCTTACCGTATGCCGCTCTTGATATTCGCTCATGTCATAGCGTAAAAGCGGCTCGCCTAAAACCTCTGCAAGCGAGCGCGCAAGTTCCGTTTTTCCCACACCGGTCGGACCTACAAAAAACACGCCTCCGGTTTTTCGGGATTCTTAAGTCCGGCGCGCGCACGTTTTACCGCGTTTACAACAATATTTACGGCATCGTTCTGCCCGAATATCCGCGAGCATAAATTGGATTCAAGATTTTTAAGACTGTCTTTTTCGCTTCCGGACAGATTTTCAACGGGAACGCGAGACATCTTTGAAATCACTTTAAAGATTGCGCTGTTAGAAACGTTTCTGGGCTTTAAATCGTAACCGGGCGAAGAAATTTCCGTAACGGAAGCAAGCTGAATCGCAGTTTTTCCGGTAAACCCTCCGCCGGCTTTGATTTTCGTGTACGCTCCCGCTTCATCAATAACATCAATCGCTTTGTCCGGCAGTCTTTTATCGGAAATATATTGAATGGACAAGTCGACCGCATTTTCCACTACGCTTTTTGAATATTTTACGTTGTGATATTTTTCATAACGGGGTAAAAGTCCTTCTATGATTTTAACGGTTTCATCGCGGCTCGGTTCCGTAATATCGATTTTTTGAAAACGGCGTACAAGTGCTCTGTCTTTTTCAAAATTCTTTGCATATTCTTCAAAAGTTGTAGAACCTATGCAGCGCAGTTTTCCGCCCGTAAGCATGGGTTTGAGCAAATTTGCAGCATCCATGCCGGAGTTGCCGTTGGAACCCGCCCCCATAATCATGTGTATTTCATCAATAAATAAAATCGCTTTTTTACGAGAAGCAATTTCATCGGCAACCGCATGAATCCGTTCTTCAAAATCGCCCCGAAATTTGGAACCTGCAAGCATAAGTCCCAAATCCAACGAATAAATCGAAAAGCCTTTTAATTCGTCGGGAACCAAACCTTTTACGATTCTATCCGCAAGACCTTGCGTAACAGCGGTTTTTCCGACTCCCGCATCGCCTACGTGCAGAGGATTATTTTTTACACGGCGGCACAAGACTTGTATCGTACGTTCAATTTCATCTTTTCTACCAACAAGCGTGTCGTAATCGCCGTTTTTCGCTTTTTCGGTCATGTTGACGCAATAACGCTCAAGTGCCGTTTTTCGTTTATCGGTGCCGCTTTTTTCCCGAGAAGGCGCATCGTTCGCACCTAAATCAGGCTGCTCGCCGCTAACTGAACGTATTTTTGCAATAACTTCCATCAAACGTTGTTTATCGGCTCCGCATATTTTGAGAATATATGAACAATAATTCTTTTTTTCATCGAACATACTTACGAGTACGTCCGTTATATCGACGGCATCTCTATCGCTTGCAACACAATGAAAGACAGCGCGATTCATCACGGATTGAAAACCGAGCGTCTCTGCAGGTGCGCCGGCAGGAACGTCCGTACCGAACGGATGTTTAGGCACTTTTGTATCCAAAAAATCTGCAGTATCGGAACGAAGGCGATTCATATCGGCACCGCAAGCATCGAGCATATCGGCAACAGGCTCGGAATTGAGTGAGGCAGCCAGTATATGCTCCGGTGTAAGGAATTCATGGCGTGCTTGCCGAACATTAAAAAGAGCCTCCGATAATATTTTCCCCAACAACGGACTTATTTTCATTATCGTTCAACCTCTATTTTTAGCGGAAAACCGTACTTTCTGGCTCTTACTGTAGCCGCATTTGCACGGGTAACCGCAATATCGTAAGTATAAACTCCGATTACCGCATTCCCGTTTGTGTGTGCGGCTTGCATTACAGCTTGCGCTTCATATTCGCTTTTGTTAAAAATCGAAACGAGTACGGAAATAACAAAATCTTTTGTCGTAAAATCGTCATTAAACAAAATTACGCGGCATTCAGGCGGCGGCTCCGGCAAAGAGTCCTGTTCCGTTCCTACCGCATTTTCTACACGGGAAGTTTCAAGCATATTTAGAATATAACACAATTCCATTGCGAAAAGGAAGTTATATTTTCAGCCGCTAAGGAAATCAAGTTTTACCTCAAAGAGCTGCGGACGGCGGACGGGAGAACTGGATATGAAAGACATAACGGATTTACCGTCCGCTGCAATTTTGCCGTGCGGCAAAATTGCTTAAAAATACTGTCCGCCGTCCTCCCTTGATAAGGAAAAAGTTTAAGGCTTGCCTTAGGAAAATATTAACTTTGAGTTTATAAAACTCGGAATAAAGGATGTTTTTGTAAACAAAACAAGTAATTATGCGATAATTTAATTAACGCGAAGTCCATATAAGGTCTGCAATTAAAGCTAATATGATTCAAAGGTGATTATGATTAAAAAGAAAAATATTTTCTCGTCTCTGAAAATTACATATAACGCGCCGGTTACTCTTACATTCTCATTGCTTGCCGTAGCCGTTCTATGCGCAGAGAGTTTATTGCATAAAAAAATCATAAGCAATTTTTTTAGCGCACCCGGAAACGCACAAAGTCCGCTTCCTTTCGGCGTTACCGATGCGATTGACTACATTCGGCTTATATTCCACGTAGCGGGACATTCTGACTGGAATCACCTGATTTCGAATATTGCGTTTATCCTGCTCTTAGGTCCCGCGGTTGAAGAAAAATACGGTTCTCTTTTGCCCGCATTGATGATGTTTATCGCCTCTGCCGTATCGGGCGTGCTAAATGCTTGCTTTTCTCCGCTGCCGCTTACGGGTGCGGACAGTATCGCTTTTATGATGATTCTTTTAACATCGTTCGCATCGATTAAAAAAAATGAAATTCCGCTGTCATTCATTCTCATTTTGATTTTATACATAGGGAAGGACATTGATTTTAAATCCATGCAGCAAAATATTACGACGCTCTCTCACATTGCCGGAGGATTATGCGGCAGCATGATTGCATTTCTTGCAAGTCCCAAAAAACGCGCCGCAAAAACCGCGCAAGAAGCCCGCCTCGAAGAAATAGATTCGCAAAGCCCGCGTTTTAAAAAGCCTGCAAAACAAGATAATTCCACCGTTGTAGGAACGTTAAAACTTTAAAATACTTTTATTGTGTATGCGCGTAAAAAACGCAGGGGTTTTATCTTAAAGCAGCGGCGCAAAAATGCGGAACAACCAGCCGATTATGCGATAGACAACAGGAATCTTGTTGTAAGTTTTGAGAGTTATTTCTTCCGAATGCGCCATCGTGTTTTGGAAATCCAGCTCAATATTCGCAATTTCGGGACAGGAATATAAAAATACGCCGTCTTCAAAATGATGATAAAGGCTGCGGTAATCAAGATTGATTGTGCCTACGGCGGCGCGCCTTGCATCGGAGACGAAAAGCTTTGAATGGACAAAACCGTCTTTAAATCTACAATTTCTGGATAGAGGCTTGAAATTCTAAAGTTGATTTTATCTGTATTTTCCAAAAGAATTTTTATAAAATTCTGCCCGACGCAAAATGTTATAAAATGATCGAAATATTTCGGCACAATAAGAGAAACTTCAACTCCTCGCCGCGCCGCAAAAATCAGAGAATAAAGAAGAGTATTGTCGATTATTATGTACGGTGTAATAATATGTACATAATCGTGCGACTTGGAAAGAATGTAATTATATACGTTACACGCAATATCTTCGTTGTTATAAGCGTCATCGCCGTAAGGAATTATTACACCGCTGCCGTTTTTCCTGAGATATTCGATATCCGCATATTTTTTATAGTCTTCTAAAAAAGACTTGTTTTTACGATTTGCAAGATTCCACAACTGTAAAAACATTACGGTGAATGTCCTCACAGCGGGACCTTCTACTTTTACCGCGCTGTCTTTCCAATATGAAAATCTTTTATGCTCCGCACGGTTTATATACGCATCTCCGATATTAGTCCCGCCCGTATATGCAATCCGCCCGTCTATTATGCAAAATTTTCTGTGATCGCGGGTATTCAACCCCGAATCGAAAAAAGGAATAAAGGGCATAAATACGGCGGCTTTTATGCCCGTTTCATTCAAGTAGGAAATATATTTACGCGAAGCAAGCGCGGCGGAACCCAAACTGTCGTAAAGAATTTTTATATCGACGCCGGCGGCGGCTTTACGCGCCAAAATTTTTGCTATTTGATTCCACATACTACCGTTTTCGATTATGAAATATTCAAGAAAGACGAATTTCTCGGCTTTTTCAAGTTCGTCGAGCATATCGCAAAAAACATTTTCTCCCGAAGAAAAATATTTGCATAAAGTGTCCGTATATGCCGCGTAATTTTCCGCTCTGCCCAAATAAAGAGCGATGTCTCCCGCTTTCGGATAAAGCTCAAGGGTACGGCGCGTTTCATCGGGACGGCGCATAAAAGCAGCTGAGTCTTCTTTTATTTTTTTGAGATATTTTGCGGTGCGCCGTCCGCCGAAATTCGTCCGGTATAATATGTAAAGCGAAATACCGAAAAGCGGCAGAACCATAACGGGTAAAAGCCAGGCGATTTTAAATTCGTTTTTTCCTCTGCTGTTTACAAGATAGCACAAAAAAAGGATGCTTATTGCAACGCTTCCGCCCAAATAATACGGCAAATATTTTTCGAGCTTAAAGCAAAAGAATGCCATAAGGGCAAGCTGAGCTAAAATAAGTATCCAAACGGAAAAAAGCCGACTATAGATAAACGTCTTGATGATTTTAAAACGTTTGCGATATTTTTTATTGTTCAAGAACTCTTTTTTATCCGGTTTTACTTTTTTATTCTTCATGTCCGCATTATACATCTAAAAGACTTTTTGCGTAACAACGGAAAAACATTCTGCAAATTGCAAAAAGTTTTCGTAAAAACGAGACCGCCTAAAAAGTAAAAGACTTCTTTGGCAATCCCGTTTTCCCGGATACGTTTGCCGCAAGCATCGCGCCTACGGCAAAAACGTAAGGAAATAAATTCATTCCGGTTTTATTACAATTCTAGCTTGAAGCCTGTTCGTACGGCTTTCCGTCTGCTGCAGGCGCATAGTTCTTTCCGCTGAACGCAACTAAGGCAAGCAGAGTTATAACATACGGAAGCAGACTGAAAAATTCCGACGGAAACAGATTCCGCAAAAACGGTATGTTTACAACATAGATTGAAAACGCCACAGCCGAACCGAATAAAAGTGATGAACCGGTAATGCCTGAGGGTTTCCATCTTCCGAATGAAACCGCTGCAAGCGCGATAAATCCTGCACCGTTGATTGTTGTTGACGTATATTGAATTGTCTGCGTAAGCACAAGGCAGCCGCCTGCAAGACCTGCCAAAAGACCGGACGCCATTACTGCAATGTACCGTATCCGTTTTACGTTTATACCGACGGAGGCTGCCGCTTGAGGATGTTCTCCGCACGCGCGCAAATGCAGCCCGAACGGACGGCGATAAAGCACAAACCACACAATTATTATAACGGCAACAGCAATAATCGCCGTAGGATAGATTCCGTTCCAGCCGGGTTTCATTCCCATTTTATAGGGACGTGTACGGTCGGCATTAAATAAAATCTGCGCGGTAAATATCGTTAATCCGTCTGCGAGCAGGTTTATACCGGTACCGGAAATGGTTTGGTCTGCATTAAGCGATACGGAAGCATACGCATGAATAAGCGACATAAGCAATCCCATGATCGAACCTAAAAGCAGGGCAAGCCATATTGAAAATCCGCAGGACGATTCCATAAGAACGTGAACGGAAGCCGCAGTAAATGCCCCTATCCCCATAAGACCTTCAAGTGCAATGTTTACAACGCCGGAACGTTCGCAAATCATGCCGCCGCAAGCGGTAATCAAAATGGGAGATACAATCATCAATATTGAAGGAATAAGACCTCTCAGCGTTTCAATCATTTTTTTACCTCCACAGGATGTTTGGCGGATTTATGCGACACTTCTTTTTTAAGCTGCCATTGCAGGTAGAGCTTTAATCCTGCGCGCAAAGCAATAAATACGACTATTAAACCTTGAATGATAAACGTAATTTCTTTGGGAATTCCGTTGTCCTGCATGATTCCCTGCGCGCGTGCAAGCATTCCGAAAAGCAGACCTGCAATCATCGTCCCTCCGGCGGTGTTATTTCCTACAAGAGCAACTGCAATTCCGGTGAAACCGTAGCCTTCAAGCGTTGTGGGAATGCGTCCGAAATCGAAAGAACCCAAGGCAACGATGCCGCCCGCAAGTCCCGCAAAAGCTCCGGAAATTGCCATGGAAAGTACGATACTTTGCACAACGGGAATACCGGAACAACGTGCGGCATCTTTATTAAATCCCGTTGAGCGCAATCCGAATCCCATGTTCGTTTTTTCCATCAAAAGCCAGAATAAAAAGACTGCGATAATCGCCATAAAAAATCCGAGATTGAGTTTCGAATTGTTCGTAAGAATATCAAGCAATTTTATACGGATAGATGCGGTATGCGGGAAATTTACGGTTTGGTACGTATTGGAGCCCGGCAAACCGAGCAAAATAATTCTTGCAAGGTAAAGCGCGATATAGTTGAGCATGATAGTTGCAACTACTTCCGAAACTTCAAACTTAGCTTTGAGAAAACCGACGATTCCTCCCCAAACTGCTCCCATTATTATTGCTCCGATTATTGCGATAACCCAATGAATTATCGTAATTTGAGGTGCATATAACGCAAGCAGCGTTGCGGTTGTCATTCCTGCAAGATATTGTCCTTCACCGCCGATGTTAAAAAGTCCCGTGCGCGCGGCGAAAGCCATCGTCAGTCCGCATAAAATATACGGCACGGAAACATTAAGCCATTCACCGATGTAACGGATTTCCCAGCGCATCTGTCCTTTGTTATTCCAAAAGATTCCGGTAAGCACTTGGAAGAAAGACTTATACATTCCGGCAGGATTCCGTCCTACAATTCTTATGAGCAAAGCTCCGCATAAAAATCCCAAGATGACTACAAATACGGATGCAGCTTGACTTGACGTACTCAAAAATCGAATCGCGCTGTTCACGTTTTTAAAATTATTTAACCAGCTTTTCTTTTTTTCCATTATGATGCCTCGTTAATGCTTTTATTTTTGGAACCTGCCATCATAACGCCGATTTCCCTTTCCGTAACTTCGCCGGCATTAAAGATTCCCGCAATTGAACCGTCGGATATTGTAGCAATGCGGTCGCACAGGTTCATAATTTCGTCCAATTCAAACGAAATAAGCAAAACGGCAATTCCTTTGTCGCGTTCGCTTACAATCCTTTTGTGGATGTAGGAAATGGCACCGACATCAAGACCTCTTGTAGGTTGAGCAAAAATAAGAATATCCGGTGCAAGTTCTATTTCCCGCGCAATAATAACTTTCTGCTTATTGCCGCCGGACATTGTACCTACCAAAGTAAGCGCACCTTCACCGCAGCGTACATCGAAATCATTTATAAGCTGTTCCGTTTTATCATGCATCGCTTGATAATTAAGAAGTCCGCCTTTTGAGCTGTAAGGATGTTTATAGTAATTTTTAAGCGCAATATTTTCTGCGGCGGTAAATTCCGAAACAAAACCGTGTTTTTGTCGGTCTTCGGGAACATGACTGATTCCGGCTTCAATTCTCTGTCGTATTGTATACTTCGTTATATCGACATCGTTTAATATTATCGAACCGCTTTCGACGGGAGAAAGTCCGGTTATTGCGTAAATCAATTCGCTTTGACCGTTGCCGTCAACTCCCGCAATGCCGACAATCTCTCCTGCGCGTACATCTAAAGACAAATCGCGCACTGCAAGCCGCCCTCTTGAATTCTTTACGTTGAGATTCTTTATGGAAAGAACTGTGCGTCCCGGCTTTGAAGGCTCTTTGTCGATTGTAAGTTTAATTGCACGTCCGACCATCATTTCGGCAAGCTCTTGACCGGTTACGTCCTTTACGTCAACGGTTCCAACAACACGTCCTCTGCGCAGAACCGTACAACGTTCGCCGACAGCTTTAATTTCATCTAATTTATGGGTGATTATGATAATCGTCTTGCCTTCCGCTTTAAGCCTTCGGATTATGTTCATCAGCTCGTCGATTTCCTGCGGAGTGAGAACCGCGCTGGGTTCGTCAAAAATGATTATATCCGCGTTCCTGTAGAGAGTTTTAAGAATTTCGACGCGCTGCTGCATTCCGACTGTAATGTCTTCTATCTTATCGCGCGGATTGACTTTAAGTCCGTACTGTTCGGAAAGAGCCGCGACGCGCTTTTCCGCCGTTTTCAAATCCAGCATTCCGAATTTATCTACCGGTTCGTTTCCCAATACGATGTTTTCAGTAACTGTATAATTATGCACCAATTTAAAATGCTGGTGCACCATACCGATACCCAAATCCGTTGCATCGTTCGGACTTTTAATTTTGACTTCTTTACCGCGTATTCGGATAATCCCTTTATCAGCTTCCATAGCTCCGAATAAAATCGACATAAGGGTCGACTTTCCGGCACCGTTTTCACCAAGCAGAGCCAATACTTCATTATCTTTTACCGTAATGCTTACATTATCGTTAGCTATAATTCCGGGAAAAGTTTTGGTTATGCCGATCATTTCTATTGCATTTGTTTCCATGTAATTCCTGTCCAATGCATTTTTATTTTGAGTTAGTGCAAAACTCAAATTTTTTATTTATAAACGAAGCTCACATTACAGCCGCACCTGTCATATATTTTCAAGCACAAATTTTAATGCGGCTTTCAGTCCCGCTTTCGGCGTTTTGTTCATCAAAAAGACCGCAGAAACATCTCTCTGCGGTCTTTTATGCTTGATGCAGCAAATATTGCCGGAATCAATATTTAGATTTAGTCGTCTTTTGCTCCAAGTCCTTCCGGTACAAGACCTGCTTCCAAAGCCGCTTTATATGTTCCGACAACTTTTATTTTTCCGGAAATAATATCATTCTTCATTTCATTTACGGTTTTTACAACTTCCGGCTTCAACTCTGTATTGGTAAGAGCATAATCAAGACCGCCGTCGGCAAGAGTTAATTTATGAACGCCGCTCTGAAATTGTCCTTCTTCAATGCCTTTAAGCGCCATAAGAGCGGCTGTTTCAACTTTTTTTACCATAGAAGTTAAAACTACCGATTTGCCTTCAGCATATTTTCCGGCTTCCCACTGGTCGGAATCCACACCTATTGCCCAAATATTTTTTCCTTGCACGCGGTATTCTTTTGCCTGAGCGATTGCGCCGTTGCCGGTTCCGCCTGCCGCAGAAAAAATTGTGCATACGCCGGAATCGTACCAGTTTTTTGCCTGTGCTTTTGCTTTTTCCGGTGCACTCCAGCTGTTTGCATAATAATCAACGATTGCGGCATCCGGCATTACCGCGCGGATTCCCTGTATATAACCTACTTCAAATTTTGTGATTGTAGCACCCGGCACTCCGCCGATAAATCCGAATTTCGGCTTTTCGATACCGTCCGCTTTTGCCTGCAATGCTGCAACCGCACCTACAAGGAAAGAACCTTGTTCTTCATTGTATACATATTGTGCAAGGTTTTTCGAATCTTTAAGCCAGTCTACATCGACAATCATAAAGTTTTGGTCCGGATATTCCGCCGCAACTTCTTCTATTGCATCCGCAAAAGTAAAACCGCATCCTATGATAAGATCATATCCTTTGTCGGCAGCCTGCTTTAAGTTCGGAACATACATATCCTGTGTTTGACTGGTAATAACATCGTACAAAACGCCGCGTCCTTTTTCATTCCCGATTGAATCGCCGTAAAATTCCAAAATACCGCGCCATGCCGCCGCATTAAATGACGTATCGTCAATGCCGGTTGCATCCGTAAGCAAGCGGACTGTCGGGCGGGAAATATTTTCCGTTTTTTTCTTATTGCACCCTGTAAAAAGTAATGCTCCGGCTGTAAGACAGAGCATTGCGGTAAGAATATTCTTTTTCATTTTGAAAACCTCCATAAGTTTTATTTATGTTTAATTATAAATGCGATTGCGAAAATCACAACAAAAAAAATATTTTTTGTCAGGTAAGCTGCGTGCGATATTTGTAAAAAATAGATAAAGCCGGTATTCAGGATATCAGCTGTTTCGGATAAAACTCGATTTCCGTGTCCGGCAAAGCGTTAAACTTCCATTTAATATTATTTTACGTTATATTTACGCTAAAGTCGCTTTTGTAAACGGCATAATTACATTTAAGAATAAATAAACGAGGAAACAAATGGCAAAAAAGGTACCTATTACCCTGCTCTGCGGATATTTGGGCGCGGGCAAAACCACACTTTTGAATATGATTTTGGCAAATCAAAAGGGATACAAAGTCGCAGTGATTGTAAACGACATAGGCGAAATCAACGTGGATGCGACGCTTATCGAAAAAGACGCGCATATTACGGACAAAAGCAGTCTTGTACCGCTCACAAACGGTTGCATCTGCTGTACGTTAAAAACCGATTTGGTGCAGCAAATTGAAAATCTGATTGCAACCGGTAAGTACGACTATATTTTGATTGAAGCAAGCGGCGTTTGCGAACCTATGCCGATTGCCCAGTCCATCGAATCAATCGCCAACGGAGTTCTGGATAACGTTGTAAGCGTAGTTGACGCAAAACGGCTTGTCGATGAGTTTGCCGAAGGTGCGGAACTAATCAAAAAAGATATGCAGGAAGAGGCGATTGAGTCTCTGATTGTTCAGCAAATCGAATTTTGCTCGACGCTCATCATCAATAAAAAAGACTTGGTAACCGAAGACCAAATGAAAAGAGTGCGTGCCGTAATCAACAAGCTGCAGCCTCATGTAAAAGTGATAGAAACTTCGAGATGCGCGGTTCCGATTGAAGATTTGCTTTCCACCGGACGCTTCGACTTTGAAACGGTTTTTGAAAGTGCAGGTTGGGTTGCGGAACTCGAAAAGCGTGCGGAAGAAAACGATGACGATGAATGCGAGCATGATCATGAACACGAAGAACATGACGAACATCATCATGAAGACTGCGAAAAATGCGGGCACGGACATTGCGAGCACGGTCATCATCACCATCATGAGCACAAACACGACGGAGCGGACGAAGACGAATACGGAATCGGCTCGTTCGTGTATTTCCGCCGCCGTCCGTTTAACCGCGCAAAGCTAGAAGATTATGCGGGAGTTTGGCCGCGCAACATTATCCGCTCAAAAGGCGTTGTTTGGTTCAGCGACGAAGAAGAGACCGCCTACGTTTTTGAAACGGCAGGACGTCAGATTCAGGCGGGTGCATCCGGCAGATGGCTTGCAACGCTACCGAAAAAAGAACGAGACGCAGTGCTTGCCGAAGAACCGAAAGTCCGCGCCGAATGGGATAAAAAAGTCGGAGACCGCATGATAAAACTGTGCATTATCGGGCAAAAACTCGACCGGCAAAAGATTTCCGCAGAACTTGATGCAATGCTTGATTAAACACGGACTTTTATAAATCAACATCTCGATTCAAAGCGTTGAGGTGTTGGCTTCTGTACACAAATCAAACTTCTATTGAGGGCGGCGCACGTTGTATCACTTTTAATTCCACATAAGCCGTCTTTACCGAATTCTATTTATGTAAAAAAGCAATTACTCTGGAGAAGTTATGGAGAACGAGGAATTAAAGCCGTCAGGCTCGGCGGAAAACAAGATGGGAACGATGCCTGTTATGAAGCTCATAATAAATATGTCGCTCCCGATGATGTTTTCAATGTTTGTGATGGCGTTATACAACATTGTAGACAGTATTTTTGTTGCAAAAATCAATGAAGACGCTCTCACGGCAGTGTCTCTGGCATTTCCGGTTCAAAATATGATGATTTCATTTGCAGTCGGAACGGGCGTCGGGGTAAATTCGCTGCTTTCAAGACGGCTGGGGCAGGGAAATCAAGAGGATGTAAACAAAACTGCGATGAATGCGATTTTTCTTGCTTTGTGCAATTTTACCGTCTTTTTTATAGCCGGACTTACACTCGTCAAACCGTATCTTATTTCGCAAAGAGTAAGCGGCGAAATAGTCGCTTACGGTGAAGAATATCTTCATGTTGTACTGTTTTTGTCGTTCGCAACATTTTTGGGCATAACATTCGACAGGCTTTTGCAGTCAACCGGTCATACGATCTACACAATGTATTCTCAGTTGTCGGGAGCCGTGTTCAATGTCATATTCGATCCGCTTTTGATTTTCGGAATAGGTCCGTTCCCTAAAATGGGAATACGCGGAGCCGCATTGGCAACGGTTTTCGGACAGATTTTGGGTCTGTTCGTTTCCGTGTTTTTTAATCTCAAAAAGAATCGGGACATACAATTCAAACTAAAGAATATCATTCCGGAACCGCGCATAATAGGTGAAATTTATAAAGTAGGCGTTCCGTCGATTCTTTTAAGCTCGATAACTTCGTTCACCACATATTTTATAAACATAATACTGGGGACATTTTCAAGCACGGCGATTGCGGTCTACGGTGTATACTTTAAACTTAACAGCTTTATTTTTATGCCGGTGTTCGGATTGAATAACGGAATCGTCCCGATTATCGCATATAATTACGGAGCGAGACGCAAGCAACGTATAACGTCAACAATTAGGAATGCACTTATCCTTGCAATAGGGATAATGCTTTTAGGAACCGCAATATTCGAACTTTTCCCTGCGCAACTTTTAGCTTTGTTTGAAGCCTCGCCCAATATGCTGCAAATCGGGGTTCCCGCAATGAGAATTATTGCTTGCAGCTTTGCAGGTGCGGCGGTTGCCATAACGCTTTCTTCCGTATTTCAGGCATTCGGAAGTGCCGTCTACAGTATGATTGCAACTTTTGTGCGTCAGCTCGTAGTACTCTTGCCCGTAACATATTTACTTTCGCTTGCGGGAAATATTAACGATATTTGGTGGTCGTACCTCATTGCCGAATCAGCTTCCGTTGCCGCCTGCTTGTTTTTCATGCGGCGCATATACAAAAATAAAATTGAAAATCTGGCTTAAATCAATACGCTATGTTTCTCCTCGCAGGAAAACGGGAAACCTTATCCGGCGGAGAATAAACTTGCAATCTCCGGTCTGAATAGCGGCGGGCAGTATGTTTGATTTGTCGATTTTACTGCAAGCTGCAAAGAAGTTTTCTATTATGCGAATATGCGAAAAGTATTCAAAACGAAGGATTGGTTTCGGATAATTTTCGGGTTGCCTATGCTTGCAGTTGGATATTATATTCACATCATAAATGATATTAAATCAAGAGAGGTGTATATGACAAAGGAATTGGAAGCGAAATTAAATCTGTATCTTGCAAACCAGATGGTAGACTACGTAAAAAAGCACAATCTGCATTGGAATTTGAAAGGCAAGTCGTTTTTTACCCTTCATGCAAAACTTGAGGAATTATACGATGCGTCAAACGATATTCTTGACGAAGTCGCCGAGAGAATCCTTGCCTTGGGAGGAAAGCCGGTTTCAAGCATGAAAGGCGCGCTGGCGATCGCGACGATAAAAGAATTAGAAGACGGCGCAAAGTACGAGGAAGAGACGATTAAGGCTCTTGTTTCCGACACGGAATATTGGATTAAAGATTCCAAAGAGATTGTGGAACTTGCCGAAAAAGAAGGCGACGGCGTTACGGCGGATATGTTCAACGGTTATACCAAGAACTATCAAAAATTGGCATGGATGCTAAAAGCGTATAACAGCTAGATTTTTGCCTTTCGCACGGACTTTCGTAAGTCTGTGCAAAAAGCGGATTTTTATTTCGATGATAAAATCGAGGCGTAAGGTTTTGCGTCTCGATTTTTTTAACACGGTTGCATGAGGCGTGAATACGGGACGGGGGTAGAATTTTTTGCACGTTTTCGGAGATAAAAAACAATCCGCTGCATCTAATGTGTTTAGATACAGCTATCTATGCATATTATGTCGAACACCGACTTTCTCTATTTTTATAAATACCGTATGTAGCTTACCAAAAAAATTAAAATATGTAGATAATCCGGGATTCCAAAGGGCGCAAGTCCTTTGGTCGTGCCCAAAGAAGGTGGGTCAAGGGAGGAAAACTGCGTGCGGCGGACGGAAGAATTGGATATGAAAGACATAATCGCTTTCCCGTCCGCTGCAATTTTGCACGGCAAAATTGCGTAAAAGATATCCGCTGGTGTCTTTCATGACCCGTTTTACCGTCCGCCGCTCCCTTGAAATAACGGATTTAAGGCTTGCCTTAGAAGAATGATTTCTTGAGTTTACAAAACTCGAAATTAAACCATTTAGATTTTATATCGCTCGTCCATAGACTTTGCTATGTAATAAGCACCGAGTCCGACCGATGCTTCCAGACAAAACGGCAATATTTTTATCACTTGCAGCGAAGACTTCATCCGTTTTTACCGCCCGTTAATAACATATCTGTTCATAAGATTTTCTAAAAAAAAGGTTTTAAAAGCCGATAATGAAGCATGAGAATTTCGAGTAAACAGAACATTGCGGTCGGAAGTTTATTGCTTGTTCTGTCCGCATTTTTTTCTATCGCACTTATTTTGCAACTCCTCGATTTTGGAAGTTTCGGTCCCGGACATGGAAATATATTTTTCGGAACAGGGCGGATGCTTTATTCCGTTTACGGATTTTCAAGCGTTTTTATTCCGATTTTTCTGCTTTCCGCAGCATTGGCTTGTTTTGCGTCAAAATGGACTGCAAGAAAATCGATGATGCTGCTGACTGCGGTTATCCCGTTTTTCACGTCCGTGTTAACGGAAAAAATTTGCCGCTCCGTGTTCGAAAATTCCGGCTCGTTCGGAAGCGTAAAAATCGCACTTACGGTTATACTCGGCGCAATGCTCGTTGCAATGGAATTTCTTACGGCGGGAATAATTGCAGATAAAATATCGAATCCGGCAAAAGATAAGAATAAAAAAATCAATTCCGAATCGGGTAGCGCAAACACGGAATCCGATACGGAAAATCAAAAAATCTCTGAGAGTAATAGGGAAGAATCCGAAAAAAATATTGATTCTCATGAAGAGCAAGTCAAAGAAAATATTACACAACCGGAAGCCGCTCCCGAAGACGTTGAAGACAAAGAAATAGAGACTACGGCGGAAGACTCTGCAGATTCCGGTAAAGCGGAACAAATCGATAAAGAGCCGGCAAACGATCCTTTTGCGGACGTATTTGATGAAATCGAAGCGAAACCGCAACCCGTGATAACTCCCGAAGAATACGAAGCTTTGACCAATCCCCTCGAAGAATCCTGCACGGAGGAGGGTCTAAGCGGCAACGATACGGAAACGGACGAAGAAATTGAAGAACTTGAATGGCCGGATACATCGGAAATAAAGGCGATGGCGGGAAATCCCGATAAGCCGGAAGATTTTACCGCGCTCGACGAAGATGATACGTTATCCGGCGAAAAATCAAACCCCGAGCCGGATACGGACGAAAGCCGCTATGTCGATTCCGACCCGAATCTTTCGTATTTTGATGCGCCGGAAGAATTCAATCCGAATCCGAAAGAGGCGGAAGCGGTAAAAGAAGAAAATCCGTATTACGAAGGACTTTACGCTCCCGAAGATACCGGCTCGGCGGAAAACTCACAGCCGGAGAGCTTCGTACAAGAGGATGCGGAACCGGCAAACGAAAATGAAAATCCTTATGCCGATGCCGAATATCTTGATTCCCTTAGTCCGAGCATAACCGACCCTTATGAAGAAGACGCACAAGAATCCGCTTTTTTCGACAAAATAGCCGAACAAGAGCGTGAGACCTCCGAAAGTATTTGGTCGGAGGCGGACGACCTTCCTCAGCAAGACCCGCAAGATGAACTAAAAAAAAACGAAAATGAACCGGAATCCGCTCACGACACGTTAGATCCGGATTTTTTTGACATAGATATAAACGCGGAAACACAAGACGAGCTTGAAAATAACCCGCCGGAATATCCGTTTAATATTCATTCTTTGTCAAATGTGTTTGAAGACATGAAAGCGGATGCAATTCGTGAAGTGCGGGAAGAAAAAGCCCGCGCAATGCGTAATATCGAAAAATTATCGGCAGACAAAACTTTCGGCGACGTTTTACCGAAGACTTCCGAATCTTCCGGAGAGCTTCGGTCTCAGTCTGCAGACACGGAGGAAGAGCAAAACGATTCCGCATATAATTCAGCCGATGATGAAGATTCGGAGAGCGTGCACGAAGAGCGGAATCGAAACGGTGTAACTCCTAAAGCGGCGTATAGCGTTCCTACATGTCTTCTTACGGCATTTAAAGACGATCAGTATTGGATTATCGACGATGAAACCGAAGCGGATGCCGTAAAACTTAAAGAAACGCTCAATGAATTCAATATTGAAGCGGAAATAATCGGAATAAAAAAAGGACCGGTTGTAACGATGTTTGAGCTGCTTCCCGCGCACGGCGTTAAGCTCAGCAAAATCGTAACGCTGCAGGATAATATTGCCCTTAGACTGGCTGCAAGTTCCGTGCGTATCGTCGCGCCTATTCCGGGAAGGGCTGCGGTCGGAATCGAAGTGCCTAACAAAAAACGCTCGACTGTAAGTTTTCGAGAAATGATTGAACAGGATTTGTCGGAATTTAAGTCCATGTCGATTCCGGTTGTTCTCGGAAAAGATATTTTAGGCAAACCGCAACTTTTGGATCTCGTAAAAACTCCTCATCTTTTGATTGCGGGCGCAACAGGAGCCGGAAAGTCGGTATGCGTAAACAGTATGATTCTTTCGATTCTCTACAAACGCGCGCCGGAACAGGTAAAATTGATTCTTATAGATCCGAAAATCGTTGAATTAAAACTTTACAATAATATTCCGCATTTGCTCACGCCTGTCATAACCGAATCCAAGCGCGCTTTTCAGTCTCTGCAATATTGTCTGTGCGAAATGGAACGCCGTTATGCTTTGCTCGACGGCATGGGTGTCCGCGATATTACAAGCTACAACAGGCGCATAAAGGAACGTAATATTTGTACGGAAAAGCTGCCGTATATCGTGGTTATAATAGATGAATTTGCTGATTTGATGGCAACGACGGGAAAAGAACTTGAATCGACTGTTGCACGTCTTGCCGCGATGAGCCGCGCAGTCGGAATTCACCTTGTACTTGCAACTCAGCGTCCGTCAATCGATGTAATAACGGGATTGATTAAAGCGAATATTCCGAGCCGCATAGCGTTTATGGTCGCGTCAAAAATGGACAGTCGAATTATTATAGATCAAGTTGGAGCGGAAATGCTTTTAGGTAAAGGAGATATGCTTTACGCAAGCGCAGCAGATCCGTTCCCTGTGCGTATTCAAGGGACTTTTGTAAGCGATACCGATGTTGAAAACGTCGTAGAATACGTAAAAGGTCTCGGAGAGCCGGATTATATCGACGATGAGATTTTTTTTGACGACGACGAAGATTCCGAACCGCTTTTAATTCAGGACGGAAACGACCCGCTGTATGCGGAAGCACTCGATATCGTTATTCAGTCGGGAAAGGCAAGCGCATCTTATATTCAACGTCGGCTTAAAATCGGTTACAATCGGGCAGCACGTTTAATAGAAGAGATGGAAGAACGCGGTATTGTAGGGCCTGCAAACGGTTCCAAGCCTCGCGAAATAATTCATGTTCCCACTTAAATTTGCTTCGGAATACTCTGCATTATGCTTAATGCGGAGCCGAAAAGCCGCTTCCGCATTATTTCTCAATAAAAATATTCTAATTTGTTGACGAAATTATTTTGCGCTTATTATCTTAATTACATAACACAAAAGATGGGATGGATATGATGACTGAATCCACTGAAGAAAAGCATGGTACGCAGGAAGAAATCAATGAAAAAGAAGATGTAAAAACTGCGGACACGGAGCAAACTTCCGAAGATTCTTCCGTCGACGACGGAAAAGATGAGCCGCAAACGGACATTTCCGACAAAGATAAAATCGAATCTCTCGAAAAAGAAAATGCGGAACTCAAGGATCAACTTTTACGCCGCGCTGCGGATTTTGACAATTACCGTAAGCGCGTCATAAAAGAAAAAGCGGAAACTGCAGAATATGCGAATTCCAATCTGCTTGCGGATTTGCTTGAAAGTCTTGATAACTTTGACCGCACGGTTGATGCGGCTGCAACGGCTACGGATGCAAAATCCATTGCGGACGGAATCAAGATGATTAACAATACTTTGGTTTCCATGTTGGAATCGAAGTACGGGCTTACGAGCTTCGGTAAAGCGGGAGAACCTTTTTCTCCCGACGAGCATGAGGCTTTACGGAGCGAAGAAGGTGATGTTTCCGAGCCGGTTCTAAAAGAAGTCTATCTGAAAGGTTATAAACTTAAAGATAGAATTATCCGGCACGCAAAAGTTATGGTAACAATGCCTGAATCTTCGAAATCTTAATTTATAAACCGGAAATCCGGTTTGATTTAAAATCAATTTGTTTTTGACTTAGGAGGAACAATAAAATGGGAAAAATTATCGGTATAGACCTTGGAACAACCAATTCATGTGTTGCCGTCATGGAAAACGGCGAACCTGTCGTAATTCAAAACTCCGAAGGCGGACGCACAACGCCTTCAATCGTCGGTTTTACGTCAAAAGGAGACCGCATTGTCGGACAGCCTGCTAAAAACCAGATGGTTACGAACCCGAAAAATACTATTTATTCGGTAAAGCGGCTCATCGGACACAGATTCTCCGAATTGCAGGGCGAGGCGACAAAACTGCCGTATAAAGTAATTGATAACGGTGCAGACTGCCGCGTTGAAGTTGAGCAGAACGGCGAGAAAAAGCAGTACAGTCCGCAGGAAATAAGCGCGTTTATTCTGCAAAAAATGAAAAAGACGGCGGAAGACTACCTCGGCGAAGAAGTTACGGAAGCGGTTATCACCGTCCCCGCCTACTTCAACGATTCTCAGCGGCAGGCTACAAAAGATGCCGGAAAGATTGCAGGTCTCGACGTAAAGCGCATTATCAACGAGCCGACCGCCGCGTCTTTGGCGTTCGGTTTTAATAAGGATCAGAAAAACGATAAAACGATCGCCGTTTACGATTTGGGCGGCGGTACTTTCGATATTTCCATTTTGGAACTCGGCGACGGCGTTTTTGAAGTCAAATCGACGAACGGAAATACGCACCTCGGCGGAGACGACTGGGATCGCTGCGTTATCGATTGGCTTATCGCGGAATTCAAAAAGGATTCAGGAATCGACCTTTCCGGCGACCCGATGGCGATGCAGCGTTTGCGCGAAGCCGCTGAAAAAGCGAAAATCGAACTTTCCGCGCAAACAAGCACGGACATCAATCTTCCGTTTATTACGGCGGACGCAAGCGGTCCGAAGCACCTGCAAAAGTCTCTGACACGCGCGCAGTTCGAGCAGATGACCGATCACTTGTTCCAAGCGACGAAAGAGCCGTGTTTGAAGGCTCTTAAAGATGCTGAAATTACGGCGGACAAAGTTGACGAAGTTTTGCTTGTCGGCGGTTCGTCCCGTATGCCGAAAGTGCAGGAAATCGTAAAACAGATTTTCGGAAAAGAAGGCAGCCGCGCGGTAAACCCCGACGAAGCGGTGGCGGTTGGAGCTGCAATTCAGGGCGGTGTTCTCAAAGGCGACGTAAAAGACGTTCTTTTGCTTGACGTTACGCCGCTTTCACTCGGAATTGAAACGATGGGCGGAGTATTTACCAAACTCATTCCGCGCAACACGACAATTCCGACCAAAAAGAGCCAGATATTCTCCACCGCTGCGGACAGCCAGACTGCGGTCAGCATTCACGTATTGCAGGGAGAGCGCGAGATGGCGGCACAGAACCGCACGCTCGGAAACTTCGACCTCGTAGGCATTCCGCCGGCTCCGCGCGGTGTTCCGCAGATTGAAGTTACGTTCGACATCGACGCGAACGGCATCGTACACGTTTCCGCAAAGGATTTGGGAACGGGCAAAGAACAGCACATTCAGATTACGTCGTCCAGCGGTTTAAGCGAAGACGAAATTAACCGCATGGTAAAAGACGCTGAAGCGAATGCTGCTTCCGACAAAGAAAAACGCGAAGCCGTTGACGCGAAGAACGAAGCGGATAGCTTGATTTATGCGACGGAAAAGAGCTTGAAAGACTTGGGCGCAAAGGTAAGCGATGCGGAAAAGCAGAATATCGAAACTGCGGTTGCAGAGCTTAAAAAAGCTGTTGAAAGCGATAATACCGCCGACATCAAAGCGAAAACCGAAAGCTTAAAGCAGGCGTCTTATAAACTTGCCGAAGAAGCCTACAAGCAGAGCGCACAAGCCGGTTCGGGTACTGCAGATGCGGGTACGACAGGTAACGGCGGTAATGAAAGTGCTTCTTCCGATTCCGGAGAAGCAAAAAGCGGATTCGATAAAGGCTCCGCGGAGGATGTGGATTACGAAGTCCACGATGATAAATAAGCGGTTTAAAATGTAGTGTAAGTTTTTACAAAACTTACACTACCGACAACTCAGCGTAAAAAATCAAAGGAGATACCGCATAATCGATATGATTTCCGGTATCTCCTTGACTATTAGATAAGTTTATATTTTTTTGATATACTGCGCTATATTTTTTATAACGCAACAGGTTTTATATGGCAAAACGAGATTATTATGAAGTTCTTGGTGTTCCCAAAGGCTCTTCTTTAGACGAAATTAAAAAAGCATATAGAAAACTCGCCATTAAATATCACCCGGACAGAAATCCCGGAGATAAAGAAGCGGAAGCCAATTTCCGCGAAGCAACGGAAGCGTACGAAGTTCTTTCCGACGATAAAAAACGTCCTTTGTATGATCAGTACGGATTTGCCGGTCTTGAAGGTATGAATCAAGGCGGCGGAGCACAATATTCTCATGCGTTCAACGATTTTGCGGATTTGTTCGGCGGCATGGGCGGCGGTTTCGGCGATATTTTTGACAATCTTTTCGGAGGCGGATTCCGTTCTTCAAGAAGGAGCGGTCCGGCAGCAGGTGCAAGTCTGCGTTACGATTTACGCATATCTTTTAAAGACGCAGTTTACGGAACAAAGACCGAAATCCGCTTTCGCCACAACGAAACTTGCTCGACTTGTAAAGGATCGGGCTGTGCTGAAGGCGGAAGCAAAAAAACGTGTTCAACTTGCGGAGGCACCGGACAAATAAGACACAGCTCCGGATTTTTCAGTGTACAGCAGCCATGCAGAGAATGCGGCGGTACGGGACAGGTAATCGATAAACCGTGTAAAGATTGCAGAGGAAGCGGAGTTCAGGAAAAAAGCAAAGTTATTTCCCTTACGATTCCTGCCGGAGTCGACAACGGAAAACGCATAACAATTCCCCGTCAAGGCGATGCGGGAGAAAACGGCGGAGAAGCAGGCGACCTTATAGTCATTCTACATGTTGAAGAGCATCCGTATTTTGAGCGCAGCGGACAAGATTTATATTGCGCGGTTCCGATAAGCTTTACACAAGCGATACTCGGTGCCGAAATTACCGTTACTGCGCTCGACGGTACAAAAATCGACATAAAAATACCCGGCGGAACGCCAAACGGCAAATTATTGCGTGTAAAGGACAAAGGAGTTCCGATTACGGGAACGGGGCGCAACGGAGACTTGTACGTAAAAGTTATTGTGCAGCTTCCGCAACGCATTACAGCTTCTCAATCGGAACTGCTCAAAAAATATATGGAACTTGAAAAGCCCAAATCCGATCCGCAGCTGCTCCCGCTCACATCTCTCGGGCGGTAGACTTTATAAAAAAACGATTCTGCATTTTTACGATATGTAAAATTGCAGAAAATATATTAAATTAAGGAATTATTATGAAAAAGGTTATAAGCGGAAAAGTTCGAGAAGTTTACGATTTGGAAGACGGTAGAATGGTTATTGTTACAACCGACCGTATTTCCGCATTCGATGTGATTTTACCTACGATGATTAAGGATAAAGGCAAAGTCTTAAACGCTCTTTCCGATTTTTGGTTTGATTTTACCGGCGACATAGTAAAAAATCACATGATTTCTTCGGATTTAAAAGATATGCCCGTCGAATTTCAAAAGCCGGAATACGAAGACCGTACAATCCTTGTAAAAAAACTTAAAATGATTCCTTATGAAGTAATTGTGCGCGGCTATATGTTCGGCAGTATGTACGATGCGTATAAAAAAGGCGAGCCGTTTTTGGGGCATAAATTTTCTAAGGAATACGCGCTTGCGGAAAAACTTGCGGAACCGATTGTTACTCCGTCAACAAAGGCTAGCGAAGGGCATGATATTAACGTTACGCTGGATTATATGAAGAAAGATCTGGGCGATGAGCTAGGTTCAAAAATAGAAAAAGCCGCTCTTGCCGTCTACAAAAAATGCTATGATCACGCTTTCAAGAACGGAATTATAATTGCAGACACGAAATTCGAATTCGGATTAGACGAAAACGGCGAACTGATTCTTGCAGATGAAGTCCTAACTCCCGATTCAAGCCGCTTTTGGAATCTTGCAGAATACAAAGAGGGAAAAAGCCCCGCAAGTTATGATAAGCAGTTTATCCGCGATTGGCTCAAAGAAAATCACTTGGACGGAAACCCGGACATAAAAAGCATTCCGGCGGAGATAGCGGAAAAAACGGCTTCCCTTTACCGCGAATGCCGCGAAAGAATTTGCGGATAACGCTCAAAGTTTCGTATAACATTAAAACGGCTATTATTGCGCAATGTCGAACGGCATTGTGCCGGCGGCTTTATATTCTCCGCAAAGCGCGCCGAACATTGCGGCAAACGTATACGGAGAATAGCTGTAGCCTAAAATAATTTCGTCCGCCCATTCGAGATTTACCGCGCTTACGGGAGACATAATCGAAAGGACGGCGATTTTCTTGCCGCTTTCTTTTAGCGCATTTGCTATATCCGCGCTCCTTGCGCTTGATACGCAGATTACGATTGTATCGTATGCTTGCGCGGTTTTCTTAATATTTTCGCTCATCCATTCCGTTTCGATGGGTCCAAGCTCGTAACCGAATCTGAATTCTCCGCAGTTTTTATATCTTTTTTTACCTTCTTCAAAAAATTTAGGGAGCGCGCCTGCCAAAAGAACTTTTCCGGCTTTATCGCTATTCAACGGAAGATCCGTCTCTTTCAATACGGTTACGGAGCGGCAAGCCTGCTCAAGAAAAAATTTTTGTCCTTCACGGTCGGGAATGGATTCCGAAATTCTATTCGGATCGGGATAAAGAGGAGCCGCATTGCCGCCTTTAAAATAATCCAGCTTTGCTTTTATCACGCGGAAAGCGGCATCTTTTACGCGCGCGCGGAATTCGGAACTTTCCGACATAAGCGCAAGATTATTCGTCCAAAGAGCCTCATGCAATTTTGCGGTGGTAGATGAAATCAATATATCATTACCTGCCTCAATCGCCGCCCTGAACGCATTGCTCAGCGAGCCTGCAAAAATAGTAGCACCGTTCATCATCATGTCATCGGTAATTATCAATCCTTCATAGCCCAGACGCTCCCGCAATAAATCCGTCAAAAAATATTTTGAAAGCGATGCCGGCGCACCGCTCTTGTCGATTTGCGGAAAACTTAAATGCCCCGACATTATTGCAGGTATTTTTTCTTTTATAAGATATTTAAAAGGAACAAGCTCCCGACTTTCAAACGTTTCAAAATCAATGTCGATGCTCGGAAGAAATACGTGAGAATCAAAACCGGTGTCTCCGTGTCCCGGAAAATGTTTTGCCGTCGGAATAACTCCCGCCGCAATACTTCCTGCCGTAAAGGCACTTCCGAGAAATCCCGTTTTTGCCGGGTCGCCCCCGAACGAACGCGTACTTATAATAGTTGAATCGTGATTTGTGAATAAATCAACGGTGGGGGCGAAATTCATGTTGATTCCCAAAGCCTTTATTTCGCGGCTTATATAAAATGCACTGTACCACGAATCGGCAGGATAGCCGGAAGCCCCGACAGCCATATTGCCCGGCGTGTTGGAGGTCTCGCCTTTGACGTGTCTAATCCAACCGCCTTCTTGATCCGTCGCAACAAACAATGGGATTTTAAATCGACGGAGAGAAGCGCGTTTTTGCAGAGAGGAAACGGATTTTGCAACAAGTTTTAAGTCTTCCGTATTCCAGCCGAAAACTTTAACGCTTCCGAGTCCGCGTTCAACCCACTGAAAAAGAATTTCTTCAGGCTCCGCGCCTGCCCATCCGAACATCAGAATTTGAGAGAGAAGCTCCGTATCGGTCATCCGATCCGTTATCGCATGGGCAAGTTCTTCATTCGGATAGCGGCTCCAAAAATCGACACCGGCAGGCAAGTTTGACTTTGCGGCGGATAATATTGCCGCACATAAAAAAAGCCCGAAAAAGGCAACGGATTTTTTCATTTTTTGTCGTAATTAAATGAGTTTATGTATTTTTCTGCGGCATAAGCTGCAACGGCACCATCGCTTGCCGCCGTAATAATCTGTCTGAGCGGCTTGGAGCGAACGTCTCCCGCAGCAAAAATTCCTTTAACCGATGTGTGCATAAGTTCATCCGTTTTTATATAACCTGCTTCATCTTTAAGAACATCTTGCACCAAATCCGTACGCGGAGTCATTCCTACAAGAATAAAAACTCCGCTCGCTTCAATTTCTTTTTGCACGCCGCTTTTGACATTCTTAATCACTACGGAACTTACCGCACCGTTTGCACCCGCTTTTATTTCTTTTACGGTAGAATCGTATTCCACCGTAATTTTTTTATTTGCATTTATCCTGTCTATATTGACTTTTTGCGCACGCAATGTATCGCGGCGATGAACAAGAGTAACTTTTTCACCGAGTTCCGCAAGATAAAGAGCTTCCGTACATGCGGAATCTCCGCCGCCGACGACGACGATTTTTTTATTGCGGAAAAAAGGTCCGTCGCAGACGGCACAGTATGAAACGCCTCTACCCGTCAATTCTTTTTCACCGGGCGCACCTAATGCACGATGCTCCGCGCCTGTTGCAATCAGTATTGCCCGGGCACGATATGTTTCTTTTGCCGTTTCGACCGTAAACGAATCTTCTTCTTTTTTTATTGAAGAAACTTGCGTAGAAATAACTTTTGCCCCGAAAGACTCCGCTTGCTTTTGCATTTTATCCGCAATTTCATAGCCGCTTATCGCTGGAAATATGCCGGGATAATTTTCAAGGTCGGCAATTTGCAAAGCCTGTCCGCCGGAACCGGAACTGTCTATAACGATTGTGGAAATACGGGAGCGGGCTGCATACATTGCTGCAGTGAGACCTGCAGAACCTGCGCCGATTATTAAAAAATCAATATTAGTCATGCTTTAATTATAAATATATTTTTATTTATGAATAGTTATAAACGTATAAAAAAATTCTGCCGCACCGAGTGATTTTTCCGCAATAGCCGGTCAGCTTTCTTTACGCGGTATGGAAGCATTTTTTGAAGCGGCGCGGTTGAG
>ERZ772960.807-NODE-807-length-26495-cov-12.901815_pt1 | contig 26495 bp, 31 predicted proteins | sample MGYA00580678_ERZ772960 | MGnify/ENA primary metagenome ERZ772960 (study PRJEB29015, sample SAMEA2737930) | human oral metagenome | biome: human oral; feature: human-associated habitat; material: dental | place: China | collected 2059 ... | reverse complement strand
GTTTTTTCGCATCGCGCACGAGAATTTTCTTGATCTCAATGCGTGCACCACAGCGCTCCGTGATCGTATCCGCATTGATCGAGAGTGTACGCACTACCCCCGAGCCAACCGTCCCCGCTCCGAGAAGTGCAATTTTGATTGTGTTCACCGAATTTTATCCCCCATGTCAAGCCTGTCCAATGACCTCGAGTTTTTCTACACCGTCGACCACATCCAACCTTTCCAGCAGCGTCTGCAAACCGTTGTGCAGTTTTGCCGTTTCGAGGGAGATGTTCACCGTCGCAGCTCCGCATGCGGGAAACCCCTGATCGATGGTCATGACATTGCCCCCCTCCTCTGCGATAACCTGCAGAACCCCCTGTAATGTACCGCGCCGATGGCGGAGCAGCATAGAGAGCGTGACAATCTTATCGCGCGTCGCTTCAAAGAAGGAATACACATAATCCTTGTACTTGTAGTACGCGCTGCGACTGAGATTTGCTTTGACGACTGCCTCGTTGACCGTACGCACTTCTCCGCTGTTGATGAGCTCCTTTGCGAGGATGGTCTTTTTGATTGCCTTCGGCAAAATTTCCTCACGGACGAGATAAACACCTGTCATATCAATTTTCATGAGTAACTCCTTCAATGGATAGAAAGGCTTTTATAACGATCTAATTATATCATATGTGAAAGAAATCACCAAATAGCAGTACGTACTAAATTTTATTTTCCGTCCCGTTCATCAGTCGCTTGATATTCTCACGGTGGCGGACGATGACAAGCAGTGCCGCAATTACCGTGAACACGATATACTCCATCGGATATGCAAACAGGGCGGCAAGAATCGGTGTGAGGACACCTGCGACAACTGAGCCAAGTGAAACATAGCGTGTCATATAGACAATCGTAAACCAAAGGACAAAGACGATCAGGGTCACATTTCCCATCAACATAGTCAGAACGCCGAGCGAGGTAGCAACCCCTTTTCCCCCATGAAACCGCAGGAACAACGAGAAACTGTGTCCAACTATGGCAAGAAGACCGCCTATGACCGCGGCAAGCGGGGTTCCGACAAGGGAGAGTCCCAGTAAAACACCTGCCTGTCCTTTGAGGCTGTCCGCAAGGAAGACGATGATGCCGGGAACTTTCCCGAGCGTTCGCCACGCATTTGTCGCACCGATGTTATGACTGCCATACTTCCGTAGATCCGTATGCCAGAAGAGTTTCCCGAGAATCAGTCCACTCGGAATAGAGCCGACCAGATAGGCAATAACGCCCGTCAGAAGGTACTCTGTCATCACTCTTCCTCCTTGCGGGCACGCACGACAAGGCGCAGCGGTGTTCCCTCAAAGCCGAAGCTCTCGCGCAGACGATTCTCAATGAAACGCAGATAGGAGAAATGCATGAGTTCCGGATCGTTTACGAATACGATGAAGGTCGGCGGTGTGATTCCCACCTGCGTGACAAAGAGAATTTTGAGTTGCTTTCCCTTCTTCGTCGGCGGCGGGTTGACCGAGACGGCATCACGAATCAGCTCGTTAAGCACGCTCGTCTTGATGCGCATGGACTGCTGCTCCGCAACGTATTTGACAAGCTCTGTCACGCGCTCGACGCGCTGCCCTGTGAGTGCTGATGTATAGAGTACAGGCGCATATTGGAGAAAGCCCAGTTTTTCACGCAGATCGTCCGTGAAGCGAAGCGTCGACTTATCGTTCTTCTCAGGGAAGATATCCCATTTGTTCACAACGATGATAACGCCCTTGCCGGATTCGTGGACATAGCCCGCGATCTTCGTATCCTGCTCCAGAATTCCCTCGGCGGCGTTGATGACCATGAGAACGACACCCGCACGGTCAATGGCACGCAGGGAGCGCATCACACTGTACCGCTCCACGGGCAGACTGATCTTCCCCTTGCGGCGCATCCCTGCAGTATCAATAAGAAGATACTTCGCCCCATCCCGTGTAAAGTGTGTGTCGATCGCGTCGCGGGTCGTCCCGGGCACATCGCTGACAATGACGCGCTCCTCGCCGAGCAGACGATTCACAAGTGAGGATTTGCCGACATTCGGACGACCAACCACTGCAATTGCAATTTCATCCGCATTGATATTCTCCTCTGCCTCTTTTGGAAATGCTGCAACAACAGCATCCAGAAGGTCGCCGAGATTCATCGCATTGGATGCTGAAATGGGAATTGGATCACCCAGACCGAGCGAATAGAAGTCGTAGATCAACGCCTCACGCTCGAAGCTGTCAATCTTGTTGACCACAAGGATCACGGGCTTTTGTGTACGCCGCAGAAGCCGCCCGACCTCCTCGTCCGAGGAGGTCAGCCCAGCACGTCCGTCGACGAGGAAGAGAATGACATCCGCCTCCTCCATCGCGAGCTCTGCCTGACTGCGCATGGAGCGGAGGATATGGTCGCTCTCGTCAAACTCGATGCCGCCCGTATCTATTATCGTAAACTCGTGGTTCAGCCACTCCGCATCCATATAGATGCGGTCACGCGTCACCCCCGGCATGTCATCGACAATCGACACGCGCTTCTTACCAATTTGATTGAACAGCGTTGATTTACCGACATTCGGCCGTCCGACCACTGCCACAATGGGTTTGCTCATCGTTTTTCGCTCCTCTCATGAATTCTTTAGTGTGCAGCGGCGGGTTTTGTATATCCCGCATTGCTCTGCCATGTATATCCCCCACTCAGGCGCTCACGATGGTAGTGTGCCCAGTCCGTGAGTGCCTCATGATAGTCGCGCCCCGTCGCCACCGGCTCAATACGGATATGCGGAAATTCTTTCTGCATTGCATCGAGAGAAATATCGTCTAGGAACACATCCTCGCCCTCGCGCAGAGAGGAAGCAGGAATCAGCACACCGTCCACGGAATGTGGGAGTTTACGAAGTGCTGCCGCTATGTCATGCCCCGTAAGAAGTCCCGACACATTGACCGTCGCTCCGAAATGTTCATTGATAACAGGAAGAACATGAATTCTCTGCACATCGGGGTCGAGCTTGCGCGCCAGGCGCTCCATCACAGGTGCGACAGCCGTGCCGCTGATAACGACGAGTCTGGAATCCTCATCCATGGTATTTGTGCCGTCACCGGCAGCCGTCCACTCTTCGATAAAATTTCGCGTCAGTCCGATCCCGTTGTCGAGCTGGGGAAACCCGTCGTACATTTCGGCAGGTGGGACCTCACGTCCCGCCAGAAAGTAGAACTCATCGCCAAGGTAGATGAAGGTGCGCCCCTCCTCTGCACGCATCCTCTCCTGCCACGCCTCCACCTGATCAATGACGCGTGCGGCACCAGCGCGATCAAACTGAATGAGCGGAAACGGATCCGTGCGATGCTTTGTTAATCCCACGGGCACGATTGCAAGGGAAAGCGCATGGGGACGGCGTTCTGTGATGTCACGGATCGTACGCTCAAGTTCCTCCCCATCGTTCAGTCCATAGCAGAGCACTACCTGTGTATGATAATCCGCGCCCGCTTTCTCAAGTTTGGTCAGCTGCCCGAGGATATCCGCCGCCCCCTTGTAACGCAGGATCTCGGCACGCAGCACAGGATTTGTGCACTGCACGGACACGTAGAGCGGCGAGAGATGATATCGTTCAATCCGCGCAAAATCCGCCGCTCCCATATTTGTGAGCGTCACGAAATTCCCGTAGAGAAAGGAAAGGCGATAGTCGTCATCCTTGACAGAGAGACTGTGGCGCATGTCGGGTGCAATCATATCGACAAAGCAAAAATAGCAGTGATTCGCGCAGGAACGTATTCCATCAAAAACTGCACGCTCGAACTCCACGCCGAAGTCCTCGTCGTAATCCTTGTCAAACGCAATGAGCTCCTGCTCCCCATCTGCGTGCTCCACAAGAAGCTCAATCTCCTCATCTGCCATTGCAAAGCTGAAGTCAATGATGTCGCGCAGGGGAGTATTGTTGACCGAAAGGATCTTATCCCCCGGTACGAGTTCCAGCTCCTCGGCAATGCTGCCCTCAAGAACGCGCAAAATAACCCCTGGATATCCTTTCGCCATACGCCCCCCTTTCTCCATGAAAAAGGAGTGACATTTCATCACTCCTCTACTATCGTATGAAATTATTGACAACCCTTACTTCAGCCAGTCGAGATGAGCCTCGACCTGACCTTCCGTATTCTCGCTCGCCTCAGCCTGTTCCGACTGGTGCTCGTCCACATACTTCTTGATATCAGCATTGTCCGCGTCACGCTTCGCCTTGGTGATCGAAAGCGAAATGCGCTTGCGCTTCGTGTCGATACGAAGCACCTTGACTGTCACGATATCGCCCGTATGGACGGCCTCGTCTGCACGCTCAATGCGCTTCTCGGCAAGCTCACCCATCGGAATAAGGCCATCAAAGCCCGGCTCGATCTCCATGAACGCACCGAAGTCCGTCAACTTGATGATCTTGCCCTCAATGAAGTCGCCCTCAGCGTACTTCTCTGCCTTTTCCACCCACGGATCCGGAAGGGTATCCTTGACCGAGAGAGAAATGCGCTTTGCGTCTTTGTCAACACTCTTGACAAAGACATCAAGCTCCTGCCCAACTTCGAGCACCTCCGACGGATGCTTCACGCGATGCCATGCAAGATCCGAAATGTGAGCAAGTCCGTCCACGCCGCCGATATCGATGAATGCACCGTAGTCGACAAGGCGCTTGACCGTACCGCGCACAGTCATCTCGGGCTCAATTGCCGAGAACACTGCCTCCTCCTTCTCCGCGCGATCACGCTCGAGAAGCTTGCGGCGCGAAAGGACGAGACGACGCTTCTGAACATCGATCTCGATGATCTCCGCCTCAACCGTCTGATCGACGTAAACTGCGAGATCCTTGACAAAGTGGAGCTCCATCTGGGACGCAGGGATAAATCCGCGCAGACCCATGACGTAGGCAACAAGACCGCCCTTGACCTCTTTCGCGATCTTTGCTTCGACCGTCTCACCCTTCGCCTGAATCTCCTCGATGTCCTTCCAAGCAGCCATCTTGTCTGCCTCTACCTTGGACAGACTGCCGCCATTATCGCCGCCGAGCGACTTGATGTAGACATCAATCTCATCGCCGACCTTCACAACATCGTGTGCATCGTCCGGCGCAGGAACGGCAAGATCCCTCTTAGAGACAGGAATCTCCTGCTTGTAGCCGATATCGACATACGCCTCGTCGCGGGATACCTGAACGACTACCCCTTTGACAACTGTACGCTCTTGGATATCGGGCATATCTTCCTGTTCCAAAAGTTCCTTCATGCTCTGTTCTGACACTGTTTATAAACCTCCTTGATAATCCAGTCCGGTGTTGAAGCACCGGCTGTAATACCAATTTTATTAACATGACCCAACCACTCATCCTGCAGCTCCGCTACAGTTTCGATATGGTATGTCTTGCACTTTGTGGCACATAGTTGTGCAAGCCGCGATGTGTTCGCACTGTTCTTGCCGCCGACGACAATCATCACATCGACGTTTTTAGCAAGCTCCAGTGCTGACGCTTGACGCAGATCCGTCGCAGTGCATATGGTGCGCAGGATCTTGATCTCACGTGACTTTTCCAAGAGACAGGACACAATGCTCCGAAACTTTTCGCCAGAGAACGTCGTCTGTGAAACGATGCCAAGCTTGCCGATGGACGGAAGTGCATCGACCTCCGCCTCCGTTTCGATAATATAGGCATTTTGTTCTGTCCATTCGAAGATACTCTTGACCTCCGGATGATTCTTCTCTCCAACAATGACAACCGTATACCCTTCCTCGGATAACAGTTTTGCCGAGAGCTGTGCCTTCTTGACGTGCGGACAGGTTGCATCCACGAGCTCTAAACCGCGAGACTCCGCCTCCTCATACACCTTTGGTCCCACTCCGTGCGAGCGGATGATGACAAGACCATCCTCCATCTCATCGAGTGAGCTGACAGTACCGACGCCCTCATTCTTCAGGCGCTCCACCATCTGTGGATTATGAATGATCGGACCAAGCGTACTGGATGTGCCATCCGTAGAGGCGTTCTGTCGAGCAATCTCAATGGCGCGTTTCACACCGTAACAAAAGCCCAGATGCTCTGCTAAAATAACCTCCATAGACCTCACCACGTTGTGTAATGATTCTCAATGAATCCACACATACATAATCTCATCCACACAATCTGTGTAACAGTATAACACGCGAATCCTTCCCACGCAAATAAAATTTTTCTCTCTGTCACATATATCAACCGTTGACAATATGTTTTGCTGCAAACAGTGCAACAAGCCCGAGTGCAATGCTCAAAACGATATAGAGAACTGCGGCCGTGTACCGCCCCTCCTCAAGAAGGGTGAGTGTCTCAAGAGAGAATGTGGAAAACGTCGTAAAACCGCCGCAGATCCCCGTCTGTAAAAAGAGCACAAGGCGCGGGTCAAGGCCGCTATGTCTTCCGACAAAGCCAACAATCAGGCCAATGCCAAAACAGCCGATCAGATTGACCACAAACGTGCCGAGTGGAAAGCCGCTGTCCAATTTCGGAACAACCTGTCCGATGAGATAACGACAAACAGCACCGAGTGCGCCGCCAAGCCCAACGGCTAGGAGATTCATTGCCCAACTCCGCGCAGATGCGAGGTATCGTTCATCAATGTCACAATGGCGAAGCCATCATCCTCAAAACGAATCTTGTTGACAGCTGTGTTGAGCTGGGATATATGCCATATCGAACGAATCGGCATGGCGAGTATATCGGCAAGCAGGATTCGGATGGATGCTCCATGTGAGACAATGACAATGCGTTTTCCGCGATGCAGTTCTGCAATCTCACGAACGCGGCCCGCCACGCGCTTTTGAAAGTCCGGAAACGGCTCGCTGTCCTGAATATCCGCATACTCGGGATCGTTGTAGAACTGTTTCATTGCATTCGGATTTTCTGCATTGACATCGCTGAAGCTCCGCCCCTCCCACGCGCCGAAATTCAGCTCGCGCAGCAGCGGATCTGGCGTAACCGTCAGACCAAAACGAGCAGCAAGCGGTGCCGCCGTTTCTATCGCGCGCGTGAGATCACTCGCATAGATAGCATCCACATGATCGAGCCCGAGATTTCGTCCAAGTGCCTCTGCCTGTGCACGCCCCGTCTCCGAGAGCGGCACATCTGAGTGCCCCTGAAAGCGTCCCGTTTGATTCCACTCCGTCTCCCCATGTCGGATGATGATGATTTCTGTCATCTTCCTCTCTCCCTTATATCATTATGGTTGAATCTCACAGACAACACCGCCGGAAATCAGGCGCACCGTCTGCATATAACGGTAACGTCCATCAAACTCTGCGGCAAGTTTCAGCGTCTTTTGCACAACATCCTGCGCCTGCAGATCCGATGCCCAGAGAACACCGACCACGGTTCCACTGTGTGCGACAAGGGTTCCGAGTGCCCCCCATCGTTGAGCAGAAACAATGAACTCCTCCAAATGAGGCTTTTCCAAATGTTCCTGATTGAGCCGTGCGCTTCCCGTCGCGACTTGACCCAGCAGCATTTCCTTCCGATGTCCATGTGTGCGAAACGCCTGATCCACCATATGAAGAAGCTGCCGATATGCCGCATCCTGATTCCCACGATTGCCCTTACTCTTATAATACGCAATCGTGTCAACCGTTCCGCCCACATCGAAAATCGAAATGGAAAGGAGCGGGACATTGCCATACTGCCCGAAGAGTTCCCCCGTCGTGTGACTGACATGGGACAGCCCCCCGAACGCAATGCCATCGCTTGGCTCAATGGCAATAGCGATGTCCATGATCTCGCACCCCGTAAGCTCCCGACCAAAACTGCGTGCCGTCACATAAGCGACTGCCGCGATATCCGCACTTGAGGATGCCATCCCCTTTCCCTGAGGAATTTCAGAGGACAAACGGATGCCGAACGGAAGGGAATCCTGTCCGATGTACGCAAGCGTTCGCGCCACTGCCTCCTCTGCCTTTGCACCAAGCCCGTGCATCCCCGTAAACGCATCGGAAACCGTCGCCACAGCGTACATACTGATGGGTGCGGTCACAAGGAACGGTGTCCCATCGAGGACACCTTCCACAAGTTCGCCACAGGACGCCGGTGCTTTTGCAATTATCTCCATAAGAGCCCCCAAACATTTGAATAAGATGAAGCCAGTGAAAATACCGCAAGGACAATGGTCTCCGTAAGTACGGTTGCCGCACCGTAGACATCTCCCGTCACGCCTCCGAGAATCGCGGTCATCCGGCGGCAAAAGAGGAGTGAGAAGACAATGCCAATCACAAGTGCGAGCGTCGCAAGGAGTCCGATCGGAATAACGAGTACAGATGTCGTAACGACAGCAATCGCAACAGTCCTGCGATCCGCCATATCCGCGAACGTCTTCCCCATGCCATCCGCGCGTGCATAGGGAAAGCACGAAACGGCAAGCACCATCGCCATCCTGCCGATGATCGGCATGACGAAGAACACGGGTACAAGAAGAGGCGGACTCATATCAAGAAGCAGTGCAAACTGAAGGAACATGAGCAGGACAAAGGCCACGACACCGAACGAGCCGACACGGCTGTCCTTCATGATCTCAAGCTTGCGCTCGCGTTCGCGCCCCGAGAATACACCATCCGCCGTATCCATAAAGCCGTCCGCATGGAGACCGCCCGTCAAGAGAAGGGGCAGGATCAGCAACAGTGCAGCAGTGAGTGCCCGCATTCCAAGAACAGAGACGAGAATCCATGCGGCAAGCGCGTAGCAGATCCCGAGCACAAGACCCACGAGTGGAAAGAATCGCGTGCTGCGCCCGAAGTCCTCTGCCGTCCATACAGTCTGCCGCACAATACGAATCCGTGTAAGAAATTGAAGACCGACCAGAAAAGAGTTCATGAAACGCCTCTATGGTAGAGAGAAAATAGATAGTAAAAGAGCAGGAAGAGTACACTTGCTGTATACATGAGACGAATCGCGCCAAGGATGTGTTTCGCCGAGATATCCATATGCGCATCGCCCATATAGGCACGGAAATGCCTCTCTCCAAAATAATAATTCACACCGCCAAGACGGATATGTAGTGCGCCCGCAACTGGGGCCTCCGCATGACCGCCGTTCGGGCTCGGATGCCCTGCCGCATCGCGCACGAGGATGTTCAGCGCGTTGCGTCCATCATAGCCGAGGAGGTACGCCGCCATCACAAAGAGCATCCCCGTGATGCGTGCCGGGACGAAGTTCAGTACATCGTCCACACGTGCCGCCATGCGCCCAAAGTAAAGGTAGCGCTCATTCTTGTAGCCAAGCATGGAATCCATCGTATTCGCCGCACGATAGAGTACGGCAAGCGGCGCACCACCGAACGCAAAGAAGAAGAGCGGTGCTATCACACCGTCCACCGTATTTTCCGCCACGGTCTCAATTGCCGCGCGCGCCGCATCCGCCTCATCGAGCTGTGCCGTGTCACGCCCAACAATGTAGCCGACGTGCTCCCGTGCCGCTGCAAGATCGCCCTTGACCAGCAGTGCGTGAATGTCCTGCCCCGCCTTTGCAAGCATACGCGGCGAAATGCAGAAGTAGAGCAGGATCATGCTGACCAGATCCGCGCCCCACGCAACGGGCAGCTCGCGAGCCACAAGCAGCAGACCCTCTGCACATGCGTAAGATATACAAAGTACGAGCAGAGTGAGAAATGCCCCCATCGCAAATTTACGCTGATCGCTTCCGTTTGTGGGATAGAGCAGTCGATCCAACCAACCGATCAGACGACCAAGTACCGCAACGGGATGCCAGCGCGACTGCGGGTCGCCAAGCACGGTATCGAGAAAGAATGCCGCCATGGCAATGAACGAGGCAGGGATCATCGATCCCCCTCCAGAATCGCCTGCAGCTTCTCCATATCGAGGCTCGCACGCACCGTCTCCGCAAGGCGGTCATAGGCACGTTCCTTCTCCTCACGATAGCGGTACTGCACAGGTATTTCCGACCAACCGCGCTGTACGCGCAATCGGTTCAACAGACTGCGCCGAAAATCATCGTCGTCGAAGATGCCGTGAATGTATGTACCTATGACAAGCCCATCGGACGAAACAGCACCGTCGGACACAAAATTATCTTCCTGAGCAATATGGAACGGACGAATGGTCTTCTCCAAGAAGTCCGTCTGCCCCATATGAATCTCATAGCCAAGAAGATTTCTCCCGAAAATGTGCGCCCCAAGAAAACTAAAATCAGCGGATGCTGTCACCTGACGCAAACGTTTCTGCGCCGCAAACGTCGTCTCACTCGGAAGGTAGCCAAAGCCTGCTGTCTCGTCGTGCTCTGACTCTGTATGCAATGGGTCACGTACAACTTTGCCAAGCATCTGATAGCCGCCACAGATACCGAAGAGCGGCGTACCCGCCGTCACACGCTCCCGAATCGCGGTTTCAAGTCCCGTTTCGCGGATGTAGAGCAGATCCTCCGTCGTGTTCTTTGAGCCCGGCAGCAGGATGAGATCAGGGGTTCCAAGTTCGTCGGGTGTCGTCACGTAGTAAAGGGCGACATCCGGCTCGTTCGAAAGCGCATCAAAATCCGTAAAATTCGAGAGTTTTGGCGTGCGGATAACGGCGATTTTCAACTGATCGTCACGCGCGGAAATATCTCCATAACGTTTCTCGTCCAGAGATACCGAATCCTCCTCGTCGATGCCGAGCTGTTCGATATGCGGTACAACGCCGAGGACGGGCTTACCCGTTTTTTTCTCAAGGAAGTCGAGCGCAGGTGTCAGCAAGGTTACATCCCCACGGAATTTATTGATGACGAGACCCTTAATGAGAGCACGTTCCTCTGCGTCAAGCAGTTCAAGTGTCCCAACGAGAGAGGCAAGCGCACCGCCGCGGTCGATATCCGCGATGAGGAGGACGGGGGCTTGCAGATGCTTTGCCACGCGCATATTGACGATATCATTCGCCTTGAGATTGATCTCGGCGGGACTGCCTGCTCCCTCAATCACGAGCAGATCGTATTCCGCACGGAGGCGATCAAGTGCCTCTTCGACAGCCCCCCACGCCTTGAGTGAGTAGCCCTTATGGTATTCGCGTGCGCTCATGTTTCCGACCGGTTCGCCCATAATGACGACCTGCGACTGGGAGTTTCCCGTCGGTTTCAGAAGCACAGGGTTCATATCGACCATGGGGGCAAGTCCCGCCGCCTCCGCCTGTGCGACCTGCGCGCGCCCCATCTCGCGCCCGTCAAGGGTGACATAGGAGTTCAGCGCCATATTCTGTGCTTTGAACGGAACAACGCGCCGCCCCTCCTGCCGAAAGATGCGGCAGAGCGCCGTTGTGAGTATGCTCTTTCCCACATGGGAGCTCGTCCCCATCAACATGATGCTCTTTGCCATCAGATCGCCTCCGCAAGTTTCTTAATATTTACGGGAATCCCGCAGGTGACGAGATAGACCTCTGTCGCACTCCGCGCAATCTGTTGATTGGCAAGCCCTGCCATATCTCGATAGAGCCGCCCGAGGCGGTGCTCCGGGACAATGCCCGCCCCGACCTCGTTCGTGACAAAGATCGTTGTCGCATCGACTTCCTCAGCCGCCTGAATGAGCGCATGAATCCGCTCCTCCACATGGAGGGCAAAAGAATCACGCTCCTGCTCCTCCTCTGGATATTGAAGCATATCGTTGCTCAGAAACATCGTAATACAGTCAAAGAGAATCACACCATGCTCCGCACCTGCCGCACGAATGGCGTTCTCCGTCTCAAACGGAGCCTCGTAGGTCACCCAGCTCGAAGGACGGCGCAGCTGATGGAGATCGACGCGTTGGCGCATCTCCTCATCGTAGACCTGCGCCGTCGCAATGTAGGCAACCTGCGCCCCATGCGTTGCAGCACAGTGCGCAGCGTATCGCTCGGCAAATGCTGATTTGCCCGAGCGGACGCCGCCCGTGACCAGAACTATCTGCCCCATCCGCGACACGCCTCCACAAAATGCTCGGCAGCCGAACTACATCCCGCGAAATGCAGATGCAGATAGCTGCCAAGCGCGTTCTTATAGATACATCCTGCCGCATACTGGGCTCCGTTGCGCAGCTTCGTAAAGCGAAATGGACGCACAATCTCAGCCGTCCCATCCGTCTCCTCAACGGAGAAGTGGAACTCATGACCATGCAGAAGAAGCCCGGCAGAGCCAAGGACGGTATCTACGTTCTGCTCCGCCTCCACATAGCCGACCATCTGCAGCTTCTCCGTCATGCGTGCACGCAGGGGGAATACCCCTACCATCTCATGCTCTGCACCCGCAAAATCGACAAGTGACTGCATCAGATACATATAGCCGCCGCATTCGGCGTAGATGGGCATTCCCGCCTCTGCCGCTCGACGGATAGAGGTGCGCATAGAGGCGTTTGCAGAAAGCTGCCCCGCAAACATCTCGGGAAAGCCGCCGCCAATGATGATGCCGTTCACGTCGGGCAGTATTTCATCATGCATAGGGCTGAACTCTACAATCTCTACACCGCGCGCCTCAAGTTCTGCAAGACTTGCCGCATAGTAAAACGAAAACGCCTCGTCACGCGCGACGCCAATACGTACGGGAACGGCTTTCTCCTCGCTTCTCCCCTCTGCAATCGTCAGGGGTTCAGCACCGCGGGCAAGTTCCAGAATCCCGTCCAGATCCAGCCCCGACTCTACACGCGCCCTCACGGTGCAAACCGTTTCCGCCGCCGCATGTTCCTCGACGGGAGTCAGTCCGAGATGTCGCTCAGGCAGTGCCAGTGCGGCATCGCGGCGCAACGCACCGTAGACGCGCAGATCAATGCCCGCCATCGCCTCACGAATCATCTCCTCGTGCGTCTCGCTGCCAAGACGGTTGAGGAGGACTCCCGCAAGATTCAGTTCGCGGTCATAGGTGCGGAAACCGAGTGCCGTCGCCGCCGCCGATGCCCCAACCGACTTTGCATCGATGACGAGGAGCACGGGTGCGCCCAGCGCCTTTGCAATCGCAGCAGTCGAGCTGATGCCGCGCCGTCCGCCGTCATAGAGCCCCATGACACCCTCGATGACGGCGATATCTGCGCCCGCACATTCGCGTGCAAAGATCTCCGTGAGTCGATCCTCGGGGACAAGCCATGTATCCAGATTATGCCCCGTGCGGCCGCTCGCGAGTTGGTGATAGCCGAGATCGATGTAGTCCGGCCCTACCTTGAATGACTGCACACAAAGACCACGCGCACGCAGAGCCGCGAGAAGCCCTGTCACAAGTGTCGTCTTGCCGCCGCCCGACTGCGTCGCCGCAACGACGATGCGCGGAATATTCCACTGCATGAGTTTTCTCCTTAGGGACGTGTATTGTCGATGATATACATGAGCGCGTTGATCGCCGCTGCTGCAATCGGGCTGCCGCCCTTCGTTCCCTCAACTGTGATGTACGGAACAATTCCGTTCTCTGCAAGCTCCGCCTTGGATTCCGCAGCCCCCACGAATCCGACGGGGATTCCCACGATGCACGCGGGACGAATCCCCTCCTCACGCACGAGGCGCAGCACCTCAAAGAGTGCCGTAGGGGCATTGCCGATAGCGACGATACTGCCGGCCAAAGCCTTGCCGAACTTTCGCATGGCAACCATGGAGCGCGTAATCCCCAACTCTTTTGCCTGCACGGCAACATCGGGATCCGCAACCAAACAGTGCACCTCCCCGCCAAACGAGGCGAGTTTTTTCTTATTGATGCCCGTACGCACCATCTCGACATCCGTATAGATGTGCGCCCCCGCCTTCAGTGCCTCGATGGCGCGGTCGATCGCCTCGGGATGCACACGCGTAATCGGCGCATAGCCGACATCACCAGAGGCGTGAATCAGGCGCGAATAGAGCTTCGTCGCACGCTCATCCAGATGCAGTTCCGCCAGATGGGGGGCAATCAGCTCCATGCTGCGATTTTCAATTGCCATTGGTTCCTTGATAAAGTCCATGAAAAAAACTCCGATTTCTACGATTCCATCACCGAATCGACAAATTGCTTTACTTCCTCAAAGGTATGTGCCAAATGCGGATAATCGAGCACGGGGCGATCAAGCACAATGACAGGCAGACCCAAATCTTCCGCCGCCTGGAATTTAGCATCCGTACCGCCAATTGTTCCGCTGTTCTTCGTCACAATGACATCTGCCTTGTACTTTTCATACATCGCACGATTCAGCTCGCGCGAAAACGGTCCCTGCATTGCAATGATCTGCGCCGGTGTCAGACCAAGACCCTCACAGAGGGCGATCACATCTGCCGTCGGCAGGACACGCGCAATCAACGTGCAGTCTGCCAGCGGCTCCGCCTTCACAAAGCGTTCCAGATTACGGCTGCCCGTCGTCAGAAATACGTTTTTCCCAAGCCGCGCCGCCGTCTCTGCCGCCTCCTCGTAGGAGTGTACGAGATGCACCTGCTCATATGAAATGTCTGTTAGATCACGCTCAAACCGGATGTAGGGAATCCCCTCCACCGCACATGCTGTCATGGCATTGCGTGAGACATTGACGGCGTAGGGATGGGTTGCATCTACAAAGGCGCGGATACCGTGCTCCTTGAAAAAAACGCGGAGCCCATCCTCATCGAGTGGCGTATCATTGATGAGCAGATTACCGCCGCCCTTTTCCCTCTGCTCTGCAAGGAGCTGCTGCCCATAGGAACTGACCACCGACGCAGCCACATCATAGCCCGCCGCACAGAGGCGGCGCACGATCTCACGCCCGTCCTGCGTTCCCGCCGCTGTGAAAATCAAAGCCCCGGCTCCCGCTTCTGATAGCCGCGCGGCGTAATCATCCAGTTGCCTACCTGCCGCGTCTTCGAGTTGCCAATGATGACAAGCGAGAACATATTGATGTCCTCCTTCGTAAATTCACCGAGCGTCGAGATCAACACGGCCTCATTCGTACGGCTTGCCCCCGTTACAATGCCGACGGGAGTTTCGGGGGCGCGATGGCGCAGGAAAATTTCCTGCACCGCATTGATCTGCCCCACGCGCTTATTGCTGCGCGGATTATAGAGTGCCGTGACAAAGTCCCCCTGTGCCGCCAGCTCCGCACGCTCCTGAATGATCTCCCACGGCGTGAGCAGATCGGAGAGACTGATGACGACAAAATCGTGCATAATGGGTGCCCCGAGTAGCCCCGCCGCCGCGCTCATCGCAGAGACGCCGGGAATGACCCCGCCGAACTCCGGCCGCTCCGCCTCGTCCATCTTTACAAGCAGTTCGAGAACCAACCCCGCCATGCCGTAGATACCGGCATCGCCGCTCGAGATAACGACGACCGTCTCTCCCTCCGACGCAGCCTTGAGTGCTGCGCGACAGCGGTCAATCTCCTGCGTCATCCCCGTATCGAGCACCGTTTTCCCCGCGACCAGCTCCGCAATCAGATCCACATATCGCTTGTACCCGACCACCGTCGTCGCTTCTTCGATCGTGCGACGCGCACGGTACGTCATATCATCCAGACTGCCGGGGCCGATGCCCACAACACTTATTTTTCCCATAGGAGTGCCACCGTCACTTTCCCAAATGATGTTTTTCCGAGCGCCATGCGCCCGCCTTCTTGTCCTGCCGCACAGAGTGCCGCCGCCTCAGATACGTTGCCGACACCGATCGTCTGCCGGACAAAATCGGACTCCGTGAGTCCGTATCGTTCAATCATCGCCGCGAGCTCCTCGTTCGGATAGAAGCGAACCTCCCGTCCGAGGGTCGCCGCTGCCGAGAGCAGCCCCTCCTCCTCGCTCTTGACCGTGGTGCTGGCAAGGAGGTCAATGACAGACGGCTCGCGACCAATCATACTGCACGCTTCCGTCAGCGCACGCAGGATCTTCGCCTCGGGTATACCCGCGCGGCAGCCAACACCTGCAATCAGACGGCGTGGCACAAGGTAGAGCGTACGCGGCTCATATATCTTCGGAACATCCTCCGCACACGAGATAACAACGCGGTATTCATCCGCTCCCACGGACGGTATTTCGCCCCGAAAAAGACGCGCCTGTATCTTCTCTGCGCGCAGCTGCGCCTCGTAGAACGCAGCGTGAGGAAGGTCGCTCGCAATGTAATACGAGAGTTCCTTCCCCTCAAGCAGTGCTGTGTTCAGCACCTGAATCGCCGACTTTGGCACGGGACGCAGTGCCAGCCGTGCTGCTATCGCATCCGGTGCAAGAACTCCCGTCACATCCGTCGCCGTCGTGATGACAGGATCAGCCCCCACCGCCGCACAGAGCTTGCGTGTGAGTTCGTTCGCACCGCCGATATGCCCCGAGAGGAGACTAATGCCGTGCCGCCCTGCCTCATCGAAGACGAGCACAGCGGGGTCATACAGCTTGCTCTCCACATAGGGCGCAAGCATACGCACAACAATCCCCGTCGCCATCACGCAGATGAGTGCATCATAGCGCGTAAATACTGTCTTTATGACATCTGCGAGACGCGTGAAGTACACAGTCTCATACTCCGTCGCGATGCTCCCGCGCAAACGCTCGGGCAGATAAATTGTCCCGCCGCCCTCCACTGCATCGGAGAGACGCAGGGCAAGGCGTGCGCCGCCCGCAGTCAGTGCAAAAAGAGCCGTTCTCACGACTTCGCGTCCCGAAACATATGCGAAAATCCGGGCGCATAGAGCTGCGAAAGATCATATTCCGTATCAAGGCAGTCCCCGACGACGATCATCGCGGTGCGGTCAATCTCCTCCGCCTTGACCTGCGCTGCAATCGTCGCAAGTGTACCGCGCAGAATCTTCTGCTCCGGCCACGTCGCACGCTGCACAATGGCAATCGGCGTTGTTTCCTCATATCCACCCGCGATGAGCTCCGCCACAACATCCTCGATCATCGCAATCGAGAGAAAGATACACATGGTCGCGTGGTGCGCGGCAAGACTGCGGAGCTTCTCACGTTCCGGTACAGGCGTCCGTCCCTCGTTGCGCGTGATGATGACCGTCTGCGAGATGCCGGGCAGCGTGTACTCCTGCCTAAGGGCCGCCGCCGTCCCGAGGAAGGAACTGACACCGGGCACGACATCATATTCAAATCCGCGCTTCTTCCACGCATCCATCTGCTCCTGAATCGCTCCATAGATTGCAGGGTCGCCCGTATGCAGACGCACGGTCATCTTGCCCTCGGCCTCTGCCTGAGCAATGGTCTCGATGACCTCATCCAAAGTCATATGCGCCGAGTTGTGAATCTCCGCGCCCTCCTTGCACATATTGAGAAGCGTAGGATTGACGAGCGAGCCAGCGTAGATGACGACATCCGCCTCCGCGAGATAACGTGCGCCCTTCACCGTGATGAGCTCGGGGTCGCCGGGACCCGCGCCAACAATATGAATCATATATATACCTCACTTTCTTTGAGCGGTTATGATATAAATAGGATTGAGCGCCTTTGCCATATCATAGGGACCAACACGCTCCAGCCGACTGATCTGCACCTGGATCGCCTCATAGGCATACCGCTCGGCATGCGCATGAAAATAATCCAGACAGGCGGCGACCGTCTGCATCGTGATCGCATTCGCCACAATGCGCCCCGCAGGGCGCAGACGTGCCCCGATGATGTCCAGAATGTCCGCGAGTTTGCGCCCACTGCCGCCAATCAGAGCCACATCGAGTGCGGGCAGCCCGTCCAGTGCTGCAGGGGCTGCCCCCTCCACAACGGTAATATTCTCCACACCAAAACGCTTTGCATTCTCCGCAATGAGCCCGATGCCCTCGGGATTTTTCTCAATTGCATACACATGTCCCGCAGGTGCAAGCCGCGCCGCCTCGATCGAAAGCGATCCGGTTCCCGCGCCGACATCGTAGACGACGGCATCCGGCGCAATCTGGGCCTTGACAAGTGTGAGGATGCGAATCTCCTCCTTTGTCATGGGCACCTTGCCGCGTACAAATGCCTCATCCTTGATTCCAAGATTCATGTATCCTCCTCATGGGTGCAAACGATAATGACACCGTGCCCGATGCCCGTATCATCCTTTGCCACCCCCAATGTTGTCTCAATAATTTTCTCATCTTCATATGAAAGCCGCGTGCAGACATACATACGGTCATTCTCCCGCCACCCGCACGCAAGCAGACGCACAGCAATCGTCTGTGAGTTGTTGCGCCCATCCGTCAGCATCCCGAGCACAGCACCTTCTGTACGGACAAGTTCCGTTTCGAGAGGTTCACGCCCATGAAAGCTGAGAAGCCGCGCATTATGCCATGGCAGCGCGAGCCGCGCAAAGGCAAGCTGCAGCGAACTGATTCCAGGAATGACCTCGATCTGTCCAATGGGAAATGTACGCCGCAGAGCATCGAGCAGAGAGTAGTAACCAGGGTCACCCGAGACCATGACCACCACATCATCCTCTGCAAGAGCTTCCCGAATAAAGGCAAGCACGCCCGGAATATCCGCACCTATGGCGCATTCACGCGCCCCACTGTGCGAATAGTCCGCAAGCGCACGCCTGCCCCCGACAAGGATACGCGCATTTTCGATGATTTTCTGTGCTTTTGGCAACAGATAGGCAGGATCTCCGGGGCCTATCCCAACGACAATAATTTTATGCGTCACTGCTCAAGTCTCCATCCATAAGAGCGTGCAAAGGAGCGCGCCCGCTCGTCCGCACCGAGAATATCGCCCGCAAAGTTTACCATCAGCGCACCGACCTGAACCTTGCCAAAGAGATAACGCTCTGCGCGAATGTGAACGCGCTCTGCGATTACGGAACAAACGCGATCCATCAGCCCTGCGGCAGAGATGACCTCCATCGCGTCCTCCGTCGTATTCGCTGCGAGGACGGCACGCACATCATCCTGTACCAGCCCTTCTGCCGCCGCATATGCAGCAAGCGTCTCCAGCCGTGCATCCGCAATGCGGTTGTGCGTGTGAAATACCCCCGCCGCCACCTTCACCAGCTTTCCTGTATGGCCGAGAATGAGGATGCGCTCTGCTCCGCGCTCTGCCGCGCGATCCAGCATGAAGCCGATGAAATTGCTCGTCTCGATGAGCGCCGTCTGCGGTACGCCGAGCGAGAGCGCGATTTTCTCCCCGATCTTGCCGGGTACGAATACGAGCACGGGCTCGCTCGCCGCAAGTGCCACATCGATCTGCGGCACAAGGGAATCCTTGAACGCCTCCTCCGACATCGGACGGAGAACCCCGGTTGTTCCGATCACGGAGATTCCCCCCTCGATACCAAGTACGGGGTTCAGGGTTTTTTTCGCCAGTTCCACACCTGCGGGAATGGCGATCGTCACGCGTGCACCTGTATCGGTACGCCCCGTCATCTCCTCGATGACGTTGCGAATCAGCTTTCGTGGCCCTTCATTGATCGACGGCTCGCCGACGGGGAGACTCATTCCGCGCTTTGTCACCGTACCGACTCCCTCGCCCGCACAGAATTCAATCCCTGGCTCATCGCGCAGTGCGACCGTTGTGAACACAGAGGCACCATTTGTGATGTCGGGGTCATCGCCCGAAAACTTCACCACTTCGGCCCGAATCCCCTCCGCCGTCTCCGTGACAGACTTCACCGGAATCGTCAGAGGCGTTCCGTCGAGCGCAGTCAGGTCAACCGTATTCCAATCCGCCCCCGCCATAAAGAGAAACGCAGCCTTGACCCCCGCCGCCGCACATGCGCCCGTCGTATAGCCGCTGCGTAAATTCTTTGCCATAGTCACCTCTCAAATGACAGAAAAACAGAATTATTATATCATTGTTCCATGCAAATGAAAAGAGAGCACCGTGCTTTTCGCACAGCGCCCCCCAAAAACTCAGATATGCCGATAGAGCCCAATAACCTTGCCGAGAATCTGCACATCCGTCTCGTAGAACGGCTCCATCGAGTCGTTCTCCGGCTGGAGACGAATGCAGTTCTTCTCGCGGAAAAAGCGTTTCACCGTTGCCGATTCGCCGTCCACGAGTGCCACCACGATATCACCGTCGTTCGCGGTCGGCTGCTGTTTTACGAGAACGAAATCCCGATCGAAAATACCGACATTGATCATGCTGTCGCCCTGGATGCGCAGCATAAATACATCCTCTGCCGTACCGATCAGTCCACGCGGGAAGGAAAACACATCCTCGACATTCTGCTCCGCGAGAATCGGCTCGCCCGCCGTCACAACACCGACAAGCGGAACGGGGATCGTACGCCCCCACGGATTCTCACCCATGATGTCAATCGCGCGAGGCTTTGTCGCATCACGGCGGATTGCCCCGTTCTCCTCAAGCATGGAGAGATATCGATGCACTGTCGAACTGGACTTCAGTCCGACCGCCGACCCGATCTCACGCACCGAGGGCGGATATCCCTTCTCCACCAAAAAATCCTTGATATACTGCAAGATCTCAGATTGACGCCGTGTGGATATTCTGGTCTTCTTCACACTAATACCCCCTGACAGGTTTTTCGTACACACATAGCCGCTTTTATCATAGCACATATACGTTCTAAAAAAAAGAGGGTTTTGAAAAAAACCCTCAGTTTGTATCAAATTTTTGTTCTGCATCGTACAGAATACTGTCACGGCGTGCCTTTGAAGCGACGAAATAATCATGCACCGCCTGCCGATCCCCGGCTTCCACGGCGGTGATAACTTCACCGAGAATTGTCTGCAGCTGGCGCAGAGAATCCGCAATCGGTTTCCCATTCGTCATGCAGATGTCCGCCCACATATCCGCATTCGACGATGCGATGCGTGTCGTATCCTTGAAGCCTCCGCCAATGAGCTTGAGGCATGAGTCCAGATCATCGCCGCTGCGGTTGAGCAGTGTGACAAGTGCTGCCGCCGCCAGATGCGGAACGTGGCTGATGACTGCCGCACAGCGGTCATGCTGTGCAAGGTCGAGCGTGGTAAATTTCGCACCTGTAAGCCTTAGAATCGCCATCAAACGATCCTTCACCGACTGCGGTACCTGCGGATCATCAATGATGACATACGCCTTATTGGCGAAGAGATTCTTCGTCGCTGCCTCGACGCCGCTCTTCTCGCGCCCCGTCATCGGATGCCCCGGCACATAGTACACGGTGCGTGGCAGGAGCTCATGCAGAGCTTCGTAGACATAGCCCTTTGTACTGCCCGCATCCGTCAGAATCACACCGTCTTTCAGATAGGGCAGTATTTTTTTCACCATCGGCACGATCTGCAAAACAGGTGGACTGAGATAGACAATATCCGCATCCCCGACCACTGCCGCGAGATCGGATGAGGCTTCGTCCACTGCGCCGCATTCCACTGCCGCACGCATGGACTTCTCCGAGCGGCAGAGCCCCGTGATGTAGATATCGTCCCCGAGAGACTCCTTCAGGCAGAGGCCGAGAGAGCCGCCGATCAGCCCGACACCGATGATGGCAAGCTTTGTCCCACTCATGCGCGTCGACCAACTGCAGGCGCGATCTGACGCACCTCATTCATCAGCTGCTCGAAGTTGCGCGGAACGAGGCTCTGATCGCCATCCGAGAGTGCGCATTCGGGATGGCAGTGCACCTCGATGATGAGACCGTCCGCCCCGACGGCAACCGAAGCACGCGCCAGCGGGCGCACCATCTGCCACCGCCCCGTCCCGTGACTGGGGTCGGCGATAACGGGAAAGTGTGTGAGCTCCTTGAGTGCCGCAATGGCATTGAGATCCATCGTATTGCGCGTATAGGTCTCATACGTGCGGATGCCGCGCTCGCAGAAGATGATATTCTCATTTCCACCCGCCGCAATGTACTCGGCTGCATTTAGCCACTCGCTGATCGTTGCGGAGAGACCACGCTTGAACAGAATGGGCATCTTCGTTTTTCCGAGAGCTTTGAGCATTTGGAAATTCTGCATATTGCGCGCACCGACCTGAACCAGATCGGCATATTCCGATACGATCTCAATATCGTCCTTATCGACAATCTCAGTGACGATGCGCAGCCCCGTCTTATCTCCGACATCGCGGAGAATTTTGAGTCCCTCAAGCCCGAGGCCCTGGAAATCATACGGACTCGTACGTGGCTTGAACGCGCCGCCGCGCAGGAATTGTGCACCGGCTTCCTTGACCTTTACCGCAACATCGTAGACCTGCTCATAGCTCTCCACCGAGCAGGGCCCCGCCATGATCGCCAGCTGTTCCCCTCCGACGGGGAAGCCCGCCACGTCCACAATGCTGTTCGCCGGATGAAAGTCTCGGCTGACCAGTTTATACTTCTCTGTAATACGAACTGTTTTCTCAACACCATCCATCATGTTCATCTCAAGCCCCGCAATGAGCTTCTTATCTCCGATCACACCAATGATAAATCGATCCTCACCTTGGGAGAGATGTGTGCGAAGCCCTGCCTGTTCAATTTTCGCCGTGACCTGGTCAATATTCGCCTGTGTGGCTCTCGGATTCATAACAACAATCATAATGCGCCTCCATCATACCTTAATCATAGCGATTTCATCACAGTTCGGATATTTCGGACAGTCGATGCACTCTTTCCAAACCTTCTGTGGAAGTTCCTCGCGGCTGATACGGATAAAGCCGAGTTTGCGAAAAAATTCCGGCTTGTAGGTGAGCGTAAACACCTTCTCGATGCCGAGAGCCTCTCCCTCCATGAGCAAATAGCCGACAATCTCAGCCCCAATCCCCTGCCGCGTATGATCGGGGGCGATCGCCATCATACGCACCTCGGCAAGCCGATCCCACATGATGTGCAGGGCACCGACCCCGATGACCGCTCCCGCGTCCTCTGCAACAATCATGTCGCGCAGATTCTCATAGAGGGTATTGCGCGAACGCGGGAGCATCTCTCCCTGTGCCGCGTAGATATGCACGAGTCCGTATATAGACTCAATGTCATCAAAACGCGCCTTTCGGTAAATCATGCTCTCACGCCCCTTTCATCGGGATTTTATGCGGCACTGCTCGGACAGACCTGAGCGAGCGGACACTCCCCGCAGAGGGGCTTGCGCGCCTTGCAGAGCTGCCGTCCGTGCAGAATCAGCCAGTGATGGGCATCGCTCCAATCCTCTCGCGGAATCGCCTTCTGCAGCCCCTTCTCCACCTCAAGCGGTGTCTTGCCGACCGCAAGGCGCAGACGGTTCGCCACGCGGAACACATGGGTATCAACGGCAATCGCGGGCACGTGAAAAGCAACGCTCATCACGACGTTTGCCGTCTTGCGCCCAACCCCGGGGAGTTTTTGCAGTGCTTCGAAATCAGCGGGAACCTCCCCGCCGTATTCCTGCAAAAGGATATGGCAGGTTTCGAGGATATGCTTTGCCTTCATACGGAAGAACCCGCAATCATGAATCGCCGTTTCGAGCTTCACCTGCCCAAGGGCGGCAATCGTCTCCGGCGTATTCGCATATTGAAACAGCCGTCCCGTTACCACATTCACACGCACATCCGTACACTGTGCCGACAGAATCACCGCGATGAGGAGCTCGAACGGTGTCTTGAACGTGAGGGCTGGCTTTGCGTTCGGATAGAGTTCCCTCAGGATACGCAGCTGCTCCGCCTTAATGGCTTTCGTTACTCTCATATCAGTTCGTCAGCGACCTCGTCGGCGCGGGAATCCGCCCACCGCGTGCGATGAACGCCGCCGAACTGAATCCGCTGCGTACGGGCACAATCGGTGAGTAACCAAGGAGACCGCCGAAGGATACGCCCTCACCGACCTTCTTGCCCGGTACAGGGATCACGCGCACCGCCGTTGTCTTATTGTTCACCATGCCGATTGCTGCCTCGTCCGCAATGATCGCAGAGATCGTTGCCGCAGACGTATCGCCCTCAATCGCGATCATATCGAGACCGACTGAGCAGACACAGGTCATCGCCTCAAGTTTCTCAATCGAAAGGCTGCCGCGCTCCACCGCATCAATCATCCCCTCATCCTCGCTCACGGGAATGAACGCCCCCGAGAGCCCGCCGACATGGGAGCTCGCCATAAGCCCGCCCTTTTTCACCGCGTCATTGAGAAGTGCAAGTGCCGCCGTCGTTCCCGGCGCACCGCACGCCTCAAGCCCCATCTCCTCGAGGATGCGCGCAACACTGTCACCGACTTCCGATGTCGGCGCAAGCGAGAGATCGATGATGCCGAACGGTACACCCAGACGGCGCGATGCCTCACGCGCAACGAGCTGTCCAACCCGCGTGATCTTGAATGCCGTACGCTTGATCGTCTCAGCAATCTCTGTAAAGTCCGCGCCCTTGAGATCCTCAAGCGCGTGCTTCACGACACCGGGTCCGCTGACCCCCACATTGATGACACGGTCGCCCTCGGCAACGCCGTGGAATGCCCCCGCCATAAAGGGGTTGTCCCCCGGTGCATTGCAGAACACAACGATCTTCGCGCAGCCGATAGCCTCCTGCTCGCGCGTCAGCTCCGCCGTGCGCTTGATGACCTCACCCATCTCGCGCACCGCATCCATATTGATGCCCGCCTTCGTCGATCCGATGTTCACCGACGAGCAGACAATGTCCGTCGCCGCCATCGCCTGCGGGATCGAATCAATGAGTACGCGGTCGCCGTGCGTCATCCCCTTTTCGACGAGCGCGGAAAAGCCGCCGATGAAGTTGACCCCGACCGCCTTTGCCGCACGGTCAAGTGCTTCCGCCACGGGCACAAACGAATCCGTCTGACACGCGTCTGCCGCAATCGCAATCGGCGTGACAGAGATGCGCTTGTTGATGATGGGGATACCGTACTCCATCTCGATATCCTCGCCCGTACGAACGAGATACTCTGCCGAGCGCGTGATCTTCTCATACACATTCTGGCAGAACTTGTCAATATTCGGATGCGCACAGTCGCGCAGGGAAATCCCCATCGTGATCGTACGCACATCGAGGCGGTTCTCCGTAATCATCCGATTGGTTTCACGGATGTCGTCAAATGTAATCACTCTGCCGCTCCTCGCTCAAATGCTGTGCATGACCTGAAAGATCTCCTGGTGCTGGAGCTTGATCTCAAGACCGCGCTCCTCCCCCTTCTTCCGCAGAAGTTCCTGCAGCTCCTTCAGGCGAATCTCTGCATCGTCCGGCATCTCGGCAATCATGACCATGTTGAAGAAACCGTCCATGATATTCTGATTCACATTCATGATATTCACGCGCTGCTCCGCGAGAATCCCGCTCACCATCGCCACAATACCGACTTGATCTCGTCCGACAATCGTCACAACCAGCTTCATCGTCGTCACTCCTCAGAAAAATATACACTCATCCACCATAAATTGTGATAGAGATATACACTAAGTTATAACAGAAAATGCCAAAAGCGTCAATCATCATGCCGCTTTCACCTCATATTACAAACATATATACGCGTAAAAATCCCCATGCGTCGATAAAAGATCCGTCGCATGGGGATAAATGGAGATGGTATTAGTCATTCGGACAGATGCTTCGCTCGCCAATGGCTGCCGTGCCCATTTCCTTCGGCACTTTTACACGGCAGATTGCCTGTGTCATCGTCCCCATTGGGCAGATGACGCACCAAGCACGCGGGCGATAGCGCAGCATCATCAAAATGCCGATGATTGCCGAGGTCAGCATGAGGCTGTAGAAGCCGAAGGCGAACTGTGCAGCCCACGGTGCGCCATCTCCGCTGTACGCCCAGCCCCACGGCACATCAAACAGCCAGAACAGTGTCACCGTCTCCCGCAGAGGAGCACCTGCCGCCGCATGATAGCTTACGACCATCACATTGGCAAACATGGTCAGAAAGAACGCCAAGAATCCATAGCGGAACCGCCGGCTGCGCAGCCACGTTGGCAGTTCATTTCGTGCGGAAAGATGCAGACGGCTGCCGAGCAGCTGAAAGAGCTGCCCACGATCACAGTAGTGATTGCAGTAATCCTTGTTTCCCGCCACCAGAGCAAAGGCGAGCGGTGTGAGAAAGCAGATCATACCGAGCCATGCAAACAGAATATTGACAAAGCCCAGTGAGAAATACACGATGGAGAAGATCCAAAAATATTGATACCATCGCTTGCCCCTCGTCCTCATGTGCACACCTCCATTCGTATGATCTCCGCCGGACACTCACGACTGCACATACCGCAGCCGACGCAGCGTGCAGGATCGACCACCGCATAGAGTCCGCGCCTAACGGAGATTGCTCCACGCGGGCACACACTCTGACACGTTCCACAGGCAACGCAGCTTCCGCGTTCAACAACAGGGAGTGGCCGCTTCCTCGTCCCCATGAGCCACCCCCTCCTCGTCTGCCCCACAGAGCAGGGCACGCAAGATCTTTGCAACACGCTCATCCTTCAACTGATAAGCAACCTCGAGCCCACTGCGTTCCCCACGGATCAGCCCCGCCTGGCGCAGCTTGCTCAGATGCTGCGACACGGTGGACTGCGGTGCATCCAGACAATCCTGCATATAGGAGACATTACAGCTCCCCTCGCGCAGAAGGCGGCGTACAATGCAGAGCCGTACGGGATGCGCCAATGCACGCAAGAAATCTGCGGCCTCCTCGAGACGTTCCTGATCCTCAAGCACCATATGATTTCTCTCCTTCACACTGCATCTTCATGTAGGTATAGCCGCCGACCAGATTCTTTACAGTGAGACCATGC
>ERZ772960.806-NODE-806-length-26514-cov-3.087834_pt1 | contig 26514 bp, 24 predicted proteins | sample MGYA00580678_ERZ772960 | MGnify/ENA primary metagenome ERZ772960 (study PRJEB29015, sample SAMEA2737930) | human oral metagenome | biome: human oral; feature: human-associated habitat; material: dental | place: China | collected 2059 ... | reverse complement strand
GATGACGAATTTTGTACTGGAAAATCTCTAATGAGCATCTATCTTCGGAAGCCCGACTGGCTGAAAATACGTTTGCAGGGGAACGAACAGTTCCGCCGAACGAAAGAAATCGTCGAGTCGCACTGTCTCCATACGATCTGTACGAGCGGCAAATGCCCCAATCAGGGCGAATGCTGGAGCCGTGGCACGGCTACGTTTATGATCGGTGGCGATATCTGCACGCGCTCGTGCCGTTTCTGCAACACGTTGACAGGTAAGCCCCGGCCGCTCAATCCGGACGAGCCGGCGCAGGTGGCCGAGAGTATTCGCCTGATGAAGTTGCGGCATGCCGTCGTTACGTCGGTCGATCGGGACGATCTGCCCGATCTCGGTGCCCGGCACTGGGTGCAGACGATCCGGCGTATCAAAGAGCTGAATCCGCAGACGACGCTCGAAGTACTGATCCCCGACTTTCAGGGGCGGACGGAGCTGGTCGATCAGGTGATCGATGCGGCGCCCGAAGTTATCTCGCATAACCTCGAAACGGTGCGCCGCCTCACACCGCAGGTGCGCAGCGCGGCACGTTACGAGGTGAGCCTGTCGGTGCTGAAACGCATTGCCGAGCGCGGACGGTGTGCCAAGACGGGCATCATGGTCGGGCTGGGTGAGACGACGGTCGAGGTGGAGGAGCTGATGGACGATGCCTGCGCCGTGGGGGTATCGGCACTGACGATCGGGCAGTACCTGCAACCCTCGCGCAAGAACCTGCCGGTGACGGAATACGTCACTCCTGCGCAATTCGAGGCTTATCGTGAAACGGCTCTCTCGAAAGGTTTTCGTTCGGTCGAGAGCGCACCGTTGGTGCGTTCGTCGTATCATGCCGAGCGAGTGCTTGAAGAATGAAATCTCTTATTCGCAACAAAGCACCTCTATACATTGTTATATATGCAGCATGGAACAAATTACCCGTATAAAGAACAGCATGGATATCCGTAAGGGCTTGAATAATCAAGCCGTCGGGTTGTTGCCGTTGCTGTTGCTGATGTTTCTGAACAATTTCTATACATACCTTGTCTCGTTCGTTATCGCAGGGGTGTTCTGTGTGGTTAGCTGTTTTACGTTCTGGGGACTGTTTCGGGGCAGGAAGTATCAGTTTATGCTTTTGCCTACGGCCCTTACGCTGATACTCTATTCGCTCTTCCTGTTCTTACGTCTCGAGCCGGTCTTGTATCTCCATTCCCCGCTTATTGCCGAATGGCTGTTAGTTGCCGTCTTGTCGGTGATCGGCTTTTCGAAGCGCCCGATCATCGGCCGAGTACGTAAATCGAACCGTCCGGCGTTGAAGCGCGCTCCGTTGCGTACAGCCTTGAACGAGTTCTTTTTTGTGGCGCAGATTGCCCAGAATATTTATACGTTGCATCTGTTTATCCTTCTGTTCTACATGATTTTGCCCGAGAACTACCAGCATATCTGGGTCGAACGGCTGCTCTACCGTGAGGCTCCCTTGTTTATCAGTCTGGGGATTATCGTCTACGAGCAGATCCGGGTATCGATGATGAAGCACGGTTTGGCGGAAGAGAAATGGTTGCCCGTGCTCGATAAGAAAGGCAAAGTGATCGGACGGATTGCTTATTCGGTCAGCCTCACTTCGCAGGCGCGGCATTATTGTCATCCGGTGGTGCGTATTGCCGTGGTGTATGACGGGATGCTCTACCTCGTCAAACGCGGCTCTGTTCAGCCTGTCTCGCCCGAGGCGCTCGATCATCCGTTTTACGGGCACGTGCTTTTCAAGCAGACGTTCGAGCAGACGGTGCGTGAGTTATTGGGCAACTCGCTGACCAAGGGCGAAGCCAAGCCTCATTTGCTTGTTCGCTATCCGTTCGAGAACGAGCGGGTGACGCAACTCGTTTCGTTGTACGTGCTGACGTTGCATTCCGAAGAAGCCTTTGTGAACTATGTAAAAACGGCCGAAGGGAAGCTGTGGACACCCCGTCAGATCGAAGAGAATCTGCAGCAGGGACTGTTCAGCGAATACTTCGAGAAGGAGTATGCCTATCTGCAACATACCGTATTGCTGGCCGAGCAATACACGGCGAAGCGCGAACAGCCGGTCGAGGTATCGGCCGAGACGGAGCCGGTTACCGTTTCGCCAACTCGATAATTTCCATATCGCGGATATCTGGCCCGTTGATGACGAAACGCATCAGCGTGCGCACCGTATGAAAGCCGCTTTTTCCCGCTGCTCCGGGGTTCAGGCATAGACAATTCAAACGTTTGTCGAACATTACTTTGAGGATATGCGAATGTCCGCAGACGAACAGTTGCGGCTTCGTTTCGTAGAGCTCGGCGCGTATGGCCGGCTCATAACGTCCCGGATAGCCGCCGATATGGGTCATCATGACGGACACGTCTTCGACCGTGAAGTGAAGGGTCTTCGGGTACATCTGTCGCACGGGGTAGCCGTCGATGTTGCCGCAGACAGCCCGTAGCGGACGTATCGCCGAGAGTCGCAACGCCACGCCGAGCCGATATCTCCTGCGTGCCAGATCTCGTCGCACGAAGCGAAGTAGGTGGCGTATTTCTCATCCCACCATCCGTGAGTATCCGAAAGTAATCCGATCGTTTGCATCAAGAGGCGAAAGTATAAAAAAGAAAGCATCTTTCATAAAGATGCTTTCCTATAATCTTGCTTTAAATCTTCTCTTAAAGTGTATCTTCTTTGTGTTTACAGTAAAATGTATCTTCTTTACAGAATTGTATGATCTTATAATAAAGATATTTGTTGCAAAATTACTACAATCGATTTAACCTGCAAATGTTTTTTATACTTTTAACCATTCATCATCCGGTTTGGCAATCAAACGTGCATTGTTTATGGCCATGTCTAATGTCAGGCATGTAGAAGCTCTGTAAACACCATGTTCTTTTTCAATAACTAATGCCAGATCTGCGGAGGCTTTTGAGGTCAAGCATAAAGGTAGGAGTAATTGGAGGCGTCCGTCGTAGTATTGAGGGACAGCTGTTTTGTAATTTCTGCGTATCCTTCTTATGGCATCTTTAATTGTCCCTTCCAGTAAGATTCCCAATTGGTACTTATCCATGGTTTGCAGGGCGGTGGGAAATCTTGCGATATTATCGTCAATAATATGATTTACATTAGGTCTTAATTCTAATCTGGTATCATAAATCAGATCGGATGAATTTTCAAAATAGTTGGCATTGTCCGGCAAGCATGAAAATTTCATTAATTCTCTGTCACTGGCTTTTCTCCACCCGATAAAGAACCATTGAATTGTACCCGGTCTTCTGTTCTTCTGGAATAAACCGTATATTTCTTCTTGATAGTCTGTGACCAAGCCTGTATTGAAGATGGCATATCCATGTTGTTCCAGCACTTTGCCTTCTTCATAGACCTTGACAAAGGTATGTCTGATGTAATTTTCCAAAATAGGATTCTTACCGATGGGATTCTTTTTATAATCCCAGTCTTCTTTCATGGCCATCGACTTTAACTCTTCGATACATCCATGAAAATCCTTGAACCATCCGTAGTCAAACAGTTTTATATACGATCTTTTTCAGCAAAGGTAAAGAATTTTATCTTCACTCACAAACAATTTCTACTTCATCGATATAGAGGGTGCTGCCGGGAGCGCCGCTGAAAGTTGCTCCTGCTATGCTCGATGTAAAGACGACTGCCAGATTGTAGATGCCGTTGCGCAGCTTTGCCGCATCGATGGTTTTGCCTTCGCGCGTGATGAAGGGGAGTCTGAAATGCGTCCACTCGTCCGTTTCTTTTTGATCTTCGACGACGGCGGTGCAGATCACGTTCGGATGCGTCAGAATATTCGTGCCGTCGAGGGTTTTTAGTGTCTCGTCCGTTTCATACAGTACGGCATAGAAATGACAGCGGTCGGTGATTGCTGTTTGTGCGGGTTGGCCGTTCTGATAATACGTTGTCCCTGCTTTGTATTTGTAATAGCCTGAAAAATAAAGCGGCCGACGGTAGAACGGCAATCCGAAGCGCGTTGCTTTCAACGGACTGCTGAGCGCGCTCAGAAGATCGAACGTACCGATAAACAGGTTTCCTGCGGCGATCGGCATACCGGCAAGAGCGCCGAAGCTGCCGGTGCTGCGTGTCGTCAGGCGGGCGCATTGTCCGGTGTATCCATTGGCCGACTGAGCGGTGGGATAGTCGTCGGGGGTTTGCGCGTTGCCTGTCATGGCAAACCCGAGGTTTCCGCTGGCCCACTCCATTGAGACGCGTCCGTTTTGCTTCTCGGCAAAGATGCAGAAGCGGCCGTTCTTTTCGGCTACCGTATCTTCGAAATGATACCTTGTTGGCAGTTCGTCGGCCACGAATGCGACGGTATACGTTTTTTTCCACTGCCCGTCTTGCGATGTGACGGTGTATGTTTGAGGCGTAGAGAAGTCGCGGGTCGTACCTCCGGCCGGTTCGATGACGGCACCGTCGGACAAGGTGAACGAGAGCGTTTGACGTGTCAGGTCTGCATTGGCTTCTACGAAGAGCGTGATTTTATCGTTTTCAATGATCGGTTCGCGCTTGAGGAGAGACGCCTCGGCAAGGGTGCATGTCAGGATGTCGGCTTCCGCGTTCGGCAGCTCGTCGCGCAGGCAACCGGTCGATAAGAGTGGGAGGATCAGCAGGAAAAAGAGTCGTTTCATATACTTCTGTGAAGGATGTTGCGTCAAAACATTTTGTTCTGACGCAACATCGCTGTCCCTTGTTTTATATTCGGCTCCAACTTATTTCAGTTGCGCCAGTGCTTCGGTGATGCGACGCATCGCTTCGGTCAGGTTCTCGTCCGAGGTAGCGTATGAGAGACGGATACATTCGGGTGCACCGAACGAGTCGCCGCCTACCGTAGCCACATGGGCTACTTCGAGCAGGTACATCGCCAGATCGGCCGCGTTCTTTACGGTTCGTTCGCCGGCGCTTTTGCCGAAGTAGCTGCTCACATCGGGGAAGATATAAAAAGCCCCTTCGGGTACGGAGAGCTGAACACCGGGAATCTCACGGCAGAGGCGGCAGATCAGATCACGCCGGCGCATAAAGGCTTGTCGCATCTCCTCTACGCAACGCTGATCGCCGGCAAAGGCTTCTTTGGCGGCTTTCTGTGCGATGGAGCTGGCGCCCGACGTGTATTGTCCCTGCAATTTGTTGCAACCTTTCACGATCCATTCGGGCGCGGCAATGTAGCCGTTGCCTTGGCAATCCACAGCGGCGCGGCAATGAATCCGATACGCCAGCCCGTCATGGCGTATGCTTTCGATACGCCGTTGATGATTACAACCCGCTCTTTTATCTCGGGGAACTGTGCGATGCTTGCATGTTTCCCTACATAGTTGATATGTTCGTAGATTTCGTCAGACAGTACGATGATGTTCGGATGTTTGACTAACACCCCGGCGAGCGACTGAAGTTCTTCGCGGCTGTACACACTGCCGGTCGGGTTCGACGGCGAACAAAGCATTAACGCCCGCGTGCGGGGCGTGATCGCCGCTTCGAGCTGTGCCGCCGTGATTTTGAAATCCTGATCGATACCGGCCGGGATGATCACATTCGTGCCTTCGGCAAGTTTTACCATCTCCACGTAGCTCACCCAGTAGGGAGCGGGCACGATCACTTCATCGCCCGGATTGATGATACTTAGCAGCGTATTGCAGACCGACTGTTTGGCTCCGTTCGATACAATGATCTGATCGACCGTATAATCGAGGCCGTTTTCGTTTTTCAGTTTGTCGACAATCGCTTTCCGTAAATCCATGTAACCGGGTACGGGTGAATAGAACGAAAAATTCTCGTCGATGGCTTTCTTGGCCGCCGCCTTGATATGATCGGGCGTAAAGAAGTCCGGTTCGCCCACGCTCAGGTTAATGATGTCTACGCCCTGCGCTTTCAGTTCGCTACTTTTTTGTGACATGGCCAGCGTTGCCGATGTTGAAAGGCTGGCCAAACGTGCTGATACCTGTTCCATATTATTTAGATGTTTTTCAATAGAGTGATTGTGTTATTTGATGTTTTGCAACTGGTGTCCCATGCGCTCTTTTTTGGTGCGCATGTAAAACTCGTTATGCTCGTTGGGCGGCACTTCGATCGGGATGTTCTCGACGACTTCCAGTCCGTAAGCTTCCAACCCGACGCGTTTGACGGGGTTGTTCGTCATCAGGCGCATCTTCGTCACGCCGATCTGACGCAGTATTTGCGCTCCCACACCATAGTCGCGTTCATCAGCCTGATGGCAAAGTTTCAAGTTGGCTTCGACCGTGTCCATGCCCTCTTCCTGCAGCTTATATGCGTGAATCTTGTCCATCAGTCCGATACCGCGCCCTTCCTGATTAAGGTAGAGCACCACGCCTTTACCTTCCTGCTCGATGAGGCGCATAGCCTTGTGCAGTTGTTCGCCGCAATCGCATCGCATCGAACCGAAGATATCGCCTGTCATGCACGACGAGTGGACGCGGACGAGCACCGCCTCGTCTGCGTTCAGTTCGCCTTTGATCAGTACCACATGTTCCGCCCCGTTGCTTTTCTGGCGGAAAGGAATGATGCGGAAACGTCCGTGCTCGGTTGGCAGGTCGGCCTCGACCCCCTTCTCTACGAGCGATTCTGTTCTGAGGCGGTAGGCAATCAGGTCGCGTATGGTGATGATCTTGATGCCGAATTTTTTCGAGACTTCGATCAGTTGCGGCATGCGCGCCATCGTTCCGTCTTCGTTCAGGATTTCGATCAGCGCCCCGGCCGGATACAGCCCGGCCAGTCGTGCCATATCGACCGTGGCCTCGGTATGTCCTGCGCGGCGCAGTACGCCGCGCGAGCGGGCGCGCAACGGATTGATGTGTCCCGGTCGTCCCAGGTCGGACGGCTTCGTGGCCGGGTCGGCAAGCGCTAAAATCGTCTGCGCCCGGTCATAGATCGAGACGCCCGTCGTACATCCGCCTCCCAGCTTGTCTACGGTCACGGTAAACGGCGTCTCAAGCATGGAGGTATTATGAATCACCTGCATGTTCAGCTCCAATTCTTCGCACCGTTCTTCCGTAATCGGTGCACAGAGTACGCCCCGACCGTTCGTCAGCATAAAATTGACCTTTTCCGGAGTGATCTTTTCTGCGGCGATAATGAAATCTCCTTCGTTTTCGCGATCTTCGTCATCGACGACGATCAGAAATTTTCCCTCACGAAAATCTTCAATTGCTTCTTCAATCGTGTTCATTCGGTTCATATGTCTCGTTTTTTAGAATATTCAACAGTTCATTACTTACCTGGGTCATCGTTCGTATGTCGTGCAACAGCAGTTTGCGACGATAAGTGGCCAGCAGATATATTGGCAGGCCGATGGGAAAAAGCCAACCCAATATTTTCCCCACCGTCTGGCTTATCCGGAAATGAATAGGATAGTATCCGTTGAGAATCGGGTAATCCATCAGTTTGTTCAGCACCAGATGGCGATCGGAATTACTTCCTTCGGTTACCAGTTCTTCCAGCTGTACGGAGATCCGTTCGGCTTCCGGGTCTCTGCCTCCCTGCTCCCAGAAACGAAAATAAGGCATCCATTGTCCGGACGTTTTCAGGTAGGTTTCGCATTGTTCTTTCAAGCGCTCAATTTGTGCTCCCCATATTGCATTGTCGACATGAAACATGATGACTTCTTTCTTTTCGATCTTACGTGTTGCGCGTTTGCCGATCAGTTTTTTCAGCCCTTCGACATACGTGTCGGCATTGAGGATAACCGAGTCGTTCGAGGCTTTGTAGGTAAGGAACACCCCGAGCGGAAGCAGTACGGCCGAGCTTAGCCACATGCCTTGCCACGGTTGCCACATGCCGTTGCTGGCCATCTTCAGGCCGATGTTGTTGATGACATAGTAAAAGATAAACAGGAAGATGGAAATCACGACCGGCATGCCTAATCCGCCCTTGCGGATGATAGCACCTAACGGCGCGCCGATAAAGAAGAAGATCAGGCAGGCAAACGAAAGCGTGAATTTCTGGTGCATCTCGGTATGATGGCGACGCATCTCTTTCTCATCGCTGGATAATACCGCTGCTTTGAAATCATAGTCGGCTTTTGTTGTTTCCAGCGTATTTTTAACCTGTCGAAGTATGCTAGCCTGTCGGTCGGTCGGTAATTCTCGGCAGAGCTTGTCGAAGTCCGGAATTTCTTCCGTGTGCACGGCGTCTTCCTCTTTTGCTCCTTCCAACTCTTTCCGGTATGACTGCTGATAGATTGCTCTCGCATTCATTTGCTTGATACTGTCCAAGTGAGCTGTCATCGAATCGATGGAGGATTGCAGATCAGCCAGGTTTTTACCGATGTATCGGTCTTGCAGGATCGATTCGTCGGCACGATGAAAATCCGAATCGAATCGGATCAGCATCTCCCGCACCTTGAACGACTCCTTCATATAGGGTATCGCTTCACTGCTTCCAATGCCGTCTTTGTTGAAGTTCTTGAACATCTTGCCCTCGAACAGATAAAGCACCAGAAACTGCTTGTCGGCCGAAATCTTCATCCGTCCCGAATCGGCCACAATCACCTGGGCATTGTTAAAACCTTCGGAATAATCATAGATCATCAGGTGGTTCAGTCGCCCGTCTTTGTCTTTTCTCTTGACATAGAGGTTGTAACCTTCGATTTGATTGGAGAAGGTGCTTTCGGGGATTTGCAGTTCGGGCGATTTGGCCCTGATGGAGCCTAGGAGGGTCCACATTTTTACTTGTGAGAGAGGGATGATGTTGTTCTGGAAAAAGAAGGCGCCCACGGCAACGAACGATAGGAGTATGATAAACGGGCGCATGATGCGAGGCAAAGAAATTCCGGCTGACTTCATGGCCAACAGTTCAAGCTGTTCTCCTAAGTTCCCGAATGTCATCAGGGAAGCCAGCAAAATGGCCAAAGGCAATGCCATCGGTACAAGGGAAAGGGCTGCGTAGAAAAACATCTCGAGAAGAACACTGATCTCAAGACCTTTGCCTACCATCTCATCTACGTATTTCCAGAGAAACTGCATCAGGACAATAAACATGCAAATGCCGAAAGTCATCAAGAATATCGGCATGAATTTTTTTAACAAAAAGAGATACAATCGTTTAATCCCCATAATGTCCTTTCAAATCAACTGCAAAAGTAGTGTAAAAAGAGATAATATATCACCTCTTGATGTGAAACAACATTAAATTCCTAACGTCCGTTTGAGTACTTCCACCTGCGAATCCCACAGATCAATGGCATCCGTCTTTTCGTTCGGCTCTGCAAAATCGGTAATCTCAAGCGCCGTAGATCCGGTAAGCTCGATCGTATGGATGATAAATTCGAAGTAGGCATTCTCATCTTCCTCTTCAAGCCATCGATAGCGAACGCTGACTTCGGGTTTGATTTCGATGATTTCGGCTTGTTCCTGCATTTTTTTCCATGTGAATGTGTAGATGTTCCCTCTGATATCTACCGTATCGGCAAACCAGGAAGATAGTCCGAGGGCTGTTGTTAGATGGTTCCACAGGCTACGATTCGAAACTTTGTCGAAAATGTATTCGATATGAAATTTTTCCTTTTTCATCCTGTCTTTGTTACTGTTCGGTTTTTTTGTGCTGCGCAAGATACAAAAAGGATAAGACATTACAAAAAAGAAGCGATGAAAAAACGAGTCGATATTTTATTTTATTGATTATTAATTTGTTTTAGTTGTTTTGAAAAGTAAAGCAATAAATTTGTGCTTTTTTTCTTGGTAAAAAGGCTGATTTATTGTATATTTGCACCCGGCTAAAGTAAAAAGGGGATGGGGGCGAGTAGTCCCCATCTTTCTATTATAGAGATGATTGAAGCGAAAATGGTGGCCGGTTTGGCCGAGGCGTATTTGGCAGATTCGGAGTGTTATCTGGTTGATGTAACCGTTGCTCCGGATAATCTTATCGTGGTGGAAATCGATCACGATCAGGCTGTCGGTATAGAGGATTGTGTGGCGCTAAGCCGTTATATTGAAGCGGGTCTGGACAGAGATGTTGAAGATTATGAGTTGGAAGTGACCTCGACTGGACTGACGTCACCTTTTAAGACACTTCGTCAGTATTTGAAAAATATAGGGAATGAGGTTGAGGTGTTGTTGAAGAGCGGTGAAAAGCTGTCCGGGTGCTTGAAGTCGGCTGATGACACAGGGTTTGTCGTTACGGTCGGCCGGCCGGTGAAACCGGAGGGCGCCAAACGCAAAGTAACGGTTTGTACGGATGAGAGCTACCTTTATGACGAGATAAAATATACGAAAAATATAATCAGATTCAAATAGGAAATTTTATGGCGAGAAGACAAGAAACAGTCAGTATGATTGATACGTTGCAGGAATTTAAGGAGTTGAAGAGCATAGATAAAGATACGATGATCAACGTGCTGGAAGAATCATTCCGCAATGTGATCGCCAAGATGTTCGGGACGGATGAAAACTACGATGTGATCATCAATCCGGAAAAAGGTGATTTTGAAATCTGGCGAAACCGGATGGTCGTGGAAGACGGTCATGTGGAAGACCCGAATCTGGAAGTTGCATTAAGTGAAGCGCAAAAGATCGATGCCGACTGTGAAGTGGGCGAAGAAGTGACGGACGAAGTACATTTTGCGGACTTCGGACGTCGTGCCATTTTGAATTTACGCCAGACGCTTTCTTCGAAAATCTTGGAGTTGCAAAAAGATAATTTGTACGCCAAATATAGAGATTTGATCGGCTCGATCGTAACGGCCGATGTTTATCAGGTCTGGAAAAAAGAAGTTTTGCTGTTGGATGACGAAGGGAATGAATTGTTGTTGGCTAAGGCAGAGCAGATTCCAAGCGATTTTTATCGCAAGGGAGAATCGGTGCGCGCCATTGTGCAGCGGGTAGAGAATGATAATAACAATACGAAGATTTATCTCTCACGAACGGATAAAGTCTTCTTACAACGTCTCTTTGAGCTTGAAGTGCCTGAAATCAACGATGGTCTTATCACCATCAAAGCCATTGCACGTATTCCGGGCGAGCGGGCCAAAATTGCCGTTGAATCGTATGACGAACGGATAGACCCTGTCGGAGCGTGCGTCGGGATGAAAGGATCGCGCATCCGCGGAATCGTGCGGGAACTTCGAAACGAGAATATCGATGTGATCAACTATACGAGTAACACGTCGTTGTTTATTCAGCGCGCTTTGAGCCCGGCCAAGATATCGTCGATCCGTGTGGATGAGGAAGAGCATAAGGCGGAAGTTTTTTTGCGTCCCGAAGAAGTTTCCCTCGCCATCGGTAAAAACGGATTGAATATCAAGTTAGCCAGTATGTTGACGGACTATACGATCGACGTGTTCCGCGATATCGATGCCGCTGACGAAGAAGATATTTATCTGGACGAATTTGCTGATGAGGTCGATATGTGGGTGATTGATACGCTGAAGAATATCGGTTGTAATACGGCTAAGGCCGTACTCGCACTGTCGCGTGAAGAGATTATGGAACGTGCCGATTTGGAAGAGCAAACGGTCGATGAAGTATTGAGTATTCTGTCAGCCGAATTTGAAGACGAAGAAGAGGAACCGTTCGAGCCGGATTTTGAGCCTTTCGAAGAGGAGGAGCCGTATGCTCCGGAAGACGTACCGGAGTTCCTGCCGAAGGAGCAGGACACGGAAAGTGAAGAAGAACAAGAAGAGAAGGAATAACATACGAGATCCATACAAGAAGAAATATATGCCTGTTAAATTAAACAAAGTACTCAAAGACTTGAATGTCGGTCTTCAGACGGTGGTCGATTTCCTGCACGGAAAAGGATGTGAAATTGATAACAATCCCAATGTTCGGATTCAGGATGATCAGTATGCATTGCTGGTTAAAGAATTCGGAAAGAACCTGTCGGAGGCCGAACGTCGCCGTCTGCTTGAAAAAACGGCTCCGAAAGCGTCGGTAAAGGAAGCTCTCCCAAAGGGTAAAGAAAAGGAAGAAAAACCGAAAAAAACGCCGGAGGTGATTAAAACGGAGGTTCCTGACGAGATCAAACCTAAGTTTGTTACGAAGGGTAAGATTGACCTTGCGGGTGTCGGTAAACCGAAGAAAGAGGGTACGAAGCGGACAAAAAAAGAGGCGAAAAAGGAAAAAAACGTGTCTTTTGCTACTCCTGCAGAAGAAGTAGAAGAGGCGAACAAGATCGAAAAAGTACAGCAACCGGAATCGACACAAGCTCCGGAGTCGAAAGTCATACCACCGCCCGCACCGCCTGTCGAAGCGCAAGAGGTGCAGACGTCGGAACGTCCTGTCGCAGGAGGATCTGTGGCAAACAAAAAGGAAGAGCCGGCAGGAATGACTGAAGCTGAAGAGAAAACGGTCGAAACGTTGTCGGAGCAATCACCGGAAAGCAAGTCGGTTCCGAGGCCGGAGGAGGAAATCTTCCGCTTGGGACAGCCGAAATTGGAGTCGGCGATTAAAGTAACGGGCAAAATAGATTTGTCGTCCATCAACCAGTCGATGCGTCCTAAGAAAAAGAGCAAAGAAGAGCGTAGAAAAGAGCGCGAAGAGAAACGCAAACAGCAGACGCCGGCGGACCATAAGCAGAAATCCGGAGCCGGCAATGTAAGTTCGACAGCCCCTGTGGCATCGACCGGTGAGGGCGGAAAAAAGAAGCGTAAACGGATCAAGAAAGATAAGATCGATATCAATGCGACGGTGGGTACGAACAGTCGTCGCGATGATCGCGGGCGCAGTCATGATCACGGAGGAAAACGTTTGAAGAAGCCGGTTCGTACCGAGATCAGTGAGGAAGACGTACAGAAGCAGGTGAAGGAAACGCTGGCCCGCCTCACAAGCAAAGGCGGAAAGAGCAAAGGGGCCAAATATCGTCGTGAGAAACGCGATGCCGTAGCACACCGTGAACAGGAATTGCAGCTTGAGGAAGCCAAGGAGAGCCGTGTTTTAAAACTGACCGAGTTTGTGACGGCTAATGATCTGGCAAACATGATGGATATCTCTGTCGCGGAAGTGATCTCCACTTGTATGAGCATTGGCATGATGGTGTCGATTAATCAGCGTCTCGACGCCGAGACGATTAACATCGTGGCAGAGGAGTTCGGTTTCAAGACGGAATATGTAAGTGCCGAAGTGTCCGAAGCGATTAAAGAAGAGGAAGATAATCCGGAAGATTGGGGGGCACGTCCGCCGATTGTGACAGTGATGGGGCACGTGGATCACGGAAAAACATCTTTGCTTGACAATATCCGGAATGCCAATGTGATTGCCGGTGAAGCAGGCGGAATTACACAGCATATCGGTGCATACAATGTGACGTTGTCCGATGGCCGACATATCACATTCTTAGATACTCCCGGTCACGAAGCCTTTACGGCCATGCGTGCTCGCGGTGCCAAGGTGACGGATATTGCGATCATCATTGTGGCGGCAGACGATAGCGTCATGCCACAGACGGTCGAGGCGATCCATCACGCTTCTGCGGCAGGAGTGCCGATCGTTTTTGCCATTAACAAGATTGATAAGCCCGGAGCAAATCCGGACAAAATCAAAGAAGAACTTTCACAGATGAATTATCTGGTGGAAGACTGGGGCGGGAAGTATCAAAGTCAGGAAATCTCGGCCAAAAAGGGGATAGGTGTACCGGAATTGCTTGAAAAAGTATTGCTCGAAGCCGACTTGCTCGAACTGAAAGCCAACCCAAAGAAGCGTGCAACGGCTTCCGTCATCGAATCGTCGCTTGATAAGGGACGTGGTTATATGGCGACGGTGTTAGTGAGCAACGGAACGTTACGGCAGGGGGATGTCATATTGGCCGGTACGCACTACGGGCGTCTTAAGGCGATGTTTAACGAACGCAATCAGCGTGTCGAAAGCGCAGGGCCGTCGGAGCCGGTGTTGATTCTCGGATTGGACGGTGCGCCTCAGGCCGGCGATACCCTGAATGTTCTTGAAACGGAACAGGAAGCACGTGAGATTGCCGGTCGTCGCGAACAATTGCAGCGCGAGTTGGGGCTGCGTACGCAGAAACGTTTCGGGCTCGAAGAGTTGGGACGCCGTCGCGCACTTGGCGACTTCCATGAGCTCAACCTCATTGTCAAGGGCGATGTGGACGGTTCGGTCGAAGCCTTGTCTGACTCTTTGATCAATCTTTCGACGGAAGAAATTCGGGTCAATGTGATTCATAAAGCCGTTGGTCAGATTTCGGAATCGGATGTGGAATTGTCGGTTTCGTCAGATGCCATCATCATCGGTTTCCAGGTGCGTCCGGCGGCATCGGCACGTAAACTGGCCGACAAAGAAGGCGTGGAGATTCGTTTGTACTCGATTATCTACGATGCGATCGAAGAAGTGAAATCTGCGATGGAAGGTATGCTTTCGCCGGAGATCAAGGAAGAAATCTGTGGGAATGTGGAAGTACAGCAGGTCTTCAATATCTCAAAGGTGGGTACGGTGGCCGGCTGTATCGTGAAAGAAGGCAAGATCAAACGTACGAACAAAGTACGTGTCATTCGTGACGGTATTGTGATTCATACGGGCGAACTTAGCTCGCTGAAACGTTTCAAAGACGAGGTGAAGGAGGTCGTGACCGGACAGGAATGCGGTATTTTTGTCAATAATTACAACGATGTTCAGGTGGGCGATATGATTGAACCGTTCGATGAGATTGAGATAAAGAAAACATTATAGTGTTTTTGGCGGATGAACTGGAACTGGTTGGATATTGTCATTATCTGCCTTGTCGGAGCCGGTTTTCTGAAAGGGTGGATTGACGGATTTATCCGTCAGATGGTAGCATTACTTGCATTGCTTGCAGCCGTCTACCTGTGTGCAAAGGTCGCCGTGTTCATCCGCGAATATATTTTACAGACCGGTTGGTTTCCGGAAAATACGGTGACTGTCGTTAGCTATGTGATCGCATTCGTGTGCATTCTTATGGTGGTTACACTGGTCGGAGGCTGGGTACATAAGGTCATGGATGCGACGCCCCTGAGCTTGGTCAATCATTTGGCTGGCGCTGTCTTTGGGGCTGTTGTCGCTTTGTTTATCGCTAGTCTGACACTGAATCTGTTGGAAGGCATAGATCGTCGTTCCGTGATTCTCACACCACAAACGAAGGTAGAATCCCGTTTATATGATTATGTAAAAGAAGTTGTGCCGGCAATCTGTCCGGCCGATTTATTTGTAAGGAGGAAAAATTAACATGGATACAACAAAAAAAAATACAGCCCCGATCTTAGATGAAATAACCGGTAGCGAATATAAATACGGTTTTACGACAGAGATCGAGACCGATATGTTGCATCGCGGATTAAACGAGGAAGTGGTGCGCATGATTTCCGCCAAAAAAGAAGAGCCGGAATGGCTGCTTGATTTCCGCCTCAAGGCGTTACGTCACTGGCAGACCTTAGAGATGCCTGCATGGGCTCATCTGAAGATTCCGCCGATCGACTATCAGGATATTATTTATTATGCAGCGCCGAAGGCCAAAGTAGGGCCGAAGAGCCTCGATGAGGTTGATCCTGAGCTGTTAAAGACGTTTGACAAACTCGGCATCCCCCTTCATGAGCAGAAGGTCCTGAGTGGGATGGCGGTCGATGCCGTGATGGACAGCGTCTCGGTGAAAACGACGTTTAAAGAAACGTTGGCTGAGAAAGGCATCATCTTCTGTTCATTCAGCGAAGCGGTAAAGCATCATCCGGATTTGGTCAAGCAATATATGGGAAGTGTCGTGGGTTATCGCGACAACTTCTTTGCGGCACTGAACTCCGCCGTCTTTTCCGACGGATCGTTCGTGTATATCCCCAAAGGCGTGCGCTGCCCGATGGAGTTGAGCACGTATTTTCGAATCAATGCCGCTAACACGGGGCAGTTTGAACGAACCCTGATCGTAGCCGATGACGAGTCGTATGTCAGTTACCTTGAAGGATGTACCGCACCGATGCGTGACGAGAACCAGCTGCATGCAGCCATTGTGGAGATCGTTGCTCACAGACGTGCCGAAGTAAAATATTCGACGGTGCAGAACTGGTATCCGGGCGATAAGAACGGCAACGGTGGGATTTATAATTTCGTGACTAAGCGGGGCATCTGCAAAGGTGAAGGCAGTAAAATCTCGTGGACGCAGGTAGAAACGGGTTCGGCCATTACGTGGAAATATCCGTCGTGTATTCTGGCCGGCGATTACTCGGTGGGAGAGTTTTATTCCGTTGCGGTGACGAATAATCACCAACAGGCCGACACGGGTACGAAGATGATCCACTTGGGGCGAAACACCCGCAGCACGATCGTATCGAAAGGAATCTCGGCCGGTCACAGTCAGAACAGTTACCGGGGTATGGTGAAAGTCGCCGCTCGTGCCGAGGGAGCACGTAATCACAGTCAGTGCGACAGCTTGTTACTCAGCTCTACCTGTGGCGCGCATACGTATCCTTATGTCGATATCCAAAATGAAACGGCTGTTGTAGAGCATGAAGCAACGACTTCGAAAGTCAATGAAGAACAGCTGTTCTATTGTAACCAGCGTGGTATCGATACCGAGAAAGCCGTAAGCTTAATTGTCGGCGGATATGCTCGTGAGGTGATGAACAAGCTGCCGATGGAGTTTGCGGTAGAAGCGCAAAAGTTGTTGGCGATCTCGTTGGAAGGAAGTGTGGGATGATACGTATATCTTCCGTTCCGTTTTTCGGAACGGGACGGGGAAAGTTTGTTATATTTATTATTAGACATGTTATTCTGGGATTAAGATTGAATTATGGGAGAAATCTTGTTAGAGATAAAAGATTTACATGCAGAGGTTGACGGTAAAGAGATTCTCAGGGGACTTAACCTGACCGTCAGGAAAGGTGAAATACATGCGATTATGGGGCCGAACGGTTCCGGTAAAAGCACGCTCAGCAGTGTGCTCGTCGGTAATCCGGTGTTTACGGTGACAAAAGGAACGGTGAGGTATAAGGGCAAAGACCTGTTGGAGCTCTCGCCCGAAGAGCGGAGCTGCGAGGGGATATTCCTCAGCTTCCAGTATCCGGTAGAGATTCCGGGGGTCAGCATGGTCAATTTCATGCGGGCTGCGGTCAATGCACAGCGTGAATATCGAAATGAAGAGCCGGTTTCGGCCTCGGATTTTCTGAAGATGATGCGTGAGAAACGCGAGATTGTGGAGCTCAATAATAAGTTGATGAGCCGTAGTGTCAATGAAGGCTTTTCCGGGGGAGAGAAGAAACGCAACGAGATTTTTCAGATGGCCATGCTCAATCCGACATTGGCTATTCTGGACGAGACGGATAGCGGCCTCGATATCGATGCATTGCGCGTTGTGGCTAACGGGGTAAACAAACTCAAATCGCCCGATAATGCGTCGATAATCATTACTCACTATCAGCGTCTGCTCGATTATATCAAGCCCGATGTCGTGCATGTCCTCTACGAAGGACGTATGGTGAAAACTGCCGGTGCCGAACTGGCTCTTGATTTGGAGAAGAAAGGCTACGATTGGTTGAAAACGAACGATTAACGGCGAAAGATGAATAGTTTGCATATATCGGACAAGGATGCGATGCATCCGGAAAAACAATACATGGATTTTTTTACGCAGCACGAAGATGTGCTCCACCGCTATGCGCCGGCGTTTATGAACGCCTTGCGGACACAGGCTTTGGCCGATTTCGAGCGGACAGGCTTCCCCTCCCCCCTGCATGAAGACTATCGTTATACCGATGTTGCCAAGGCGTTTGCGCCTGACTATGGGTTGAACTTGACCCGTCTGCATGTGCCGACCAACCCTTCGGACGTGTTCCGCTGTGATGTGCCGAACATGAGCACCTCGCTCTACTTCGTAGTGAATGATTCGCTTTATACCGATACGTTACCGAAGACTTCCTTGTCCGAAGAGGTATATGCGGGAGGGATGCACGCGTTTGCCGAGCTTCACCCCGAGATCGCATCACGCTACTACGGCAAGGCTGCCGATACTTCGGCCGATGCTGTCAGCGCCCTCAATACGATGCTGGCACAAGACGGGTTTGTGCTTTATGTACCTCGGGGCGTCCACGTCGAACGCCCCGTACAGTTGATTAATATCTTCCGTAGTACGGTCGACCTGATGGCGAACCGTCGCGTGCTGATCATTATAGAGCCGCATGCATCGGCCAGATTGCTCGTCTGTGACCATAGCATGGATGATGTTAAATTCCTTGCTACTCAAGTGGTTGAAATCTTTGCTGAAGAAGGGGCATTCTTCGATTACTATGACTTGGAAGAAAGCTCGGCTTCGACTACGCGTTTTTCGTCGCTCTATGTCGAACAGGCTGCTTCGTCTAATGTCTTGGTTAACGGTATCACGCTGAATAACGGACTGACCCGTAATAATTACCGGATTCGTCTGAACGGCGAAGGAGCGGAAGCGACGCTTTGCGGAATGGCCATTGAAGATCGTGATCAACAGGTGGATACGTACACCCATATCACGCATGTTGTACCGCATTGCACCAGCAACGAGTTGTTTAAGAACGTCCTTGACGAGCGCGCAGTAGGTGTTTTCAGCGGGCGGATATTTGTGAATGAAGGCGCGCAGAAAACAGAGGCTTACCAGACGAACCGTAACATGTGTCTCACCTCCGATGCCCGTATGTACAGCAAGCCGCAGCTCGAGATTTATGCCGACGATGTGAAATGTTCGCATGGCATGACGACCGGTCAACTTGATGAACAGGCGCTCTTCTACATGCAAAGCCGTGGTCTTCCTTACGAAGAGGCGCGGATGATGCTCAGCGTCGCTTTTATGTCGGATGTGATCGATCATGTGCGTCTCGACGCCTTAAAAGACCGTCTGCACCTGCTTGTCGAAAAACGCTTCCGCGGCGAACTGGCCCGATGTGCCGGATGCAGATACGGAAACTGAAGCATTTATATTCTTTACTATTTTTACTTCTTCCCCCTTTGTCCGGATAATGACGTTCTGTATAGGGGGGGGGAGGATTACAAAACACAACGAACAGATGAAAACATTTTTTAAAACTACCTTTTTGCTTCTGCTCACTCTGGTATTGTTGATCCGTTGCGGAGGAAGCGAGCCGAAGCATTTTTCTTATACTTATGTGCTGGAGAGCACCCGAACGTACCGGCTGTCACTATCGATAGACAGCGAGAGGCATTACGTTGTAGAGAAGCAGAACATCCGTTTTGAACAGTACGAGCCTTACCATGCGGAAGGGACACTGACCGACGGGGAATATGCGCGATTTAAATCGTTACTGGCTAAAAGTAAACTTTTTGATATGAATGACTCATACGGATTCGAGAAAGAGCCGGATCAGCCTGTTGCCGATATGATTTACCAAATTGCCTGTCAGGCGGACGGACGCGAAAAATTTATTTCGATCCGTCATACCGAAACGATGACCTTTTCCCGTCATTTTACGGAGCTGCTGAAATATACGAATGAGTTTATCAGCAACCAAGTAAAAGAATAGCGGCTATTACATATTGCCTTTGTCCAGATACTCGGTTTTAAACATTTTGACAAGCAGGAAAAAGATAGAGAGCAGCAACGGGCCGAAAATGATTCCCCAGAATCCGAAAACCGACAGGCCGAAAATCACTCCGAAAACCGTGATGAGGGGGTGTGTATCGGCCAGTTTTTTCTGAAGGATAAAACGGATGACATTGTCGATGTTCGTGAGGATGATGGCGCAGAAAGCTCCCAGTCCGATAGCGTTCGTCCAGTCGCCGACCATCATCAGATATACCACGATCGGCACCCATACGATGCCGGTGCCGACGATAGGAATGATGGTTGAAAAGCATGTCAGAAAACCGAAAAGTAAAGCACTCGGCACACCGAATATCAGATATCCGATATAGGCGATGAGACCTTGTATGATAGCGAGTAGAGGAATGCCGATAGCATTCGACCGCACCATAACATATACTTCGCTGGTAATATTCTTCCTGTTTTCAGGGCTAAATGGCAGCAGTTCGTAAAAATACTGTTCGATCGTCCGGAAATTAAGCAGGATAAAATACAAGAGGAAGATCAGTACGACAACCGTCACAACCATACTGCTCATCTGGCTGATAAGGTATTGAATAACGGTGCTGATATAGCCCGTGGCTGTTGTCAGGTTTTCGGACGAGAACAAATCGTAGCCGAATCGTTGCCGGAGTTGAATCTCGAGGTTTTCAATCATCTTTTGCAGGGATGAAATATCCATGTCGATGTTTTGTACCTTTCCCAACAGTGCCCGGATCATAAAATAAAGCGGAACCGTAATGACAGCTGCCACTTCGAACAGAATAAGGATCGTGGCCAGCACATGATTCATCTTTTTCTTTTCCGTCAGGTAAATCATTTGCCGGCGCACCATCACAAAGATGGTAAAAGCTCCCAACAGTCCGTTTACAAACATCCACAGTTCCTTAATAATTACCCATCCCAATAACAGGATCAGGATACCAAGCGAATATTTCCAATATTTTTCTTTTCCTGTCGAAGCCATCTTTTTTTATAATGTTAAGCCGCATAAAGATAGAAAGTTTTTCCGGTTGCAGACTTTCTCTAGTCGATTTTTTTGCGGAGACGCGCCAAATAGCCTCGCATCGCTTCCGTATCGCGTTCGGCAATGATTTTCTGTAATTCGTCCAGTTCGCGCTGAATACGGTCGATCTGTCCGGGTGTTCGCGGGTTAAACAGGATTTCAGTCAGCAGATAATCATCTTCGGACAGCACGCCTCGAGCAATCTTCATGTGGCGTCTGAAAGTCGTTCCCGGCGCATCCTGATGTACCATCGTTGCGACAAAAACAAACGTCGAAGCAAAAGGAATCCCCAACGAGTAAGCAACGACTTTATCATGTTCCTCAAACGTGTATTCAAAGATATTCAGTTTCAGTTTCTCATATAAGTCTTTGAAGAAAATTTTGCCAAGATGGTCGCCTTCGGAGATGATGATGGCATTCTCCTGCATCAGGTTACCAAGGTTCGCAAAGGTCGGCCCGAACATCGGGTGGGTAGAGACGTACGGAAAACCGCAGTCTTTGTAGAACTCCAGCAGGTTGGTTTTCACCGATGCGATGTCGGAGATGATACAATAGGGTCGGAGATGCGGCAATACGCTTCTGAATGCGTCGAGCGTGTGGGTCAGGGTGACGCAGTTGATGACCATCTCGGGGGCAAACGCGTCGATCTCGTCGACCGATTGCATACGCAGGGCATTGTAGATAAAACGCATCCGCTTCGGGTCTTGTTCGAGTACGGCCACCTCATGGTCGAAACTCAGCAGGTCGGTAAAGAAAGACCCCATCTTTCCCGCGCCTAAGATCAATATTTTCATTGTCTGTTCAGTCTATTCGTTCATGACAATCATTTGCTGACGTACCGATTCCTCATGAATTTCTTTCAGGACAGCCTGCACGAAATCAGGATTCAGATCCATTGCTACCCCGGCCTTGGTGCGATTCTCCAGAATCTCTCCGTAGCGCGGTGTTTGCAGTATCGGCATACGATGTTCTTTCTTATATACTCCAATCTCCCGGGAGATACGCATCCGTTTGGCCAACAGTTCGAGCAGATTCTCGTCGATCCCGTCGATTTGTCGGCGCAGTTCGTACAGGTTTTCGGTCGTTTGGTTTGACTCGCGGATGACGAGCAGGTTCAGCACATAATCCAGCACTTCGGGGGTAATCTGTTGTGCCGCATCGCTCCATGCATGGTCCGGGTTGCAGTGCGTTTCGATGATCAGTCCGTCGAAGTTCAGGTCCATCGCCTGCTGACAGAGCGATGCAATCAGTTCGCGTTTACCGCCGATATGGCTGGGGTCGCAAATGATGGGCAGGTTTGGCATACGGCGACGCAGCTCGATAGCAATATGCCAGAGCGGGAGGTTACGATACATCTTCTTGTCGAACGAACTGAACCCGCGATGTACCGCTCCGATACGGTGGATACCTGCTCCGTAAAGGCGTTCGATGGCGCCGATCCAGAGCTCCAGATCGGGATTGACCGGGTTTTTAACCAGCACGGGGATGTCAACGCCTCGCAGCGCATCGGCCACATCCTGCATGGCAAACGGATTGACTGCCGTCCGTGCGCCGACCCATAAAACATCGACTCCAGCCTTTAAGGCTTCAAAAACATGGTCTCTCGTGGCCACCTCGGTAGCCACATACATGCCTGTCTCCTCCTTTACTCTCTTCAACCATGGCAGTCCAATGGTACCCACTCCTTCAAAGCCTCCCGGTTTGGTGCGGGGTTTCCAGATGCCTGCGCGAAAGATGCGAATACCGATCGCAGCTAATCCTTTAGCCGTAGTCAAGACCTGTTCTTCGGTCTCGGCGCTGCACGGCCCGGAAATCACGAGCGGACGCTTGTCTTCGATCCCCGGTAATAAAATAGATTGTAAATTTAATTCTTCCATATAGTTTATTTTTTTTGTTTATCTGTGTGTTATGTTATTGTTTCCATCTGTTGTTGATTCGTTCCAGCGCCTCAGTCAGCTGTTCCTCTTTACAGCAGAGCGAGAGCCGGACATAGCGTTTGCCTGCATTGCCGAAAATAAATCCGGGCGTGATAAATACGTTGGCTTCACGGAGCACACGATCCGCCAATGCTTCGCCGCTCATTTCCCTATCGGCTATCCGTCCCCAGAGGAACATACCAACCTGTTGCTCGTCGTATGTGCAATCCAGCGCCTGCATGATCTGTCCGGCCAGTTTGCGACGACCACGATAGATGCGGTTCATCTCAGCGTACCATGCCGGCGGTGCGTTCAACGCTTCGACTACGGCCGATTGCATCGGGCGGAACTGGCCTGAATCGACGTTGCTCTTCACTTTCAGAATCCATTGTACAAACTGCGCATTCGACACCAGCATGGCCATACGCCATCCGGGCATGTTGTGCGCTTTACTCATCGAGTTGAGCTCGATAGCGATTTCTTTGGCTCCTTTTACGCGCAGGATGCTGCGCGGATGATCGTTGAGGATGAAGCTATATGGATTATCATGGCAGATAACGATTCCGTGGCGACGGCCAAAAGCGATCAGCTGTTTGAACAGAGCCTCGTCTCCGTCGGCACCGGTCGGCATATTCGGGTAGTTTGTCCACATCAATTTAATGCGGGTGAGGCCGCTGGCTTGCCGCTCGGCCACGATCTGCTCCAGCGTGTCGAAGTCGGGCTGCCAGCCGTTCGACACTTGTAATTCGTAAGGGATCAGATCAGCTCCGACAAGCCGGCTCACCGAACGGTATGTCGGATAGCCGGGGTCAGGCACGAGCACACCGTCACCCGGATTGAGGAAAGCCATAGAGATATGCAGAATCCCTTCTTTCGAGCCGATAAGCGGCAGGATTTCCGTTTCCGGATCTGCCTCCACGTCGAACCATCGCCGATACCATCCGGCATAGCTGTGCCGCAGTTCGGGAATGCCTGTATAGGGCTGGTAACCGTGTACGTCCGGGCGGCATGCTTCGCGACAGAGCGTGGCGATCGCCCCGTCCGACGGTGGCAGGTCGGGGCTTCCCACGCCGAGGCTGATCACACGCATACCTGCGGCATTCATCGCGGCGACCTCTTTCAGTTTCTTTGAGAAATAATATTCCTGCACGCTGTCCATACGCGTGGCAGGCATAACATCATATACCTTGTTTTCCTTCTGCATATTCTCCTAAAATTTTCAAATCCTTCGTCAGCGGCATAATCGCATCCAGCGCCTGTTTGTAGCGTGGATAATCCGAGAACGTCAGATTGACGTAAAACAAATATTCCCATTCGCGCCCGATAATCGGCAACGACTGTATTTTCGACAGATTCATATCATAGAACGAGAGAATCGTCAGGACTTTCGAGAGGCTGCCGGCCGTATGTGGCAAAGAGAAAACGAGCGAAGCCTTGTTCTTCGTCACTCCTTCAAGGAGTTCGGAAGCCATCGGCGGGGTGGCCACGGCCAGAAAGCGCGTATAGTTGCGTTTGTTCGTCTCGATGCCTTCGGCCAGCACCTCCAGACCGTACATATCGGCTGCCCGACGCGCACAGATAGCGGCATGACCGTGCATTTTCTCCGCGGCGATCCGTCGTGCACTGCCCGCCGTGTCGTCCATCTCGACGAGCTTGACATGCGGAAGCGTCGCCAGAAAATCATCGCATTGCATCAGGGCGATCGGATGCGAATTGATTTCGGTAAGGTCGGACATGTTCGTCCCCGGAAGTGCGGCCAGTGAGTGCATAATACGTAATTTATACTCTCCCGTCACCACGCACCCGCTCTGTCGAATCAGATCGTGATTCTGCAACAGACTTCCGGCAATCGTGTTCTCGATCGCCATGATTCCGACCGTCCGTTCATCGGACGTGACTTTTCGCACAAGCTTCTTAAAGGTCTCGCACGGTACTAACTCGATCGGCTCGTCTTCGAAATATCGATGTGCCGCTACATCATGATACGAACCGGCTATTCCCTGTATGGCAATTTTTCTCATTCTTTATGTTTATTTTTTTCTTCATGTTCGCAACATCAAAAAAAAATCCCGCCACTCACATGGCAGGACCTTTTTCTAAATGGCAATACCCTAAGGTACTTTTTTCGTTTCTTACACACATCAAGTCCTGCCTTTATCTCTACCAAGATAAAAGTAATAATACTTGTGAGTGTAAAATCGTTTCATTTTTTTGTTCACATAATCATATCATGTGCAAAGATACGGCGTCTTTTTTAACATGCAAGAAAAAAATGCTTTTTTTTTGCTCGGATATCAAAATAGAGAAGAGGCCTACGTATGTCTTTGATCGGTTGACGAACGGTTGCTGATTCTTAACCGTTCCCAGATGCGTTGCGGAACAAGTCGCCAGAAGAAGACCAAAAGACGGTAGCGCCAGTCGATGACGGCGACGCGTTTACGCTTTTCCAGCGTATGGACGATATGTTGGGCCACAGCTTCCGGTCGCATGAGCATCGGGTATTTCTTTGGGTCGTCGAGTATGGCCGTATCTACAAATCCGGGTCTTATATCCGTGAAGATAATGTTATCCTTTTGTAAATGCGTTAACTGTGCCAAAGCGTCAATATAGGTGTTTTGAAAACGTTTGGAGGCCGAATAAGCCGGTGCGCTCCCCAATCCTTTCGTTCCCGCAATCGAGCTGATGACAGCGATATGCCCACCGCCGTTGTTGCGAAAATAACGATAGGCCGCTGTAACCATACGGATAAATCCGGAGACGTTCGTCGCCGCCGTCCATAACTCGATATCTTCTTGCAGGGTCATGTTCTGTCGCCCGACGCCCGAAGAGAGAAAGAACAAATCCATTCCGCTCATTGCTTCGATCAGCCGATGTAAACGCTCCGGTGCGTCGTCGCGTGTGATATCGAGTATCTGTATTGTCACCCGTTCCGGATTCAGCGCTTGCAAACGCGCCAGCTCGGCCTCGCGACGGCCGGCCACGCCAAGTGACCAACCGCGAGCGAGCAAGAGTTTTGCCACCTCCAGTCCCATGCCGGAAGTGGCGCCTATCACAATCGCTCGTTTCACTTTTGATAAATAATAAATCATTTCCATGAATCCGCCCTGTCGGGCTGCGATTCATTTCATGCGGCTAAGTTAGTGAACCTTCAGCATAACATAAAAAAGCCAATGTGCGATTTTGCGCACATTGACTTTTATTAACTAATATCATGCTCCGTTATTCGACGGGGTTGCAATCAACCGATTTCGATTGTCCGCTCTACCTTGTGAGTCTCTTCGTGCGAGAGTTTGGGCAGATCGATATTCAGCACACCATTTTCTACTTTTGCACAGATTTTGTCTTTGTCCACATCGTCCGGCAGAATCATCGCCTGCTGGAACTTCGAGTACGAAAATTCGCGACGCAGATAGCGTGCGTCCTTATTCTCTTCACTCTTTTCGCTCTTTTTCTCCATCGAGATCACCAAATGGTTGTCTGCATCAATATTGATGTGAAAGTCTTCCTTCGTCATGCCTGGGGCTGCTACTTCGACCGTATAACGGTCTTTCATTTCCTTTACGTTGATGGCAGGTGCCGTTGCGTTCGTACGTCCCATCCACTCATGTTCAAAAAAGTCATTGAAAATGGACGGTAACCAATCGTTCTGATTTCGTCTAATCAAAGTTGTCATTATTCAATCCTCCTATAATTTAATGTTCTTTTTTTTTGAAGTCCGGCTCATCATTCTTACTTATGATTCCCGACCTTTTTGGAGATCGTTGTCACCGTATCTGCTGAATCGACTTCATCAGATAAGACACAAAACGCATACCATCGTATGCTTTGTGTCAAAATGGCGTATTCTGCGCTAAATAAGTAATAGATATATGACAAAATGGCGCTTTGATTGGCTGCCCGTAACGCGTGTCAACATACTTGCATCCGCATCGCAGAGCGACCTCTTGCCATTCTTTCAAGGGAAAGAATATCAAGGGGGCCAGACACGAAGAAATAAAAAAAAGAGTTGTCTCATACTGAGACAACTCTTTTGATCTATGAGAAGATCATCACTTTGCTTCTTTTTTCTTGGAGCAGCATTCATCTTTCTTCTT
>ERZ772960.805-NODE-805-length-26515-cov-9.782237_pt1 | contig 26515 bp, 19 predicted proteins | sample MGYA00580678_ERZ772960 | MGnify/ENA primary metagenome ERZ772960 (study PRJEB29015, sample SAMEA2737930) | human oral metagenome | biome: human oral; feature: human-associated habitat; material: dental | place: China | collected 2059 ... | reverse complement strand
AAAAAAAAAAAAAAATTTCTCCCCCCCCCCCCCCCCCCCCCCCCCGTCATCCGAAATTTTGGAGGAACAATGGAACCTAACAACATTCAATTATCTAAACCGCCCGGCTGTATTTTTATTTTTTCGCTTCTAATTGTTATTTCATGGCAGCTGGTATCTCCGCTCTGTCTGCTTATTTTTGATATTTTGCCGACTCAAACTGTCAAAAAATTATTTTTAAGTTTGCCGTTTGCAATAACATGTACCGCATCGGGACTTATCGCCTTTTTTCTTTATTCACATTTTATACCTATCTTTGCAAACTACAATACAGATGAGGCGGCTTATAAAAAGGCTTTAAAATCAATCAAAAAATATGAAAGCTTACTCATTGTTATTCCGGTAGTTGCTTCTTTTGTTATTCCGTTTATACTTACCTCATTTGCGGCGGAATATAACAATAAGGATGTTTTTAATGCTGTTTTGATGTTTTCAGTCGGAAGCTGTTTTTTGTTTGCTTTATTTTTCTATGTTTTCTTTATACAAAATTTTGAAAAATGGCTGCATATTATTCCTTTACACAATGATTTTAAAGGAATGCCTCTTAAAATACGCTCCGTCCTCACTGCTTTTTTCAGTTTTACCGGTACTATTCTTATCGCTCTAGCCCCGATTATTGTTCTTCAAGAACTGGATTCCATCAAAACGGTTCTTGGGATAAAAACGCTGCCTCTTGCCTGTATTGGAATTTTATTGGGACTTACGGATTTATATTTGCAGGCAAACGGCTCCGCATCGAGGATGCAAATTATTTTAAACTTTACGGAAAAAATGATGCAAGGCGATTATACGGAAGAAAAAATCGATATTATAAGCCGCGACGAATTAGGTTTTTTGATGAATGCTCTCAATAATTTTCAAGCCGTTACAGCCAATTTATTAAACAGGATTATTACGGAATCAGGGCTCCTTACAAATCTCGGTCATACGCTTTCAACAAATATGAATCAGACTGCAAGCGCCGTCTACGAAATCAGCGCTAACATTGATAGTGTTAAACAGCAAACGCTTACACAAGCGGCAAGTGTTACGGAAACCGCTGCTACAGTCGAAGAAATAATCCGAACAATAAAACAATTAAACGGCAGTATAGAAAATCAAGTTGAAAGTATCGCTCAGTCATCTTCTGCAATAGAAGAAATGACCGCGAATATCAGCTCGGTAACAAAAACACTAGGAAAAACGGATGAGACGATTCAGAATCTTGCAGCCGCCACTATTGACGGGAGAGATACGATTGTAAATTCCGTCACCGTAACGCAAAACATTGCAGAAGAATCAGGCGGTTTAATTGAAGCTTCAAATGTTATTCAACATATTGCAAGTCAAACAAATCTTTTAGCGATGAATGCCGCTATTGAAGCAGCCCATGCAGGTGAGGCCGGTAAGGGGTTTGCTGTCGTTGCGGATGAAATACGTAAACTGGCAGAAGAATCCAGCGCTCAAGGAAAATCGATTACCGAAACATTGAAAATCTTAAGTGTGCAAATTGAAGGGCTTTCGGATTCCGCCAAAAGTGCGGAAGAAAAATTCGAGCTTATTTTTAATTTATCCGATCAAGTAAAAAATATGAGTCATGAGCTTATGAGTTCTATGCAGGAACAAGAACAAGGCAGCCGTGAAATTTTAACTGCTATTAAAACAATCACCGAAGTAACGGCAGAAGTCCAATCCGGTTCCAGAGAAATGCTTCAAGGCGGCGAAGGCGTTGCAGAAGAAATGCAGAAATTGGATAATCTTACCCGTGTAATTGCCGATAGTATGAATGAAATGGCCGCAGGAGCTTTGCAAATTAATAATGCCGCTCAAGAAGTTAAAGCTATAACGGAAAAAAATGAACAAAGTATTGACGCTTTAGAAAACGAAGTACATATGTTTAAGGTAAACAAAAACCGGACTTAAAGAGTAAAGCGACATACCCCGGCACTCTGCGCCGTAATATTTTTATCTATGGGCATCTCTAAAAAGTCGGTTAGCTTTTAGAGATGCCCCGCAATTCCCGCAGAGCATTGTGCGCTTCGGTGTACTCGTCATAGGGTACGGCGCCGTTTTTCCCGATAATCGAATTTTCATGCCCCTTCCCAAGCAACAACACCGCATCATTCGGTTGCGCAAGGGAAAATGCTTTACGGACGGCAGTCGGCCGGTCGGGAATGATAAACAGTTCCTCGCCGCGCTTCTTGTTAGGACAGCCGGCGGCAATCATCTCCAAAAGCTCGACAGGGTCTTCGCCGCGGGGGTCTTCATCGGTGAGGATGATAGTATCGCAGTATTCTCCGGCAATTCTTCCCTGCTCCGGCCGCTTAACGGTATCGCGCTCACCGCCCGAACCGAATACGGCAATCACGCGGCCGCCTTTCGCTTTAACACGGTCACGGACAGACGGCATAATCGCTTGGAATGATGACGGCGTATGCGCATAGTCGATAAGCACTTCAAACCCCTGCCCCGCTTCAACACGACACATTCTCCCCCTTACCGGCATAAACCGATTCAGCAACGGCACGAGCATATCAAAGGGCAGTCCCGTTAAGTTATGAACGGCAATAAGAGCAGCAAGGATATTGTACACATTAAAAAAGCCGGTTATCGGAGCGGCGGCCTCATACGTTTTCTGCACACCGTTAAACGCTGCATGAATTGTAAAGGTTAAACCGTTTTCATCTTCATGCACGGTATCGGCCGATAAGCCGCCTGCAAAGTTTGAGAACGGAACAGCCACCGTGCTGCCGATATGCTTCTGCACGGAAAATCCGAATACGGGATACTTTGTTGCCTGTGCAAAATAGGCGGCAGACGGATCTTCAAGATTGACAATGCCGAAGGCCGCAACCGTTCCGTGTTTTTTCTTATGATCATGGGTATCTAATGAGCGGAATAAATTCGCTTTATCGTAGCGGTATTGTTCAAAGGTGCCGTGAAATTCCAAATGCTCTTGCGTCACATTCATAAATACGCCTGCATCGAAATGCACATGCAATAGCCGCGCCGTTCGAGGAGAAAGCCCGTGAGAAGATGCTTCCACCACTGCATATTCGCAGCCGTTATCCCGCATACGGGCAAGCCGTTCCTGTACCGTAATCGATTCGGGTGTAGTCTGATGCGCCGGATTGGCGACGGGATCATCTCCAAACGAAAAAGATACGGTCGAAGAAAACCCTGCCTTTTTTCCGGCAAGCCGCAGCAGCTGCCAGATAAAATCGACGGTACTCGTTTTCCCCTCCGTACCGGTTACTCCGATTGTTACCAAGTCTTTGGAAGGTTCGTCAAAGAAAACGGTAGCAGCAGCGGCCATTGCGGCACGAACATCCGGCACTTGAACGTAACAAATATGTTCTTGATATAATGGAAGGTTTTTTTCATGAATAACCGCAACGGCGCCCTTCGCAATAGCCGCATCGATAAACTTTGAACCGTCGGTATGCACACCGGGCAAGGCAAAAAAAGCGGCGCCTGTCCGTACCTCACGCGAATCATACGAAAGCGCATACACCGTAATATCACTCCCGTGAATGGTTATCGGTTGTATGGAAAAAAGACATTGAAGAATTGATTTTACATAGTGTTGAGCAGACATGTTAGAAAGTATAAACGGCAGGCTATAGCCCGGCAAGAGGGCTTGTGCCTTCCAGCTTGTGCCTTCCATAATTAGGAGCGGCTGAAAAGCTTTAGAAACCGGTATGTCATTAAGGATTATTCCCCGATGCCGTGTGGTGGTGTATGTTGATTAAAGAACCATAGGCATTCAGGTTATGAAGAAGTTATCTGAATGTCCGTGCGGTGAAATTACCTCACCAAGCCGTGAATCATACGTTTAACGGTTTCCACCTGAGCGGGAGAGAGCTGATACAAGTCTCGGACTATATCGTTAATGGCAGCATATTTCGGATTTTGCGGAAGCCGTTCGCCGGTTACCAGATATTCAACCGAAACACCGAGCGCTTTTGCAATTTTTACCCCGGTTTCTACATTCGGGAGCACTCCGCGCGCATCAATATATGATAAAAAAGTACTGTTACTGATTCCTATCTTTGCAGAAATCTCCTTTACCAGCAAGCCTTGATATTCAATTTCTTCTCTAAGCCTATCCTTAAAAGCCATTAAGCAAATTATAACAAAATCTTGATGTAATCGGCTTGACGAAATCAATATCTTGGCGTAACATATTATTAAACATCAAGATATTGTTTTCCCGGCTGAGTAAAGCTGCATAAAGTTGAATATCGGCTTTTTGTGTTTAAGATTTTGGGCGGCTTTTTGCGGTACAACCGCAAAAACCAGGCTTTTCGGGGTTCCGCCTTTCGGCTCCATTCCTTCGGAACATCCCCACCATGGCGGGGATGCCCCTACAATCCTTGCCGCATTAAAACTTAACAGCGAACATCGTATGTTGATGAAACCAAGATAAGGAGATTATATGAAAACAAAACTGTTTTTGTCGGTATCGGCGGCGTTTCTTGCCGTTGTACTTGTTGCAGGATGTGTGAGTACGCCTAAAAGTCAGGCCGTGAAAGATATGAAAAATCTTTCGTATGCGAATCAGCCGAATGGTGAATTAGAGCTGATAAATAGAACAGAATACGAGTTAGTCGTTTTTGCGGGGAAGATTGATCGTAAAAATATTCTTGGCGGTATTCACGCCGGTGACACTCGTTCTTTTGATTTTAGAAATTTTTTAAGCGCCAATTCCGGGGCTTTTTTGTGTAGAGCTGTGAAAACCGATGTGTATGCGCAAAAAGGCGGCTTTGTTAATGAAACCGATGTAGTTTGGGCTAAATTGGTTACTTACGGCAATAGTAAATCTTCTTTTACCGTTATGAATGAAGTAGGTGGAGAAGGAAAACTCTTGTTTGAAAACGCTTCTCCGTATCCTGTTGAAGTTCGTTTGAATGGGACAACAGGACAGGTACTAACAACGTTACCGCCTCATTGCAAAGAGCAATATGTATACGTAAAACCGAATTCGAGAGGGTATGTTTATTTTCCGACGTATCTTATGTATGACAGAGATACAGGAAAGATAAATAGTATTACCGGTAAAGAAGATGACGGTATATCTGCAAGACCTGCCGTAGGAAGTGAAACCCCTCAAACGGTCATTTTTCCTATGCCTAACGGTAAACTATTCGGTGCACGGGTTGCTTATTTAACAATAAAGAATGAAAGTGGCAACGCCTTTATCTTTAGAGATGATAACACTGAGGTCCTTTCGCAGAATGGTTATACGATGATAAATTCCGGTGAAACATTGACATTTGAAGTTGATGCAACGGAACAAGGTAAGACATTCAGAGCGCTGAATGCAGACTTCCGTGTGGGCGCCGCAAATAAACGGTATGTCAAATTCTTTAATGGGGAGCCGGTAGTATTCAAGGCCGGTGTGGAATATGAAATTGCTGTTTATAACAAAAACGGTGCGGTAAAAACCGAAATAGAAAGTTCATCTGAACGCTCTATTGAATATGATTTAAATTCTCAACTTGATTTGGAATAAAAACATAAGGTAAGAAGGCTTCCGTAATTTTAATAGTTATGGAGCCTTCAATGTGTTATTATGCGTAAAATAGTATTGTATATATTGGTATTATCTCTGTTTTTTTCTTGTCGTTCCGTACAATCCGCAAAAATAGAAACTTCTACCGTAAAAGAATTGTCCGTATCTTTTAATAATAATACGGATTTTGCGATTGATATACTTGAAAATAATCCTGAAGCAATTTCCGCTGTCTTGCATATCGAACCTAAGCGGAACAAAACGTTTACTAAAAAAATTTATGCCGGTGATGATATATCGTTGTTTTTTTATGCAAAATTTTATATTCCAGTTGGTAAAACCGTTGTGTCTGTAATTGACTATAGGGAAAATAGAGTAGAAACAAAAAATGGACTCAATCAGACTGTTAGTATCACTACATTAGGAGCCGTAATTAAAAATTCGCCGTATTACGTGGTGCTTAAAAATAAAGCCGATAAAGAAATTTCTGTATGTAATTCAAGCGCAAAAAGCTTATACATCACGCTTGATAAAACAAAAAGTGTAGCACCGGAAAATATAGCCGTATACTCATCAAAAGAGAGAGCATTCTATACGCAGCAGGATAAAATATCCATGCGCATTTTATATAACGATAAAGAATTTGACTTTCCAATTACCTTCCTCCAACCCGGTTACGTCTATACCTACATTTTCGACGGAAAACGGATTGTAAAAGAAGATGAACGTCCGTTGCTTAAAATAGGTGAACCCTTGTGGAAGCAGAGCGGCGCGGATGGTGTTTCCGTTTCAAACATAATGTCCGCTCCGGCGAGAGATTCTTTTTATGCCGTCGGAAAAGTCCGAAAAAAGGATGCGAACGGAAGTCTCTATGATGCCGGTTTTATACAATGCACTGAAAGGAATGGTAAGGAACGGTGGACTCATTTTTTTGAAGAAACCGGCTGCGACAGCGCCGTTTATGACGGTATCGTGTTGGAAAACGGTGATCTATTAGCAGCAGGGCACACGAGCGGAGACGTGCAAAACGGACTCCTACTATTGTACTCATCCGGTGGCGTTTTATTGAATACACAGAAAATTACCGGCAGCTCCGGCTTTGAATCCGTTACACCCCTTTCCGGCGGAACTTTTTTAGCTACCGGTTTTGACAGCAAGGATAAACTTATGTTCGGAAAGGTTCATATCGCGAAAAGCGTCATCCGCTATGAATCTTTTACCGCTCCGCTGCCGCTTGCCGGAACCGAATTTGTTACACGCGCGATTTCGCTCTACGACAGCCGCACAAAAACGCTTTTTGTATGTTGTAATCTACTTGATACCGAAACCGAATTGCCGCTGCCTTCGGCGCTGTTTGCACTGGCGGAGAATGGTACGGCAAAGCGAATCCCCTTGCTGCATGCAATCAAATCCGTTGCAGCAGTCTCACAGGATGCAAACGGTGTGCTGTATATTGCCGGAGAAACCGGAACGGCAGAGCATTCAACGGCAATGATTGTAACGGTTGACGCTGCGCAGAACAAGCAGGCTGCGTTTTATACCGGCGGCACACCGTATGCCTACATTGCAGACATGCTGCTGAATGAAAAAAGCGGTGAGCTTATCATCGCGGGAACCGAAAAAGCGGCGGACAGCGCAGGCAACGGTGGAACACCTTTTTTCAAAAGCCTTGCTCTTTTTTCCGGTAAAGAGCTGTGGACGGCGGGGTACTCGGATAAAACCTATGAACTTTTATCTTCTTTTATTCCCTGTACCGATTACGGGTTTATCGCGCAGTTTACTTCTGTGAACGAAGACGGCGAATATTCTTCGCCTATTTGTACCGTCCGCCTTAGCGCAACAGGGAAAACGGAGAAGTGAGCGTTTTTTGAGAATTTCGCTTATTTTTGAGTGATATTTTATATTTTTGTGGTATAAGGAGAAACAAACATGAAAAAAACGGCAATAGGACTGGTATTGGTTCTATCGGTAATGCTTTTCGGCTGCACCTCCGTGCCAAATCGTAGTGATTCCGGTATTTCTTTTGTGTCAGCTTCATCGGGGCGTCTTGAAATCAGCAATGACACAAACTTTGATTTAGTCGTTTTTGCCGGGAAAGTTGAACACGGTAATGTGTTAGGTGGCATCAAAAGCGGCCAGACCCGTTTATTTGATTACAGCGCATTTCTTTCTGCAAAAAACGGCGCTTTCTTATGCAGAGCAGTCAAGCTTGATGAGTATAACGTAAAAAACGGACATGTTTCTGAAGATGATACGATTTTTGCTGCTATTGTCGTCTACGGTAACAATAAAGAAGCTTCTATCGTTATACCGAAGGAAATCGGCGGAGATGGAACCGTGCATATCAGCAATGCAAGCCTTGCTTTGTGCGAAATTGTTACTGATTCTCCGAGTGGTCAACTTCTTACAACCATTCCTGCCGGTAGATATACAACGATACTGTATTTAGAAAATCGCGGCCGCCGCCCGTATCAGCTTTTTATTCGATATGTTATTTATGACAAAACGCATCCCGAAGTGATACTGAAAAGCGTATCCCAAGACAGTATATACGCCAGAGCAGAAACCGGTGGGCCGAGTACTATCTTAGATATTGTACCGCCTGAATCGTTTATACAAGACGGCGTTACATACGCAAATTTGGATTTGGAATAAAACAAACGTTAGGAGATATGTATGAAAAAACGATTTATGTTGGCAGCTGTAATAAGCTGCGTAGTGATCTCTGTACTGTCTGCACAGCAGTCTATTGAAGGGGTGCTGCGAAAGTTTGACGGAGCCATATCGCAGGCGGCGATTCCGAAAGCTCAAGTTTCGATAGGTTTTATTTCGTATGCGGAAACCGATACGAGCGGTACGGTGGTGCCGTGGATGCAAAGCGAAATAAAAAAAGCTGCGGCAAAGATGCGGCATATCGATGTCATACAGTCGAAAATGCTGCCGCCGCAGGAACAAACCGGCATTGCAACTCGCGGCGCTTCTTTCGGCAAACACCGGACGATCGCTCCTAAGGATCGAAAGTATATCCTTACCGGTAAATACTATGAAAACAAAACGGCAGGGGTTGTGGAGTTGACCCTTGAGCTGTCAAGCACGAGTGGAAAACTGCTTGCTTCCGAGACTGCTTCAATCCCGATGACGGAGATCAGAAATAGGAACTTAATGCTCTATCCCGAAAACCTTACGCAAGCGGAAGCTATCAAGGAAGAATTTACACAAGCCGCAGCGGAAGTCCAAAACGCCGAACCTGCCGCTGCAAAGAAGACGTCGCAGAAGGCCGGTTCACCGTCTGCCACAGCAAAGAGCGGAACAATAGATATTACTGCGGTTATGCTCGATTCGGAGAATAACCTTGTGGATATTCTGTATCCGGGCGATACGGTTAAATTTCTTGTCAGTACCGGCACGGACGCCTACATCGCCATTATGGGGATAGACGCGCAGGGCAATCAGTATTGGCTGCCGGTACAAAACAACTTCTTAAAAGCCGATATGCCGCGTACCTTCCCCGATGGCGATGTGGACTATCAGGTGGTGGACGGGGTGTTCGGCTCGGAGCACCTTTTTATCTACGCGGCTTCAACTCCCGACGGGCTTCCCAAACCAACCGGCGATGCTACCTATCAGCCCAACACCGTTTTGAATGCCACACGTGGTATGATTGCTGTTGCCAAGCAGAAGAAGCTGGAAACAGGTACTTTTGTTATTCCGTACACGGTGATGAAAAAGTAATTTGTTATGTAGGGGGGCATATTACTGTATCCCCCTCTTTACAATCTCCCCCATCACTGAATAAGGAGATTTAAAATGCATCATCTTAAAAAACTCTTATTTTGCTGTGCGCTGTTTATACTTGCAACTGCCGCTGCCTTTACTCAAGAAGCGAAGAACGCGCTGCTGATTGCGAATAGCGATTACGAGAGAAGTATGGGATATTTACTTCAACCCGTACCCGAAGCGATGGAGTTAAAGTCCGCGTTGGAGAGTATCGGCTTTAGCGTAACGCTGGTAAAAAATGCAAACCTTGAAGATATGCAAAAAGCCCTCGCTGCATTTAAAGCAAAAACGCAACGTGAGGGCGGGTATGCGTTCTTCCATTACGGCGGACATGCCGTGCAGGTTAATGGGGTAAATTATCTTATCCCGCTTAAAGCGAACCTCGATGATGAACTTTCCGTCGGGTACCGGTGCGTCTATGTCGATGAGGTTATGAACAGTTTAAGAGGAGATGCAAACATCGTCATTTTGGATTCATGCCGGAACAATCCGTTTGCGCAAAGTACCCATCGCGGCGCGGGAACACGGGGGCTTGCCGCCGTCGGGATAAAACCGTCGAATTCCATAATTGTCTATTCTGCAGCAGCCGGACAAGAAGCCGCCGACGGTCTTTTTACGCCGGTACTGACAAAATTAATCACGCAGAAAAACAAAAAAATAGAGACCGTGCTAAAAGAGGTACGGAACGAAGTGTTCAAACAAACGGGCGGCAAACAAAAACCGGGCGAATACACTGAGCTTATGGGCGATGTGTATTTAGCAGGCTTTGACGCATCCGCGCCGGTGCAGCAGGCAGTCTACACGCCGCCGGTACGGCAGGAAAACCGGAACAATACCGGCGACCGGACATACCGCGTAAACGGGGTAAGCTTTACGATGAAGCCGATTGCAGCCGTGCAAGAGGCTATGTTAGGCGATAATAGCCAAAAATATAACCAAGAACACTCGGTAAGCCTATCGGCATACTACATAGGGCAAACGGAGGTAACGCAAGAGCTGTGGCGGGCGGTGATGGGAAGCAATCCGAGTGAATTTACCGCTTCGGTAAAAAATCCGGTAGAGAAGGTGAGCTGGTACGACTGCATCGAATTTTGTAATGAGCTGACAGCTGAGATTATGGGAGAAGAGCACTGCGTATACACGATACGGGGATCTTCGGTAACAGCCGACTTTAGCCAAAAAGGCTTTAGGCTGCCGACGGAAGCTGAATGGGAATATGCGGCAATGGGTGGCAGGTACCATACGTATGCAGGAACCAATAACGATGCTTCGTTAAAAGACTATGCATGGTATAATTCAAACAGCGGCGGTAAGACACATGAGGTAGGAACAAAGCAAGCGAATAAGTACGGGATATACGATATGAGCGGGAACGTATGGGAATGGTGCTGGGACTGGTATAGCAGTAGTACGCCATCCGGTGGACAGAGCGATCCGACCGGTGCTGCTTCCGGTGAGGACCGCGTCGAACGCGGCGGCAGCTGGCTCAGCTATGGAGACTACGCCGCTCGTGCCTTTCGGGGCATCGGCTTCCCGGACGGCGGCAGCAGCAGTCTGGGCTTGCGTGTGGCTTGTCGCCCCTAGAGTTCACATAGCATTTTTTCATATCTCAAGGCGGTCGAAGCGGGCGTTGCGTAAGCCGCCCGCGAGATGAGCCTTGAGTTGAAAAAATGCGCAGTTTAACAATGAGCAGGGAGCTTCATTGTTTAATGATGCCGTCCGTGGCGGTGAAACCGAACAGGTTTAATGTATAGGTAGCGGAAAGAAAAACGGCAAGAGGCGATAACGAAGAAAGAATGTGTGATTTGGGGCAATGAATACTCGATAATTCAAATTACCAATTAATTATAGAAAGGAGCTATTAAATGAAGCATCTTAAAAAACGGTTGTTTTGCTGTGTGCTGGCCTTGCTTGCCGCTGCAGCATTTAGTCAAGAAGCAAAAAATGCCTTACTGATTGCGAACGGTGATTATGCAAAAGGAATCGAGCCTTTAACTAATCCTCAGCCCGAAGCGCAAGCACTAAAAAAGGCGTTGGTGAGTATCGGCTTTGATGTAACGCTTGTAGAAAATGCTGATCTGAAAACGATGCGTAAAGAATTGAAAGCGTTCAAGAAAAAGAATGAGGAAGCAAGAGGGATCGCTTTTTTTCATTACGGCGGCCATGCAATACAGGCAAGCGGAATTAATTACCTTATACCGATCGAAGCCGAGATTGAGGACGATGATGATGAATCCGATGCACAATATAAATTCTTAAATGTAGATCAAATCATGGATAGTATGACCGGAAAGACCAATATCGTAATCCTTGATTCATGCAGAAATAATCCTTTCAAGCAAGGTAAAACGCGAGGAAGTTCAGGGACACGCGGTCTTGTAGGGGTATCAACTGCAAACCACATAAATGACAAAGATGTATCGGTAACTGTTTATTCTGCTGCACCGGGGCATGTTGCTCAAGATGGGTTATTTACTCCTATTTTAACTCAAAAGATAACGGAAAAAGATAAAAATTTGAATAAGATACTGACTGAGATTGGTGATGAAATGAGTGCGAAAACAAAGGGTGGCCAAAGACCCGGTGTCTACAGCAATCAAGGAGGTGTTCCTGAAATTTATTTAGCAGGAAGGAGCAGCTCAGTAACCGCGGGTAAGGGATTCATTCAAATTAAAAGCGGCGTTGCCGGCGTCGTTCTTATTGATGGTGAAAATAAGGGAGAAATTAAGAAAGACGGTATCGTAAAGATTGAATTGCAAAACGGTACTTATTCAATAGAGATACGTTCCGAGTTCGCTTCGGTAAAAAGAAAAGCAACCGTTGATGCCGGAGAAACAACCAGTGTACAAATTGAAACCGGTAATATTCTAATTACCAGTGAGATTACCGGCGAACTTTATGTAAATGATAAAAAATGCGGTGAAATAAAAGAAAAATCCCCACTGAGTATTTCCAATCTCCCGACCGGCACTAAATATAATATTGAGGTACGTACTACATCGGAAGTGTTTAAGCAAGAAATTCCATTGATGATGGGACAAGACAATGCTTCGGTATTTATCGAGAAGCACAAAAAAGAAAAACCGATGACTATGCAGAGCAAAGAATCCAAACGGTCGGCACAGCATATATCTGCAAAGACGACTCCTCCGAAATATTCATTTGGCGTCTATGGCGGGTACAGCCTTTCGCATTTCGCAGCGGCTCCCTTCTCATTTACCGGTCATGGGATGAGTTTCGGTATTCTTCCGCTGCAGAAGACGTTCGGTATATTTGATTTAAAAACAGCGATCGGGTATGCCTTTGCATATAAATCAATCAAGAATGATACATTGATATACCATGAACTTGATGTGATAAGTGTAAAAGCTGGATTAAAATTTGCAGGTGTTTCTTTCCATATCGGCTTAGGAGTGCCGGTAATATGGGAAGTAGTAAAACACAAGTCAGCAGGCTCGGGAACTCTGACAAGATTCGCGATCAGTACTCCCATCGATATACAATATGCATTTAACAATTATATTGCGTTGTATGCCGAGTATGCGCCTGCTTTTCCGGTAGGTAATCGAGGCATACCGCTTGTTAAACATTCGTTTAATATCGGCGTTGCCGCAAATATTTTTCATCTATATTAAATTAAGGAGGAATATATGAAAAAAAACCTTATTTTTTTATCCGGTATGCTGCTGTTGATAGCTTCCTGTTCGTATGATGCGACTCGATCATATCAATACGGCAGCTATCGTTTTAAACAAATCGGCGGCCGTTCCGTCAGCTTTTGCGGATTTGCAAGTAACGAGGCGGCACAAGCTGCACAAGCGGTTTCGAGAAGGTTTAGTATACCGGAAACAATATACGGACAACCGGTTACAAAAATAGAGAGTGAAGCCTTTATGTCATCTACGTTGTTTGATCAAATCGTCGTACCTAAAACGGTAACGGTGATTGGACGTGCTGCTTTTTATAAGTGTTCGGCAAAGATAAGCACCTCCGGCACTATTGTAACCGATGAAGGGCATCTTCCGCCTTTAGGGAATAATGCTAACAACGAAGGAAACAACAATGGCAACGGAAATAATAATGGAGGGAATAGCAGCATCGGCGGATACAATAACGGGGGGAACGGAGGAAATTCTTCCGGTGGAAATAATAATTCCGGTTCTCCTTTTGAACAATATGCAGGCAATTATTCCGGTACGTATAGCATATCAGGGGGAGGAATGGGGCCGCCGCAGAACGGTACTTGGACGGGGATTGTTGATAAGAGCGGCCACATGACGGTTACCTTTGATAATATGCCGCAATCTTTTTCTCCGATACTTACCCGGACAGGAGATTTTTCATCGGATGGGCATAACGGCCCGCCGCTTAGAGGCTCAATACGGAATGGCCGTGTTACCGGTATACTTTTTACTACACCGGCATTCCAACAGCAAATGGGTACTTTTGAAGGTTATCGGTCGTAATAAGTCGGCCTGTTCGACAACGGAGTTATCGAACAGGCCGATTATATTTATAAAAAAAGGAGACTCATAATGTCCCATCTTAAAAAACTATTGTTTTGCTGCACGCTGTTTATGCTGGCAAGCGTCGCAGCTTTTACCCAAGAAGCAAAGAACGCGCTGTTGATTGCGAACGGCGATTATGCGCGGGATATGGGGGTGTTACCCCAGCCGATACCGGAAGCAACGGCATTAAAATCCGCATTGGAAAGTATCGGCTTTAATGTTACGCTCGTAAAAAATGCAAATCTCGAAGATATGCAAAAAGCCCTCGTTGCATTTAAGGCAAAAACACAGCGTGAGGGCGGGTATGCGTTTTTCCACTACGGCGGGCATGCAATACAAAGTACCGGCGTAAACTATCTTGTTCCACTGCGAGTAACGATTGAAGATGCGCAGGATGTTGTATATGAGTGCCTAGATGTAGGCACTCTGGTGACTAGCATGAATGGTGAGTCCAACATTGTTGTGTTGGATTCTTCATTCATTTCACCTTTTGTGGGATCTCCGGTACGCGGTCTACTTAGACCCGAAATTACACAACAAAATGAGGCTTTTAATAGTTTTCACGGTAATGGAGAAATGGCAAATTTTATTATTGTATATTCAGCCATACCGGGTACCAGTGCACGAGACGGAATATTTACGCCTATATTAACTCAACGGATAACCGAAAAGAACAAGAGTTTTTACGAGGTATTTCAAAAGGTACGGAATGATGTGGATACGGCAACAGGCGGTACACAAAAGGCTCTTTGGCAAAGTATATTGTTTTCTGATATTTATTTAGCCGGTGATAGCCGATAACCTAACCGGAAAATAAAACATACCCTTACGTTTTTTGAGGTGTATCAAGAAATAAACCGCAGGGGCGCAAAAGAAATCGAAGGAGGTCTCAATCAATACACCCACTACCCCCTTTGCGTTCCCTGCGTCCTCTGCGGTGTATACTTAAAAAATTCACCGCAAAGATCGCCAAGAACGCAGAGGAAATCATGCAATCACTGTGTATCGGAACATCTTTTCAGGTGATACTAATACTATCTTTTCGTCCTTTAATCTGCGCCGTATATTTTCAAAAACACTTGGCTTGTCTATCATCTGATTTATCGATATACTATCGCAGCATGTTGAATAACTCTTTTGATGTGAGGTAAAGGGAAAATAATGGCATCGGATGTAAGCGTACAAGGAAAGATTCTTTACGAGGATGAAAATCACAAATTTATCTGGCTGGGCGGCGAAACAAAATACCGGAAGGGAGCCGTACAGACCATGCAGTATCTGATTATCGATAACGGCCGCGGTATTTTGCTTGATCCGGGCGGTGTGCATCTTTTTTCGCAAGTCGTAACTGCTGTCAGTAGGTTTATCTCGGTGGATAAGATCGATATCATATTTTTCTCTCATCAAGACCCTGACGTATCTTCAGGCATTGCATTGTGGCTCGGTATTACGCAGGCGAAGATTTATATATCTTCCCTTTGGATACGTTTTATGCCTCACTTCGGCATTGTGGATATTTCGCGTATGAACGGTATTCCCGATAAGGGCATGGGCATTACTTTGCCGTCCGGTAACAAGCTGCGATGCGTGCCTTCTCACTTTATGCATTCGCCGGGGCAGTTTTCGCTTTTTGACGAACGTTCCCGTATTTTGTTCAGCGGCGATATCGGTGCTGCCGTATTTGAAAAAGAAGAAGATGAAACGCTTTTTATCGACGATTTCCAAGAGCATATTCCATTGATTGAGCCGTTCCACGTCCGATATATGGCGGCTAATAAAATTGTCAAACGCTGGGTTGATGTAGTGCGTTTGTTAAATCCGGTTATGATTGCGCCTCAGCATGGAGCCATATATACCGATGATAAGGTAGGGCTTTTCTTAAATTGGCTTTCTCAGCTGCAATGCGGTGTCGATTATCTTGACCGGTTATTTTAGGAAATGGATTCTATGGTAGAAGAACAAAGCGCGATTCAGAATTTTACCGATTTAGTAGATAAAATTGTCGTTAAATACAATAAAGGCGTTGTGTTAGATTTTGTAACGCAGCATTCGTTTCAAATTATCAATAGTTCGATGGGGCAATTGGAAGAACGGTTTGAAACTATTATTTCGATATTTGAAGAAATCCAAAAAGAAAGTAGCTCTTCTGCTGCGAACGCGAGCAGGGTCGACGGTTTATTGGCTACGGCGCTTGGCGGAAGGAAAACACTGCAAAAGGAAATTCATAAACGGCTTGATGAAATCGATGAAGCGGCATCCACGGCGCAAACGACAGCGGCCTCATTTGAGACACTCAAGGAACACACCGGCGAAGTGAAAGCAATGATCTCCGATATTCAAGACATTTCGATAAAAACCGGTATTCTGGCTATCAATGCTTCAATTGAAGCCGCTCACGCAGGCAAGGCGGGCGACGGTTTTAGAATCATCGCAAACGAGGTTCGCAACCTTTCCACTCAAACCGGTACCTTTGCCAAGATAATCGAAACGAAAATGGCCGAGTTACAATCATCGGTAAACGCTATCAATAGCAGTATGTCTCTTTTTATTTCGCTTTTTTCAAAGTTTCAAAGATCTTTTACCGGCATTCTTGCCAATTACGATAAAAATTCGGAAACCTTGGATGCAGCGGGTTTTTCGCTGGCAGAAATATCCTCTTCGATTAAAGAACAAGATATCACTATACACGAAGGTTTTAACTCACTTAAAGAGATTAATGAGTTCCTAAAAGAAACAGGTGCCATACTGGATGTCGTGCAAACCAGCCATCAACATTTGGGTACCTTATTGCAACAGAAGGATTAGGAAATATCACTGCTGTGTGTAATTACCGCTCTCCATGTCCGTTCTGAAATTCAGTTGCGCCAAAAGCCTGACTGCTCAACTTTTTTCAGAACCATAGCTTAGAACCAAGGCGGGTTCTTAGGGCTGGATTGCCACGCCAGCTAGCAATCCAACTAAGCCGTTATTTTTCTTTTTATCGGAAAAAAAGACCTCCCAGCGCTTTTGCAAAGAGACGATGTTGATGGCGAGTTTTTTTACCAAAAAACATCGCTGCTGCTAATCACCACGGACATCCTCGCCCAAGGCTGTACGTCCTTGTACATCCTTGGGCTACGAGTTCGCAGTGCGAACTCGCTACTGCGTAGAACCACTGCCATCCGTGGCAGTTCTTAAACAGGTTTGCATAAAAAAATTAACTGCACAGCTTTTTTAAGAACCAAACTTTGGAACCATGGCGGGTTCTTAGGGTAGAACCCTAAGCCGTTATTTTTCTTTTTAGGGGTCGTAGGGGATGTTTTTCTTTTTATCGGAAAAAAAGATATTCCAGCGCTTTTGCAAAGAGACAGTGCAGATACGAGGCGCGAGCACAAATTAACCGCAGGCGTATCTTTGATACGTTGAGGATTAATTTGTGCGCAGCAACGAAGTAGATGCGCCGTATATTTGCAAAAGATTAGACTTTGAACTTAGACACCTCAGAAGCTAGATTCTCAATACTCCGCTTATTCTTCTGCGTAATCTCGCTCACTTCCTGTACGGCGTTGTTTATCTGCACCGCGCCTGAGGCCATCTCGTTCATGCTTTCGGTAATAACGCGGGTAAGGTCATCCAATTTGCGCATTTCGGCGGCAACCCCTTCGCCGCCTTTCAGCATTTCCTCAGAGCCTGCCTGTACTTCCGTTGTTACCGTGTTGATGCTCTTAATTGCAATTAGCACTTCCTTGCTACCGTTTTCCTGCTCCCTCATCGCTTCGGTGAGCCGGTTACTCATATCTTTTACTTGTTCGGCAAGGGTGAAGATTGCATTAAACTTTTCTTCGACGGTTTTTGACGAAGCGGAAAGCGTTTCAATTTCTCCGCTCAAAGTTTTCAGCGTTGCAGTGATGGTCTTTCCCTGCGTAGAAGATTCTTCTGCAAGTTTACGGATTTCGTCCGCAACAACGGCAAAGCCCTTTCCTGCTTCTCCGGCATGGGCGGCTTCAATAGCAGCGTTCATCGCTAAAAGGTTCGTCTGCGAAGCAATATGCTGAATAACGCTGCTTGCTTCCATCAGAGAGCCGGACTCTTCTGCAATCTTTTGCGTTACGGTGTTGGATGTTACTAACGTCGCTTTACCGTCACCGGTCGCCGTTGTAAGGCTCTTGATTACATCATCGGTTTTGCCGAGCGTCTGTCCGATGGAAGCGATATTGGCTACCATCTCCTCTACGGAAGACGAAGACTGTGCAACATTCGCCGCCTGCGTTTCGATGCTGCTATTGAGCTGCTTAATCGTGCGGACAATTTCCTCGATAGTTGCCGCCGTTTCGGTAACACTTGCCGCTTGGGTCATCGCCTGCTGCTTAACTCCGTCGATGTTGGCGCTGATTTCATTTACTGCACTGGCAGTTTCGGTCATATTGGAAGCCAGTTCATTCCCAATCTCTTCCATTGTATTTGAGTTTATTCCGACCTGTTGAATGGAAGCGCCGATTTTAGCAATCGTTTCGTTAAAGTATTCGGAAAGGTCAGTTACTTCATCATTACCGTGCACAGGCAGGCGTACTGTTAAGTCTCCTTCGCCTTGGGCGATGTTTTGTAAAGCGGAAACCACAATCTGTACGGGTTTCACCATTGTGCGGGCGACAAGGTATACAATAACCAGTGCAATTAATAAGATGACGACACCGATGCCGATCATTGAAGTACGTAAGGAATCGACGGTACCCATAAATTCATTTTTGGGCGCATTTATGATTACCTTCCAACCGGTTGTATTGATAGATGCATACGAAGCAATATTAATCATCCCGTTATAGGTATAATACCCGACTGTGCTCGCGTCCGCTTTAAGCGCATTTTCGGTGAATGCGGCTAAATCATTATATGATGCATTTGTTTTTGCTAATGTGATTGCATTGGCGCGCTTTTCAACCAATTCTTCATTTCTATGAGCAGCTGCATCACCCGTCAAACCAAGTACATAGCAATATCCTGTTTTCCCGACGGTGATATCATCAATTTGATCGGATAACCATGACGCCAATGTCGCGGATCCTAACACTCCTACTATATTACGCGCATCATCATAAATCGGAACGGAAAAGGTAATAATCATTTTATTGTCGGTACGCGAACGGTACGGCTCCGTGATAAAATATTTACCCTGTAGTCCTGCCCGTATCCAATTTCTGTCACCTCCGGAAATTTTCCGTCCGTCCAGCGCATACATATTGCCGTCGGTATCGGTGATCGCTGCATCGTGCAACTTGTCGTTATACGCAACTTCTTTTTTCAATAAGGCTATTTTTTCATTATAAGAAACAGTGGGGTCTCTAAATACCGGCATTCGCGCAATACCTTCAAGGAATTGAAGAAAAGAGGTAAGGCGGCCATCTATGATTTCGGCAACATCGGTAGCTTTGTCAATTAAGTGCATTTCTACCTTTTCGGTTACTGCTTTACGGGCGGTTCTGACCGCAAGGAAGCCTTCAACAAGAGAGGCCATTGCAATCAGTAATCCAAAGATAAGAATGAGCTTGTAACGAAGCGAAAAGCGTTTTTTCATACATTCCTCCTTGATTATCCTATCACTTATAAAATAATAGCTAATAGCTAATAGCTAATAATAGCATAGAAAAATATGAACAACAAGCTCATTATAAGTAAAAAATAATAGCTTATACTATATAAAAATGGCATTACAACAAATTTTTATTAGCAATCTGAAAAGAATCCGCAAAGAAAAACGCATTACGCAAGAAAAACTTGCGGAGTTATGCGGCACGGATACCTGTTATATCGGACAAATAGAAACGCTGCGGCGCTTCCCCTCTATTCATTTTATTGAAAAAATTGCTGCTGCGTTACAGGTAGAAGCTGATGAACTTTTTAAAAATCATGAGAAGAAGAGCGGCACAGCAGCCATAAAAAATGGTATAAAAGACGACATTTTACTCAATGTCAATAAAATTGTAGCCGAAACCCTTGATAAATTTTTATAGCCGAGCAAACATGCACCATGATTAAGAATTTCTTGCGCAGATTTTAATATAAGAGCCTCTCAAAACAGTAACTCTATCAATAAGAAGGAGATATTAACCATAGAAAAATACGGAAAGAAGTTGATACAAGTTCTTGATGGAAAATATCTCATTGTCTATATTATTAACTAAACATATCAGGAGGAAAAAGTGAGTAAGTACATTGTAGTAGGCGGCGTTGCCGGCGGCGCAGGTGTTGCTGCCCGTTTGCGCAGATTGGAGGAAACGGCGGATATTACCGTCTTTGAACGGGGAAGTCATATCAGTTTTGCGAATTGCGGGCTTCCGTATTATGCCGGCGGTGTGATAGAAAACCGTGAAGCGCTTTTCGTGATGACGCCGGAAAAGTTCAAGGCGTCGCTGAATGTTACCGCAAAGGTTCGACACGAGGTAACGGCAATCAATCCTACCGCAAAAACGGTAACGGTGAAGGACTTGGAAGCCGGTAAAGAATATACCGAAAGCTACGATACATTGATACTGAGTCCCGGCGCTTCTCCCATTCGGCCGCCGATTCCGGGTATTGACGACGCTGCTATTTATACGCTGCGGTCGGTTAGCGACATCGATGCAATCAAAGCAAAAATCGATAATCCTGCGACGAAACGGGTTGCCGTTATCGGCGGCGGCTTTATCGGCTTGGAAATGGCGGAAAATCTCCATCACCGCGGGCTTTCGGTTTCGATTGTCGAGGCGGTCGATCAGGTTATGAATGTTATCGACTATGATATGGCCGCGATTGTGCAAGCGGATATCCGCAGCAGAGGCGTCGCGTTATATCTTAAAGACGGCGTAAAAGCATTTGAACGGCGCGGAGGTGAGCTGACGGTATGCTTGCAGTCAGGCAAAGAAATTATCTGCGACGCCGTCATTCTTTCCATCGGTGTGCGCCCCGACACCAAGCTGGCAAAGGATTGTAATATCGAACTTGCACCGAACGGAGCTATCAAGGTTAATGAATATTTTGAGACCTCTCAAAAGGATATCTATGCAATCGGTGATGCTATTGCGTTTAAAAGTCCGCTGCTCGGTACCGATATCACTATTCCGCTTGCAGGTCCTGCGAATAAGCAGGCGCGTATTTGCGCGGACAATATCGTATTCGGCAATAAAAAAGCATACTGCGGCACCATCGGAACCAGTGTTGCAAAAATATTCGATTATACCGCAGCAGCTACCGGTTTAGGAGAAAAGACGTTGGATCGGGCAGGGCTGCCGTATAAACAGATTGTTACACACGGTATGCACCATGCAGGGTATTACCCCGGCGCCGCGATGATTTCGCTCAAAATTTTATATAATCCCGAAAACGGTAAGCTGTGGGGCGCTCAGGCCGTCGGGTTGGAAGGCGCCGATAAACGAATCGATGTCATCGCTGCCTATATCAAAAAGAACGGCACAATCTCCGACCTCGCTGAGTTTGAACAGGCGTATGCGCCGCCGTTTGATTCCGCAAAGGATCCGATCAACATGCTCGGCTTTATTGCGGAAAACGATCGGGACGGTTTAACAAACATTATTTCGTGGCGGGATATTCCGCGCTATGCCGAAAAGGGTGCTTTTTTCTTGGATGCACGCACACCTGAAGAATTTGACCTTGGCGCTCTGCCGGGAGCGGTAAACATACCGCATACCGAGCTTCGAAAACGGCTTAACGAAGTACCGAAAGATCGGCCTATCGTTGTCAACTGCGGTATGGGATTGCGGGGATACCTCGCTGAACGGATTTTGCGCCAAAACGGCTATACCAATACGGTTAACCTTTCCGGCGGATATATGACGTATAAGGCCGTGCAAGGCGAACGGTTGCAGGAGTACGGCTTATCGCCTGTCAAATGTTGATGGACATTATGGGCATTAGCGCCGAAGAACTGATGGACGGCGTGGAAATCGGCGGCGTAGCAACCTATATGGAAGCAGCCTTGCAGAGCGGCATCAATCTCTTCATATAAAAACCACGTACGCTTTTTCCCGATATACATCCGTGTATGTCGGGAAAAGACAAGTTTTGCCATTCGGCAACGCAGATACCCGTATATTTTCAAAAGGCGTATGCCTTGCAAAAAGCACCGATAAGCAATATCATTATATCCTGTCGTTCATTGGATGAACCGCATAGGAGAAATGTATGGCACATAAAGTTCGGATTTCCGATCTGGTATTAAGAGATGCGCATCAGTCTTTACACGCAACGCGCATGACAACCGCAGATATGCTGCCTATTTGCAACAAGCTGGACAGCGTCGGGTATTGGAGCCTTGAAGCATGGGGCGGAGCGACGTTCGATTCATGTATTCGCTTTTTAAATGAAGACCCATGGGAGCGGCTGCGCTCTTTGCATAAAGCATTGCCGAATACTCCCATTATGATGTTGCTGCGCGGACAAAACTTATTGGGTTACCGGCACTATGCCGATGATGTTGTCGATGCGTTTGTGAAAGCTGCTGCAGATAACGGCGTCGGTGTATTCCGTATCTTTGATGCGCTTAACGATCCGCGCAACCTTAAACGTGCGGCGGATGCGGCAAAGAAAACCGGCAAGCATGTTCAGATGGCGATTTCTTATGCAACGACACCTTATCACACTATAGAAAAATATGCGGAACTCGCAAAAACGTATACGGAATTCGGTGCCGATTCCATCTGTATTAAAGATATGTCCGGCCTCTTAAAACCTTTTGAGGCATTCGATCTGGTAACGGCCATCAAGAAAAAAACGAGTATCCCTATCAATATTCATACCCATTCGACGACAGGGCTTTCCGTAGCAACATTGCTCAAAGCTGCGGAAGCGGGAGCGGATATCTTGGATACCGCGATTTCGTCTATGTCGATGGGAACCTCGCACAGTCCGACAGAAACTATGGTAGAAATCTTCCTCGGCACCGAAATGGATACCGGTTTGGATATTAACCTGCTTCTTGAAATTGCGGCTTATTTCCGTGAAGTGCGCAAGCATTACGCTCAGTTTGAATCGAGCTTCCTCGGTGCGGATACCCGTATCCTCGTGTCGCAGGTGCCGGGCGGTATGCTTTCCAACCTCGAAAATCAGCTGCGCGACCTAAAAGCCTCCGACAAAATGGATGCGGTATTAAAAGAAATCCCGATAGTTCAAAAAGACTGCGGTTATATTCCGCTTGTTACCCCGACCAGTCAGATTGTCGGCACTCAGTCGGTATTCAATGTCTTGTTCGGTCGGTATAAAAAACTGACCGCAGAGACCCGCGACCTGCTTATCGGCCGGTACGGTAAAACTCCAGCCCCGTGCAATGAAGAGCTGGTAAAAATCGCTTTGGCAGAAGCAAAAATAGAAGCCCCTGTAACGGCACGTCCTGCCGACTTTATTCCCAATGAGCTGGACAAAATAAAAGCCGAAGCAAAAGAAAACGGAGCAGGCAATTCTATTGAAGATGTTTTGACTTACGCGATGTTCCCCAAGGTTGCGCCAAAGTTCTTTAAAGAGCGCAGTAAAGGGCCTGTTGTGTTTACGGCGCCGGCAGCGGAGAAAAAAGCAGCAGGCAGTGCAAGCAGCGGCTCATATACGGTAACGGTAAACGGTACCGATTATGCGGTTTCTTCATCTAACGGAACGTTCACGGTGAACGGTACTGCATACGCAGTGAGTGTAAAAGAGAACACGGTTTCCGCATCGACTAAACCTGCAACGGTTTCATCCGCCGCTCCGAAAACATCGGCTGCGCTTCAATCAACACCTGCCGCAGCACAGCCTGCACCGGCCTCCAAACCGGCAGCACAGCAGCCTGCTGCGTCCGCACAAACTTCAGCCGGAACAGGCGGCGAAAAACTTACCGCTCCCGTTGCCGGTACGCTATTACGGTACAGCGTTGCGGAAGGTGCACAGGTGAGCGAAGGACAAACGGTCATGATGCTTGAATCGATGAAGATGGAGTTGGAAATCAATGCGCATAAGGCGGGTGTTATTCACTTTGTGGCTGCAGCCGGTGCGCAGATTGCAGAAGGCGACTCACTCGCAGAAATCCGTTAACAGCCGCTCCGCCGGTATCATTTCTCTATGTTAGCAATAAAAAAAATATGCTGCAGCTGTTGTATGACGGCTGCAGCTGTTTTCTTTTTTATCATCCCCGCTTTATTTGCGCAGCCTTTTGCCGCCTTGGCGCAAGCCGCTCCTCCCTCGGCACAAACTGCGCCAACATCAGCGCAGAACGGCAGCTCTCCCGAACATATCGGCAAGAGAGCCGTACAGTCCTGCAATCTTGCCGTATCAACGGCAGCTTCCGAGCATACGGCATCATCTCAAAATGAGGAGGCCATACGTGCCGTTGTTTCGCAGCTTTCGCTTGAAGAAAAAGCGGCGCAAGTACTGATGGTCAATATTGCAGGGAGCAAAACGGCGGATACAAAAAGCATCGCATCGTTTAAAGGAACCGTTCCGGGCGCCGTGCTTTTGTTCGGATATAATATCGCGGACACGCCCCAAGCGGTTGCAGACTTTTTAGAATCGTCCGTACAAGGTTTTCAGGAAGCGGCGCGCCATTCAAGTCATACTTTTATCCCGCCGCTTTTCGCGCTCGATAACGAAGGCGGTACCGTATACCGAACCCGCCGCATCACCGCCCCGCTGCCCGCTGCAGAGGAAATCGGCAAGCGTTTTTCCGTTGAGGAAACAGAGGAGCTCTATCGGTTATTGGGACAACAAATGCGGGAGCTTGGTCTCCATCTTAATCTGGCGCCGGTTGCGGAAGCAGGAACGGAAGATGTTACAGCGGCGCTCGGTACGCGGACATTCAGCGCGGAACCGGAACAGGCGGGGCGATACGCTGCGGCGGCGGTACGCGGAATGCAAGGAGCCGGTATTCTTGCGGCGGTCAAGCACTTTCCCGGCAACGGCACCGCGGATTTACACAAAGGCGCTGCCGAATTAACCGTTGACTATGACACCTTCCTCAATCGCTATTGCTCAGTATTCCGGTCTTCAATTACGGATGGTGCAGCAGCGGCGCTCATTTCCCATATTACGGTGCCGGTAATCGAAGCAGTGCCGTTCTGCTTTTCCGCAAAGGGAATTGCCCTGCTCCGTAATGAATTGAGTTTTTCCAGTCTTATCATCACCGACGACATTGCAATGCAGGCATTAAACCGGAACGGAGCATCGCCTGAAGAAAATGCAGTGCGTGCAATCGCTGCCGGTTGCGATATGGTTATGTGTTCGCTGTCGAAAATCTATCCGTTGATTACAGCCATTGCCGAAAAAGCCCGCACCGATACTGCGTTTGCAAAGCGGCTTGACGAAGCAGTGCTGCACGTTTTAACTGCCAAGCAAAAAGTGAAACTCATCGATACAAGCAAGCCCATTGCTGCCGACAACTTCTCTATACCGCATACACCGGATTGGGAAAAATTCCGGCACGCAAAAGAAGCCGCCGCCGTATACGAAAGAAGAAAGGTAAACGCATCAGACGAGTAAATATAAATCACAAAATCGGGAGGTTGGGCAAGCATTTGAACCGCGAAGAGGTTCAACTCTGCTTGAACAGCCTCCCGATTTTGTGGGGAACCTTAAAAAAATACCTGATGCGTTTACCCTGACATTTTTTTAATAGATTTGACGAAAAGTCAAAAATTTTTTATATTGATTTCAGAAACTAGGAATAAATCCTATAATTGAAAAATTTCTTTAAGGAGGAACTATGACAGTTACTGTTGATGAAAAAGCAAGAGCCTTTCTTGCAAAACACAATGAAACCAGCGTGTATACCTATTTAGGCGGATGCCGCACGTGAGGCGGCGTCGTACCTCAACCGGCCGTGTTTGCCGGTTCGCCTGATTCGCTCGATGACTACGATACCTTTAATGCTGACGGTATTACCGTCTATGTGCGCAAAGGAACTCAAACCGAAAACGGCTCGCTTACCGTTACAGTGGTTAAGATGCTGTGGATGGATTCTTTAGCAGTAGAAGGGATGGCATATTAGCCGCTGAAATTATCCCCGCAGGATGAACGCCTGCGGGGATTCTAAAATCAACACCATCTACCGCGCTATCTTAGGTCATAGACTTTCCAATAAAAGCAAAATAAAATATCGCAGTAAAGAAATAGAGAATTGCAATAATATAAAAAAACAAAGCGGAAGGGATAAATGCGGAAGCGGCTGCCCCGGCGGCAAAACATACGATACCGGACAGATAATGTACAGTGCGCTGTAGCTCTTGCCGTTTTCCACGGATGACTTTTCCCATTGCGAGCCCCGCATCCGTTAAATAGCCGCTAAAATGCGAGGTGCGTATCAATATACCATTATACGGGATGAACATACCGTTTTGTATGCCGAGTATCACGCAGGTTATGGAAAGAACAATACGTAATGGCGGCCTTATAACGGCGATCGCGAAAAAGACTGTCGAGAAAACCAATAAAAGAATACCGTAGCGTTTTGAAAATGCGCAATCACTCTTATGAAAAAGAATGCCTGAAATACATGCGCCGATATAAAAAGAAAAAATCAGCAATAAAAAGGCAGCGGCCTCCGCAATCGCTCCTTTGGAAAGGGTCAGCGCTACACGAGTAATAGTACCGGTATGATGGCTGACCGCCGTACCGGCTATAATAAAAAATACGCCGTTCAGAAACCCGGCAATAAAGGTTAGCAGATGTATTAATATCATTAGAATAAGATTGTGTCTTTTATTCA
>ERZ772960.804-NODE-804-length-26529-cov-10.284732_pt1 | contig 26529 bp, 22 predicted proteins | sample MGYA00580678_ERZ772960 | MGnify/ENA primary metagenome ERZ772960 (study PRJEB29015, sample SAMEA2737930) | human oral metagenome | biome: human oral; feature: human-associated habitat; material: dental | place: China | collected 2059 ... | reverse complement strand
ACGTCACCCTTCCTGCAAATGTGAAGAAGATTGATAAGTGGGCCTTCGACCTGGTGAAGAATCTGAATACGATTGCATTCCTGGGCAAGACTCCTGTTGCTGAAAATAATATTGATCCGACAGCCTTCAATCCTTTGAACGTGCACAAGTCACAGATCCAGATCAACGTCCGCAAGGATGCAAAGGCTGCTTATGCTGCAAACAATGTATGGAACAAGTTCAAGAACATCGGTGTCTCTTTCTGGAAGGAAACCAATGGAACAGGTAACGGCGAAACAGAGTACTTCCCGCTGTCGCAGAAGGCTGTGATGATTGTCGACACCAAGGCGGATGTATTCACCTATGTTGTTCAGCCAGAGGTAACCAATCCTGACGACAACAAAAACTATGAAGTGCGCCTTTGGGGTGACGATGCAATGAAGCAGAACACGACCAATATCAGGGAAGTAGTATTCAAGAACACCCTTGACTATATGGGTATCAATGCTTTCAAGAAAGCTGACGGCACATCGACCGTTGAGCGTATCTACTTCACTGCCCCCGTTCCTACAAAGGATATGAGTGCCACGAAGTGGGAACTGACGGATCTGACTCCTGCCCAGCACGAGTTCGACGGACAGCTGAAGCACATCTATGTAAAGAAGAGTGTTGAGAACGCTTACAAGACGGCTACCGGATGGACGGACTATGCCGGTGTGATCGACTATAAGATCAAGGATGAGGTGAAGATCGCACACCAGTACGGTACGTTTGCCCGTGAGTTCGATGCCGATCTCGGTATCTATGCCCGTGAGAATGGTGACAATGGTCGCATCGGTGCTTTCGTTGCACAGACGGGCGACTTGAAGAAAGGCACTGTTGCTGGGAATGAGGTCATCAAGTGCATGATGAAGAGTATCAATTATAATACGAACGTGCCTGCCTATGACTATGTACCTGCTGAAACCGGTGTGCTGCTGGAGAGCCGAAGCGGACTCCAGACTCCGGCTGACTTCTACTATGCCATCGGTGAGGAGGACAATACGACTTACACCATTGCAAACAACGTCATGGAAGGTGTGACGGTCAAGAATAAAAAGATGCAGTTGACCTCTTCTGACGCTACTGTCTTTGCAATGACCAAAAGCGGCCTCTTCAAGCCTCTGAAGCTAAATGTTGAGCACAATCTTCCTGTTCACAAGGCAGTTGCCAAACTTCAGGTAAGTACGTCAAGCCCTGCCAAGGTCATGTTCGTCTTTGACGATGGCAGTTCGATAGATGCCGAGACGACCGGTATCGAGCATATTGCGAATACCACGGCGGCAGACGACAATGTTTACTATAACCTGCAGGGCCAGCGTGTTGAGTATCCACAGCATGGTGTGTTCATCCACAATGGCAAGAAGGTTGTCTTGAAGTAAACCGCTGTTTCTCCAAGGACAGGGCGGCTTCCATACGCTCCGAGGGGTGGTGCTTCCTGCATCACATGCCGGCAATGGCAATGCAGCGGCATCACTCCGCAGGAGAAGTCTCCCTGCCGTACGAAAGAATAATGAACCTAAAAAAAGACCACACAATGAAAAAGAAGGCTTATATGACACCTGAAACCCTCTGCTGTAACTTGAAGACAGAAGGCCTGATGGGTGATCACACGGAAATATTGCAGACCAGTCCCGGTGCGTCGGCACTGGGTCCCGGGCAAGGCGGAGACCTCGATGATGATGACGAGATCGCAGCTAAGCCGTTCCCGGGTTTCACGGGATGGGAGGACTGATGCCGAGACATTCTCATTCATCAGGCAATCTGGATGCACGGGAAGGTTTCTACCGTGAAATGCGCCGTGCCCGCAGAAAGCGGCTGCTGGCGAAGGCAGGCCTCGTCCTGTTGGTATTGTGCTCTCTGATAATCATGGCACTCTGTGCCTATATGTACGGTTTTCTCCAGTAGGGGGTCGACGGCAGTCTTCACCTTATTGTACAACCGGTTTTGTTTCGGGGCAGGCTCTTATTCGTTTAAGTGCCTGCCTTTTTTCCTGGCGGATGCCGTTCCGGGGACGTCTTAGGCAGGACGGGTCGATGGCGGGTCGATACGGACAGTCGCATCGGAGATTTCGTCAGACGGCATCAGATGGCTTTTCTCCGGATAAAAGTTTGTTGTTTGGAATTTAATCCGTATCTTTACAACGTAATTTACAACTGAATGAACGACGAAATTAAATCAACTGCTCCTGCAATCTCCGATTTTGATGAGATTGTATCTTATGTAAAGAACGACAAGTCTGACGTAGAAGGGAACATCTATATTGGATCGAAATTTCTGATTGTGTGCGGCTGCAATCCTTTCTTCAAGCCGATCATCGAGGAGCGAGGACCTGTCCGGATCAGCGTTGTCCGTGTGGTGATCGTCAAAAGCGGATGGTGCGAGCCGGTCATAGGCTTCAGGAAGTACCGCTGCGGCCCTGGCGATATGCTGTTCCTCAACTGGGGCGTGACAATCAGTTCCGACACTTTCGGGGTTGACACCACCTTCGAGGGCATCGCGCTGACGGAGGAATATATGAAGACGATCTTCGGCGGCCGTCTGCCCGAACTGTTCGTCTCGCCAGGCCAGTGCTTTGTGCTCCATCTGAGTGCGGAGGAGCAGGAGGTGTGGCGGCAGTACACCCATGCGCTCTTTAACCTCGTCCACCTTCCGTCGGTAGAGGAGGAAGTCGCCGGTTCACTCTTCGTGTCTTCGCTGAACTATGTCGCTTCGCTGCACAGTGCGAAGCTGATGACGAAGCGGGGCAGCTGGTCGCGCAACAAGCAGACTGTCGAGCGGTTCGTGCGGCTTGTCAACGACTATGCCAAGACGGAGCATGAGATAGACTTCTATGCCTCGCAGCTTTTCATGACGGCACATTACCTGGGCATGGTGGTGAAGAAAGAGACGGGGATCACGGCGAAGGAGTGGATCGACAAGACGCTGGCCATCCTCATCCAGCTGGAGCTGCGCTATACGAACAAGTCGCTGAAGATGATCGCCAACGAGTTCAATTTCGTTTCGCTCAGTTCGCTGTGCAAGTTCTTCAAGCGGCGTACGGGGATTACGGCGACGGAGTACAGGATGATGCCTGAAGACACCTCACATAATTCGGCAGGAGGCCCCCCCCCCCCCCCCCCCAAGAAGATATAATCCGCTGAAAACCAATTTGTTGTTTGGTCGTTGGGGACATTCTGCCCTGGCTTTTCAGGATGTAGGATAAAACAGAGGATAGAAAAGAGGGTGTGCCAAATACAGGCACACCCTCTTTTTATTGAGAGAGAGAATTTACACTGTTGTGTAAAGAATGAGAACTCAGGATGCGAGTCCGTATAGATAGATGCAAAGTGCCAGGATTGCCAGGGCAATCAGTATGAGACTTGACAGAAATGCCTTTTTCAGTTGTCTCATCTTACGTTGATGTCGCATCTGCGTAAAGAACCGGTCTCTTGCATCCATTGTCGTATTTGTCGGTTTCCTTAATCTTCCCAAGGTGAATAATGAGTATATTCCGTAGAATTGAAAGAGGGGTTTTCTTTTGCTCCTACCTCATCGTGAGCCGGGTCAAACTCGTCGTTTGAAATGCCCGGACTGGCGGTAATCATCAGGTTCTCCATTGAGAAGCGGTGGCTCTCGGTTGAAGGTATGATATATCTCTTCTTTTTCATGACTGTTCCTTTCTCATTTAATGATAACTTTCTTTCCGTTGTGGATATAGACTCCGTGCTGCGGATGTTCTACACGCTGCCCCTGCAGGTTGTAGTAAGCTCTGTCGGTACCGTTGTCTGATGAGGCTGCATCAATCGTGTCGATACCTGTCGTTGAGGAGTCGTCGAAAGAGAACATCACCTTGGCACCGGCCGGTACGCCCTGGATCTTGGCGTATGCCTTGTGAACCGGTATATTGATTGTAGCCTTGGCTTTCTTGAAGATACCTTCACGGACGGACATGACGTAGATAGGATCCGTGCCTGTCGTGACGGTGTGCGGATTGACTGTGACACCTTCCATCATGTTGTGGCTGATGGTATATGTGTGGTCGTCTTTCTCACCGATGGTGTAGTAGAAGTCAGCGGGAGTTTTCTCTCCGTCAAGCACCTTCAGCAGTACACCGGTATAAGCCGGTACATAGCCGTATTCGTTGGCAACACCGCCGTTCACGTCTACACTTGTCATACGTACCATGTAGGTAGACGTACCGTAGTCGCCGGAACCCTGTGTGATGCTTGAGATAGGAGCTACAAATGCGCCCATGTCGCAGCTGTGCTTTTCCTTCTTGTACTCGCTGAAGTCCGTGTCGAACTCACGTGCGAATGTACCGTACTTGTGCGTGATGTTGATACCCGGAATCTTGAAGTCAATCTGATTGATGAAGTTCTTGGTGCTTTCAACATATTTATGTTCAGTCGTACTGTAGACCTTTTTATCCCATTCAGTCTTGTAATTGGAAAGCTGGGACTTCTTCACATAGACTTTCGTAGAAGAGGCGAACTCATTGTAATCTTTTCCAGTCTCATCCAGTTCAAAGCGGGTAGTACTCAGCATCTGCTTTGTCGGGTTGGAAGAAAGGAAGAATACATTTTCGATGGTAGAAGCATCAGCGGTAATGTTTGTCTTGAAAGCCTTGGCACCGATGTACTCTACATTCTTCTTCACAACCACCTCGTGTACGTTAGCAGAAGTTGACTGGAAAGCATAGTCACCAATCATGTTGACATTGTAGGTCTTGCCATTGTGCTCAACTGTTTCGGGTACGACGAAAGTATAATCGGTGTTTTTTACATCGAGGAGATCGACAGAGTTTTCTGATACCGGCAGATACTCCAGATTGTTTTCTATGAAAGAGGTATGTGTACTCTTAAAATTCTGATAGAATGTGTTGCTTTGATAATCAGTAAGCCGTTCTTTACGTACATAGATGTTTATGTTGGTCGGCATATTCGTTGTTCCTGCTGAGCCATTGTCGAAGCTGCGCTTGTTTTCTTCCTGATTGATTTTTGTCGGGTCAATCATATGGTCGCAGAGGAATGTAATGGTATTCAAGTTCTTGCATAAGCTGAATGCACGCTCGCCAATTTCTTCGACCTTGTTAGGAATAACAACATTTTTCAGACCTACGCATTCATAGAAAGCATAATTTCCAATCTTCTTGATTGAAGGAGGCAGGAGTGTAAAGTGTTCACTCGCCTTTCCATGAGGAAAGAGAATCAACTCTTCTTTATCGTGAGAAAGGAGATAACCGTCAACACTTGAGTACTTGGTATTCTCCTTGTCAACGTTGATTGCGGTTAAGTGCTCGCAATATTTGAAAGTTTCCGGACTGACACTCTCTACATTCTTTGACAGATTGACGGTTGTCAGGGCTGAACAGTTGCGGAAAGCTTCTTTTTCAAGGGTCTTAACACTGTTTGGAATACTGATAGAAGCCAGGCCGCAGTCGGCAAGTGCTCCTGCCTTAATGGTTGTAATGATAGCGTCGTCCTTAAAAGTGGCGGTTGCCATGCTCTTACAGCCGTTGAAAGCATTTCTACCGATGGTGGTTACATTCTTGGGGAAGTTGAATCCCTCCAACTTGTCCAGGTTCTGGAATGCTCCGTCCTCAATAGTCTCAAGATCGCAACTGCCTTGGAAGTTGAAGTGCTTCAAGTTCCTGGTAAGTTGGAGTGCACCGTTCTTTATCGTCTTCAGTTTGGAGTTGTCAGGTACGTTGATGGTTTCCATACTTGAACATGATGTGAAAATCTTATCCAGTTCCGTTAGAGCGGAAGGCAGGGTTACCTCCTTTAATGCATAGTTCCATCCAAACGCACCACCGTCAATCTTCGAACAGCTCGAAGGATTGATAAATGTAACTTTCTTCAAATCCTTGAAGGCGCTGATGGCTTGCGTGTTAATTGTCGTTACACTGCTCGGAATTGTCAGCTCTTGGATATTCTGATTACTTGCAAAGGCAAACTTTTCTATTTCTTTGACGAAAGATGGGATGGTGTATTTCCCATCTGTTATTTCTTTTGACGGAGGGAAGAAATAAACTTTAGACTTGTCTGGTTTACTGTAGATGACACCTTCCTCTTCAATAAAGTTAACGCAGCCTGGTGCTGTTTTGTATTCCTTGATTTTCGGACAGCTGGCAATGGCTCCCGCCGTTCCTTCTACTTCAAGATCCTTTGGCAGAGTCACTGTCTTCAGATTCTGACAGCCAAAAAGAGAGTTGACACTTAATTTGGTCACTTGGTTCATATCGATACTCTCCATCTGTCTTACAGCATCGAAAGCACGCAGGTCAATTCCTTTTATACCATTGGGAACCTTGTAATCTTTGTCCTGTTTGTTGCGAGGATATTGCACCAGTTTGTCTTTGTAGAACAGCACACCCCCATCAACCTTATAGTCTCCTGTAGCACCTGCAGGCATCTCGTAAGCCTCTAAAGTGTTTATCTGTGCAAAACTTGGATAGTCTGTCGCAGCCTTTTTCAGATGAGGCGGTAAAATGATTTTCTTTATGCCTGTGTTCTGAGGAAAACTGATAAAGGCAGAATGCTTTATCTCTTCTACGGTAGGGTTGATGGTATAAGTGCAGTCGGCAGTCATATATGCATCTGTCGGAACGGCATATAGTTGGGTTTTGTTGTGGTTATAGAGTGCCCCATGTCCGTCATCCGAAAATGTTGTACTGGCTGATGCAACCGTGATTTTCGGCATTTTCTTTACTCTGTAGAAAGTGTTGTCAGATATTGTCTTAACAGTGGCAGGTATATTCAGTGTCTCCAGCTCTGCATCTGTAAAGGACGAATAGGCAATTTCTGTAATGCCTTCCGGCAGGTTCACGCTGGTTACCCCCTGGCATTTATAGGTCTCATTACCACCCACTTTTGTAACCCTGAAGGTGGTACCTTTATCGTCACTCCATGTTGCGGGGATGGTAATGGCCCCCGTCTTGTTCTCTGTTCCGACAAACGACAAGGTGCTTTCACTTGCTTTTACCACTTGGTAGACGATACCGTCATGTTTGACGATGTCACCATCAGTGTACGCCGCCACTTGCTTAGGCAGCAACAGCATCAGGAAGGCGATAGCCCATAACCTGAATTGAATTGTTTTTTCTCTCATGTTCATTATTGTGTTTGATAAAAATACTCTGCCTTATATAAATATGTCTGAAGTCTGCCTGTTGTTTCCTTCAGACTGAATCAGTATGTTTTTGGGGTTAATTTGTATGTATCCATTTTTAGAACACTCTCTAAATATGCTGTTTTGCAGGTGCAAAGTTAGAGAGATTTTTCATTGCAGTTGTATTCTAAAGAGTATCTACGTTTTCCTTTTTATGTTCTGTTAATGTCGTATAATAACTTAATTTTCCTTTTAGGTCTTTTCCTTATTCTTTTGAGGAGGTCTTCTGTTCTTTTGTTACATATGCGGTGGCATGGTTGAAACTCTGTTTGCTTATTAGCATGGTTCTGTTCCATAGGGGATAATAATGAACGCCTGATTTGTAGATTATGGGTGTGGGAGTTCGCTGACCAGAGGCAGTTGCTTGCATCATGCTCACCAGAATTTTGAAAGGGCGTTACTTACGTTGCAAGTAAGGCTTACTTGGACTTCAATTGGGCGTTACTTGCAACGCAAGTAACGCCCAATTGAAGAGGAGGAAATAATGTGCTGGTAACCAGATTGTTGTCGATTTCGTAGAGAAAGCAGGAATCCAGAGTAGGGCAGTGTGTGGAATGACATGGTTTGCGTATATTCTGCCCTGCCTTACGGGCAGGTGTGTTGATGAGCTGCAGGCAGTAAATCATACCACTTTTATTCCAATCATGCAATATCAGTATCTCGTTCAAAGCATACAGACTCCTAAAGAATTGTTTGTCGCAGAGTAGAAATTTGGTTCTTGTTTTGTTCTTTTTATTGCTTAAAAAGTCGATTTTTGGAGGTTAAAGATATAACATAGGTTAAAAGAGGCGGCTGATCGGATTATTTTCTTACCTTTACACAAACATAAATGGGCTAAATGAACGATAATAATGATTTGACACATACATCGGTTGCGAGCTTTGGCGAGATTACCTCTTGCGCAAGAAACAACAGGGATATTCTGAACGGTAATATCTCCGTAGGTCCAGGATTTACGGTAGCAATCGGTTGTAATCCTTTTTTCAAGGCGCTTATCAAGGAGAGGAGTCCTATCCGTCTGGATGTGATGCGTGTGGGGATTGTGAAGACGGGATGGTGTGAACCTGTCATCGGCTTCAGGAACTACCACTGCGGTCCTGGCGACCTGCTCTTTATCAATTGGGGGGCTGTCCTTACTGACGATGACTTCGCTGAGGACACGACGTTTGTCGGTATCAGCATGACAGAAGGATATATGCGCGACGTATTCGGCGGAAGGCTTCCTGATCTCTTTCTCTCGCCGGGGCAGTGTTTTTCTCTGCACCTGTCAGAAGAGGAACAGGCTATCTGGGAGCAGTATATGCATACATTGAACAGGCTGGTCCATATGGAAGGCGTGGATCGGGATACAGTCAGTTCATATTTTCTGTCTTCGCTTCATTTCACTCATTCCCTGTATAAGTCGAAGGTTGCGGTAAGATGGAAGTACAAGTCGCGTAACCGACAGACCGTCGAGCGTTTCGTCCGGCTGGTCAACGATTATGCCAAGACGGAGCACGAGATCGAGTTTTACGCTTCTCAGCTCTGCATGACGGCCCATTATCTGGGTATGGTGGTGAAGAAGGAGACGGGCATTACGGCGAAGGAGTGGATTGACAAGACGCTGGTTATCCTCATCCAGCTGGAACTGCGCTATACGAGCAAGTCGCTGAAGATGATTGCCAATGAGTTCGGGTTCGTCTCGCTCAGTACGCTGTGCAAGTTCTTCAAGCGGCGCTCGGGGATTACAGCGACGGAATACAGGATGATGCCTGACGACACCCCATGCAGTTCCATAGAAGCTCCCCCCCCCCGTAAATGACTGTAAATTATTGATATATAGTATGTTGATGGTTTTTTGTTGTCCCCTTTTGGACGATACTTCCCACTCTTCCAAACCTTTTCCATCTCTCTATACATTTTTCCGTCCGTTTTCCTCATGGGGGCACAGCGGCTCACGGAGTAAATGGATTGAGGCAGGAGTGTTATCTGCTTAAATGGGAGGAAGGACGATAACAGACTGCGGAAGAGTTAATAAAGACGGCTTACTTCCGTCTCGATGGCAGGCGGCACGAGCCCCCGGACGGACATTCCCTGCCGGATGCGTCGTCTGATTTCCGTACTGCTGATATCAATGAAGGGCGTACGGAGAATGCTTACACCGGGGGGCAGGGCATTGTCTGAGATCTGCTCGCCACGGCGTGGATAGACTACGAGGCGGTAATGAGCGAGGATGTCTTCGGCATGATACCAGCGATTGAAGGCAGCCCAGTTGTCGCCTCCCACAAGGAGCGTGAAGCGGTGGGCAGGGAAGTCGCTGCTGAGATGCCGGAGGGTGTTCCATGTGTAGGAAGGCTTCGGTAAACGGAACTCGTAATCCGAGGTCTTGAAGTGCGGATTGTTGTCTGTGGCTTTTTGTACCAGCTTCAGGCGAAGGTGATCGTCAAGCAGTGCCTGGTCTGCCTTGAAAGGATTCTGGGGGGATACCATGAACCATACTTCGTCCAACTTTTCTTTCTCAAGAAAGGCCTTTGCCAGTGTGAGGTGTCCGTTGTGAATGGGGTTGAAAGAACCGCCGAAGATGCCGATGTTCATCTTTTTTCTATAAATTCCTTCACAATCTCGTATGCTTCCTGTTCTGCCTTTTCGAGATTGTCGTTGACAATGATCCGGTCGAATTTGTCAGCGAAGGTAAGTTCGTAGGAAGCCTTGGCAAGGCGGTTCTCGATGGCTTCGGCACTGTCGGTCTGTCTGCCCACGAGTCGGCGGCGCAGTTCTTCTATCGATGGCGGTTGGATGAAGATGCTCAAGGCCCGGTCGCCGTAGAACTTCTTGATGTTGCAGCCGCCTTTGACATCGACATCAAAGACCACGTTCTGCCCGGCTGCCGTCTGGCTCTCCACCTGTGACTTCAATGTTCCATAGAAGCGGTTTTCGTATACCTCTTCATACTCCAGGAACTCTCCATTCTTAATCTTTTCCTTGAACGCTTCTGGCGAGAGGAAGATGTACTCCACGCCATTTTGCTCCGTACCGCGCGGTGCCCGGGTGGTACAGCTGATGGAGAATGCCAGCCGCAGTTCCGGATGTTCCCGCATCAGCCATTGCACGATGGTGCTCTTGCCCGAGCCGGAAGGGGCGGAGAAGATCAGCCTCCCCCCGCCTCTCTGAAGGAGGGAATCGCCTGACGGGATGTCGTGGGATGCAGCCTCCTGTGTTTGGGTGACTGGCAATGTGCCGGTTGTCGGGTGGTCAGATGAAAGTTTGCTCATGATGGATTTTATTTTCTGTATTCTCTCCTGTGGGTGGGGAAGCCTCCTCAGGCTCCTCCGGGGGAGGGGCTGGGGTAGGCGGTGATAAGCGATAATAGGCGGGTGGTAGGCAGGATAAGCGGGATGGGCGGTGATGGGCTTCTTACAGGGCATTCAGCACCTGCTCTTTGATCTGCTCCAGCTCGTCCTTCATCTTGACGACGATGTTCTGCATCTCTGCCTGGTTGCTCTTCGAGCCGGTCGTATTGATTTCGCGCCCCATCTCCTGGGCAATGAAGCCGAGCTTCTTGCCGACACCGTGTCCGCTCTCGTCCATGGTCTCCCGGAAATACTTGAGGTGGTTGGCGAGCCGCTGCTTTTCCTCGCTGATGTCGAGTTTCTCGATGTAATAAATCAGTTCCTGTTCCAGGCGGTTCTTGTCGTATTCCACTTCCGGAATCAGCTTCAGACCTTCGATGATCTTCTCTCTTATCTTCGGCACACGGCTCTGCTCGAGGGGTTCGATGTTCTTCAAGAGAACAGCGATATTGTCAATCTTCTCGGCAAATTTCTTCTGCAGTGCTGCACCCTCCTGGGTGCGGAATTCGATGAGCTTGTCTACCGCCTTGTTGACGGCCTGCAGCGCAGCCTCCCATTCGCCGTCTTCAAGTACTTCCACCTCGGTCTTCGTCGTGACGTCAGGCAGGCGCAGCAGTGTCGTGAACCAGTCGGCCGGTTCAGGGATGCCGGTGTTCTTGGAGAGGGTCTTGATCTGATTATAATAGTTTTCTACGAGGGCAGCGTTGATGGGCGTGGCGTCAACCGTCGTCTCTTTCTCAATCCAAATGGAGAAATCCACCTTTCCGCGTTCCAGCTTCTGGGCGAGCAGGCGGCGTATCTCCATTTCCTTTTCTCTGTAGAGGGGTGCGATGCGTGCTGATAGGTCGAGTGTCTTGCTGTTAAGCGACTTCACTTCGACATTGATTTTCTTTTCCTTGTAGGCTATGGTAGCTTTCCCATAGCCAGTCATTGATAGTATCATGAGCTTTTCGCGTTAAATTTCTGCAAATGTACAAAAAATATGGAATAAAAGGAGTATATTTGCACGTTATTTAGAATATAAGAGTCATTTATGTCTTGTATATTGAATATTGACACGAGCACAAACGTGTGCTCCGTTGCAGTAAGTCAGGATGGGAGCTGTATCTTCGAGAAGCAGGATACGCTCGATTCCAAGCATCGGGAGAAGTTAGGAACATTCGTTGACGAGGCACTTGCCTTTACAGACAGTCATGCGTTGTCGTTGGATGCGGTGGCAGTCAGCGGCGGTCCTGGGTCATACACCGGACTGCGTGTCGGCGTGTCCATGGCGAAAGGCATCTGCTACGGGCGTGGCGTGAAGCTGCTGGCTGTGCCTACACTGGAGCTGCTGGCTGTGCCGGTACTGCTTCACCATGAGGCTGTCGAGGACGATGCACTCCTCGTTCCGATGATCGATGCACGCCGGATGGAGGTGTATTCTGCTGTCTATGACCGTGCGCTGAAGGAGGTCCGCGGCATTCAGGCGGATGTTGTTGACGGGCATACCTACAAAGAATATCTTGACCGCGGTCCGGTCTATTTCTTCGGCAATGGTGCCGAGAAGTGCATGGAGGTCATCCATCACCCGAATGCCCACCTCATCAAGGGCATTGACGCACTGGCAAAGAATATGTTTCCGCTGGCAGAGAAGCGCATGGCGGAGGAGAAGTTCGAGGATGTAGCATATTACGTCCCGTTCTATCTCAAGGACTTTGTTGCCAAGAAGGCGAAACCGCTGCTGTAGGAAAAGCCTATCACCGTTTATTATCTTAATTCATCGCCTATCATCACCCATCACCCAATGAACATACCCGGATTAGATTACAACACACAGCGCGAGAAACTCATACTGCCACAGTATGGGCGAGAAATACAGAACATGGTAGATTATGCCGTGACGCTCCCTACCAAGGAAGAGCGTCAGCGGTGTGCAGAAGCCATTGTCGCCATTATGGACAGGATGAATGCCCAGAACCGTGGAAATTACGACCACATGGAGAAACTCTGGGACCATCTGGCATTGATGGCCAATTTCAAGCTGGATATAGACTATCCCTGCGACGTATCGCAGGCCTTGAAAATCGCCACGAAGCCGGAGCCGATGACCTATCCCATGTCGAAGATTCCCGTGAGACATTACGGCAAACTGCTCTTTGAGGCTTTCGAACAGCTGAAGACCATGGAGCCCGGTGAACGGCGGGATGCTTTCGTCCGTTCTGTCGCCAATCAGATGAAGCGCAGTCTGATGCAGTGGGGGCACGGATCGAGCGACGACGAGAAAGTGGCGTCAGACCTTGCCCGTTTCACCGATGGAAAGATTCAGCTCGACCTTGATACTTTCAAGTTCGAGAGAATCAATGCCCGTGATTTTGCCCAGCCTCGTAACAAGAAGAAAAAGTAAGACGACGAACATGGAATCCTTTATCATTGAAGGTGGACATCGGCTGAGTGGCACGATTGCCCCGCAAGGTGCGAAGAATGAGGCCTTGGAAGTCATTTGTGCAACCCTGTTGACGACGGAAGAGGTCATCATCCGTAATGTTCCGGACATCCTTGATGTGAACAACCTCATCAAACTGCTGCAGGACATCGGCGTGAAGGTGAGAAAGCTCGCTCCGAACGACTTCTCTTTCCAGGCAGACGATGTGAACCTTGACTATCTGGAGAGTAGCGGCTTCGTGAAGAAATGCTCGTCCCTGCGTGGCAGCGTACTGATGATTGGTCCGCTGTTAGGTCGCTTCGGCAAGGCGACGATAGCCAAGCCGGGGGGGGATAAAATCGGCCGCCGCCGTCTCGATACGCATTTCCTGGGTTTCAAGAACCTCGGGGCACACTTCGGACGTGTCGAGAACCGTGATGTCTACGAGATACAGGCCGACCGCCTTGTCGGCACTTATATGCTGCTGGACGAGGCATCGGTGACGGGTACGGCCAACGTCATCATGGCTGCCGTGCTGGCGGAGGGAACAACGACGATATACAATGCTGCCTGCGAACCGTATATTCAGCAGCTCTGCCACCTGCTCAATGCGATGGGTGCGAAAATCAGCGGTATAGCCAGCAACCTGATTACCATAGAGGGTGTGAAGACGCTGCATGGGGCAGAACACCGGATTCTCCCGGATATGATAGAGGTCGGCTCGTTTGTCGGAATGGCAGCTATGGTGGGGGACGGCGTACGAATCAAGGATGTATCGATTTCCAACCTCGGCCCGATTCTCGATACCTTCCGCCGGCTGGGCGTGCAGATCATTGAGGATGAAGATGACCTCATCATTCCCCGCCAGGATCATTACGTGATAGATTCCTTTATTGACGGAACGATTATGACCATCAGCGATGCGCCCTGGCCGGGACTGACACCGGACCTCATCTCCGTGCTCCTCGTTGTGGCGACGCAGGCACAGGGCAGCGTGCTTTTCCATCAGAAAATGTTTGAGAGCCGGCTCTTCTTCGTCGACAAACTCATCGACATGGGGGCGCAGATTATTCTCTGTGATCCTCACCGCGCCGTAGTTGTCGGACACGACAACGGCAGGAAACTCCGCGCCGGACGTATGTCAAGTCCTGACATCCGCGCCGGCATCGCCTTGCTTATTGCAGCCTTGACAGCGGAAGGCACGAGCCGTATTGACAACATCGCACAGATTGACCGCGGTTACGAGAACATCGAGGCACGCCTGAACGCATTGGGGGCAAAGATCCGCAGAGCCGAAATATGTTAGCCTCATAGCCTTGTGAAACCTATTCCTTGACCAAGCGTGTTATAGGTTTCAGACAAAAAGGGTCTACCTTTTTCCGCAAAAAGGTAGACGGTTTTCCGCAAATAGGTCGACCCCTTTCTTCATAATGCACAATTGGGGATTGAAGTAAGCAATCATGTATCAGGACCGCTGATTTAACAGAAAAAGATGATAAGGAAAGAAGAGGTCTATAAAATCGGCCGCATCGGGAAACCGCACGGCGTACACGGAGAGCTGCAGATGCAGTTCTCCGATGATGTGTTTGATGCCGTTGATGCCGATTATCTGCTATTGGACATAGACGGAATACTTGTACCTTTCTTCATGGAGGAATACCGCTTCCGTTCGGACGAAGTAGTCCTGATGAAGTTCTGTGATGTCGATACCGAGGCACAGGCACGTGAACTGACGGGAAGTGAGGTTTACTTTCCGCGCAAACTTGCAGAAGAAGGAACTGCTGAGGTTTCATGGGCACAAGTCGTTGGCTATACCCTGGTAGACAAGGCTACAGGAAAGACTGTCGGCAGGATTGTTTCAATCGATGAAACGACAATCAATACGCTCCTTGAGGTGATGACACCGGAAGATGAAGAACGATTGATTCCTGCCAGTACAGACCTGATAGTGAAGATAGATGCAGAAAAGCAGACAATTGCAATGCGCATCCCTGCCGGGCTGCTTGATCTTTGATTTACTTTGTAAAAAATAGAATGAAACAACAAATCTGTATATTAGGTTCGACGGGCAGCATCGGTACGCAGGCACTGGATGTAATCAGCCAGCATCCCGATCTTTATGAGCCTTATGCACTCACGGCCAACCGCCGTTGGAAAGAGCTTGCTGCTCAGGCACGCCGTTTCCATCCCGCCGCCGTGGTCATTGCCGACGAGACTTTCTATGAACCTCTGGTAAAAGAACTGGCCGATATGTCCGATGTAAAGGTGTATTGTGGCAGCAAGGCATTGGAAGAGATCGTCGAATCCCCCTCCATTGACATGGTGCTGACGGCGATGGTGGGCTATGCCGGTCTTGCTCCGACCATCCATGCCGTCAAGGCGAAGAAGAGAATCTGCCTTGCCAACAAGGAGACGCTTGTCGTTGCCGGTGAGCTGATTCTTCAGCTGGCACAGCAGTATCATACGCCTATCCTGCCGGTTGACAGCGAGCACAGTGCCATCTTCCAGAGCCTTGTCGGCGAGGACGGCAACGAGATTGAGAAGATTCTGCTCACCTGTTCGGGCGGTCCTTTCCGCAGGTTTACGCACGATCAGCTGAAGACGGTCACTGCCGCTGATGCCCTGAAGCATCCTACATGGGACATGGGGGCCAAGATCACCATCGACTCCGCATCGCTGATGAACAAGGGCTTTGAGGTGATAGAGGCGAAGTGGCTCTTCGGTGTACCGGCCGATAGGATACAGGTACTCGTCCATCCGCAGTCTATCGTCCACAGTGCGGTGCAGTTCCGTGACGGTGGTGTGAAGGCGCAGCTGGGCGTTCCCGATATGCGGTTGCCCATCCAGTATGCTTTCTCGTTCCCGAAACGGCTGCATCTGAATGGCGACCGTCTCGACCTGTTCCGCCAGCCGCTGGAGTTCTTCGAGCCGGATGTGGAAAAGTTCAAGTGTCTTGCCATGGCTTACGAGGCAATCAACAAGGGCGGAAATATGCCGTGCATTGTCAATGCGGCCAATGAAATAGTCAATGCGGGCTTCCGGCGTGGCGTGTGCTCGTTCCTCGCCATGGGCGACATCATCGAGCAGACCATGCAGCAGGTTGCCTTCGACAGCAATCCTGACTATGAGGTTTACGTGCAGACGGATGCCGAGGCACGCCGTGTGGCACAGGATATTATGAATAATCAATAAGTTGTAAATAGATAATGGAAACATTTCTGATCAGATTGCTACAGTTTGTTCTGGCAATCTCTCTGCTTGTCCTGCTTCACGAAGGCGGACATATGTTCTTTGCGAAACTCTTCGGTGTCCGTGTCGAAAAGTTCTTTGTCTTCTTCGATGTGAACATCGGGAAGTGGAAAGGAAAGCTCTTCAGCTGGAAGCCGAAAAAGGACGATACCGAGTACGGCATGGGCTGGCTGCCGCTGGGCGGCTACTGCAAGATTGCCGGTATGATTGACGAGAGTCTTGATACCGAGCAGATGAAGAAAGAGCCGCAGCCGTGGGAGTTCCGCACCAAGCCGGCATGGCAGCGGTTGCTGATCATGGTAGGTGGCGTGCTGGTCAATTTTGTCCTTGCGCTCTTCATCTATTCGATGATCATGTTCACCTGGGGTGATTCTTATTTCAAGGTGTCGGACATGAGCATGGGTATGCGTTTCAATGTTGATGCCAAGGCGCTGGGCTTCCGCGACCATGATGTCATGCTCGGGACGGACCAGGGACCTTTCCGTGAATATGCCAATGTGAACGGCGACTTCTTCCGCCAGATAGCCCAGGCGAAACGTGTTGATGTACTGCGTAACGGCAAGAAGCACAGCATTGCGCTGCCCGGCGACATGGATATGCTGCCGATGATCAAGACACGTCCTTACTTCGTCGAGCCGTTCATCCCGGCACAGGTCGACAGTGTGATGGGCGGTTCGCCTGCTGCCAGGGCGGGTATCAAGGCGGGTGACCTCATCAGAACGGTCAATGGCAAGAAGATTGAGACATGGAGCGACATGAACTATCAGATGGGCGTGCTCGATGATGTCATGTCCGTGAAGAATACGCACAAGGATTCGCTGGCGGCTCGCTCGGTGGTCCTGACCGTACAGCACAAGGGCGTGGAGAAGCTCGATACTGTGAAGATGGTGCTGACACCCGACCTCAAACTGGGTGTTCTTCAAGCGACGCTTGCCACCTATTACAAACCGGTGCAGGAGAAATATGGCTTCCTCGAGAGTTTCCCGGCCGGAATCAAGCATGGCTGGAACGTGCTGCGCGGCTATGTCGGCAATTTCCGTTACCTCGCTTCGGCTGACGGTGCGAAGAGCATCGGAGGCTTCGGAGCTATCGGAAGCCTTTTCCCTCCTTACTGGGACTGGTACATGTTCTGGTCGATGACGGCCTTCCTGAGCATCATCCTCGCCTTCATGAACATTCTGCCTATCCCGGCACTTGATGGCGGTCACGTGGTCTTTTTGCTCTACGAGATGATTACCCGCCGCAAACCTTCCGAGAAGTTCATGATCCGTGCGGAGTATGTCGGCATCACCCTGCTGATTCTCCTCATGATATTTGCCAACCTGAACGATATTCTCCGTTGGCTGCATATAATGTAAGAACAAACAGGAATCAGCTGGATTAACTTCATTGAGGTAGTCAGTTAACAATATCTCAATACGAAATCACGCAATACTTGTCATCGCAGGTATTGCGTGATTTTTGTGGTTTATAGTGTTTTATTGAAAGGTTGTTGGCCGGTAAAGGATAAGGTAACGCATCGTCTGCAAAGTCGCTTGCGAACGGTACATTCTACTCCCCCTCTCCATTCGGAGAGGGGCCGGGGGTGAGGTTTTTTTTCTAATACAGCAGCACCAATCCAGCAAAGGCCGCATAACAGATCATCCGGATGGGATTGATCTTCATCCACATCGTACCGGCAAAGGTCGCAGCGAAGAGGAACAGACTGATGCAGAACTGCCAGGGATTGACGGAGGGCACAGAGAAGTTCTCAGCATTGCATAACAATAAAGTGGCGGCGGCCAGCAGACCGACGACAACGGGGCGCAGTCCTGTAAAAACCGACTGGACGATGGGATTGTTCATGTATTTCAGGAACATCCTGCTGATCAGGACCATCAGTATCAGGGAGGGCAGAACGATGGCGATGGTGGCGGTGATGCTTCCCAAGACCGCCATTCCTCCGCCGAAGCCGGCGTTGTGTACGGCAGTATATCCGCAGTAGGTGGCGGAGTTGATGCCGATGGGACCCGGTGTCATCTGTGAGATGGCGACAATGTTCGTGAACTCCGCGGAGCTGAGCCAGTGGTGTCTCAGGACGGTCTCTGTCTGTATCAGCGACAGCATCCCATATCCTCCGCCGAATCCAAAGAGCCCGATGAGAAAGAAAGTATAGAAGAGGTGTAAGTATATCATGTTGTTGTTTGTTGTAAGACTGGGAGTCCAAGAGCATTGCCTGTCTTCAGAAACACGCTCGCCCTTCCTTGTACTTCCCTTCGGCCGGCGACTGTCGGCCGGAGGGGCTGCAGGAGGTTTCTACTCTGTCGGCCGGATGTATTTCCCATAGAGAAACCCGCCGACTCCTGCTGCAAGGATGACATATACCGGATTTACCCCCAGGAGCCAGATGAGGAGTGCCGTGGCAAGGGGAATCCAGCAGGTGGTCAAGGTGATGCGTGCTTCTTTTGCCAGCTGGAAGGTAGGGACGGCTATCAACGCCACTACGGCAGGACGGATGCCGCGGAACATGGCCGCTACCCAGGGGATGTCCATGAACTGGTGAAGGAAGAGTGCTATGCAGAGAATGATGAGAAAAGAGGGAAGAACCGCTCCCAGGCAGGTGCAGAGAGCACCGGGCAGCTTCCGTATCTTATACCCCACGAAAATGCTGATGTTGGCAGCGAGAACTCCCGGGCAACTCTGCGCAATGGCGATAAGGTCGATGAACTGGTCCTGGGGAATCCATCGTTTTTTCTCCACGACCTCCTGTTGGACGATGGGCAGCATGGCATAGCCGCCTCCAAGGGTAAAAGCTCCGATCTTGAAAAAGGTCTTGAAGGCATCCCAGTAGAAGGATGACGGGGGATGATGGCCGGATATTGGGGAAATGTTTTCTTTTTGCACAGGATTTCTGATTGAAAGGAAGTCGATGAAATGATAAATCCCCTCGTCCGTCCTTGTCCCTTTGGGTGTCAATGGACGGACGAAGGAGATTTCCATGTTGTCTGTAATCTGTTCAGAGGGAAGGAATGTCCCGGAGGTATGGGACAGGCCTTACAGCTTGCTCTCCACCCATTTGCGGGCATTGACAAACGCCTCGATCCATGGTGTCACCTCCTCCTGGCGGCGTTCACGTGGATACCATGCCTGCTGCCAGGGGAAGACGGAACGCTCCAGGTGGGGCATCATGGCAAGGTGACGGCCGTCGGCAGAGCAGATGCCGGCTACGTTGTAGTCCGAACCGTTCGGGTTGCCCGGATACTCCGCATAGTTGTATTTGGCAATGATGTTATACTTGTCCTCGGCTTCCGGCAGGTAGAACCGGCCCTCGCCGTGTGCCACCCAGATGCCGAGTTTGTTGCCGCTCAAAGAACCGAACATCACACTGTTGTTCTGCGGAATGGTCAGATTCAGGAACGCACTCTCGAACTTCTTGCTGGTGTTGTGGCAGAGGTGGGCACGGTGTTTGTGCTCCGGATTGATGAGGTTCAGTTCCACCATCAACTGACAGCCGTTGCAGATACCCAATGAGAGTGTATCTTCACGTGCATAGAAGCGGTCGAGTGCCTGCTTGGCTTTCGGGTTATAGAGGAAGGCACCTGCCCAGCCCTTCGCCGAACCGAGCACGTCGGAGTTGGAGAAACCGCCGCAGAAGACAATCATATTTACTTCTTCCAAGGTCTCACGACCAGTGATGAGATCGGTCATCATGACATCCTTCACCTCAAAGCCAGCCAGATAGAGTGCGTAAGCCATCTCACGCTCACCATTGGTACCCTTTTCACGGATGATAGCTGCCTTTGGTGTTGGATGTTGGGTGTTAGGTGTTGAAGTCTTCCAACGGTCAGCATCGAGTCCGTACTGCCTGAGCGTTCCTGTGAAGTCGGCTTTGAACTTCATCTCCACCGGCTGTTTCTTGTAGTTCAGGCAGCGCTTCTTTGCCATGCCGTTCTTGCTCTGTTTGCGGTCGAGCAGATAGGAAGTCTTGTACCAAGTGTCACGCAGTGCGTCAATGTTGAACTCCTTTTTCCAATCGCCGTCAGTGATGCTGAGGGTGCGTTTTTCAGGGATTGGCGTGCCGATGCGGGCAAAGCCGATGCAGTTGTCCTGCAGGAATGTCTTGACTTCCTCCTTGTGCTCATCAGAGACCTGAATGACTACACCCGGATTCTCTGCAAAGAGTTTCTTGATGATGTCTTCGCCTTTGACGTCGTGGAGGTTGATGCGGAGGCCGCCCTCTGTGTTGGCAAAGGTCATTTCGAGCAGCGTGGTGACCAGACCGCCTGCTGAAATGTCGTGACCGGCAAGGATCCATCCGCGGCGAATCATCTCCTGTATGGCATCGAAACAGTCGCAGAAGTACTGTGGCTCTTTTACGGTCGGTACGTCGCTGCCGATCCTGCCGAGGCTCTGTGCAAAGGCGGAACCGCCCAGACGCTGCTCGTCGAAGCTGAAGTCGATATGATAGAGACGGGTGTTCTTGTCGTTGACAAGTACTGGAGAAACCACCTGACGCACATCGCTCACCTCACCACCACTGGTCACGATGACGGTTCCCGGAGAGATAATCTTGTCGCCGTTAGGATATTGCTGGGTCAGAGAAAGTGAGTCCTTACCTGTCGGAACGTTCACACCGATAGCGCAGCAGAAGTCAGACAGTGCTTTAACCGCACTGTAAAGACGTGCATCCTCACCCTTCTGCGAACGGCAAGGCCACATCCAGTTGGCTGAAAGGCTCAGGCTGTCCATGCCGTCTGCCAATGGTGCCCATACAATGTTGGTCAATGACTCGGCTACTGAAAGGACTGATCCTGCCTCTGGTGAAGCGAGTCCTGCCTGTGGCGCATGACCGAGTGCGGTAGCAATTCCCTTATGACCACGATAATCCAAGGCTACAACACCACAGTCAGAGAGTGGCAACTGAATCTCACCCTGACACTGCTGGCGGGCAACTTTACCTGTGACAGAGCGGTCAACCTTATTGGTCAGCCAGTCCTTGCAGGCCACAGCTTCCAACTGAAGCACGCGCTGGAGGTATTCCTCCACCTTATCTATACTATAAGAAACATTCTCATATTTGCGCTCAACGGTCTCATCCTTCATGATTGTCTTTGGAGAATGGCCGAACATCTGCGCCACATCCAAGTCGAATGGCTTGACACCATCACCCTGGACAAACGAGAAGTGGGCATCGCCTGTGGTCTCGCCGACAACATACATCGGTGCACGCTCACGCTCAGCAATCTTCTTCACGTGGTCGAGGTGTTTCTCGTCAATGAGCAGGCCCATGCGCTCCTGTGACTCGTTGGCAATGATTTCCTTGGCACTCAACGTCTTGTCACCGATAGGCAGCTGTGTCATGTCAATCTTGCCACCACATTCTTCAACAAGCTCGCTCAAGCAATTTAGATGTCCGGCAGAACCGTGGTCATGGATAGAGACAACTGGATTGTTGTCTTCTTCTACCAATGCACGCACGAGGTTGTAAGCACGTTTCTGCATCTCCGGGTTGGCACGCTGTACGGCATTCAACTCAATGCCGTTGGAGTAACGGCCTGTATCGACCGATGATACCGAACCGCCGCCGAGCCCGATGCGGTAGTTGTCGCCACCGACGACTACCACCTTGTTGCCGGCCTGCGGCTCGCCCTTCAGACAGTCGCGTTTCGTGCCGTAGCCGACACCGCCTGCAAGCATAATCACCTTGTCGTAAGCATATTTCTCGCCATTCTCCTGATGTTCGAAGGTGAGCAGTGAACCCGTAATCAACGGCTGACCGAACTTATTGCCGAAATCGCTCGCACCGTTGGAGGCCTTGATGAGTATCTGCTCCGGTGTCTGATAGAGCCACTGACGGACAGGAAGAATATCTTCCCAGTCGCGCAAGGCTGGTGTACTGCCGTCGTCTTCCTTCAAGCGGGGATAAGCAGTCATATATACAGCCGTTCCGGCAATAGGCCACGAGCCGACACCACCGCCCATACGGTCGCGTATCTCACCACCCGTACCAGTCGCTGCTCCATTGAATGGCTCAACGGTAGTTGGGAAGTTGTGTGTCTCGGCTTTCAGAGAGATAACACTCTCGATCGGCTTTACTCGGAAATAGTCGGATGTGCTCTGGTTGGCTGGTGCAAACTGTTCGACTTCTGGGCCTTGTGCGAAAGCAACATTGTCTTTATAAGCTGAAAGAATCTTACCGGGATTCTCTTTCGTAGTCTTCTTGATGAGGCTGAAGAGGCTGCTCTCCATCACCTTGCCGTCGATGATGAACTCACCTCCGAAGATTTTATGGCGGCAATGCTCGGAGTTGATCTGCGCAAAGCCGAAGACTTCAGAGTCGGTAAGGGGGCGGCCGTTCTGCTTCTCAATCTTGTGGAGATATTCTATTTCCTCTGGTGAGAGCGCCAGACCTTCTTCTTCGTTGAACTTCTCCAGATTGTCAACGTGCCTGATAGGCTCCGGCTCGTGGTTGACCGTGAATATCGTCTGGTCCAGACCGTCGTACATGCGTTGCAGCATGGGGTCGTAGTCGGCTTCCTTGCTGCTTACAGGGAAGTACTCCTCTATACGCAGAATGCCGTCAAGGCTCATGTTCTGAGTAATCTCGACGGCATTCGTACTCCAAGGAGTAATCATCTCACGGCGTGGCCCCACATAGAAGCCCGGCAGCGTCTGTGCATCCTGCAGGTAGACGGCATCGCCGTAGAGCCAGCAAAGTTCGTTGATTTCCGCATGGGACAGCGCATGGTTGACTTCTGTTGCAATCACGCTCTTGGACTGAGTTCTGAAGAAAAGAATCATAGCCTTTATATAAAAATTGGTGTTACTTTGTTTGCAAAGATACGATTTTCTTTGGAGATAGTATCTTTCTGCACTGTGTTTTTTGGAAAGGTGTTTTAAAACCATGCTCAAACCTGGTTTATTTGAGGGACATGGAAAAAGACGGTTCTTCCGTTAAATGCGTAGATTGGAGAATAAAGGCTTATGCACTTGCAGGGTATGACTGTCCAGAACCAGGCGGTCTTGCAAAGGAGGATGAACTGAAAGATAAGATGCAGGAAAGGCAGATGGATACGATGCCTGACCATCAGCCTGTCTTTCCGTCTTCCACAGACAACTTATTCCCATATCATCGCTGTTTGTAAACTGTTTTCATGCAACCCAAGCTGACACATGCCTTTCTGGCTCCTGAAAGAGGCCTGATTGACTTGCAACAGGTGCTCTATTAGCGTGTTACTAACGCCCTTTTGAAGTCCAATCAGGCACCTTTTGGGGATGGATTGATAACCAATTGATTGACTGCTGGTTACGAACCTGTTTTTGGAACGGATTCTTCTTATTTGCAGGCGATTTGTTTGAAATTATGTGATGACTTTTCAAAATCTTGTCTGTATTTCCAACGTGTTAAATTGAAAAGGGCTTTGTATCGGAGGATAGAAGAATAGACTGCTGACGGTCCGGGCTATGTTTCTGTTGAATGAATCACTTCGGTTTTTCCGTGAAAGCTATACGAAAAGCATCCACGTATTTAACGGAAGAGCCAAAAAGGCGGGGTGGGGCAGGACGGTATGGGGTGGGGGAGTGGGTAATCGTTATAAAAAGATTGGTGTCCGGCACTCCTTTCCCATATAAGGCGGTCGTCCCTCCCTTCTCTATGTAAAGGTCGCAGCTGCAACAGGCCTGCCCTCCTTCCTGTGGCCTGATCCCCGACACCGGTCGTGCTGATGCCTGACACCAGTCGTGCTGTGTGCTCGCATGCTTACTGTATGTTGCCCGGATGAAACCGCTTTGTTGTAAAAGCCAAAGGCCGGCGTACTTTGTTCGATGAGGCGGACCAGCTTCCAAAGTCAATGGGGGATTGCCGGTTGACAGAGCGTTACACATTGATATACGGGATGTTTGAGTTTTGCCGGACAGTAACAACCGCAAATGTCAGGAATGATAGCCGGGCTTTTCCAGGATCCGTTGCAGTAGATCAGGTGTGTCTTTGTATCATGCCAGGACTATGAATCCGGTCGATACTGATTGTTTCTTACATCTATGCGGTTCCTCCTGCATTCAGTCCGGGAAGGAGAATCTGTCAAATACCTTTTCCGGACCCGTCTTGTTTTCCGGCCTCTTATGGTTTGCCATGTGTCACGGACATTGGCTCTTCCTGTGGTAAGTTCTGTATGTTTTCATCAAATATTTTCTTTATTTCTCGATTTCAGGTTAAAAATCTCTAAACTCATCGCATGACATTTTGTTTTCCATGACTTTATCCTATCTTTGCAAAAGATATGTGCATCTTGTGAATATTCTGCTTTCGCAACAGGGCACGAATCTGCACTTTAAAAATACGAACCTAAAATGAAGAATATGAAAAAGAGTCTTTTTATCGTAGCTTTAGCCGTAGGGACACTTGCTTTTAGCAGCTGTGCCAGCAAGAAAGATCTGGAGAATTGCCGGGCAGAGAACAACCAGCTGTCTGCGGATTACCAGAGCGCCAAGGAGACGATTGCCGCCAATAACGCACGGATTAAGAGTCTGGAGGATCAGTTGGCACAGGCAAGGGAGAGTGCTGCCGCTTTGCAGGGAAGTCTTGACAACAGCTTGAGGAACGCCAATTCAAATAACATCAACATTTCCAAACTCGTTGACCAGATCAATGAGAGCAATCAGTACATCCGCCATCTGGTGGAGGTCAAGTCGAAGAGCGACTCGCTGAACATGGTGCTGACCAATAACCTTACACGCTCGCTGAGCCGTGAGGAGCTGAAGGAGGTCGACGTGCAGGTGTTGAAGGGCGTGGTTTATATCTCTCTGGCCGACAATATGCTGTATAAGAGCGGTTCTTATGAAGTGAATGACCGTGCTGAGCAGACATTGAGCAAGATTGCCAAGATCATCACCGACTACAAGGATTATGATGTGCTGATAGAGGGCAATACGGATAACGTGCCTATCAATACGGCGAATGACAAGATGAAGAACATCCGTAACAACTGGGATCTCTCCTGTCTGCGTGCGGCTTCGGTCGTACAGTATCTGCAGGACCGTTTCGGTGTCAACCCCAAGCGGCTGACTGCCGGTGGACGGGGTGAATACAATCCGCTTGCTACGAATGATACCGAACTGGGCAAGCAGCGCAACCGTCGTACACAGATTATCATTACTCCGAAACTTGATCAGTTTATGGATCTCATCGGTGAGGCTCCTGAGACTAAGTCGGCAAAGTAATCTGATTATGAATAATGACGTTCTGTCCTTGATTCTCCAGCGATGTCCACGGAGGTATAGGTGGATTTTGGCTGCATTTTCCGTATATATGATTTATTTCTGTGGGAAGTGCTTTGGTGAAGCAGTGTGGTATCTGCTACATTGATAGGAACTGAAACGTTTGGGCATATATAAATCTGCATCTTGTCTGCATCATGCTGACAAGATGCAGATTTATCTTTTAGCATAGGCAGGTTGTAAAATTCCCTCGGTTGGATTTTCCCTTTTGGGCGAGAGGATTCTGCTTTCTTCTTGAAGGAGCGAACGAGAGAGGGCGTGTCAAAAGTTTATATGAAAGCTGACATAGGGGCAGATGTCCTTTCCTGTCTGCAAAAAGAGTATTCGTCGGACGGGTGGAGGCATGTTTCCCGATGGGTATGTGACATACGTTCGGTTGAAAGAGAAAGCAGAAGATGGTGCATAAAGGCATAGAGGGACCAAAGAGTTGACAGGGTTCTTTCAACGATAGACCGACGTGTTTTTTTAAGAACAGCTCTATAATAAAGGTGATGCCTTTTAGGTACTCACTAAAAATAAAGGGACGTTTTTTAAAGGTCCTGTAAAATCGTTCGTGATCGAGCTATATATAATGTGTCTTGACAGGCTGTACAAAGTCAGGTGTAAAGGGTGTCCGGTAGATAGGAACCTCTCCTTTTTGTAATAAGCATTTTGCGGGGGGTGGTTTTGTATGTGTTCATTGATTAAGGCGGGAGTAAGCTGCCCGTAGGTCTTTGTCTTGCCCAAGAGTCAGAGTATATGCCTGCTGCCGGTTCAGATTTGTTGGGGGTAGGATGATCGGTTCTGCGCATATCGTTTCTTGCTTGAGGGGTAGCTTATGGCAGCACGACATATCGTGCGTTGATTGTCTTGAGGCAGAACGGACTCTGGCAGCTTTGATTTACAGCCAGCCTGTCCGGTAGAAGGTCGCCGTGCAGCTTCCCTTGTTTCCGATTTTGCGACTGGAGGCTTTGTCTGCTGCTTCCTGTCTTTATTCTGCTTTTCCCGGCTTCGGATCCTCTCGGATGCTTGTAAGGGCGTTCTTGCGAAATTTGGATTGATCTGCGTCAAGGCAACGGGCTCCTTTGAGATTTTTTGAAAAATAATCCCCGAAACATTTGGCGCGTATGTTTTTTCTTTATACCT
>ERZ772960.803-NODE-803-length-26529-cov-16.007555_pt1 | contig 26529 bp, 25 predicted proteins | sample MGYA00580678_ERZ772960 | MGnify/ENA primary metagenome ERZ772960 (study PRJEB29015, sample SAMEA2737930) | human oral metagenome | biome: human oral; feature: human-associated habitat; material: dental | place: China | collected 2059 ... | reverse complement strand
GTTCTCGTTGGTACAAGCATCATGATGAAAAGTCAGAAGCGCCGCGAGGCTTTGTTGGTGCAATAGAAATGATTGTCATGACGATAAATGATGATGTGGTAAAGGGCTCTATAGGTGAAAAGCATTATAAGCCTTATGCGCCCTTTTTACTCACCGTATTTTTCTTTATCCTTACATCAAATCTGATAGGGTTAATTCCTATTTTCCCAGGAGGCTCAAACATAACGGGAAATATTAATATCACTTTATTTTTAGCAATATGCTCAATGATTGCCATTAATGTTTTTGGTAGTCGTGAGTATTGGAGAGATATTTTTTGGCCTCATGTGCCAACATTCCTAAAGGTTCCTGTCCCTTTGATGCCAGCTATAGAGTTATTTGGGGTGTTTACCAAACCGTTTGCTTTGATGATTCGTTTATTTGCGAACATGATGGCTGGGCATGCTGTAATTCTAAGTTTCACTTGCGTAATCTTTTTAGGTTGGTCTATGGGGGTTGGCTTTGGTATAGGATTGAATACGTTTAGCATTATTATGTTGCTATTCATGAATGCTTTGGAGTTTTTGGTCGCATTTGTGCAGGCTTATGTTTTCACATTGTTGACAGCAGTTTTTATTGGTTTGGCTCATCCGCAAGCAGAAACCGAATAGTTTTTGGTAAGAAATAAAATTAGAATAAAATAATTAAAACGTAAGATTATGATGATTTCAACTTTATTAGCAGCCGCTGGTTTAGCACAGTTAGGCTGTGGTTTGGGAGCAGGTATTGCAGTTATTGGTGCAGGTTTAGGTATTGGTAAGATTGGTGGTAGCGCCATGGATGCTATTGCACGCCAGCCAGAAGCATCAAGCCGTATTATGACAAACATGATTTTGACTTCAGCTTTCGTTGAAGGTTGTGCTTTGTTTGCAATAGCAGCTTGTGCATTTATTATCTAATTAAGAAAGATTATAATTAATGGAGAATTTGCCTTCCATATTAACGCCTGACTTAGGGCTCCTATTTTGGATGCTCTTTGCGTTTTTGGTGGTTTTATTTTTCTTGGTTAGGTTTGGTTTCCCTGCTATTACCAATACGGTAGAGAAGCGTAAACAATATATTGACGAGAGTCTTGCCAAGGCACATGAAGCATCAGAGCGTTTGCTGCATATCAAGCAAGAGGGAGAGACCCTCTTGCAAGAAGCGCGCGAACAACAGGCTAAGATAATGAAAGAGGCAGCCGAAACACGTGATGCAATTGTTGAGAAAGCTGAAGAGAAAGCTCGTCAGGAGAGTGCGAGGATTATTGCAGAGGCCAAGCAGCAAATAGCATTCGAAAAGCAAGAAGCTATTCGTGATATTCGTTCTCAAGTGGCAGAATTAAGCGTAAATATCGCAGAAAATATCCTTCGTGAAGAGCTTTCTTCAGACAAGGCTCAGCAGGCAAATATCGATCGGTTGTTAGATGAAGTTTCTAAATGATTAATTTATTTCTAAATTGTAATTTATGAATTTGGGTGTTATTTCGGTTCGGTATGCACGGGCCTTATTAAAGGAGGCCGTGATAGAACATCAAGAAGATGTGCTTTATGCCGAGATGCAAACCCTTTTGCGCAGTTATTTTACGGTTCATGAACTGAAGATAGCTGTTGATAGTCCCATGCTATCCAATGAAGAGAAGCAAAATCTTCTTGAATTGGCTTGTGGTGGCAAAGTGTGTTCATTGACACAAAAATTCATAGCGCTCATTTTGAAAAAGAATAGGGGTGAGTTGTTGCAGTTTATGGCCGCGTCTTATGTCTCAATTTATCGTGAGTTGAAGCATATCACGTTAAGTCAATTGACGACGGCCTCACCTGTAGATTTAGAAACAGAGCAAAAAGTTAAGCAATTGATAGAAAGCTACACGCATGGTGAGGTTGAGTTTTCATCGAAAATGGATACCGACTTGATTGGTGGTTTCATTTTGGAGTATGATTCTTACCGTATGGATGCGAGTGTACAGACGAAGCTCCGCAAGGTGTTATCAGCGCTTAATGGATAATTTATAAAAAGAATAAAATGTCAGATAAGATTAATCCCAGTGAGGTTTCTGAAGTACTATTGCAAGAACTTCAGAACCTTAAACTTGACGAAAAGTTTGACGAGGTGGGTGTGGTGCTCACTGTTGCTGATGGTGTAGCACGTGTTTATGGCTTGCGTAATGCAGAAGCAAGTGAACTTTTAGAGTTCGAAAATGGCACAATGGCCATTGTGATGAACTTAGAGGAAGACAATATCGGTTGCATTCTGTTAGGGCCTACCGCAGGAATTAAGGAAGGGCAGACCGTAAAACGTACACATCGCATTGCATCAATTCAAGTAAATGACAACTTCTTAGGTCGTGTAGTAAACCCTTTGGGTGAGGCAATCGACGGCTTAGGGGATATTGATTTGACGGGGGCATTCGAGATGCCACTTGATAGAAAGGCACCCGGTGTGATTTATCGTCAGCCCGTTAAAGAGCCGTTGCAGACAGGATTGAAAGCTGTTGACTCTATGATTCCAATTGGTCGTGGCCAGCGTGAGTTAATTATTGGTGACCGACAAACGGGTAAGACCGCTATTGCTGTAGACACGATTATTAATCAAAAGAGTTTTTATGAGGCGGGTAAGCCCGTATATTGCATTTATGTAGCCATTGGACAAAAGGCTTCAACGGTTGCCGCATTGGTGCAGACCTTGCGCGAGCATGGGGCATTGCCCTATTCAATCATTGTGAGTGCCACGGCTGCAGACCCTGCCGCTATGCAATATTATGCACCTTTTGCGGGTGCAGCAATCGGTGAGTATTTCCGCGATCGTGGTTATAGTGCACTTGTCATCTACGATGATTTGTCGAAGCAGGCCGTAGCTTATCGTGAAGTATCGTTGATTTTGCGTCGTCCTTCAGGCCGTGAAGCTTATCCTGGCGATGTGTTCTATCTACACTCTCGCTTATTAGAGCGTGCTGCACGTATCAACAATCAGCAGGAAATTGCCGAGCAAATGAACGATCTTCCAGCCTGCATGAAAGGTCATGTGCGTGGAGGCGGTTCGCTAACAGCCTTGCCAATTATTGAAACGCAAGCAGGTGATGTGTCGGCATATATTCCTACCAACGTGATTTCCATTACTGATGGTCAGATTTATTTGGAGACAAACCTCTTTAACCAAGGATTCCGTCCGGCAATTAATGTAGGTATCTCTGTGTCCCGTGTGGGTGGCTCGGCACAAATCAAGAGTATGAAGAAAGTGGCAGGGACATTGAAACTGGATATGGCACAGTATCGTGAGTTAGAGGCTTTCTCTAAGTTCTCGAGTGATATGGATGCAGTCACGGCGATGACTTTGGATCGTGGTCGCAAGAATAATCAATTGCTTATTCAACCACAATATCATCCAATGCCTGTTGGAGAGCAAATCGCCATCCTTTATTGTGGCGTACATGGTTTAATGCATGATGTGCCTGTCGAAGCCGTTCGAGAGTGTCAAGATTTGTTCTTGGAAGCTATGCGCTCTTCACATGCCGATGTAATATCTTCCTTGGCAAATGGCGACTTGACCGATGATTCTGTCAAGGTCATTGAAGAGACGATGGCCAATATTGCAGGACAATATAAATAAACAAAGAAAGAAGAGAGTAGATGCCGTCTTTAAAAGAGATAAAAACGAGAATAGCTTCTGTTAATAGCACACGCAAGATAACGAGTGCTATGAAAATGGTTGCATCAAGTAAGTTGCATCATGCACAGACCGCTATTCTCAATATGCTTCCTTATGCCAACATGCTTGAGCACATGTTGAAATCGTTTTTAGCCACACTTCCAGATGCCGAGAACGAGTTAGCACATGCACGACCAGTCCATACTGTTGCATTTGTTGTGTTTACGAGCAACAGTTCGTTGTGCGGTGGCTTCAATAACAATGTTCTCAAAGCCTTTCAGGCCACTGTTAATGCCTATCGGGCACAAGGCGTTGAAAATATTATGGTTTATCCCATAGGCCGGAAAATTGAGGAATATGCTCAGAAGCATGGCATTACCGTTGTGCGTAGTTTTGTACATTTGGCAGAGAAACCCAATGCGGCCGAATGTGCAAGTATCGCGGAAGAACTACGAGATAAGTTCCTGGCGCGTGAAATTGATAAAGTTGAATTGATTTATCACCATTTCAAATCAGCCGGCAGCCAAATCCTCACGCAGAAGGTTTATTTGCCCATTGATTTATCAACAGAGGCGATAGGCGAGGAGAACGACCGCGATTTAACCAGCAATGTTGCTACAGCGAAAGCGCAAGAGTATCTGCGAAAGCGTAAGGCACGTGAAGAAGAGAAGCAAAAGACCGGTGTCCTTGCTATTAATGACAACTTTATTGTAGAACCTGATTTAGCGAGTGTATTGTCGTCTTTAATCCCCAAGGAATTAGATTTGCAAATCTACACAGCGCTTTTGGATAGCAATGCCAGCGAGCACGCTGCACGTATGGTGGCAATGCAAACAGCTACCGACAACGCCAATGAGTTGTTGCGCGCACTTAACTTGCAGTATAACAAGAGTCGTCAGCAAGCCATCACCAATGAGTTGCTCGATATTGTGGGTGGAAGCATTAATAATTAGGTGAGGCTCAAGATTTTCTTTGAAAAAGGGACTGAATGAAATCGTGTATCAAATTTATTTTGGTGCACGATTTAGCTTTAAAACAATATGACGGAGCAGATAATCTGCCCTATAAACCGAGATAAGATGATGAAGTTTAATAATGAAACCGTTCGCCGGCGCGATCGATTGATGACCGAAGAGCGTGCATTAGAGCTGTTGCGTACAGTCGAATATGGTGTTTTAAGTATGATTGATGCCGATGGTTTTCCCTATGGCATTCCTGTCAACTATGTGTGGGATGGCGATTCATCCATTTATATTCATTGTGCTCCCGAAGGCCACAAGTTAATTGCTTTGGGCAAACGTCCACAGGTGAGTTTCTGCATTATAGGGGATGTGCACCTATTGCCAGGAAAGTTTACCACCGAATATGAGAGTGTATTGTTACGCGGTGTAGCCCACATCAATCTTTCTCCCGAAGAGCGAATGCAAGCATTACTAAGATTGGTAGACAAACTGTCGCCCGAATTTAAGGATTTGGGCGCAAAATATTCCGAGAAATCGTTCCATAGGGTAAATATCATCCGCATCGATTTTACTGAATTCAGTGCGAAATGTAAGCATGTGCACACGGCCGATTAGTCTGCAATTCTGCGATATAGAGCATTGATAAAAGCCGTTAGCGAACATCAAAAGATTTTTTTTAGCCTTGCTCACATTGAGCAAATGCCAAACGAAATTTTTCGAGCTTTGCTCACAACTTAGCAAATGCCAAAATAATATTTCGAGGCTTGTTCACGACTTAGCAAATGCCAAAATAATATTTTGAGTCTTGCTCACGACTTAGCAAACGCCAAAATAATATTTTGAGACTTGCTCACAACTTAGCAAACGCCAAAATAATATTTTGAGGCTTGCTCACAACTTAGCAAGTGCCAAAATAATATTTTGAGACTTGCTCACAACTTAGCAAACGCCAAAATAATATTTTGAGCTTTGCTCACAACTTAGCAAGTGATGAAAAAATATTTTGAGTCTTGCTAACGATTTAGCAGTTGCAGAAATGACAAATCGGAGTATTGCTGCATGGTAAAAGCAATGGGCTCTATGCCATTATACAATATGTGTATGATGTCCTTTCTTTGTGTGCGTATTTTTAGTTTCTTCCGTTAACAAAAAAGGAGTACATATTTCAGTACTCCTTTTCGTGATTCCGTTGGGATTCGAACCCAAGACCCACAGCTTAGAAGGCTGTTGCTCTAATCCAACTGAGCTACGGAACCAGCCTTATTTGCTTAAATCGGTTGCAAATTTAGCATTTCTTAGCGAGATACACAAGACTTGGCACATTTTTTTGGTACACATCCGTATCTGTAAAGGGCTGAAGAGCCGACCAACGAATACAAAATTGCTTGATATTTGTCTTTATTTCTACTTAATATAGGCGGAGTGGCATACCGGCTTGTATTTGATAATCGGGGGTGAGTTGATTTAATTTGTACAAGCTCTTTAACCGTATGCCGTAATGTTGTGCAATGGTGTACATGCTTTCTCCTGGTTGAATAATATGTAGACGGCCTTTATATCGCTTTTCTGCCCGCTTCTGTTTCTTCTTAAGATAAATGACCTCACCTGGATTTAGAACATCGTTTTTATTGCGTTCGTTGTATTTGGCAATTTTTCGATAAGATATATTTATTTCATCGCCAATGCTCTTAAACGTATCGCCTGACCGGGCAATGATATAATAGTTCTTGTTATAGAGGTGTATGGGGTGCAATAACATACCGTTGTTGGCAGGTTTGTCGGTGCCTCCGCGTTTAGCCATGAATTTGTCATAACTTGTTGCTTGGTCTAAAGTGTAGAGTTTATAGAGTTCGATGAGCTCAATCAGCTTGTCGGCATATTGTGGATTCGTTGCATATCCACAGGCTTTTAATCCGCGTGCCCATCCTTTATAATCCGTCCGATCGAGCTGAAACAGACTGCGGTAACGACTGTTTTGCTTGAGGAAACGGCTATGATCTTCGTAGCTTTGCAGTGCATTATCGTAGGAACGGAAACATTCGTTCGCAGCATCGTCGTTATGATAGACTGATGCCCCTGTCCAATCGTGACACTTAATACCGAAGTGGTTGTTGCCTTTAATGGAGAGTTCGCTACGTCCGGCACCACTTTCGAATAATCCTTGTGCTAAGGTAATGCTTGCCGGGATATTATAGCGCAACATTTCTTCGATAGCCAAGTTTTTATATTGGTCGATGTAACTTTGATAGACGGAATTCCATCGCATTTGTGCTTGCATTTGCAAGGGGATTGCGATACAAAGGAAAAGGAAGCATTTTTTTATCATGTACGCAAAATTACGTATTATGCAAAAAATAACAATAAAACAGGATTTCTTTTATCAAATATTAGTAGTTTTGCACCATGTCTAAGAAACGGCAACTCATTTTGGCTTTAGGGACAAACCATCATCGGCAGGAGAACATGCGATTGGCTCAGGCACATTTGCACGATCTTCTCCGCGATATAGAATTTTCTTCATCAGCATTAACAGCGGCTATCGGCGAATTTCCGGGGACCTATCTCAACTGCGTCGGTCGAGCCACCACGTCGCTGATGTTGTGCGAATTGCAAACCAAGTTCAAGGCCATCGAAGCCAGCTGCGGTGACAGCCGAGAGAAGCGCGAGGCGGGCTGCATTGAAATGGATATTGACATTTTGAAATATGGCGAAGAGCGGTTGCATGAAGCCGATTGGGACCGTGCTTACATTCAGCGACTATTAATAGAACTATATAGCAGATGAAGCAATTTCTACTTTTCTTGATTTGTGTGCTTGGTCTACAAGCTCATGCACAACAGTTTAATGATTACTTTGAAGATGCAACGTTACGTATCGATTACACCTTTGCGGGCAATGTGCATGAACAGCATGTTACGCTTGATAAACTTAACCGATTACCTCGTTGGTATGGTAAGCGTCAACGGCTCACACAGGTGCCTGTGGAAGGCTATGGACAAGTGATTGTGCGGCATCATGCTTCGGGTAAGGAAATCTATCGGCAATCTTTTTCAACCCTTTTCCAAGAATGGCTCAGCTATGACGAGGCCCAGCACACATCGCGGAGTTTTGAAAATGTGTTTTTGGTGCCTATGCCTAAAGACACTGCGGACATCACCCTCGAACTCTATAATAATCGTCGAACCATTATGACAACCTTCACACACCAAGTGTCGCCCAAGGATATACTGATTCGGCGCATTGGCGAGCAACACTGCACTCCTTTCGTGCAGTTGTTAGCGCCCAAGGACACATCTCGTTGCATTCATATTGCATTTATTGCCGAGGGCTATCAGCCCAGCGAAATGTCTACTTTCATAGCCGATGCGACACTTTCCATGGATGCTATCTTCGCCCATGAGCCCTTCAAAAGTCTCAAAGACCGGTTTTCAATAGTGGCCGTGCAAGCACCATCCGTTGATAGCGGAACCAGCATACCCTCAAAAGGCATTTGGAAGCGAACGGCTTTGAGCAGCCATTTTGACACATTTTATAGCGAACGTTATCTCACCACACTCAATTTGAAAGATTTACACGATCAACTCGCCGGAATCCCTTATGAACACATCATTGTATTAGTCAATACACCCCATTATGGCGGTGGCGGCATCCTCAATTCCTATAATTTGTCGATGGCGCATCATCGGCTCACGTGGCCGGTGGTGGTGCACGAGTTTGGGCACAGCTTTGCAGGTTTGGCCGATGAATATGGCTATGCCAACGAGCAAATTCCGATGTATCCGCACGATGTTGAACCTTGGGAACCCAATCTCACAACCCTGGTGCATTTCGACGAGAAGTGGAAGGACATGCTTCCCGCTCATACGCCTATTCCTACGCCGCAGGTTACAAAAAATCAGCAGAAGGTGGGCGTCTACGAAGGAGGAGGCTATGCTTTGCACGGCGTCTATCGTCCCATGATTGATTGCCGCATGCGCACCAACGAAAATCCTGAGTTTTGTCCGGTTTGCCAACGTGCCATTCGCCGGCTCATTCAATTTTATACCGAATAACAGGAAACTGTGGCTGCACAAACGCGGAATCATTGAAAAGTTACAAAGTTCCTTGTTTATAAAATTCTGCTTTAAACCATTCTGCGTCATTCCGAATCTGATACGAACCCCAACCGGACGTAAACTCCCTGTTCGGGGGATGATAATCGCTTGTTTTTGATAAAAACATGCGAGATACCGGGGGTGTTTCGATTGTTTTTGATAAAAACGCACGAGATACCGGGGGAGTTTCGACTGTTTTTGATGAAAACACACGAGATGCCGGGGGAGTTTCGACTGTTTTTGATGAAAACATGCGAGATGCTGGGGGAGTTTCGATTGTTTTTGGTAAAAACGCACGAGATGCCAGGGGAGTTTCGATTGTTTTTGCTCAACCGAAGTGGGGAAGTGCTGGTATAACCTTATGCCCGTGCGTGGATATGTGGAGTTGATAGGATAAAATAAGGTGTAGAGAAGAGGGTGGGGAAAGTGGCCGCGGGTTTGGTTGAACCCCAGAAAATGTCTAATTTTGCAACGAAAAAACGCTTGCAACGGCCACAGAAGGTTGCGAGGTGTAGCCGCAATAGGCAGGGCTTCGCTATTCGGTTTTAGTTTCGAGATGCAAAGAGCGTTTTTTAATCAATGAAATGATGACAGAACTACATTTAACTTCCCTTCATTTGCCCAGCGGCAGCCAGCAGTCGGTGTGCGTGATAGCAGGTCCTTGTTCGGCTGAAACCGAGCAGCAAGTGCTCACCACAGCCCGTGATTTGGCAGCATGTGGCTGCCGCATTTTTAGGGCAGGCGTTTGGAAACCACGCACCAAACCTGGGGGCTTTGAAGGCGTGGGTGAGGTGGCGCTGCCGTGGTTGCAGCAGGTGAAAGCGCAGACGGGCATGCTCACGGCCACCGAAGTGGCAACGCCCGAGCATGTGGCACTGTGCCTGAAGCATAGCATCGATGTGTTGTGGGTGGGTGCGCGCACCGTGGCCAATCCCTTTGCCATGCAGGCCTTGGCCGACAGTTTGCGTGGCGTGGATGTGCCTGTGTTGGTGAAAAATCCCGTTAATCCCGACTTAGAATTGTGGATTGGTGCCTTGCAACGGCTCAATCGTGCGGGCATCACGCGCCTGGGTGCCATCCTGCGTGGTTTCTCGAGCTATGGAAAGAAAGCATATCGCAATCTGCCCATGTGGCAAATCGCAATCGAGTTGCGCCGCCGCATTCCCCAGTTGCCCCTCATTTGCGATCCCAGCCACATTGGTGGGCGTCGCGACTTCATCGCTCCGTTGAGCCAGCAGGCTTTGGATTTGGGCTTCGACGGCTTGATTGTTGAGAGCCATTGTCATCCGCAGGAGGCGTGGAGCGATGCGCAACAGCAGGTGACGCCCGCCATGCTGCACCAGATTTTGCAAACCTTGGTGGTGCGCAGCACGCGGGCTGTGGATGAGGGTTTGCGACCGCTGCGTGCGCAGATTGACGACATCGACAATCAGCTCATGATGCTCTTGGCACAGCGCATGCAGGTTTGCCGGCAGATTGGCATGTATAAAAAGGAGCAGAATTTGGCCGTGTTGCAAACCAATCGCTATAACGAAATCTTGGAAAAACGCGGCGAGCAGGCTCGTTTGTGTGGCATGAGCGCACAATTCGCGGCCGAAGTGTTTGAGCATATTCATGAAGAGAGTGTGCGTCAACAACTGCAAGTCATCAATGGCGAAGTGAAACCTTAAGGCCAACAGCAATGGGTATGCTCAACTTTATTTCCATCCTTCTAAGTCTTTTCACGGTGGTGGAATGGAACTGTGAAAACCTTTTCGACACGCAGCATCAGCCGCCCAAGCGCGATACCGAGTTTTTGCCTGACGGCGCGTATCATTGGACTACGGCACGCTATTGGACGAAGCTGCGGCATGTGGGGCAAACCCTAATGGCTTGTGGTGGCGAGGAAAAGGTGTGGCAGTTGCCCGATATCATTGCGTTGTGTGAAGTTGAAAATGATTCGGTGATGCGTGATTTAACGAAGCGTTCGCCCTTCCGTCAGGCGCGTTACAACTATCTCATCACACAATCGCCCGATGAGCGAGGCATCAATGTGGCACTGCTCTATTCGCCCTATTCGTTTCGTTTGTTGAGGTGGCATGCGGTGCGTGTGAACCCCATCCGGGGCATGCGTCCCACGCGCGATTTGCTTTATGCCGCCGGTGAATTGTTGTCGGGCGACACGCTGCATCTCTTGGTTGTTCATGCCCCGAGTCGCAGTGGAGGCGAACGTATCACGCGTCCCAATCGTCGGGCAGTGGCACAACAGATCGTTGCGGTGGTCGACTCTATCCGTCTTCATTCTGCCACGAATAAAATTCTCGTGTTAGGCGATTTCAACGATTATGCGCAGGATGAAAATCTTCAGTATCTTTTGCGTCACCAGTTGGTTGATGTCTCTGCCGATGCAAAAGGAACGCATGGTGCGAAAGGCACCTATAAGTATAAAGGTGTTTGGGACAGCTTAGACCATATCTTGTGCAGCGAAACCTTGAAACCTTATTTCCGTCAATGTCAAGTGATGGATGCCCCTTTCCTATTGACTGCCGATGATATTTATGGAGGCGTGCGACCTTTCCGCACCTATTATGGACGGCGTTATTCGGCAGGGTTTAGCGATCATCTGCCCTTAGTTGCACGCTTCTGGCTTCCCGATTAAAGCCATCTTATTTGGGGTAATTCAAGTAACCTTAATTTTTTTTAAATAACAAAATGCACCTTCGCTAATCTCCACCTTATTATGTATTTTTGCAACAACTATAGCCGAATTAGCTTTTTGATGTGTGATAGAGCGAATTCAGTACAAAGAGAATTATAAAAAAAATTAAAAGATATGTTTGAGAATTTAAGCGATAGATTAGAGCGCTCATTCAAAATATTGAAAGGTGAGGGGCAAATTACCGAGATTAATGTTGCCTCTACGTTGAAGGATGTGCGGAGAGCCCTGCTCGATGCCGACGTAAACTTTAAAGTCGCTAAGAACTTCACCGACAAAGTAAAAGAAAAGGCGTTGGGTATGAATGTGCTCACGGCCGTGAAGCCTGGCCAGCTGATGGTGAAGATTGTCCATGATGAGCTGGCCGACTTGATGGGAGGTGAGGCTGTTGATATTAACTTAGAAGGTCATCCCGCCATTATTCTCATGAGTGGTTTGCAAGGTTCTGGTAAAACAACCTTCAGTGGAAAGCTGGCAAACTTGCTTAAGTCAAAACGAAATAAGAAGCCTTTGTTGGTGGCTTGTGATGTTTATCGTCCGGCGGCCATTGAGCAGTTGAAGGTTATTGGTGAACAGATTCAGGTTCCGGTCTACGCCGAACCCGAAAATAAAGATGTTGTAGCTATCGCCCAGCATGCCATTCAAGAGGCAAAAGCAAAAGGAAACGATGTGGTGATTGTCGATACGGCGGGTCGTTTGGCTGTTGATGAAGAGATGATGAACGAGATTGCTTCATTGAAAGAAGCGTTGCATCCTTCGGAAACGCTATTCGTGGTGGATGCCATGACGGGACAAGATGCTGTCAACACCGCAAAAGAATTTAACGACCGCTTAGATTTCGACGGTGTGATTCTAACGAAATTAGATGGCGACACACGTGGCGGTGCGGCTCTTTCTATCCGCACAATCGTTACCAAGCCCATCAAGTTTGTCGGAACAGGTGAGAAAATGGAAGCTTTGGATGTGTTCCACCCCAATCGTATGGCCGACCGCATCTTGGGTATGGGCGACATTGTCTCGCTTGTAGAACGTGCGCAAGAGCAATTCGACGAAGAGGAAGCTAAACGGCTGCAACGCAAGATACAGAAAAACAAGTTTGATTTTAATGACTTCTTGGGGCAGATAGAGCAAATCAAGAAGATGGGTAATTTGAAAGATTTGGCCAGCATGATTCCCGGTGTTGGCAAGGCTATCAAGGATGTGGATATTGATGACAACGCTTTTGTGAGCATTGAAGCCATCATCCGAAGCATGACGCCCAAGGAGCGCACCAATCCCGAAATCCTTAACACCAGTCGTCGCCAGCGCATAGCTAAGGGATCGGGAACCAACATCCAAGAGGTGAATAAACTCATTAAGCAATTTGATCAGACACGAAAAATGATGAAGATGGTGACTGGAAACCAAATGGCAGGGATGATGAGCCGCATGAAAGGGATGAAGCTCCCGGGAATGCCAAAATGATTGTGTCACAAGGTTTCTGAAAGCAGAGTAATAATCAAGTAATAGAGAAAGCGGATGCAGATTATTGATGGAAAGGCAACGGCAGCCGAAATCAAGGCTGAGATAGCAGCTGAAGTCCAAAACATTGTTGCGCAAGGTGGCAAGCGCCCCCATTTGGCTGCCATCCTTGTTGGTCACGATGGTGGCTCCGAAACGTATGTGCGCAACAAAGTCCAGGCTTGCGAGCAATGCGGTTTCCTGTCGACCCTCATTCGCTACGAGGCTGATGTAACCGAAGCCGAGTTGCTTCGTTGTATTGAAAAACTCAATCATGATGTTACTGTCGACGGCTTTATAGTGCAGTTGCCATTGCCGCCGCATATAGATGAGCAAAAGATTATCATGGCCATTGACTACCGTAAAGATGTAGATGGTTTCCATCCCATTAATGTTGGTCGGATGGCGATTGGTCTGCCTTGCTTCGTTTCTGCTACGCCATTGGGCATCATGACGTTGCTGCGTCGTTATCAAATCAAGACGAGCGGAAAGAAATGTGTGGTGCTGGGACGTAGCAACATTGTTGGTAAACCGATGGCACAACTGATGGCCCAGAAGGCTTATGGCGATGCTACGGTCACCATTTGTCACAGCCACACGCAAGACATTGCAGCCGAGTGTCGTCAGGCCGATGTGATTATTGCAGCCATTGGTCAGCCGGGTTTTGTAACGGGCGACATGGTGAAGGAGGGTGCTGTGGTGATTGATGTAGGCACTACGCGTGTAGCTGATGCTACGCGCAAAAGTGGTTTCCGTCTCTCGGGCGATGTCTGTTTCGATGCTGTAGCCCCCAAATGTTCTTACATCACGCCCGTTCCGGGTGGGGTTGGCCCCATGACGATTTGTTCTTTAATGAAGAACACATTGGTCGCAAGTAAAAATGAATATTATAAATAACGATATTGCATAAACGAATTTTTTTTTTATAACTCTCTAATTTTTGAAGGGGACTGGATCGCAGTGATGCAAGCCGTCCCCTGTTTTTTGTGATGGATAATGGAAGCGGCTAACAAATGGTTCTGCATGGTGCGCATAAAGAAGACAAAACTTTGCAAGCCATAGGAAATGCCCACCGAAGAGCCTGATTGAAATCTCTCTTCGGTGGGCATTTGTACTTGTACAGATGCGGTGGGCAGCCCTCAAACGCAGGTGCTACTTCACGATACCTTTCTCTAAATATTCGGCCAAATTAGTTCTCACCTTTTCGGCCACCCCTTCGGAAGCCACTTTGGCCATATCGCTGTCGACCATGAGGCGTACTAACTCTTCAAACGACGTTTTGGCAGGATTCCAATCCAATTTTACTTTCGCTTTTGTTGGGTCGCCCCAAAGATTGACCACGTCGGTGGGTCGATAGAAGTCGGGGCTCACTTCAATGAGCACTTTCCCTGTGGCTTTGTCGATGCCCTTCTCGTCGAGTCCTTCGCCTTGAAATTCAAGTTCAATGCCAACGTGTTTAAACGCTTGATAACAGAAGTCACGCACACTATGCTGCACGCCGGTGGCAATGACAAAATCCTCGGGCGTGGGGTGTTGCAAAATGAGCCACATGCACTCAACATAATCTTTGGCATAGCCCCAATCGCGCAGCGAGCTGAGGTTGCCCAAGAAGAGCTTATCCTGCTTTCCTTGCTTGATGCGTGCTGCTGCCAGTGTGATTTTGCGCGTGACGAAAGTTTCGCCGCGGCGCTCACTCTCGTGGTTGAACAGGATGCCCGAGCAGCAATACATGTTGTAGGCCTCGCGATATTCTTTCACAATCCAAAAACCATATTGCTTGGCCACGGCATAGGGGCTGTAGGGGTGGAAGGGGGTGTTTTCGTTTTGTGGCACTTCCTCTACTTTTCCATACAGCTCCGAGGTGCTGGCTTGATAGATGCGGCATTGCTCGGTGAGTCCTAATTGGCGCACGGCTTCCAAAATGCGCAATACGCCAACGGCATCAACATCGGCCGTAAATTCGGGCGAATCGAAACTCACTTGCACATGACTTTGGGCAGCTAAATTATAAATTTCTGTGGGACGTATGCGCCCGATAACCCCTAAGATGCTCATCGAGTCGCCTAAATCGGCATAATGCAGATGAAAATGGGGCAACCCCTCGAGGTGGGCTATGCGCTCGCGAAAGTCTACCGACGAGCGGCGGATGGTGCCATGCACCTCATAACCTTTTTCTAATAGGAACTCGGCAAGATAGGAGCCATCTTGCCCCGTGATGCCCGTGATGAGCGCTATTTTTTCTTTCATATCGTCAAATTTATTGTTGTTCGGAGAATTGTTTGATGCGTTGTTCCTCAGACAGTTTGCAAATGAGCAACTTGCCGGCGTTCTCGGCCACGATATAGCCGTCGAGTCCTTGCACAATGACCTGTTTCTCGTGCAGGGTGTGGATGATGCAGTTGTGAGTGTCGAAAACGGCGATGTCCGGTCCTATCAGCGCATTGTTATAGAGGTCCTTTCTGCTTTGTGCCAGCAAACTGCCCCATGTGCCTAAGTCGCTCCAGCCGAAATCGGCGGGGCAAACAAAGATTTCCTCGGCCTTTTCCATGATGGCGTAGTCAACCGAAATGCTCTCGCACTCAGGATAGCGCGCATCAATCATTTCTTGCTCGGCGGGCGTGCCGTAGAGCTTTTCCATGCCTTCGAAAATGCGCGATAATGCCGGCTGATAAACGCGGAATGCGTTGACAATGGTGCTCACATTCCAGATGAAGATGCCTGCGTTCCAAAAATAATTGTTTTCGCGGATATATTTCAAGGCCGTTTCGGCATCGGGCTTCTCTCTAAACGAGTCAACGCGATAGATTTCATGGTTGCGTGGCGAGGAAGCCGAAAGGTCGGCCTGAATGTAGCCATAGCCTGTTTCGGGGCGTGTGGGCCGCATGCCCAAGGTGACAATAGCATCGGTCTCGCCCGCAAATTTCAAGCACGACGCCACCACGCGCTGAAACTCTATGGTGTTGGTCACCACGTGGTCGCTCGGCGTCACCACCACATTGGCTTTGGGGTTGAGCGTTTTGATGCGCCAACTGACATAGGCAATGCAAGGCGCAGTGTTGCGTCGGCACGGCTCGGTCAGGATGTTTTCTGCGGGGATTTCGGGCAGCTGCTCTTTGCACAAATCATAATAGCTCTTGTTGGTGACCACCCACACATTCTCGGGCGCGCAAATACCTTGGAAGCGCTCAAAAGTGAGTTGCAGCAGCGATTTGCCAACCCCCAACACGTCAATAAATTGTTTCGGACAATCGGCTGTGCTCATGGGCCAAAACCTGCTGCCCACGCCACCAGCCATGATGACTAAATGATTATTCTTATCCGCCATATTCTTTTTTTAAAATTTACGATTTCGCCCCAAAGTTAATCATTTTTTTCTTAACGGCCTACTAACGGGCAGCCGAACATCGTTTTGCAGCACCATCATCTCGCCGGCAAAGGCCTGTCTGCCACCATACCTTGCTGTCATCTCGTCGGACGAACCCCTTTCCTGCGATAAACCACACGGATAGTCGTCGGCGAGCACCTCGCCAGCATACATTTCTTGTGTTTGTCCGTCGGCGAGCACCTCGCCAGCAACCTTTTCTTGAATTAGTCCGTCGGCGAGCACCTCTCCGGCAATCATTTCTTGTTTTTGTCCGTCGGCGAGTACCTCGCCAGCAACCTTTTCTTGATTTAGTCCGTCGGCGAGCACCTCGCCGGCAACCTTTTTCGATTTAGTCCATCGGCGAGCACCTCGCCGGCAACCTTTTCTTGAATTAGTCCATCGGTGAGCACCTCGCCAGCAACCTTTTTCGATTTTGTCCATCGGCGAACTGTTCGCCGGCATACATTTCTTATGTTTGTCCGTCGTCAGAGGCTCTTCCGGCAATCATTTTCAATTTTGTCCGTCGGCGGAGCCTCTTCCGGCAACCTTTTCTTGTTTTAGTCCATCGGCAGAGCCTCTTCCGGCAACCTTTTCTCGTTTTAGTCCGTCGTCAGAGGCTCTTCCGGCAATCATTTTCAATTTTGTCCGTCGGCGGAGCCTCTTCCGGCAACCTTTTCTTGTTTTAGTCCATCGGCAGAGCCTCTTCCGGCGACCTTTTCTTGTTTTAGTCCGTCGGCGGAGCCTCTTCCGCCAACCTTTTTCGTTTTAGTCCGTCGGCAGAGCCTCTTCCGGCAACCTTTTCTTGTTTTAGTCTGTCGGCAGAGCCTCTTCCGGCAACCTTTTCTTGTTTTTGTCCATCGGCAGAGCCTCTTCCGCCAACCTTTTCTTGTTTTAGTCCGTCGGCGGAGCCTCTTCCGCCAACCTTTTCTTGTTTTAGTCCATCGGCAGAGCCTCTTCCGGCGACCTTTGCCCATGAAACACGAAAAGTAATGCCGTTTATGAAAGGTTTACAGCTATTTTTCGTAATTTTGCAGCCGATTGTTTCAATAACACGTAAAAGATAAATCATTCAAGCATGGAACTTGCAAGTAAATATGATCCCCAAGCGGTTGAGGCGAAATGGTATGAATATTGGCTCAACAACAAGCTTTTCAGTAGCAAACCCGATGGACGCGAACCCTACACGGTGGTGATTCCGCCACCCAATGTGACGGGTGTGCTGCACATGGGCCACATGCTCAACAACACCATCCAGGACATTTTGGTGCGCCGCGCCCGCATGGAAGGCAAAAATGCCTGCTGGGTGCCGGGAACCGACCATGCCAGTATTGCTACCGAGGCCAAGGTGGTGGCGCGCTTAGCCGAACAAGGCATTCAGAAGACCGATCTCACCCGCGAAGATTTCTTGAAACATGCGTGGGACTGGACCCACGAGCATGGCGGCATCATTTTGAAGCAACTGCGCAAGTTGGGCTGCTCGTGCGATTGGGATCGCACCGCCTTCACCATGGATGAGGCACGCAGCGAAGGGGTGATAAAAGTGTTCTGCGACCTCTACGACAAGGGGCTCATCTACCGCGGCGTGCGCATGGTGAACTGGGATCCACAGGCACAGACGGCGCTCTCCGACGAGGAGGTCATCTACAAGGAAGAGCATTCAAAACTCTATTATTTGAAATATCGTGTGGTGGAAAGCGATTGCCGGCGCGTGGACGAGGGCAATGTCATCCATCAAGATGCGCAGGGCTATTATGCCGTTGTGGCCACCACGCGCCCCGAGACCATCATGGGCGACTCGGCCATGTGCATCAACCCCAACGATGCGAAAAACACGTGGCTGAAAGGCAAGCACGTCGTTGTGCCCTTGGTGAACCGCGAAATTCCCGTCATCGAAGACGATTACGTGGATGTGGAATTTGGAACCGGCTGCTTGAAGGTGACGCCTGCCCACGACATCAACGACCATGCCTTGGGGTTGAAGCATGGCTTGGCAACCATCGACATTTTCAACGACAACGGCACCATCAGTGAGGCGGCCGGCCTCTACGTGGGCATGGATCGCATGGATGTGCGCCGCCGCATAGCCAAAGACCTCGAGGCCGAAGGACTGATGGAGAAGGTGGAAGATTATAACAACAAGGTGGGCTTCTCTGAGCGCACCAACGTGCCCATCGAACCGAAACTCTCCACACAGTGGTTCCTTCGCATGCAGCACTTTGCCGACTTGGCTTTGGAGCCGGTCATGCGCGACGACATCGAATTCTATCCCAAGAAATATAAAAACACCTATCGCCATTGGCTCGAAAACATCAAGGACTGGTGCATCTCGCGTCAGCTTTGGTGGGGGCATCGCATTCCGGCCTATTACTTCACCGCAGCCGACGGCAAGCGTTCTTTTGTTGTTGCCCCAACCGCTGCAGAGGCTTTGGCTAAAGCGCAAGCGCAGAACAGCAAGCTCACGGCGGCCGACTTAGAACAAGAGAGCGACTGCTTAGACACGTGGTTCTCGTCGTGGTTGTGGCCCATCTCGGTGTTCGATGGCATCAACCATCCCGACAACGAAGAAGTGCGTTATTACTATCCCACGTCCGACCTCGTAACCGGTCCCGACATTATCTTCTTCTGGGTGGCACGCATGATCATGGCTGGCTATGAATATCGTCAGACCTATCCCTTCAAACACGTTTATTTCACGGGCATTGTGCGCGATAAATTGGGTCGCAAGATGAGCAAGAGTCTTGGCAATTCACCCGATCCCATTGCCCTGATTGAAAAGTATGGTGCTGATGGTGTGCGCATGGGCATGATGCTCAGCGCGCCCGCAGGCAACGACATTCTCTTCGACGAATCGCTGTGTGAGCAAGGGCGCAATTTCAACAACAAGATATGGAATGCTTTCCGCTTGGTGAAGGGCTGGAAGACGGCGCCCATGGAACAGCCCAAAGCCAACGAGCAGGCGGTGGAATGGTTTGCTGCAAAGCTCAAGCAAAGTCATGCCGAGCTGCAAGCGCAATTCAAGCAATATCGCATTTCGGAAGCGTTGATGACCGTCTACAAACTCTTTTGGGACGAGTTCTCGAGCTGGTATTTGGAAATGGTGAAGCCCGCTTATGTCAATGGTGAGGCGCAACCCATCGATCAAACCACCTACGATGCCACCATCGCTTTCTTCGACGACTTGCTCAAGATGTTGCATCCCTTTATGCCTTTCATCACCGAGGAGTTGTGGCAACACATCACCGACCGCAAGGAGGGCGAAAGCATCATGCGGGCAACGTTGCAGATGGATGCTCCGACCGCGCACGACGAGCAACTCATGGCCGATATTGAGCAAGTGAAACTCATGGTGAGCGGTGTGCGCACCGTGCGCAACCAAAAGAACATCGCGCCCAAAGAGCCGCTCACGCTGATTGCCATTGGCGACAATAAGATGCAAGCCTATAACAGCATCATCAGTAAGATGGCCAACCTCGAAGCCATCGATGTGGCCAAGGAGAAACCTGCCGACGCCAGCAGCTTCATGGTGGGCACCGATGAATATGCCGTTCCGTTGGGCAATCTCATCGATGTGGCGGCCGAAATCGACAAGGCCGAGAAGGAATTGCAACACTTGGAGGGCTTCCTGATGGGCATTCGCAAGAAATTATCCAACGACAACTTCGTGGCACATGCGCCCGAGGCTGTTGTGGCACGCGAACGCAAGAAGGAGAGCGACTCGGTGGAGAAGATTGCGGCACTGAAGCAAACCATTGCCGAGCTCAAGAAGAAATAACAACAGGGGGTGCCCACTGTGGTACCCCTCAACACATTCGCCGCATGGCTCCATGGGCGTGCAGCACACAAGATAACGACAAATTAAAGCAACGACATGACATCCCCACAACTTCATCCCACGAAATGGTTTGTCGCCCTGCTCATGCTCATGGCAACGAGCTGGCTTTCGGCCTGTCACGACGACATCCCCGACGATCTCGCAAGAACGCGCACAGCTACGCCGCAAGAGCGCACCATCATCATGTATTTGCCTTATTCGGGCAGTGGCAGCAACGGCCTCTACCCATTTTTCGAGCAAAATATTCTTGACGTGGAGCAGAGCATCAAGCAGGCAGGCGGATTGGGCACCAACAACCTCTATGTGGTGATTGCCGACCACTCGCCAGCTCGGGTCTACCTCTACCGCGTTCGCATGGAAGGCACAGAATGTGTGCACGACACCATCAAGCGCTACGACTATCCACGGCTCATGGACGCACAATGGATTACGCGCGTCATCAACGATGTGAGAAGCATCTCTAACACCCCAAAATATGCGATGCTCGTGGGTTGCCACGGAAATGGCTGGCTGCCTCCGATGGACAATGTGGCGCGAGCCAAAACACGCTGGTTTGGCGGGCCAGGTTACGCCATCAGCATTGCTGATTTCGCGCAAGGGATCCAACAAGCGGGCATCAAATTAGAATATTTGGTCTTCGACGATTGCTACCTCTCGTGTGCCGAAGTGGCCTACGATTTGCGCAACGCCACCAATACACTCATCGCTTCAACCAGCGAAGTGATGGCTGCTGGTATGCCCTATGCTAAAGTGTTTCAATATCTCGCCGCACCACAGCCCAATTTCGGTCAGCTCGTCAACGACTACATTGCCTACTACCAAAGCACTGCCACTCCCTACGCTACTATCGGCGTCATCAATACGCAATATATTCAGCCCATGGCACAGTTGATGCGGCAAGTCAATGCCACCTACACGTGGAATACTGCCAACAATTATCAGTTGCAAGACTTGGATGGCTCGTACTTCTCACCCACCGTCTATTTTGACTTTGGCAGCTATGCTCGCGCACTCTTTGGCAGCAATTTGGCGCTCTATAGCCAATACCGGGCGCTCATGGCGCAGTTGGTGCCCTACAGAGGCAACACCGCTTATATCTACAATGCCAGCGGGACCAAAACCCTTGTCAACGAGTTTAGCGGCATCACCATCAGCGACCCATCGGTTAACACTGGTCAATACGGCTATCATGTTGCTACGCTCAAAATGCAAACAGCTTGGTGGGCTGCCTCGCATTAACAGCCTACTGTGCAGATTGCTCAATAACGCCACGGCCTCATGATTCGTTTTTGTTCCACTGTTTGCTACTTTCGACAAAAGTTTATACCTCTCTTGCGGTGAAGTTGGTATCGGTCATACATCGCATTCCGACATTGCAAAGAAATTATAAGCTTTCCTCAGGGAAAAAAATCTTGAAAAGTTTTGGAGAAGTGCGAAAATAATTCTACCTTTGCAACGCATTTGAAAAAAATGCTTGGCAATCAGAGATAAGCCTAATCTTGGAAGGATGGGTGAGTGGCTGAAACCAGCAGTTTGCTAAACTGCCGTGCGAGTTCTCGTACCGGGGGTTCGAATCCCCCTCCTTCCGCCCTTGCTTGAGTTGCACGCTTATGTAAAGAAACGGTCGGTTCATCTAACGGTTAGGATACAAGATTCTCAATCTTGGCATACGAGTTCGATTCTCGTACCGACTACAATGGAGACCCTACAAATCAGTGATTTGTGGGGCTTTTTTGCTTTTAAAGGAGAATGTGTATGGAATCGATAAAAGAACTCTTTCGCATCGGAAAAGGTCCATCGAGCAGTCATACTATGGGCCCGCAGCGTGCTGCACAGCTGTTTGCTGCGCGTAATGCCGATGCTGCTTCTTTTCAAGTCACCTTGTATGGCTCACTCGCTGCGACAGGTAAAGGGCACATGACCGATGTTGCTATAGAGGATGTTTTGAGTCCTATTGGTACTGTCGAGATTGCTTGGCAGCCTCAGACCTTTCTGCCGTTCCATCCCAACGGCATGCGATTCGTTGCGCTTGATGCCGAAGGCATTGAAAAGGACGATTGGACGGTCTATAGCATTGGCGGAGGAGCATTGTCCGAAGGGAAAGGCATGGGCGATTGTTTCGAAGGAAATGATGTCTATGCTTTAAATTCGCTACGCGAGATTATGCAATGGTGCAAGGAGAATGGTAGCAGCTATTGGGAGTATGTGGCGCATTGCGAAGGCGATGCTATCTGGGATTTCCTTTCCGACGTATGGAATGTGATGCGCAGTGCCGTCGAAGCAGGCTTAAGCCATGAAGGCGTGCTGCCTGGTCCGTTGCATTTGCCACGAAAGGCATCAACCTACTATGTGAAGGCCACGGGTTATAAACCTTCCCTACAAAGTCGCGGACTTGTTTATTCCTACGCTTTAGCGGCGAGTGAGGAGAATGCATCTGGTGGCACGATTGTGACAGCGCCGACATGTGGCGCATGTGGTGTGCTCCCCGCCGTGCTCTATCACCTACATACCGCACATCATTTTACGGACGATCGCATCATCAAGGCATTGGCAACGGCGGGACTGTTTGGTAATGTGGTAAAGAAGAACGCATCCATCAGTGGTGCTGAGGTCGGTTGTCAAGGCGAAGTAGGTGTCGCTTGTGCCATGGCGTCGGCAGCTGCTTGTCAGCTGTTCGGCGGCAGTCCCTCACAGGTAGAATATGCTGCCGAGATGGGGCTCGAGCATCATTTAGGCATGACTTGCGATCCTGTGTGCGGCTTAGTGCAAATCCCATGCATCGAGCGCAATGCTTTTGCCGCCACCCGCGCGCTCGATGCTCAGCTTTACGCTTCTTTCAGCGACGGCAGCCACCGCGTAAGTTTCGATCGCGTGGTGAATGTCATGAAGCAGACCGGTCATGATCTTCCTTCTTTATATAAAGAAACCAGCACGGGCGGCTTAGCGAAAGATTACGAACAAGATTATTAGAAACACGAAGACTGTATGGATATTGAGAAGATTAAATCACTTGTCCACCGTTACGATGGGCTGTCAAACACGTTGGGGATGGAGTTTTTCTCTACACCAGAGCCCGACACATGCAAAGCAACAATGAAAGTTGATGGACGTAACACGCAACCGTTTGGTTTCCTATCCGGCGGAGCTTCTTTAGCCTTAGCCGAGAACTTAGCAGGCGTCGGCAGCTTAGCATTGTGTCCGGGGAAGATTTGTGTCGGTATCCAAGTGAGTGGCAATCACGTGCGCGCCGTGCACGAAGGCGACACCGTCACTGCCCATGCTCGTCTGCAGTATCAAGGCAATACCCTGCACGAGTGGCATATCGATATTGTCAACACCAACGACGAGCTCATCTCCACCGTACACGTAACCAATTACATTATGAAAACTTCCGCCCCTCGCAAATGAGCAGTTTTGCTTACTTTCGACTTCCGGGGCAGTCGCAATATCTCTGCGTAAGGTCGCGCCAATCACCGATTGAGTTGTCATCTTACGCAGCGTTAGACGCGACGACATCGGGCTACGTTTTGGCTCCGTTTCATCTCTCTTCTGCGCATCCGTTGCTCGTGATAACGGCCGATTTCGTGCAAATCTGCCCTATAACGCCCGTACTGATGCCGCAAATTTCGATTTCAAAACAACAAGCCGACGAGGACATCTATCGCGCAGACTTCCGACGCTTTCATGCAGCCTTGCAGATGCACACGTTGCAGAAAGTGGTCTTAGCGCGGCAGTTGCAGGTAGAGTTAAACACCCACATCGACCCACTTGCGTTGTTTCATCAGGCCTGCGCGCTCTATCCCCACGCATTTGTCTCGCTGGTCCATACGCCGAAAAGCGGAACATGGCTCATGGCCACACCCGAAACCTTGTTGGCCAAGCTGCCCACGGGCACACAATGGTACACCATGGCCTTGGCCGGAACGATGAAGCAACCGGGCCCTTGGACTGATAAGAATTGCGAGGAACAGCGCCTCGTTGCCGACTATATTGAGGCTTGCCTGACGCCTCACAGCGAACAAATCAAGCGGTCAGAGCCCTACGTGAGGCAAGCGGCGCAACTCTACCATCGGTGCAGTGACTTCTTCTTCACACTCAAGCCATCAACCCGCTTGGGCGATGTGCTCGCCGAGCTGCATCCCACACCTGCCGTCTGCGGCATGCCCAAAAACACCGCGCAAGAGCTCATCTTGCGTGAGGAACATCTTCAGCGCGCTTATTACAGCGGATTCAGCGGTCCGCTCAATGTGCACAACACCACCCACTTCTTCGTGTCCCTGCGTTGCATGCAGCTATTTCAGCATCGTTGCACACTCTACGCCGGCGGCGGATTGCTTCCGGCCTCTGACGAGCAGAGCGAATGGAACGAAACAGCGCTGAAATTAAACACCATGTTGAATGTACTCCAATCAAAATCATATTAATAGCCTCACGCGCCTATTGGTGGCCCATGGTGTGAGGCATGCCGTGCTGTGTCCCGGCAGTCGCAATGCGCCCATTGTCCATAATCTCAACGCTTGCAACCTATTGCGTTGCTATGCTGTCACCGACGAGCGCAGCGCCGGCTTTTACGCCTTGGGGCTGAGCCTCATGTCGCAATCGCCCGTAGCCATCTGCGTCACGAGTGGCACGGCGCTGCTCAACGTCCTACCTGCCGTGGCCGAAGCATGGCATCAACACGTGCCGCTGATCATCATTTCGGCCGATCGTCCCACGGCGTGGATAGGGCAGCAAGATGGCCAGACGTTGCAGCAGCCGGGCAGTCTCGCCGGCTTCGTAGGCTGCACGGTTGATATTGAAACGCCCCTGAACGACGAAACTCGCTGGCTGTGCAATCGGCGTCTCAACGAAGCGCTGATAAGGGCACGGCAGGGTGGTGGCGCGCCCGTGCACATCAACCTACATATCGCCGAGCCGCTTTATGATTTCTCGGCATCCGAGCTACCAGCCGCACGCACCATCGCGCTGCACACGCCGCTTCTGCAACCCGATGCCCCGCTTGATTGTCCGGCGTTGCAAACGGCACTCAGCAACGCCTTGCGCCCCGTGGTGGTGATGGGGCAGCAGGCATTTACACCGGCATGGAACACCGTCATGGCGCATTTGCAGACACAAGGCATCGTGGTGCTGTGCGAACCCTTGGCGTGCGGCGCACCGGGCACGCCCGTCGATGCGCTGATGGCCTTAGCTGCAACCACCAACCTTGCGCTGCCCGACTTCATCCTCTACATCGGCGGAACCATCGTGAGCAAACGGTTGAAGGAATATCTGCGGCGCGCCACCAACGCAGCGTGTTGGGTGGTGAATGAGGACGGCGCGGTGTATGACACGTTTCAGAATTTGCAAGGTGTGGTTCAAGCGTCGCCCATCGCCCTGCTCCGTGTGCTCACGTGGCAGGGCGCCGACACCTGGCAACAAGCTTGGTCGACGTTGGCGCGTCGTGTGGAAACCAGCCTCGCGCGCTATGTGCCGCCCTTTTCGTCGCTCCATGTGGTGCAGTGTTTCGAACGCCTGCTCATGGCTCACGCCGATAAGCCCGTGGTGCACTATGCCAACAGCATGGCCGTGCGCATGGGCTGTCTCTATGCGCAACACTATGTGTATTGCAACCGCGGCGTCAACGGCATTGAAGGAAGCCTTTCAACGGCTGCGGGACAATCGTTGGCCACCGATGATGACGTGTTTTGCGTCATCGGCGACCTCAGTTTCTTCTACGATCACAACGCGTTGTGGAATCGGCATCTCCGCGGCAACCTGCGTATTCTGCTGCTCAACAACGGCGGAGGTGCCATCTTCGGCAAGTTTGCGGGATTGCGTGCGAGCGACGCCCGAGAGCCTTTCGTGATGGGCGCGCACCACACTTCGGCCAAGGGCATCTGCGCCGCATACGGCGTGGTCTATCATGCGGCTACTTCGCCGGCCGATTGCGCGGCGTTGCTGCCCGTTTTCATCAAGCAGCAGAGCCGCCGCCCCGTGCTGTTGGAAGTTTTCACGAACAGTGAGACCGACGCATGCGCCTATGAAGACCTTTTCCGCCAACTCACCACGATGGATGACGACCGCGCATCGACCCCTCAACAGTAGTTTTTTCGTAGATATTTGCATGCACTGATCTTGGCCACCCGTCAAGGTAGTTGATTGCTTTGAATGCCTGCTTTTCGCATCTGCAAGCAAAACATATTCATGCGTGCAAATGCTTTGTCTATCGGCAAAGCAGACAAAGTGGCTTCGCACAAAATCCTTCCTACTTTTACAAAATGTTGTGAGGCAAAACACAGTGTTTTGCATAACAAACAGTCTGCAAAATCGTTTTTGTGTTGTATTAATCGACTTTGCTGAGCTGCAAAATCGTTTTTGTGTTGTATGAATCGACTTTGCTGCACTGCAAAATCGTTTTTGTGTTGTATGAATCGACTTTG